>Ga0105240_10011130_pt1 | contig 12570 bp, 13 predicted proteins | sample KBSC54metaG_FD_80426 | JGI IMG/M metagenome (GOLD analysis project Ga0105240, IMG submission 80426) | Corn rhizosphere microbial communities from Kellogg Biological Station, Michigan, USA - KBS C5-4 metaG | ecosystem: Host-associated > Plants > Roots > Rhizosphere > Soil | place: Michigan, USA... | reverse complement strand
TGGTTCCGACGCAACGGATCTCGACGTCATCGGCGGCAGCGCAACTGCAAGTTCGGACGACGCCGGCTCGCTGTGCCTTATCAGGTTCACCAGCGGCGGGCCGGCGATCGCGTTCGTCGCCTTGACGACCGGCGGTGCGCACTGTTGCACGGTGCTGCGAGCGGTACCCGCGGCAGCTGCAACTGATGCGAGAGCTGTCGACCACGACTTCGGCAACTACGGCCCCGCAGTGCGGACGACGGCGACCGGCCCGGTACTCGTCAGCGCCGACAACGCATTCGCGTACGCGTTCGCCTCTTTCGCAGGCTCCTACCCTCCCGTTCAGGTCTATACATTCCGGGCCGGTGCGTACGCCGATGTCACTCGGGAGAATCCGAGCATCGTGCAAGCCGATCTCGCCGACCACTGGAAGCTCTACAACGACCCGAGCAGCACCGAACGCCTCGGCATCTTGGCCGGCTGGGTCGCCGACAAGTGCCTGCTCGACCCGGCGAAGGAGGCGGACGACGCGTGGGCCTTCGTCGACCAGCAGCGCGCTGCCGGAACGCTCACCGCGACCGCCGGCTGGCCGAGCGGCGCCGATTTCATCGCATCGCTACACAAGCTGTTGGACGACGGCGGCTACTGCGCGCCCTAGCCGGCAGGTCTTCTTGATCACCGGTCAACGGTGGCGAGAACCTGCCGATGGGTGCGATGCATGTTTGGACCACGCGCGCTTTGCGTGGGCGCGAAGCCGACACGGAACCTAGGCCGCACGCGCGGGCGCGCGTCGTCGCACCTCGCGTTCGAGGCGCCGGAGCGTTTCGACATTGCGCAGATACACCAGCAACTCGAACCCCGGATTGTGCAGCGTGCTCAGGACCCCCGCGACCGGATGCTCGATGATCGTCACGAGCGAGCCGTCCCGTACCCGATCGATCCGGAAGTCGACCCGCGCCGTCCCAAGCGGCCGACCGACTGCTTCCAACTCGAGTTCGCTGTCCTCGATGCACCGCATCGAGCGCGTCTCGTCGTCCTTGCTCACCGGCCCACGCCCTATCCGGAAGTGCAGCCGTGAGCCGGGCTGCGGCCAGCTTTCGTCGACGTCCCTGATCTCCGAGGTGCCGACGACCCACCGCGCGTAACCTTGCCCGTCGCGCAATACGCTGAAGATCGCGGACGGTTCGTACGGCATGTATCTACGGTTGACTGCCACCTCGGCCCTCTACCCTGAGCGCCAGTCCCGACACCAGCCGCGCGAGCACGAGCATGTACGAGCAGGCGGCGAAGGGTAGGGCGGCGGTGTGAGCGTCGACGCGATCGTCATCGGCTCGGGCCCGAACGGCCTTGTCGCCGCAAATATGCTTGCGGACGCCGGCTGGTCGGTGCTCGTCCTCGAAGCACAGGCCGAGCCAGGTGGTGCGGTTCGCAGCGGGCGCTACGTCGACCCCGAGTTCGTCTCCGACCACTGCAGCGCGTTCTATCCGCTGGCTGCCGCGTCGCGGTCGATCCGTGACCTGAAGCTGGAAAACCACGGCCTGCGCTGGGTGCACGCGCCCGCAGTGCTCGCCCACCCGATGCGCGACGGCAGCTGCGCAACGCTGTACCGCGATCTCGAAGCGACCGTCGCCGCCGCCGAGGCGCTGGCTCCTGGCGACGGCGAAGCGTGGCGGCGGCTCTACGGCCTCTGGCGGCAGGTGAATCCGGCGCTGCTCGATGCGATCACGACGCCCTTCCCGCCGATCAAGGCTGGGGCTCGCCTCGCGTGGTCGCTACGGACCTCGGGCCTGCTCAGGTTCGCCCGCTTCGGCATCCTGCCGGTGCGCCGCATCGCGGAGGAGGAGTTCGCGGGTGATGCCGCCATGCTGCTGGCCGGCAACTCGCTGCACGCCGATCTCAGCCCCGAAGCCTCGATCAGCGGCATGTTCGGCTGGATCCTCGCCATGCTCGGTCAGCAGGTCGGCTTCCCGGTTCCCGAGGGAGGGGCGGGTGAGTTGACCGGCGCCATGGTCCGCCGCCTTGCGTCGCGCGGCGGCGAGCTGAAGTGCAACCAGCGCGTCACTCAGGTGCTCGTGCGTGGTGGCCGGGCCGTCGGCGTCCGCACTACCGACGGATCTGAATTCGCTGCGAGCAAAGCGATTCTGGCCGATGTGCCGGCGACGTCGCTCTACGGCGGCCTGGTGTCATGGGACGAATTGCCGCCACGGTTGCGCGACGACGTCCGCCGCTTTCAATGGGACTACGCGACGTTCAAGCTGGACTGGGCCTTGTCGAAGCCGGTTCCGTGGACGGCGGAGGCGGCTCGCGGCGCCGGCACTGTTCACGTCGGCGACTCGATGGATGACCTCACGCTCTACGCGGCGCAGATCGCCATGGGTGAGGTTCCGTCGAAGCCGTTCCTGCTGGTCGGTCAGATGACGACGTCCGACCCGAGCCGGTCCCCCGCTGGCACGGAGTCGCTATGGGCGTACACGCACGTGCCGCAACGCATCCGCGGCGACGCCGGAAACGACGGCATCACCGGTACTTGGGACGACCGCGAGACCGCCGCCATGGCCGACCGCATCGAGGCGCAGATCGAAACGTACGCGCCGGGCTTTCGCGATTGCATCAAGGCTCGCGTCGCGTTGAGCCCGGCTCGCATGGACGCCGACAACGACAGCCTCGAAAACGGCGCACTGAACGGCGGAACCACGGCGCTGCACCAGCAACTCGTCTTCCGCCCTACCCCTGGCCTTGGCAGGTCGGAGACGCCGATTGCCAGCCTGTATCTGGCGTCGGCGTCGGCACACCCCGGAGGCGGGGTGCACGGTGCGTGCGGTTCGAACGCCGCCCGTGCTGCACTCGCCGAGCAGAATCCGGTCGGGCGCATCTTCGCCGCTCCGACGAGAAAGGTGCTGCAACGCATGCTGATCGGGCCGAACGACTGATCAGGCGAGCAGCCCACCACCGGTGACGCCGAGAACCTCGCCGGTCACGTAGCCTCAACCGCCGCCGACGGCCTGCGGCGACGTCTGCGGCTCGTCGACGTCTGTGACGGCGCGGTTCGAGATCGTGGACGCCGCGATCAGGCCGCCGAGCACACAAAGCCCTGCCGCGATGAGGGCCGCATGATGGAAGCCGTGCGACAGTTCGGTCGGCGAGTGGTAGGCGGCCGCGGAAATTCCTGACAGAGCTGGGAAAACCGCAACCGCAAGCAGCCCTGCCGTGCGAGCGACGTCGTTGTTGATGGCCGATGCGACACCGACATCACCAGGCGGGGCGGCCGCCATCACGGTTGCAGTCAGCGGCGCCACGGTGATCGCCATACCGAGACCGAAAACGAGCACGGCCGGCAATACCGCGGTCAGGTAGCCAGTGCCGGGCCCGACGCGCACCAGCATCGCCAAACCGCAACCTGCGACGACCGGACCGACCGTCATCAACCAGCGTGGCCCGTAACGGGCCGCCAGCCGGCCGGTGTACGTCGAGAGCAACAGCAGCATCAACGTAACCGGCAAGATCGCCGCGCCCGCCTCGACAGGCGGCAACCCGCTGCCCTGTTGCAACTCGACCGGCAGCAGGAAGAACATCGCGCCGATGGCGCCGTAGACGAGCACGGTCACGGCGTTCGCCGCGCTGAACTGCCGCGAGCGAAAGAGGCGAGGTGGCATGAGCGGCGTGCGGGTGCGCCCGCGGCGGATCTCGAACACGACAAAGCCGATGAGTACCGCCACGCCCGCTGCAGTAGCCGCCGAAGGGCCGGCTTGCCAGCCGTGGCTGGAGCCCTCGGTCAGCCCGTACACGAAGGACGCAAGGCCGAGCGCCGCGAGCGCCGCGCCGATCACGTCGAGCGGATCGGTGGCGTTCTCGTCACGCGTCTCGGGGATCTCGCGGGCGGCCACTAGGGCCAGCGCGGCCAGCGGCACGTTGATGACAAACACGATGCGCCAACCCCACGACGCGGCGCCGACCAGCAGCCCGCCCACCACTGGGCCCAGCGCTGACGCGACGCCGCTCAGGCCCGACCACGCGCCCACCGCCGGCGCCCTGTCGGCCGGGCGAAACACAGCTTGCAAGATCGCAAGCGAACCGGGGGTGAGCAGCGCGCTGCCGACGCCCTGCACAGCGCGCATCGAGATCAGCGCCGCGCCGTCCGGAGCGGCGGCGCAGCCGACCGACGCGAGCGTGAACCAGACGATGCCGATCAGGAAGATGCGGCGGCGCCCGAGTCGATCGCCTAGTGATCCACCCAACAGCAACAAACCGGCGAGGGTGAGCGTGTAGGCGTTGACCGTCCACTGCAGGCCGGTCAGGCCGACGTGCAGGTCTTTCCCGATCCGCGGCAGCGCGACATTGACGACCGTTGCGTCGAGTTGGGCCATGCCGCTCGCGACGATGGTCGCGACGAGCACCCATCGCCCGCGCGCCGATCGATACGACAGGGTGGGCTCCATGAAGAAGCCAGGCTAGAAGAAGCGCTGCACTTTGCGGAGCAGCCGCTCGGCCTGATCGAGCCGGTCGGCCGCCTGGCTCGGCCCGCGGCGGGTGCGCAACTCGCGGGCCGCGACCGACACGCCCTTCGTCACCAATGGCAACGCAACCATGATCACCAGATCACGCCGCAGGCTGAGCAGCCGCCGAACGCGCATCGGTTCACCCTTCTTGATCGGACCGTGAACTCGAACCACTGACCAGCCGAAGAGCTTGTTACCCGCACGACTTGTGACGAAAAGTTCGGTCTGGCCTGAGAGCAATCTGGGAACGCGTGTCGCCACGGGCATGCGAGCGTTGAATTGGGTACTCCGGCGTCATGGAAGGGCACCCGTGATCTACGCCGTCGGCCTTGCAGCCGCGCTCTGCCTCGGCCTCGGTTTCGTGCTGCAGCAACACGCCGCACACACCGCGCCACCCGCTGACTTCATGCGCTTCCGCCTGCTGATCGACCTCCTGCACAAGCCGATCTGGCTCGGTGGTGTCGCGGCCATGGTCGTGGGCCAACTCCTGTCGGGCACCGCCCTCGCCAACGCCGACGTCTCGCTCGTCGAGCCGATCCTCACCGGCAACCTGCTCTTCGCGCTGGTCATCGCCCGCATCCTGTACCGCGAGCCGCTCACGTTCAACGAGTGGGTCGGCGCGCTGCTCCTGTCGGGTGGGGTCGCCGCCTTCATCGTCGGCGGCCAACCCACGGGCGGTGATCCGGACGGCGATTCGCTGCCGCGCTGGGTTCTCGCAATGGGCCTGTTGGTGCTGACAGAAATCTGCATCGTCTCCGCACGCAAGCACGAGGGCGCCGCGCGATCAATGCTGCTTGCTACGGGAGCAGGCCTGCTGTTCGGCATCCAGGACGGCCTGACCCGCCGGGTGACGAAGTCGTACAACGGCAGCATTGTCGATCTCTTGCTGAACTGGTCGCCCTACGCACTAGTCGCTATCGGCGTCGTCGGCCTGCTGCTCGCCCAAAGCGCGTTCGAAGCGGGCCCGTTGCAGGCTTCACTTCCGGCGATCACCGCATCCGAACCGCTCGCCGGCATCGCGGTCGGGATCGTCGTCTTCCAAGAACGTCTTCGTGTCGACGTCACGGCGCTCGGCTTGGAGATCTGCGGGCTCGTGGCAATGGTCGGCGGTGTCCTGCTCGTGGGCAGATCGCGAACCTTCGACCGGATGGAACTTCGGCGAGCCATGAAGCACGCCCACGCGGCCGGGCGGCCATACCTCGCGATGCACGTGGGGCACGCTGCGCACCGCCTCCGTGCCGCCCGGACCAAGAAGCTCGAGGCCGAGCAACTCAACCACCACCAGGCTTGACCGAACTCTGCGGCACACTGAACGGGACGCGAACGAACGTCCAGCAGGAGGATCCCGATGTGCCGCAGCATCAAGACATTGCGCCCGCCCTACGTCGATGAAGCGAGCGCGGACGACGTCGAGGCCGCTGCGCTTCAGTTCGTCCGCAAGGTTGCGGGGATGCGAAAGCCGTCAGCGGCCAACCAGCAGGCCTTCGATGAAGCCGTTCGCGAGATCGCCCACACGACCGAACACTTGCTGGCACACCTGTCGGTGCGCTCACCGGCCCGCAAGGAGCAGGTGTCTCACTCGGCGTGACTTCCGGCGGACGACGCGTGCCCGCCGTCGCCCACCCACACCGTCTTGTGGTTGCAGAACTCCCGAATGCCGTCGGCCGACAATTCCCTGCCGTAGCCGGAATTCTTCACGCCACCGAACGGAAGTTCGGGATACGACGTCGTCATGCCGTTCACGAAAACCGCTCCGGCATCGAGGTCGGTCGCGAACCGCTCCTGCTCGCCAGGATCGTTGGTCCAGGCGTTGGAGCCGAGACCGAAGGACGTGCCGTTCGCGATGCTCAGCGCCTCGTCGATCGACTCGACACGGTAGAGACCGGCCACCGGGCCGAAGACTTCTTCGGCGTACATGTTCATGTCAGGACGAAGACCCGCGACGACGGTCGGCGGGTACCACCAGCCGGCTCCGCCGGGCCGCTGGCCGCCGCACAAGACCGTTGCACCCTTGGCTACTGCGTCGCGCACCTGCCCCTCGACGTCCGCCCTGCCCTGTTCGGTGGCGAGCGGGCCGACGTCGGTTCCCGAATCCATCGGGTCGCCGACCTTCAACGCCGACATCTTCGCGACGAACGCGGCGGTGAACTCGTCGTACACAGCGGAGTGCACGATGAAGCGCTTGGCGGCGATGCACGATTGGCCGTTGTTCTGGCACCGCGCAGTGGTCGCGACCGCAGCCGCCTTCTCGATGTCGGCAGAGGGCATGACGACGAACGGGTCGCTGCCGCCGAGCTCGAGCACCGTCTTCTTGATTTCGCGCCCGGCGATCGCTGCGACCGACCGGCCGGCGCCTTCGCTTCCGGTCAAGGTCACGGCCTTGATGCGCGGATCGCAGATGACGCCCTCCACCGCGCCGGAGCCGATCAACAGCGTCTCGAACGAGCCTTCGGGAAAGCCGGCGCGTCGGAACAGTTCTTCCATGAACAGCGCGGTTTGCGGCACGTTGCTCGCGTGCTTCAGCACGCCGACGTTGCCCGCCATCAAGGCAGGAGCGGCGAAACGCATCGCCTGCCATAGCGGGAAATTCCACGGCATGATCGCAAGGACCGGCCCGAGCGGCTGGTAGCGCGAGTAAGCCCGCACGGCCGACACAGCGGCCGCATCAGTCGGCTCATCGGCCAGCATCGCCTCGGCGTGCTCGGCATAGAACAGGCAGGCCTTCGCGCACTTGGTGACCTCTGCCTTGGCCGCCGCGAATGTCTTGCCCATCTCCAAGGTCATCGTGCGGCCGATGTCGTCGACGTCGCGGTCGAGGATGTCGGCCGCCGCGCGCATCCAGTTCGCGCGGTCTGCGAACGACGTACGGCGCAAGACATCGAAGGCGGACGCCGCGCGCGCGATGCGCGCCCCAACCTCGTGCTCGGACATCGCGTCGTAAGACTTCACGACCTCGCCGGTCGCCGGGTTCGTGGTCGCGATCGCCATTCGTCCGCTCCTCGTCGTCCAGGTCGCACAACATCTTGTTTCGCTATTCCTACCCAACACCGGCGATGGCCGTCTGGCGAGGGTCAGCGGGCGGTCAACCGACGACGTCGATCTGAACCTGTCTCGTGCGTGCGGTCGGGGCGAACCAGTCGAGCAACGCCTGGCCCTCGCGCCTGACCTGCGCGGTCGCGGTGCCGGCCAGCGGGCCGAACAGCTCGACGCTCAGGGTCGCGCGATCGGGGCGAGTCTCGATGGTCCAGTGCCCGTGCGCGAAACCGTCGACCAGCAGAACCGGCCGGCCGAGGTTGGTGGTGACCCGGCTGCGCCACGCGTCGGGCAGCAACCGGCGCCGGTCGGCGAACGCGACGAGCACGTTGTCGTACTCCGGCAAGAACCGCGGCGGAATAGGCAGTTGCGGATCAGGCAGTGGCCCGTCAGGCACGTCGAACAGTGTTTGGCCGCGGCTTCCCTCGAATACCCGGAGCCGCGGCCGCAACCGCTCGACCACCGGTGCGAGATCGGTGAGTCTCGACCATGCCTCCATGTCGCGCACCGTCGCCGGCCCGAACGCAGCGAGGTAACGCAGGAGCATCGCATCGGGGCGAGTGTCATCGGAAACCGGTTTGCCGAGCCAGTGCTCAGCGGTTGTGCATGCGGGCCTGCCGCGTTTCCCCCAAACACCCCGCGGCGGCACCTGGACCAAGGCCACGTTGTTGCGGATCGCGTAGCCGAGCGACGTCGCGTCGCGATCGGGCCACCGCTCCTGAAGCGCGCGGCCGAGCTCTGCGTTCGTGAGGGCACGCTCTTCGAGAATGGCCCGGCCAGCGGCGACCAGCTCGCCGAGGTCGACACCGGCCAGGTTCTTTCCGTAAGGGCTGACCATGAAAAACTCACGATCAAGAACGGGCTGGACGATCGGCCGGAGCTCGAGGCAATCTCGTGCGCTCGCGAGGTGCAAGGTCGAGCGCATCAACGCGACGCGGACGACCTGCCTTGACTCGATCAAGTCTGCGAGCTGGTGCTGCGCGAAGCCGGTGAGGCGGCTCCAGAGGCCGACGTAAGGCGAGAGCGGGATCTGCGACTGCATCCCGACGAGGTGCTCGATCGCCTCGAGCACCGGCAGCGCGTGGCGCTCGCTCAGGAACTGGCGGTGCATGAGGGCCCGGTTGAGTGCGCGATCATCGAGCACAGTGGGCCCGGTCGGCACGCTCACCTGACCTCCTCGGCGCGGGACCGCCTGCGCGCAGGACCGGCAGGTTACCGGGCGATCGCCCGTCTTTGTCGTCGCGGCTCGCCGGGCGGGCAGAAATGTCGGCGACCACTCCTAGGTTGGCGTCCTAGAGTCCGAACACAACAGCACGGGAAACCAAGGGGAACCTCATGAGCGTCGCGACGTCGCCCTCGTCCGCGCACGGGCACGAATCCAATTCCCACGCGCACGTGCCGGCGTGGGCCGTTCTTGCCATCGCCTGCGTCGCCCAGTTCATGGTCGTGCTCGACATTTCGATCGTGAACGTCGCGCTGCCCTCGATCGCGAAGCCGACCTCCCAGCACGGCCTGGGGCTCAATCACGATCAGCTCCAGTGGATCGTGAACGCCTACGCGCTGGCGTTCGCCGGCTTCCTGCTGTTCGGCGGCCGCGCGGGCGACCTGTTCGGCCGCAAGAAGATCTTCCTTGTCGGGTTGAGCGTCTTCACCCTCGCCAGTCTGGTCGGCGGCTTCGCCCAGAACGCAGCCATGATCGAGATCTCGAGGGCCGTGCAGGGTCTGGGCGGCGGCATCCTCGCGCCGTCCACCCTCAGTCTGCTGACCACGACCTACACCGACCATCGCGCGCGGGCCCGCGCCCTGGGCGTCTGGAGCGCGACGGCGGGTAGCGGCGGCGCGTTCGGTGCGCTGGCTGGCGGTGTCCTCACCGACTTGGTGAGCTGGCGTTGGGTGCTGTTCGTAAACGTCCCGATCGGAGTGGTGCTCTTCGTCGCCGCGGTGATTGCGCTACGGGAGTCGCGCGGGCAGGTGCGCAGCATCTGGGGGCTCGACATTCCCGGCACGGTCACGGTGACGGCGGGGCTCGCCGTGCTCGTCTACGCGATCGTCAGCACCAACACGCATCCGTGGGGCTCGGCGCGCACGCTGATGACCCTCGGCATCGCTGTCGCGTTGCTGGTCAGCTTCGTTGTGATCGAGCGCTTCACGGCGCAGCCGATGGTGCCGTTGCGAATCTTCAAGATGCGCGCGCTGTCGTCGGCGAACGGCATCGCCATCGCGGTCGGGGCCGCGATGTTCTCGATGTTCTTCTTCCTCTCGCTCTACATGCAGGACGTTTTGGGCTACAGCGCGCTGGTGGCCGGCGTCGCGTTCCTGCCTGGCGCGCTGTTCATCATCGGTGGCGCAACGATCTCGTCGCGGCTGGTGAGTCACGTCGGGCCGCGACGGTTGCTCGTCATCGGCGGCCTTCTCGCGACGGCCGCCCTGTGGTGGTTCTCCCGGCTACCGTCGTCTGGCAACTACGGGGTTCACGTGCTCGGGCCGATGATCCTGGTCTGCTTCGGCCTGGGTCTGTCGATGGTGCCGCTCACGGTCGCGGCGACCTCCGGCGTCGACCGCAGCGAGGCCGGTCTCGCATCGGGATTGCTGAACACCACGCGCCAGGTCGGTGGCGCGCTCGGCCTGGCCGCGCTCTCGACGATCGCCACCGACCGCAGCAACGCGCTGCTCGGTCATCACGTGGCCGCTGCGGCCGCGGCGACGTCGGGGTTCGACCGGGCGTTCGTCGTGTGCGGGTTCATAGCGCTCGCCGGCGCGCTGCTGGCCCTCACCCTGCCGAGCCGCTCAGCGCACGTGGCAGCAGTCGAGCAGAGTGCGCGAGAACACGCGCCGTCGCCCGTCAGCGTCGAGTAGCGGCTTCGACGAGCTCTGCCGGCGCGCTCGCGATCGCGCGCTCGATAGCGGCCGCAAGTTCGCGAGCCGATGCCGGCGTCAGCTCCACAGCAATGCGCCGCCCGCCGCCGTCCGCACTTGTAAAGAAGTCGATGTTGACCGTGTGCTCGGCCATCGCGTGCACCGGGTGGTCGAAGTACACGGTCGCGTTGCGCAACGCGGCCCAGCCGTCGGCGAACCGGCCGCTCCCGTCGACCTCGAGTCGCTCAGTGAGATACGTGCACATCGCGATTGCCTTTCGACGCAGGGCAGGATCAGCTGGCGAGGTAACGGTTGAAGAAGTCGAAGATGAGCCGCCAGCCCTCGTTCGCCGCTTCGACGCGATAGCTCGGTCGATCGACGGCGAAGAACGCGTGGCCCGCGCCCTCGAAGCTGTGAAACTCGTGAGCCTTGCCGCTCGCGGTCAATGCCCTGTCGAGCTCTTCGACGTGCGCGGGCGACGGAAACTTGTCGTCTGCTCCGAAGAGTCCGAGGAGCGGGCACGACAAGTTCGGAGACAGATCGACGATGGGCCGGGCCGAAAGGCTCGAGCCCGCCGGTGGGTTGCCGACGACGAAGGCGCCGTAGCAGTCGACGGCTGCGTCGAGTGCGAGGCTGCAAGCGGCCAAGAACGCCTGGCGGCCGCCCGAGCAGTGCCCGATGACAGCGACCTTTCCGTTCGAGCCGTCGAGCCCGCGCAGATGGCGGGCCGCGCCGTCGACGTCGCCGACCAGCCGCTCGTCCGGTACGCCGCCTTGTGCCCGCGCGACGGCAGCAGCATCGTCGGGCGCCGCCCCTGGCGCTTCCCTGCTGTAGAGGTTCGGCATCAGCGCCGCATAGCCCTCGGCCGCGAACCTGCGAGCCATCTGTTTGGTCGCCTCGTCGTAGCCCGGAAGGTGGTGGATCACCACCACCGAGCCGAACGGTCGCACGTCGGTGGGTTGTGCGAGGTAACCCTCGATGTCGGCTCCGCCAGCGCCTTGGAAACGAATGGTCTCAGCGCGCAGGTCATGCGTCATGGCGTGATCGTATTCGTGGCACTGCGCACTCGAGTCGGCGCCTAGGCAGCCGGCACATCAGTCGTTGGCCGACTCGTGTCGGTGTGCTCGTCGAGATCGGGTGAGACCTGCTGCTCGGGCAACGTCTGCTGCTCGGGTAGCGCCTGCTGCTCGGGCAGCTCGACCTGCTCGGGCAGCTCGATGACCGACGGAGCGGCTACGACCTTGCACCACAGGGTGGCGCTGTCGTTCGCCGGCGGGCACAACCGATCCATTCGAGCAGCCGCCCGATGCCATTGCGCCAGTTCGCTTCGCCTCGTACGACGGCGCGCGAACAACAGTCCGATCACGACCATTGCTACGGCCCCCCAGATGAGCACGTTCACTGTGACGACCTCGAGCACTCCGAGCAGCCGATCGCGACTCGACCGGTGCCGCTCTCGGGCGGTGTGTACCGCGGTACGGATCACACCAAACGGTCGGCCGCTAGGCCTCAGCTGGTTTCGTGCGCACAACCGGGGTTAGGCAACCAAGGTCGGCGCACCAGCGTGACGATGCAGAGGAGTAGATGATGGCTGTCACTTCTTTCCAAGACCTTCCGATAGCCGACCGAGATCGTGAGTGGGACGGCGACGCAGCCGACAGCCGGGTGCGGGTTTGGGCCGGCGCCGAGGACGAGCCGAACGAGAAATACCGCGACGCGCACGTCTGGTATGACGCCGATAAGAAGCAGAACTTCACCGCGTACAAGATGCTCATCGCCGACATCGTCGACGGCCAACTGAGCGCGGTACCCCGCGGAATCATGGCTGCCGGCAACGTCATGCAGGGTGCGCGCGGCGGAGCGGACCTGCCCAAGGACGACATCCCGCGCGTAAAAAGCCACCTCGAGAAGTACTACAAGAAAATGGGTGACGAGGCTCCATGGAGCCGCGATTAGGGGGCGACATCAGCCGGGGAGCCGCGATTAGGCGGCGACATCGGCCGGGGAGCCGCGATTAGGCGGCGACATCAGCCGGGGAGCCCGGAAACTGGCCGACGTTTGCGGGGACCTCTGGCCCCGCAAACGCATGCCAGCCGCGGATCTAACCAGTACTCGATAGGCCAACAAGCCGCTCGGTTCGGCAACTTGGTGATTGAGGAGTTTTTCAGCGCTCCGCCGACGAATTTCTTCCCCGCAAAGGGGATTC
>Ga0105240_10011129_pt1 | contig 12572 bp, 12 predicted proteins | sample KBSC54metaG_FD_80426 | JGI IMG/M metagenome (GOLD analysis project Ga0105240, IMG submission 80426) | Corn rhizosphere microbial communities from Kellogg Biological Station, Michigan, USA - KBS C5-4 metaG | ecosystem: Host-associated > Plants > Roots > Rhizosphere > Soil | place: Michigan, USA... | reverse complement strand
CCTTGGGGAATATCGCCTTGTGCTCCCGACGCGGGGCTTTGCGCATACGAACTAACAACGATCGAAAGTACGAATGTGGCAATTATGATCAGGATACGCATCGCTGTCTCCTTACCATGACGCGACAACAACGTTGTGTTTGACAATCTGAACCTTATCCGTCGCGGTGTTGTATCTAACGTAGGTATCACCGCTGTTGGTAAGTGCGATACGATGATCCGCTTGGATCCGCATAGCTTCACCAGATGTAACGTTATCCACGTATATGCCGGTAACCGTCGCGGGGGTCTTGCTGCTGTACGTTGTGTGGGGTCCCGCAATCATGATGCCGTAGTCGGGTTGTCCTGATGGCTCCGCTATGCTCGTTGCGATAACCAGTCCTGCGGTTGTCTTTGCTGAACCTCCGTTTACGATGAACACGCCGTCAACGACTGAGTTTGCGCTCCCACTCCGGTTAATACCATTTACTTCCGTCCCGTGAGCGGCCGCGCCCGCGTTGGAGCTATATGTGGCCCCAATGCTGTTAGAACCCCATACCACGTTCGAAGCATTTGTGCCGTTCTCGCCATCTAGGAACGCGCCTATGGTCTGCGTATTCGTGTTGTTGTAAGCAGCCGCGTTCATCGCACTCGATGTAACGGCATTGGCGAGCGCGCTGGCATAGAAGAATGCATTATGTTGAAGCCCGGTGTTGGTCGAGCCGTAAAGATGCGCTTGCACGAGGTCAGATCCACCCCATGAGGGTAAATAAGGAAATGCATTGTCGCCGACACCCCAATTGGTGGCGTTCAACGGAGGATGGGCCGCGATCGCGAGAGTGCTAACCGCGATGGCGCCGACTGCTACCCCAAGTTTTGCCTTATCAGAGAGCTTGAACAAATTAGGTAGTCGCATGGGCTTCTCCAAGCTAAGCGTTTCAAATGGGCGAACTAGGCGCTGACAGTGAGTGAAACGACGCATTGCACTTTTAATTCGCTGCTCGATTTATGTGAATGCGGAAACCAGTTTCCGTCCGGCATTTGGCAAAGTCAAGTTTACAAATTACCTCGTCAGGAAACGAAGTGAAATCGGTTCGTTGCCTCATCTAAGAAATCTCAGCGAAATGCCTCCCGCGAAACGCCGGGGGAGGCGAGATCGGGCTGACGATGAAGGAACGCAAATCCGTCACGGCGATGCTGATGAAGCGGTATCGCCAGCGCGAGCAAAAACAGAAGGGGCGGATGCTCGACGAATTCGTCGCCTGACCGGTTACCACCGCTGGTACGAAATGTGGCTACTGCGCGGGCACGGCGTGCGGCTGGCGGCCTTGCAGTGCGTGTGGGTGATCATGGTAAGCAGACGACAATTTTTTGCCGTCAATTCGCTTGTTGGTCTGCGGTTTCGACTGCGCGACAACTTTCCCTTGGAAGCGTTCAATTGCATGTTGAATCAATGGCATCAGAAGGGGCCGATCGCCTGAACGCGCCACAAGCGCTTCGCTTTTTCGTCAGCGGTTAGATCCTTGTTCCAGCGCACCATGACATAGCGATCGGTAGTCCGCCGGAAACCAACCCTCTGAACGACTCGTTCCGACCTCAGGTCCCCGACGTGGCCCCAAATCGCGGCAGAGTCACCAAGGCGTGCCAAACTAACGCGGAATAGGATCTCGGCGATGCCGCCCGCCTCTCTTATGACGTTGCGATGCGCCGCTGGCATCTGTCTGTACAGACGATCGTCAATGACTAGCCCCCCACACAACCAGGCATCGTCGAAGCTCGTATAGTGCACATATCCGACTGGAAACAAGCCTGATCGCGACGGCCTGTAGAAACCCACGAAATGCTTGGGGAAGTGGGGCGGGTCTGCCCCGAATCGCCGCCGAAACAAATCACTCACGTAGGGCTCGGCCCGTTCGACCTCGTTAACTTGAAGTAACTCGTCGATCATTATCAAGCGGCAAGAATAAGCCCGAGCTCTTCGGGAGACCGCCAATCGATCCCGCAGGTAAAGCGGGGCAACAGCCAGCGATTACTGCGATCATGTACCACTCCGGGCGTAGTCGTGACGGCGCCGATCGTACCGTGTCGCCGGACGTGCGTTGGTAGATAGTCCTCAACCAAATAGGTGCTTGCATTACCGTAGGGGTATGCAAACAGAGCAGTGCCTGGATTCGGGGCTCTGGCATGGATGTATTCGCGGGCAATTCTTACCTGCAACTCGGCGTCCTCATACGAATCCACATGGGTAAACGCACCTGCCTTCCCGTCGCGTTGTCCGATGGGAGACACTGAAGGACTCAGATGGTCCCAGCTGTGATTGCCGACGTGGAATAAGCCGCTCGCGACCGCCGCATTCCACCATTGCTCACCAATCCACTGGTGGCCGCGCATCTCGTGTTCCGCAATCTGATAGCGCGCAGATGGCGATGCAATCACGAACGACGTCGCTTGGACGGGGAGGTCGTGCGTTGTTGAGAAGTGACTTAATATCGCGCGCGCGGAGGGTTGGGGACCATGGATTGGGTGCGCGAGTTCGACGAAGTCAAAGTCAAGTCCGTCGTCGAGGGTGATTACCGCCATCTTATCCAGAAGCCGCTTAGTTGAGTGAAGCAAGGAGTCGACAACGTCGCGGAGCGGCACAATCGGAATACGCGCTGCGAGAAGATATGCAAGGTCGTCAGCAAGCGCGAGGAGGTTGTTGCTTGCGTAATTGTTGCCGGTCACGTTTCCGGAGTGATAAGTGAGTATGAATGCCTTCACAATCGCCATCCTACCCGGTTGTCCTCATGAACGTTCTGATGAAGCAATGGGCAGGTATCATCACTCCACTGGCCCACGGGGCTCAAGCTTATCCGCATCGCCATCGTAGCAGGCGGTCGAGAAATGCGTCCAAGGGCATTTTGCGGTTCCTCGCCTACCGCGACCTTATCGGCCAAGTGGGGTCACAGTTTGGTCACACTTACGACACAATTCGTAGAGGAGACGGCGCCCGTGCGAGGTCAAGAAGCAAGCGGTGGGGAATTAGCTTCTCGCGGATCCTGACCCCGCTGGTTCAGAGAAAGGAGACAATTCGTTTTCCACCCAATCTCGCATCAATCGCGTATAGATGTCCACTGCCTGGCTGATGCGCAGATCGTGCCGGCTGCAATGCGCGGCTGACCGCAGTTACCGCTTCGGCCGGCACGCTCCCAGGCGAGAACGACTAGCCGAGGATCCGATCGTACGATGCTCGATCTGCCTGGTAGCAGCCGCATGAAGCGGCCCTGAGCCCGCGCCGGTCGAGAATCGTGATGTTGCCGCGGCTGTAACGAATCAGATTGCGCGACTGCAGCGATCCTGCCGCTTCGGTGACCCCGACACGGCGGACACCGAGCATGAGCGCGAGAAATTCCTGCGTGATATGGAACGCATTCGCGTGTGCGCGATCCTGCGTCATCAGCAGCCAGCGCGCAAGCCGTGCCTCGACCACATGGAAGCGCGTACAGCCTGCGGTTTGCGCAAGCTGGCTCAAATGGACGTAGACGTAACGGTCGATCCGGCGCTGCAGCGCAGGGGTGCGCCGCAGTTCGCGGCGGAAGGCCAGTGCGCTCATCCGCAACGCCGATCCCGCGCCCTGCACAACCGCCCGCACCGGGGACGTGTCTATACCGAGGACGAGCGGGATCCCGAAGACGCCTTCGTTTCCAATCAGGCCGACTTCAAGGGACGAAGCATCGTCGATCGGCATGACCAGCGAAATGAAGCCGCTTAGCGGAAAATAGACGTGGCCAAGGCGTTGGGGCGGCGTGTAAAGCGGCTCGGCAAACGCCAGTTGCATTGTTTCGCACTCGGCCAGCAGCCGGCGACGATCGCTGCCTGGCAGCGCCTGGAGCAAGCGATTGACCGGGGGCGCACGTTGGATTGACGGCACCGTACGATCTTGCGGGCACGTTATGAATCCGTCTGCGCGCCAGCGCACATAAGGACCGCGCAGATCATGGGCTACGGCGGCTACCGTGTCACATACGGCAGGAGCCGATCAAACTCCGTCTTGACCACCTGATAACACTCGCAGGCGCGCGCTTCCAGGCCCGGGCGATCCAGCACCGTGATTCGGCCTCGCCGATAACGGATCAACCCGGCATCCTGCAATTTTCCGGCCGCCTCCGTGACGCCTTCGCGGCGCACGCCGAGCATGTTGGCAATCAATTCCTGCGTCATGGCGAGCTCATTCGATGCCAGACGATCGAGACTCAGCAACAGCCATCGGCACAATTGTTGATCGACCGAATGGTGTCGATTGCAGACGGCCGTCTGCGCCATCTGCGTAATCAGCGCCTGGGTGTAGCGCAGCAGCAGATGCAGCATCGGGCCGAATCGGCCGAACTCCTCTTTCAGCAACTGCGCCTTCAGCCGAAAGCCGTATCCGGCGCCCTGCACGACCGCACGGCTGGGCGTCGTTTCACCGCCCATGAACAGCGATATGCCGAGAATGCCCTCGTTGCCTACGATCGCAATTTCCGCGGACGCGCCATCTTCCATCACGTACAGGAGCGAAACGATGGACGTCGTGGGGAAATAGACGTGCCGCATCCGTATTCCGGGTTCATAGAGGACATCGCCGAGCCGCATCGGTATCAGTTCGAAATGCGGCGCCAGGCGTTCGAAGTCGCTTCTCGGTAGCGCATCGAGCAAATGGTTTTGACGGGGACTATGGCGCGCGACCGCAGCGATGCGCGGCCGCTCGTTCGACGGCGAGGACGGCGCCCGCGGGACGGTGCGTCCCGGTCTGTTGGTGGCCATCCGCGCAGTGTAGATGATCGAATAGTCTCAATGTGCACTATCGCGCCGAGCGCGCCAGACGGTGCCACGGTCCGCGGCAATCGCGGTCTGCGAAAGTCGCAAATACACGGCACAAAAGCGTGCGCCGGCCATCGGACGAGCGGCATGGCGTGTGTGCGCCACCGTACCGAACTTTTCGTGCGACCGAGAGATGATGGTCGCCGTGGGACTTCCACTTCGAATCAAGGGTACTGATCCATGAATCCGGAAACGGACAGTTTGTCATCGGCAATGACTGCACGCGGCGTACGCCGTGATTTGAACGGCACGCGGATCAAAGCCGCCCGCAGCCTGTTGCTGTCGCTGATCCTCGTGGGCGGCTTTTCGTCCGCATCGGCGCTCGCGCGCGGTGTCATCATCGAAATAGCCCCGCCTCCGGACCGCGTTGAAGTGGTTCCGGTCCAGCGCCGCGGCTATACCTGGGCGCCGGGATACTGGCGCTGGCAGCGCGGTCAGCATGTGTGGGTCAGTGGTCACACGATGCGCGTGCGCACCGGTTACGCATGGACGCCAGACCGCTGGAACGACGTCGGCAAGCGCCACGAGTTCAAGGCGGGTCACTGGACACGCGGCCCCGAGGGTCGTGAACAGTAACGCGAAAGGCGAAGCGCGCTCGGGACTGTCGATGCCTCGTAGTCGTAGTCTTCGACGGTCGCTAGCGCCGCTTCGGCACGGGTTCGGTTCTCGCGCCGCGGCCTGGATTATCGTCCTCGCCTTAACGAGCGCGTGCGCATCGCTTCCCCCGGGCTCCGCGTTTCCCAAAATGGCGTCCAGCGCGCTCCGCTACCCCGATCAGACACTGCTTGGCCGCCAGTTCGACAGTGCCGCACGCGAACACGGCGGGACTTCCGCATTTCGCATCCTTTCGGCAGGTGTCGACGGATTTCTGGCTCGCGCGCAAATGATCAACGCGGCTGAGCGCACGCTCGATCTCGAGTATTTCATTTTTCGCCAGGACGAAACCGGCCAGCTATTGACCGACGCCTTGCTGCGCGCCGCCGACCGGGGTGTTCGCATACGACTGTTGATCGACGATGGCGATACGCTTGATGGCGATGAGCGCATCGCCGCGCTGTCGGCTCACCCAGGTGTCGCGATCCGCATATTCAACCCGTTCGTCTATCGCGGCCATGCCAAGCTGCTTCGCGCGGTTGAATTCGCATTCACCGTGTCGCGGCTGGATTACCGGATGCACAACAAGCTACTGGTCGTCGACAATGCCATCGCGCTTGTCGGCGGCCGCAATATCGGCGATCAATATTTTCAGGTCGACTCGGATTCGCAGTTTGGCGACGACGACGTTTTTGCAGCCGGTCCGATCGTCGGGCAACTCTCCCTTTCGTTCGACGAATTCTGGAATAGCGCCGTCGCCATCCCGGTCGAGGCTCTCGGAAACGGGATCCCGTCGGCCAAGGTCCTTTCCGCGTACCGTGAGCAATTGGATGCACATCGCCTCGCATTGAAGATGGATGGGACAGCCTTTGCGAGCCGGGTAGCGACCGGCGAACCGCTTGCCGGCATGCTGGCCGGCACCGTGCGGCTGGTGTGGGCGCATGCACGACTGATCTATGACAGCCCCGAGAAAAAGCGCGTTGCCGATGGCGAAATGATCGGCAAGCTGATGCATCCTGTCGTGGCCGCGGCCGCAATGGAGGTTCATTCCGAACTGCTGATGGTGACGCCTTTCCTGATACCGGGGGCTGCCGGAATGCGGATGGTGGAGGATTTGCGCACGCGTGGCGTACGCGTCCGCGTCCTGACCAACTCACTGGAGTCGACGCCTGAAGTATTCGCCCAATCGGGCTACATGCATTATCGGCTGCCGCTGCTCGCGAACGGGGTCGAGCTCTATGAGGTGCGCGCTCTGCTGGGAAATGCCCACGGCAGCGGTGAGACACTCGCCGCGACTCGCTCCGGGAACTATGCATTGCACGCGAAATTGTTCGTCTTCGATCGACAACGTCTTTATATCGGATCGATGAACTTCGACGAGCGCTCGCGAAGCTTGAATACCGAGATCGGCTTGATCATCGACAGTCCCGAGCTTGCCCAACAAACCGCCATTCGTTTCGAATCGATCGTCGCTCCGGAGAATAGCTATCACCTGGCGCTGCGGGGAGGCGATGCGGGCGGCCAATTGCGATTGCTCTGGCGCACCCGGGAAAACGGCAAGGCGATCGACTACGCTATCGAGCCCGCTCGCAGCGACTGGCAGCGAATGAAGGTCAATCTCCTCTCGCTGCTATCGCTGGATAAGGAGCTTTGAACACGTAGTCGGGACTACGTCGTCGTCGGCGGTGATATCGCGCACGAGCCGCCACATCGCTTTCTGCTGTGTGCGCAACCGCACAGACGGCGTTCGGCGTCGCCGATACTCTCTTCTCTCCCGGCCGCTTCTCATACCCGCCCTGACGGATCGCGGTGGATTGAGCCAGGCGGTGCCCACCAACAATAAAGGAGCTCGTCATGAGTATTGGCACCATCCTGCTGATTGTCCTGATCCTGATTCTCATCGGAGTCCTGCCCACCTGGCCGCATGCTCGAAGCTGGGGTTACGGTCCGAGCGGGATCGCCGGTATCGTCGTGCTGGTCCTGATCGTCCTGCTCGTGACCGGGCGCCTGTAATTCCGCGCGGCGCGCAACAAGTTCCAAAAGCGAGAGGCTTGAACGAATGTTTGCTTCGGCGCTCGACATTACCGATCGCAAGCGTCGTGAAGCGATACTGCAGGAAGTCCAGTCCTTCGCGGAAGCCATCGTGGAGACGGTGCGGGAACCTTTGCTGGTGCTGGACAAGGATCTTCACGTCAGGATGGCCAACCGGTCGTTTCTCGGCACGTTTCGATCCTCGAAAGGCGAGACCGAGGGTCGGCTGCTGTACGAGCTCGGCAATGGCCAGTGGGATATTCCCGAGCTGCGACGCCTGCTGGAAGACATCATTCCCCAGCACACGCAGTTTCGGGATTTCGAAGTCACTCACGACTTTCCCGTCATCGGCCGGCGCACGATGCTCCTCAACGCCCGCAAGCTTTCCGAGCCCGGCGTCAATCGCGAGCTGTTCCTGCTTGCCATGGAAGATACGACCGAGCGCAAGCAGGCTGAGGCGGAATCGAAGAAAGCCAGAGAGGCAGCCGAGGATGCGAACCGTGCCAAGAGCGATTTCCTTGCGCGGATGAGCCATGAAATTCGCACGCCGATGAACGCGATCATCGGCATGGCGGATCTGCTGTGGGAAACACCCCTGGTCCCGGAACAGCGCGAATACGTGCGCATCTTTCGAAAGGCCGGGAGTCAACTCCTCGACCTGATCAACGACATACTGGACCTGTCCAAAGTCGAGTCCGGACATCTCACGCTCGAAAACCTGGACTTCGACCTCGGCGAAGTGCTCGACAAGACACTGGAGATCATGGCCATCCGCGCCCACGAGAAGGGGCTCGAGCTCGCGCTTCGAATCGCACCCGACGTGCCGAAGCTGCTGGTCGGCGATCCCGCTCGACTGCGCCAAGTGCTCATCAACCTGATCGGCAACGCCATAAAGTTCACCGAGAAGGGGGAAGTGATCGTTCGCGTCGAATGCAACCCGGAGGATGGAACCGCCGGTGCGTTGAGGTTCGCAGTCCAGGACACCGGGATCGGGATTCCCGACGACGCGCGCGAAGTGATCTTCGCACCCTATTCGCAGGTCGATACTTCCACGACGCGCAAGTTCGGTGGCACCGGCCTCGGGCTCACCATTTCGTGGCGGGTGGTCGAGCTGATGAAGGGCCGCATATGGACCGAGGGAAGCGTTGGGACCGGAAGCACCTTTTACTTCACTGCCCGGTTCGCCGTCAGCAGCAAGCACCACGTCGCCGTGGCGCCGCCACCGATTGAGCTTGGCGAGATCAAGACGCTGATCATCGACGATAACGAAACCAACCGGAGAATTCTGAGCGAAATGCTTTCGCGCTGGGGCGCGGCGGTGACCGAAGCGAACGGGGGGGAGCAGGCATTGGCGGCGCTGCTCGACGCGACGAACGCGGGTGCTCCCTATTCGCTTGTATTGCTGGATCGACGCATGCCGGGCGTCGACGGCTTCGAAGTGGCTGAAGCGATCCATCGGCAGCCGGCGATGGCAGGGACCACGATCCTGATGCTGACGTCGGACAACCGCGCCGAAGACATCGCACGTGGCCGTGCGCTCGGAGTTGCCGCCTACCTCGTGAAACCCGTCAAGCAAGCCGAGTTGCTGGAGGCGATCCAGGAAGTGCGCGGGGGAGCGACCCACGCAGCGGAGCGACCTGCGGTCCAGGCTCGACCCGTTCCGGCAGGGCCGCGCTCGCTGCGAATACTGCTGGCCGAGGATTCCCAGGACAACGTATTGTTGATCGAGGCGTACCTCAAGGCCAGCGGCTATGCCGCCGACGTCGCCCGCAATGGCGAGATTGCGCTCGAGAAATTCATTGCCGGCACGTACGATGTCGTGCTGATGGATGTGCAGATGCCGATCATGGACGGTTACTCGGCATCACGGAGGATTCGGCAATGGGAGGCAGACAACAACGCAACGCCCGTACCGATTCTCGCGCTGACCGCACACGCCCTGCCCGAAGAAGTTCGCAAGAGTTTCGACGCAGGCTGCACCGCCCACCTTACGAAACCGATCCGCAAGGCGACGCTCCTTGCGGCGATCGAGGAACATACGATCGGTCTGGTCCGGGTGATCTCGAGCCTTGCAGCGCTGGTACCGGGATTCCTCGAGGGGCGGCGGCGAGACATCGAGTCGATTGCCGCCGCGCTGGAGCGTTCCGATTACGATGACATCCGGATCCTGGGCCATAACATGAAGGGATGCGGCGCGGGTTACGGCTTCAACCGGATCACGCAGATCGGAGCGTCCATCGAGCATGCGGCGGCACACCGCGTGCCCGAGGAAATTCGCGCGCGGTCAAGCGAGCTCGCCCGTTATCTCGACGGCCTTCACGTCGTGTACGAATAACTGATCTGGAGCGCGTGTGCGAGTACGATTCTGGGGTACGCGTGGATCGATTGCCACGCCTGGTCCGGGCACGATCCGCTTCGGCGGCAACACTTCTTGCGTGGAGGTGACGACGAACGGTGGCGCCTGCTTCATCCTGGATTGCGGCACCGGCGCGCGCGCGCTTGGTGCTGCGCTTCTCGCGAATGGCAGCGGACCGCTCTCGGTCACGATCCTGCTCAGTCACACCCACTGGGATCACATCCAGGGCTTTCCATTCTTCACTCCGCTATTCGTCCCCGGGAACAGGATCACCGTGTGCGGTCCGGAAGGATGCGCGCGTTCGCTGCGCGAAGTTCTCTCCGGCCAGATGGAGTTCACCTACTTTCCCGTGGAGATCGGCCAACTCCCCGCAAGCATCACATTCAAGGAGCTTGGCGAGGGGACGCACGAAATGAGCGGTGCGCGAATCCTCGCGCAGTTCCTCCACCATCCGGCCATGACGCTCGGCTACCGCATCGAAGCGGATGGCGCGAGCGTCGCGTATCTGTGCGACCACGAGCCGTTTGCCGAGACGCTATCGCATGAGCGCGCAGTTCGTGGGCACGACGAACCTATGGTCCACGAGGGGGACCGTCGTCACGCGCGGTTCATGGAAGGTGCCGGGCTGGTGATTCACGACGCCCAGTACACGCCGGACGAATATCCGTCAAAAAGGAATTGGGGCCACAGCACGTACGAGTACGCCGTGGATCTCGCGGGCGCCGCCGGCGTACGCGAACTTTTGCTCACCCACCACGATCCTGCGCACGACGATGACTTCGTCGAGGAGATCGAAAGGCATGCGCGCGGGTACGCGAAGCGGCGCGGGTATCGTGTACAAGTGAGCTGCGCATACGAAGGCCTCGATCTCACCGTCGATCCGCACGGCGTCGAGCACCTTCCGGCCGCTCCGCTCACTCCACATTCCGACCGGGAGGCGCTGCGCGGCATGCGTATCCTGGTCGTCGACGATGATCCCGATATTCGTGCGCTCGCCAGGCTTGCACTTACGCAGGACGGCCACAGCGTGAGCGAAGCTTCAAGCGGCCGGGAAGCGCTCGCGTTGATCGATGCAGAAGTGCCTGACCTTCTCGTACTGGACTTGCTGATGCCCGCACAGGGCGGTCTCGAGGTGCTCGGCATCCTTCGGTCGATGACTGCAACGGCGGCGCTGCCGGTGGTCGTGCTGACGGCGATGGATGACAAGGTCAATACCCGTGCCGGCTTCGAAGCGGGAGCAATCGATTACGTCACCAAGCCCTTCACCATCCCGCAACTCGCGGCACGCGTGCGCGCATGTCTCACGCGAAGCATGGTTCATTCCGGCGCCTTGGGCGCGTAACCGAGAAATTCGCTGATCGGTTGCAGATCCTCGATGCGCTCGCACACGGCGTTGATCGCCATGACGATGGGAATGCCGAGCAGCAGTCCCCAGATTCCCCAGAGCCAGCCCCACACGAGAAGGCTGACGAATACCGTGACCGCGTTGAGCCGCCCTACCCGCTGAGTCAACCACGGCACGAGCAGCAGGCCGATGACCGCGACGATTGTCAGCATGCTGCCGATGACGAGCACGACCGGTTGCAGGCTCTCGAACTGTGCGTACGCGACGAGACCGACCAGCAGAACAAAGGCAGTCGGGCCGGCATAGGGAATGAGATGGAGCACGCCGCCCACGAATCCCCAGAACAGCGCGTTTTCCAGTCCGATCGAAGCGAAGATCAGCCATGCCACAACGCCGAGAAGGGCGCTCGTAGCGATCTGAACCAGCAGATAGCGTTGAATCTGCGAATCGATCTCGTCGAGAATCTGCAGGGTGACCTTCTTTTTCGACAACGTGTCGCCGCTGATGCGCATCAAGGTGCGACGGAAACTGTCACCGGCGATGAGCAGGAAATACACGAGCGCAATGACGACGACGAGCTGGCCAATGCCGGCTAGCGCGCTGGCCGTGCCCATCACCACGTAGTCCCAGACATTGAAGCGGGCGCCGGGAGCCGGTGTGCTCGCGGCGCTCGTCGCCCGCACCCGTGCGGGAGTCTCAGAATCGGTGGCGGCCGCACTGGCCGCTTTCTCGATCTCGCTCGCCGCCTTCTTTATCTTCTCAACGGCTCCCGGGGGCCCGACTGCACTGCGCTGGATCGCCGTGCTGAACTTGTGGGTGGCGCGGGGCACGATGTCGAGGATTTGAATCGCCTGCGACTGCAGCGATTCGATCCCGAATCCGAGACCCACGAGGATCAACGCGAGCGTGAGTCCCGCTCCGAAGGGCTTGGGCAGCCGCGCTGTTCGCTTCAACCAGTCCACGACCGGGGTCAGTGCGTAGCTTGCCAGCACCGCGACGGTGATTGGAATGAATACCGCACGCGCTACGAAGAGGAATCCAATGATGCCCAGGAGTGCGAGAACCGCGAGCGAGGTGCTGCGTACGTTGACCGACGTGTGGAGCACCGGACCCGGAGGCGGGACCGGAGGATCAGCGGCGGCGGACGTGTCCGATTCTTGTATCGGCTGCCCGATCATCGCGCGCCGTCGAATACGGATTCGTCAGGCTCGGCCGACGATTTGCGATCGAGGAGATGGTCCACTCTCACGCGCGCGCCCACAAGGCGCTCACGTAATCTCCGCAGATCATCTTCACGCAATCGCATCGACGTCGCACATTCGCCGCACATCACGGTTCGCAGCCGCCACGCGAGCTCGAACGCGTAGGATGTGACAGCCTCGCATTTCGGGCACTGCGCCATGAGTTCCGCGACTTCCCGATCCGTATG
>Ga0105240_10011128_pt1 | contig 12572 bp, 10 predicted proteins | sample KBSC54metaG_FD_80426 | JGI IMG/M metagenome (GOLD analysis project Ga0105240, IMG submission 80426) | Corn rhizosphere microbial communities from Kellogg Biological Station, Michigan, USA - KBS C5-4 metaG | ecosystem: Host-associated > Plants > Roots > Rhizosphere > Soil | place: Michigan, USA... | reverse complement strand
GAGCACCGTGACCGTAGCGCCGATGCTGAGCTTCAGTGAGCGAGCGACGCCCTCGCCGACGACGACCGCCGGACCGGACGCCGCCTCCAGCGATTTGCCGGCAACGGTAGTCATCGCGGTTCCGATGGCCGCCTCTGCGCCCGGGTCGATGCCTTCGATGATGACGGTGGCGTCCGCCCGCCCGTTCGAGAGGAGCCCCGAGAACGAAAGCCGCGGAGCTACTGTCGCGACACCGGGAATCGCACGCATCGCCGCGATCGCGGCGCGCGAATCGGCGAGCGTATGCGCAAGGGGCTCGCGCCGTCCGGCGTCCACGTAACCCGGCGCGAAGACTTCGAAGTGACCGAGTTGCGAATGAATCGTCGCTTCACGAAGTTGAAAGAGGATATCGTCGATGAATCCCGCCGCCAGTATCAGGCTCACGACGCCGATCCCCACCGATGCCAGCGTCAGCAGCGCGCGCGTACGCTGGCGGACGAGATTGCGAACGGCAATCGCAAGCAGCATGGCCCGCCTACCGGTTGAACCGCAATGCGTCGACGATCGGCATCCGCGACGCTTTCCACGCCGGATACGCGCCCGCCACCGCCGCGCTGGCGAGCGCGAGCGCGATGGCGTTCAGGAAGACCGGCAGGGACAGGAGAATTTCCGCACGATAACCGGTATCGCGCCCCGGCGGCGGCGGCATGGGGATGCCGATCCAGGAAATGACGGCGGCGAGCAGCGCGCCGATCGCGAGGCCCGCGATCGCACCGACGACGCCGAGCAGCAGCCCTTCCATGAAATGCATGCGCAACACGCTGCCGCGTGAGGTGCCGAGCGCGAGCATCGTGCCGATCTCGCCGGTGCGCTCGAGCGTGCTCATCGTCAACAGGTTCGCGATGCCGAGCACGAGGATCAGTGCGATCAGCACCGCGACCACCAGCATTTGCCGGGACATCAGCGTGACCGTCTTGCGATAGAAGTCGGACAACTCGAACCAGGTTCGCATCTCCTTGCCGGAACCCGCGATGATCGGCGCAATGGCGCTTGCAACCGCCTGCGTATGCGCCGTTTCGTCGAGCCCGACGACCCAAAGGTGCACGCCCTTCGTCCGCATCAGCTCCTGTCCGAGTGCCAGCGGCATGCGGACGGCGACGTCGTCGAACGCCTTCACGCCGGTCGAGTAAACACCTCGCACGATACCTTCGACGCCACTCATGCCGCCGCTCGCGCCGGTCGTGATGAAGGCCACCGGGTCGCCACGCCTGACATTCAATGCCCGCGCCAGACCGCGGCCGAGAATGACACCTCTCGGCGATGCCGCGTCGAGCGCGTCTCCATCGACAGCGATGTCCTTGCTGATGCGTGCGTCGATCGCCGGCTCGACGGCTTCACCGGCGAATGGAACGGTCACATCGCCGTGGCTCACGAGCCCGCTGGTCATGAGCCGCGGCGAAACCGCGACGACGCCGGGGAGATGCGCGATCGAATCCTTCTGCACCCCGGTCGCCGGTATCTGGTAGGCATCCGGATCGGCCTGACCGGCATCGCGGTAGCCCTTGGCCGAAATCTGGATGTGGCCGAGACCGTTGTCGATCGCCGATTCGCGTATCGCCCAGAAGATCCAGTCGATGAAACCGCCGGCGAGCAGGTAACCGACGACCCCGACGACAATCGCCGCGAGCGAAATGAGCGTTCGCTTGCGCTCACGCGCGAGGTTGCGAAAGGCGAGCTTGAGCTCGGTGTGGAGCATGGGAGCGCCCTATACTCGGGTGCCGTCGGTTGCCAATGGAATGGATGGAGCGTTGAGCCGTATCCTGATTTTCGCCGAAGCCGTAACGCTCGCGCACGTCGCGCGGCCGATCGCGCTGTCACGGATACTGCGCGAGCTTGGTCACGAAGTATGCATTGCCGCCGCGCCCCCCGCCGATCGATGGCTCGCCGGCGAAAATATCGCACGCCAGCGCATCGAATCGATCGACTCGGACCGGTTCCTGCGCGCCCTCGCACGCGGCCTGCCGGCATACGACAGCGCGACGCTTGCACGATACGTCGAAGACGACCTGCGTGCCATTGCCGCATGGCCGCCGGACATCGTCATCGGTGACTTTCGACTATCGCTCTATATCAGTGCCCGACTGGCGCGCAAGCCGTACGGCGCGATCGCCAACGCGTACTGGTCGAGGCGCTACTGGACGGGTGTCGATGCGCCGAGCATTGCAGCTTTGAATTGGCTGCCATCGTCATTTGCAAACGGTGTGTTTCGTGCGGTCTATCCAGCCGCGTTCGCGCTGCATGCGTTGCCGTTTCATCGTACGTGCAAGGCTTTTGGCGTCAGGCCGCCTGGCCGGGACATCCGTGATGTCTATACCGCGTCAGACGTGACGGCATTCGCCGATGTCGAAGCGCTTTACGAACCGGCGTCGTGCAATACCGCCGGCCCGCTGTTCATCGGACCGCTTGCGTGGACGCCGAGCGGAGGCGATCTGCTTCCGGAATTTCCCGAAGGGCATCCGATCGTCTTCGTAAGCCTCGGGAGCTCGGGCGCGAATCCGCTGCTGACTCGAGCGCTGCGTGCCTTGGCGGAAATGCCGGTTCGGTGCGTCGTCGCGACCGGGGCCCGCCCGAAGCGCGACGTGGTCCTGCCGCCCAACTGCATCTTCTCGAATGACTTCGTCCCTTACGCTGCAGCGTGCGCAGCTTCCGCGTTCGTCGTCTGCAACGGGGGCGCGCCGGCGACCTACGCCGCGCTCTCGCAAGGCAAGCCGATCCTCGCCATGACCAGCAACCTGGATCAAATCCTGAACATGCGAACGGTGCAGCACCACGGCGGCGGCCGTTCGGTCAGTGCCCGCGCACGATCGACAGCGCTGGCCGACACGATCATAGCGTTGCTGGGCGAAAAGCGCCTTGGTGTCGGCGCAAGCGAATTGCAAGGCAAAATTCACCGCCAGGATGGAAGGATCGCGATCAGGGACTGGATTTGCCGTTTGCTGTGATGGAGCGTCGTGGACGATGGCGGTGGCGGCTGACGACCGCCCTATTTTTTGCTTGGGGACCCGATGTCGAAATATCTTACATCCGCAGGGCGGCGGGGCTCGCGAGTGGCGGCTTTTGCATGGCAACTTGCTGATTCAATGGAAGCTCCCGTCTCTGGCACATCAACTGCTATCACTGCTCACGCAGGAATTCAATCCCAGGAGGCAGTGAAATGAAAGCCAAAAAACGGTTGCTCCAGATCGCACTGGCAGCTATCAGCGTCGCCGCGATGTCGGCCTATGCGACCGAGGTGATCCCGATCAATCCCGATGGCGCCGGCGCGGACCTCACGCAGCAAGTCAGTGCACTCGGATGGAACAATTCGTTCACCATCGCCGTGAACGCGTTGCCGACGGGCTCGGGGACCATCAGCGTGGGGCAGACGTTTACTACCTTCGGCCAAGGCACGTTGGCGAATTTCAACGATGCAAACAACACGGCGATCGGCGGCCTTGGTCTCAACTCGAGCTATGAGTGGACTTTCGTATTTGCCGTGAATGAGATCGTCACCGCCGTTACGGCGAATAGTGCGACCTTTGCATCGACGGGTGGTGGCTTTTTCGATCTTTATTACGATCCGAGCCGGGATGCGAACGTCCTTGCGGGAACCGGCTTCAACGACGGAACGCTGATCCTCAGCGGAACATTCCTGCCGTTCGATAGCGGTACCGGCACGGGTATCTCCAGTTTCGTCGTTTCGTCCACCAATGGCGGGGCGCTCGATCAGCAGGGTACCAACAACTACCCGGGAATCAGTACCGTTGCGGGAGCGGGGTCGTTTAACCTGTTGGCGAGTATTACGTCTGCCGCTCCGGCTTTCTTCCCCAATGCGCCATCGCTGATCTCGGTCACCGATAACGGCTTTACCAATCTTCCCTTCCTGCAAACCAATCCGGCGTCGTGTTATTGGAATGGAACGACCCTCACCAGCGCGATTGGGCAAAATAGCCTGGGCACCGCGCCCGCAACATGCCTGACCAATACCGTCGGGACGACCAACGGGATTAGCGGTCCGAACTTCGCGTTCGAGACCCGCGCCACCAGCGCATTCAACGTGGCTGCAGTTCCCGAACCGGCGACGTTGGCCCTCTTGGGATTGGGTCTCGGCGCGATGGGTTGGACGGTTCGTCGCAAGCGCAGCTAAGCTTTCTACGTTCGTTTGAAAAGAGAGGCCCTCCGGGGCCTCTCTTCATTCCGGCTTACTGCCACTTCCTCGCCGGATTTCCGCGCCACGTTTCGTCCGCCGGAATCTTCGTACCTGCCGGTACGATCGATCCCCCGAGTAGCAGCGCATGTTCGCCGACCTCGGTGCCGGGCAAGACGACCGCGTTGACGCCGATGGTTGCCCCCGCGCCGATCCTGACCTGGCCGAGCACGACTTTCCCGTTGGCAATGACGTTGCCCGCGACGAGCGAGTTGTTGCCCAGTACCGCGCCGGCGCCGATCGAAACCAGCCAGGGATCATCGATCGTCCCGCCCATCGCGACGTTCGCCCCGATGCGCGCGCCAAAGAGCTGCACGATCCACGGCCTCGCGAAGACCGGCGTAAACGGCAGCAGTGCGCCCTGGCCGAGTCGATACACGATCGTCAGGACCTTCCAGTACGCGAACACTGGCGAATCCATGGCGTACTCGCCCGGCTCGATGCGCCGGGCCGCGAGCATCGCGCGCAGCAGCGCCGCGGACAGGATTCCGTACAGCAGCAGCCCCGCGAAAAAATCGACGATGACGTGGTAATCGGCCAACAGGGTTGTCGACCACGGACGCACCAAGTAGGCCACCGCCGTCACCGAAATCGCAATAATTCCGCCGATCGCGAGCCCGCAAATCAGGAAGTCATGGAAGGTCGTCTTCACCGCGTTATCCCGTGGTTGCGACTCGAACGCCGAGGGTCCGGCGCAGGGGCGCTCGGAGCGATGCGGAGTCTACTATGGAAAACTTTACAGCGGCGGCGATCGCATCGATTTAGATGCGCTTTTGTCCCGTTAAATCAATAGCTTTTATCCTAGGCACGATTACTGCGAGGTGTAATGCACAAAACGCGCAGATCAAGCCGTTTGTAAACTTTTTCGATTCCTCGGAGAGATGCACATGCGCAAGTCGATATCCAGATGCACGGCAGCCGTTGCAGCAGTGCTTGTATCCAGCGCCGCGTCAGCGCTCGATCTCAGCACTGCCGGCTTCGTGACCTATGGCGATACCCAGTCGTACGCGCTGGCGCTTCTGAACGAACAGGCGGTGGGGTCGAATAAATCGGGCGATCCGTTCTACGTGAACTCGACACCCGGAGCCATCCAGAATCTGGTCGTCGTGGCGACGGGCTCCTCGGGCACCGGTGTCACGACGAACTTCGTCGGGATGGACAACGCGTATGCGACGCCGAGTGGCAAGAACGGCAGTCCGTTTTTCAGTACGAACACCAGTTCGATCAATACGCCGAACCCGAACGGGGCTTCGATCGTTGGCAATCTCTCCACCACGTGGGATAGCTCGGTTTCGGCAATGTTGAGCTTCCTGTCGGGCCAAAGTCCGATCTTTTTCTTCAACAATAACCAGATCAACAGCGGCGCCGCATCGCTGCAGTCATTGGCGGCCTATGCGCAGGCATGGATCACCACGCCGGATGGCACGACTATCTACAACCCGAACGGAGGGACCGGCGTTTTCGACTTCACCAACAGGGACAGTCCGTATGATGTGGTTCCCAATGGCGGCGGCGTCCCGAACGGCTCGGTCAGCGCGTACAGCAACGTCGGCGGCGTCAAGCCTCCCATTGCCGGCGACAATACGGCCACCGACTATGTCTTGTCGGGGGGTCAGCTTTGCGTGGACAGCGTCGGTAACTTCGTGCCCTGCAGCGGCTCGTTTTTCCTGAAAGTCAACAACAATCTCGGTGCCAACCAGGCGGCGTACGCGCTGGTCGTGCCGGAGCTCAATGCGGAATTGGCCGCGTTGGCAGCGTTGGCCAGCGGGGGCACCGACGTTTCGGGATACACGCTGCATCTCGACATCTGGCTGGGCTGCGATCCGTCCATACCCGCGGCCGACGTCGCGACGATCTGCAACGGCCAGCCATATGGAAGAAGTCTGAACAACGGCTTCGAGCAAATATTCATCGGCACCGGAAACACGGTAATCCAGACGGCTCCGGAACCGGGTACCTTGCTGCTGCTGGGCCTCGGACTGGCAGGCATCGGGTTCGTGGCGTATCGCCGGAAACATGCGAACGGCCGGAACGATTGATCCGATACGCCAGCAGCATCTGACTGAAAAAGCCTCCAACCATGGAGGCTTTTTCTTTTTCCGCCGTGACCGAACGCGACCTACACCAAAATCCCGTAGCGTTGTCGTCCTGTCAGCCGATCGCACGCAATCGCCGCTCGATCATCAATTCCTCGCGTGGCGCGAAAAAGTAAGGATAGAGCGAACGGGTCGTTGCGGCCAGTTCGACCTTGCCGCCCAGCCGCGCGATTTCCTGCTGTCCCCGCTCGAGGCACATCCGCAACAGCAGCGCAGGGGCGCCGACGCGAGGGTCTCCGCGCATTTCGCCGAACGGCTCGAAGCCGAGCATCCGTCGATAAAAGGCCACGTGACGCGGATTGACTTCGATCAGCAGGTCGGTGCAATGATGGATTCGCCGCGCGCAGATGTACGCAATATGGAACAGCGCTGCCAGCAGCGGCTTCGAGTGCGAATTGTTGTCGACGGCCAGCTTCGTGAATTCGGCGATGCGCCGGCCCTGCATGCGCAGCCGGTTCGCCTCCTCCGCGTACAGTCCGTCGATAAACAGGCCGCCCTCTTCCGAGTCGAGGCCGACGGTGACGGTGCCGACGATTCCATCGGTGTCGTGCGCCGCAATCGTTATTCGACTCGGCATCTCCTGCACGTCATCGTCGACGGAATATCCTCGCCACGCATAGCGGCGCTCGATCAGGTAGCTTGCGGATTCGCGCCGCGCTTCCGTGTTGGCAAGCCGTACCTTGAACAGATTGGATTGCGCCGCGGTTCTTAATCGTCGAGCCTGCGGATCTTCGAGGCAAAGTCCGACGGGATGCGGATGACGGGGGATAGTCGCGATTGTATCGCCTCCGATCGGGGTTTCGATCGGACGCCTTCTAGCCAGCGCTGTCAATGAGACTCCTTGATCATTGAGCAAGAAAAGCGCAGCCGAGCAGTCGACCACACGCGTTGTACAACGAGCCGAAGTCTAGCGAAGAAAAATGCGTACCGATAGTGTCTCTGATCGGCGACGCGATGGACGGCTCTTATCGATGCAGCGGCTGGCACTATCCGCGAAGCGCCTGCAGGACCACGCTACAATACCGCTCCGCATCACGCTGCCAGCCCTGGGGCGAACCGCCACCGGTCAACCATGCACCTGCCCGAATTCCTGAACCTCGGCGCGGGTTTCAGCAAATACTTCCGGGCGCTCCCCGCCGTCGACGACGATCTGCGGCGCACCGTCTTCAGGATCCGGCACGCCGTCTACTGCGAAGAGCTCGGCTACGAGGCCATTCGCGACGACGGGCTCGAATCCGACACTTACGATTCGCATTCCGTGCACTGTCTGCTGGAAAGCGTCAGCACCGGGGAGCACGTCGGCTGCGTGCGCCTGATACTCGCAGACCGGAACGATCCGCGAATGCAGTTCCCCTTCGAGCAGCTTTGCGAAGCCTCGTTGGACCGCGGCATCGTCGACCCGTACCGGCTCGATCGAACGAAGATTGCGGAAGTATCGCGACTTGCCGTCATCAGCCGTTACCGGCGGCGTCGCGGCGAGCAGAAGGTTCCACTCGGCATCGACGACAGCGACTTCGGCACGCCCGACCGTCCGCGCTTCCCGTACATCGCGGCCGGCCTTTACCTCGGCATGATCGCGCAAGCCCGGCATCACGGCGTGGAGACCCTGTTCATGCTGACCGATCGCCGCCTCGCGAAACAACTCTCGCGCCTCGGCGTCAAGCTGCAGACGATCGGCACGCCGATCGAGCACCGCGGTACGCGCTATCCGTCAATGATGTCGGTGCAGGAAGTGATCGACGGACTCAGCTTTTTCGTCCGGCCGCTGTTCGCCGTCGTTTCGGGCGAGATGGAAGTTGCATACCGGCGCGCGACAGAAGCGGCGTAAGCTTGCCTTTGCACGGGATGCGCTTGCGTCACTCGAGCTTCTTCAGGTAATCCTTCGTGAACACCTTGTCCGGCAGATCGCGCAGCTTCATCGCGCTGTAATCGAGCACCGACTTTTCGCCTTCGTGCAGCGCATCGGTCATCACGAGTTGCGTCGGCCGCAGCCTGTCGAGCAGCTTCTCGTACTTGCCGTACGTGCAGGTCTTGAGCAACCGGTTCGACACCGAGTAGAACTCGGCCTTCCAGGGCGCCGAGTTCGAGTCGCGCACCCAGTACAGCACGCGCTGGTACGTCACGCTGCGATCGACGGCGGTAAGCTCGAGCACGTTGTACGTTTCGCCGTCGATCGTTTCGGTGCGCAAGACCCTGGGGTTGTAGTCGCCCGCAAAATTGGCGCGCGCAAGGTCGCCGTTTGCCACCTGCCCTGTCAGCCGCTGCGACAGCGACAGCCGAACCGGTTGCGACACGTTCGGAAGGAAGACCCACAGGTCGTGACCCCGCATGAGCAGGATCTGGCCGCGCTCGGCGGCAGGCGCCGTCACCATGACGACGGTGTTCTCGTTGCCCTTCGACAGCACGCGGTACGTGCGCTCGTCCGGACCGCTGTCCTTGCCGGTCGTGACGATCGAAATGTCGACCTGGAAGCCTTCGGCCGGGAAGCGGATGCGGTCCGCGTCCTCGACGATTTTCCGCGCCTTCGCGTCATCGCTCGGTGCTGCGATGTCTTCTGCAGGGCTCGCGATCGTGGCGAACGCACAGAGCATCAGGACGACAAGAATTGGCAATGCGCGAGACGAGAGAGGCATGGCAATCCTGGGTGATCGGCGGGGGCGCATGGAAGCGATCCCGGCTTACAGCCGATGCGCTGTGCGTTATCGATGCATGAGACCCGGAGGCCGCACGAAACGATGCGGACGAATCGACGATGGCGCGCCCGACAGGATTCGAACCTGTGACCCTTGGCTTCGGAAACCAATACTCTATCCAACTGAGCTACGGGCGCGTCGAGCGTTGCATTATAGCTGCGCGCCCCGATCACCGTCCAACGAAGGACCTTCATCAGATCACGTCGCTATAATGTCGCGTTTCGCCGTCGCATGCGCTCGCGCGGCTTCCCTTCAGTCCACCGGCCACCATGACCGAACACGATCCGCATTCCTCACCGATCAAGACTCCGAAGCAGCTCATCGTCGTTGTCCTGCTCGCGTTCCTGGTACCGATCACGGTCATCGGACTGCTGTCGCAACTGTTCACCAGCACCGGACGCGATGCGCATGAAGACGAGCAGCGCGTACTCGAGCGAATCAAGCCGGTCGGCATGGTCGTGATGGCCGAGGCATCGGCGCCGCACGGCAGCTTGAGCGGCGAGCAGGTCTTCGCGCAAGTGTGCAAGACGTGCCACGAAACCGGACTGGCGGGCGCACCGAAGGCCGGTGACAAGGCGGCATGGGGACCGCGGGTCGCGGAAGGCGAGAAGACGCTCGTCCAGCACGCCATCGGCGGATACCAGGGCAAGACGGGCGTGATGCCGCCCAAGGGTGGCAGCACCGATCTCACCGACGACGAAGTGCATCGCGCCGTCGTCTACCTCGCAAACCTGGCGGGCGCGGGGTGGAAAGAGCCCGCGCCAACCGCAACGGCGTCAGCTGCACCTGCTACGGCTCCGGTTGCGACAGCGCAAGCGTCGAACGCTGCGACGGCCACGACTCCCGCGGCGGCGGCAAGCGCAACCGCTGCGGCACCTGCCACCGCCGCATCGGCTGCGGCAGCACCCCCGTCGACAGCGTCCGCAACGACGACGGCGAGCGCCGGTGCTGCGAACGGCAAGGCCGTCTACGACGAGACGTGCCATGTCTGCCACGCGACAGGGCTTGCCGGCTCACCGAAATTCGGCGACAAGGCCGCGTGGGCGCCGCGAATCGCAACCGGGATCGATGCCTTGCACAAGGCCGCGATCAACGGCCTCAATGCGATGCCGCCGCGCGGCGGCAACGCATCGCTCAGCGATGCGCAGGTCAAGGCCGCCGTCGATTACATGGTGTCGGCGGCGAAGTAAACGAGTCGCTCCTCACGCGGTGGTGAACAGCCGGATCAGAATTCCGATGTTCATCGCCGCGAGGAAGCCGAACATCCATTTCATCGAATCGATCGTCCCGGCAAGGCGCGCGATCTGCCCGCCAAGTTCGAGCCTGAGCTCGTTCTTCACTGCGTCGATCTTCGCATCGAGCGAGTCGATCCTCGCCGACATTTTTGCCTCGAGCGAGTCGATCCTCGCCGACATTTTTGCCTCGAGCGATTCGATCCTCGCGTCAACGGATTCGATCCTCGCTGTTAGCCTGCCCTCGAGTCCGGCGAGGTCGCCGGGTGCCACAGCAGCCTTCGCCAGCGCATCACCCAATGCTGCCGCCTGAAGCTCGGCCTGCGCGGCGGGAACGCCTGCAGTTTCGAGCTTCTTTGCGTAATCCAGCGTATCGAACGGGATAGCCACGGCCACGCGGATTCCTTTGCGAGCTATCTTAACAAGATTCGATTGTCATGGCTCTCCGCGGAGCGGGATATAAGACTTCGGGATGAGTCCCGAAAAATCCGTGGCACAGGACGAGGCGCGCCGCCAAATACGCTTCACCCCCGCGACACGAGCGCCTTCAGCGCGGCAAGCCGCGCGTTGCCGCTCGTCTTCGCCTGCGCCGCTTCGTCGCCTGACAGCGCGCGGTCCGCGTAGCGCAGATCCTCCTGCGCGAGCTCGGCCAGGAACCTCGACGGTGCGCAATCCACCTTTTCACCGGCGCGCTTGCGGGTGCTGCAATACGACAAATGCAGTGTTTCCTGCGCGCGCGTCAGGCCCACGTACATCAGGCGCCGCTCCTCGTCGACGCTGCCCGCCTCCACCGCCTCGCGATGCGGCAGCACGCCCTCCTCGAGTCCGGTGAGGAACACGTGTGGAAACTCCAGCCCTTTCGCCGCGTGGAGCGTCGATAGGCGCACCGCATCGGCATTGTCCTCTTCACGACCCTCGAGCATCGTGATCAGCGCGACCATCTGCGTGAGCTCGAGCAGGTTCTTCCCGTCCGCCTCGCCCTTCCGCGCCAGCCACGCGACGAAATCGTCGACGCTTTGCGTTCGCGATTGCGCCTCCCGCCGGTCGAGCGTAGCGGTGAGCCAGTCCGCGTAGCCGATCGAACGCAACATTTCGTCGAGCAGGCGGCCCGCCGGCTCACGCTGCGCACGATACCGCACGCCGTTGATGAGCGCGCAAAACGCCTCGAGCGCCGCGCGCTGACGCGCCGGAACAAACTGCGCCAGCGTCGGCGCGAACACTGCGGCGAACAGGCTCGTGCCATGCCGCTGCGCGACGTCGCCGAGATGCCGGAGCGTCGTCTGCCCGACGCCGCGCCTGGGCACGCCGAGTGCGCGGACGAACGCCGGGTCGTCATCGTCATTTGCGACGAGGCGCAGATACGCGATGACATCCTTGATCTCGGTGCGATCGAACATCGACTGGCCGCCGGACACCTCATACGGAATCGATTGCGCGCGCAGCGCGGTTTCGAATGCACGCGCCTGGTGGTTGCCGCGATAGAGGATCGCGTAATCCGCGAATCGCGTGCGCCGCTCGAACTTGTGGCCGAGCAGCCGCCGCACGATGCCTTCGGCCTCGGCCTCTTCGTCGGCGGCCGGCGTGACGCGCAGGGGCTCGCCGTGCGCGAGCTCGGTCCACAGCCGCTTGTCGAAGAGCTTCGGATTGTTGCCGATCAGCGCGTTGGCGCAACGCAGGATGCGCACCGTCGACCGGTAGTTCTGCTCGAGCTTGATGACGCGCAGATTCGGATAATCGCGCGGCAACGCGGCGAGATTGTCGAGTGTCGCGCCGCGCCAGCCGTAGATCGCCTGATCGTCGTCGCCGACGGCGGTGAACGGCGTCGCCGTGCCGACCAGATGGCGAAAAAGGCGATACTGCGCGGCGTTCGTGTCCTGGTATTCGTCGATGAGCAGATGCGCGCAGCGCGCCTGCCAGCGCTCGCGCGCCGCCGCATCGCGGTCGAACAGCGCGGCCGGCAGCGTGATCAGGTCGTCGAAGTCGACCGCCTGGTAAGCGCGAAGGGCATCGCCATAGTTGGCGTACACGCGCGCGGCTGCGAGCTCCTGCTCGTCACCGGCCGCGCACAGCGCATCCGCAGGCTCGACGAGCGCGTTCTTCCATTGACTGATCTTCCACTGGATCGCACGGGTCCGCGCGCGATCGGTGGTGGCCGCGAGTTCTGCGACGATTGGATCGATATCGGTCGGATCGAAAATCGAAAAGCCGCGCTTGAGCGCAAGCGCCGCTGCCTCCTCGCGAACGATCGCAAGACCGAAGCTGTGGAACGTCGATATCGAAACGGCGGAGGACGCGGCGGAAGCGCCCGCCTGCTTCAGCGCATTCT
>Ga0105240_10011123_pt1 | contig 12576 bp, 9 predicted proteins | sample KBSC54metaG_FD_80426 | JGI IMG/M metagenome (GOLD analysis project Ga0105240, IMG submission 80426) | Corn rhizosphere microbial communities from Kellogg Biological Station, Michigan, USA - KBS C5-4 metaG | ecosystem: Host-associated > Plants > Roots > Rhizosphere > Soil | place: Michigan, USA... | reverse complement strand
GCCTGCTTTACAGCCCGGATACGAAAAAGGAATTTATCCAAAATGGCTTGCTGTCCGGCATCAAGGTCCCTGTTCCGGATCAGGACAGCCTGGGACTTCAGAACAGTTTCTACTTCTTTCAATCCATTCATGAACAAGGTACTACCACTACTTACCAGGTCCACGATGGCATGCGCCAGCCCAATGCCAGGAGCGATCTCTACCGAGCCGCTGATCTCATGTATTTCAGCTTCTATATTGCTCTTTTCCAGGAACTGCCTCACCAGGGTGGGATACGTGGTAGCTATCCGTTTGCCCCTCAGATATTCTACACCCGTATACAGGTCGCCCCTGCTTACGGCCACCGACAGGCGACATTTGCCAAAACCCAGCTGCTCCACGATGTCCACTTTTTTGTTGTTCTCGTACAGCACATTCTCCCCTACGATGCCGATGTCGGCTACCGCATCTTCGACATATTGAGGGATATCGTCGTCCCGGAGAAAATAGATCTCCATTGGGAAATTGTCCGCTTCTGTCTTTAGCTTGTTTACTCCGTTCTTAAGATCGATACCGCAATCTTTCAGGAGTTTTACGGATTCGTCATACAGGCGACCCGATTTTTGAATGGCGATTTTTAGCTTCATTGCCTTGGTTAAAAAATTAGGGGCTTACCTCTGGTAAGCCCCTTAATAAGTTGTTTTATATACAAAACATCACCGGCCTACCCCTGTGGTAAGAAAAAATGGTGATGATGATGTTTTTGATTCATGGTGGCCCAAAATTAATGGTGAAATTCGAATGACCAAAATTTTATTTTACCACCCGTTTGATGGACTATTATTCCAGCTTCTTGCGTAGCCCTGCTGCTTTATCGGCGCCGGGCGCCCCTGCAGGCATCTTGTCGATCCAGGATCTGGCATTCGTCTTGTCCCCTTTCTGCGCATAGCTCAGCGCCATGTAAAAGGCCGCCTCGCCCCGAAAAATACTTCCTCCCGCAAATACCCTCTGAAGGTCCTGCCGGGCTTCATCTATGTCCCCCGTGTGCAGTCTCGCCACACCTCTGTAGAACAGCGCGGTCTGGTTCGTACTGTCCGTACGATAGGCCTGGTCCAGTAAAGGCAGCGCCTTGTCGAACTGTCCGGCATTGAAATATTCAGAAGCCTTCTCCATCAGCGTATCATTGCCCTCGCCCCGCTCTGTAATTCCCGCCATCTGCGTTTTTCCATAGCTGTTCAGATAGTCGGATGGCCATAACATCACCACGGCAATAAGGATGGCTGCGGCAGCAGCCACACCGGCTACGTACCGGCGGAATACGTTGACCTTCATCTTCACCACCTTCCCGCCGGTGGGCTCAGCCGCCGGCCCCGAAAAATACTTTCCCCGCATATCTCCCAGCGTTCGACGCAAAGCAGCCGCACCCTCATCGGTAGGTAAGCGCTGTTCCAGTGTGCCTTTCAGCTGCCGGTAAAGCGTCACACGCTCCGCAAGAGCAGCATCGGACCGCAGGTCCTCCTCCATCTTTTGTTTTTCTTCCAAAGACATCTCATCTTCTACATAGCGTATGATGTCTTCGTTGGTATAGGTTGACATAAATAAGATATTTTCAATTTAGCTGGCCGCCCCCTGGCCGGTGGTCGCGCTGGTCATGCCAGTCGCGGTCTGCACATACGACAATAGCGTCGCCATACATTCCGACTTCTTTTTACGCAGGTACCCATAGGTGACGCCCAGCACTTCAGCGATCTTCTCCTGCCGCTCACCCGTCAGGCTCATCCGGAGTATCTCCCGGCATTTTTCCCCCAGCCTTTCAAACTGCTGAAAGAAAAGCCTTGCCTTTTCCTCCTCTGCCCCCACCCGTTCGGCGGCGGCAAATACATCCTCTCCGTATTCAGATAAATCATCACTGGATTTTGTTACCTGCCTGGACCCTCTTTTCTTTATTTCATTCAGCCATTTCCGCTTGCACACCAATAATAAGAAAGGCTGAAATGGACATGTCAGCTCAAGACCCTTGTATTTGGCCTGGTTATAAATGTCGATCAGGGATTCCTGGAAAATGTCCGCGGCATCGTCTTCTGTACCGCTGTTTTGTATGATCCAACTCCGGATCCCGGGCGAAAAAAGCCGGTAAATCTCTCCAACTATTTGATTATCATTATTTAACAAACCTTCAAGGTAAAGCTGGTCGGGATGGATCGCCATCGAGGTTTTTGGCGAATATCGAAAAAAAACGGCAAAAAGGGGGGTAACATCCCGCCGGCCCGGTTGATATAATCTAAACCGACCCCGTGGTCGGTCGTCCGCAAGGACAATTATTAACCATTTTCGGCCCGCAGGTACTTTTCTATGACCGAAGGGCCGAAAATCAACAACACTCCTTTTATGAAAAAAGTAAACCCCATTACACTTATCATCAGCGCAGCCCTCACCATGGTCGCCTGTAAAAAAAGCGATACACCCGCTCCGCAACAAAACAATGCAGATGCCGAGAACATGGCCGCATTTATGAAGAACAATGGCCCCGCATTCCAGAACTTTACAGTTAATGCAGATGCCGGCGCCGTGATCACCTCGTCCAATGGCACGACATATACGATACCAGCCGGTGCCTTCCAGACAAAAGCAGGAGCTTCCGTGACGGGTAACGTTTCGGTCAGCATAAAGGAGATCGGCTCCCCTGCCGACATGATCTTTAGTAATAAACCCACGCTGACCCGCGATGGCAGGTTGCTGGCTTCCTATGGCGAGTTCTTTATCAAGGCCGCCCAGAATAATCAGGACCTGCAATTGAAAAAGGATAGTGGCATCAAGGTTGCCGTCAAGGCCAAACCCAACGGCCAGGAGATCCCTATGTGGAGTGGCGACTCCACCATCACTACCAGTGTCAGCGGATATGATTACCTGAACGCACAGGTCACGCTGAGCGTACAAATGTCCGTGAACAAAGGCATTGTATGGGATCAGCTGACCACAGGAGGCTATGCCTTCTTTTCCGGATCCAACGGCACCCTGAACTTTACCATCGACAGCCTGGTACAATGGAAGAACTGTGATCAGATCATCAGCAATCCTTCCGACCCCAAGACCACGGTACTGGGCTATTTTACCAGCCACTATAATGCCCAGACGCAGCAGAGTTATCAGGGCGACCAGCCGACGATCCTCTTCTTCAAACCCCATAACCAGAATACGCTGATCAGGCTGTATGACGTGATCCTCAATGCCCCCGCCGGCTACCAGGGATTCTACAGCTATCAGCAGTCCATGCCCATCGGCATGCAGGGCACCTTCCTGGCCATGAGCACCATCAATGGCAAGTTCTATGCGGATATGAAGGACGTTACCATTCCTGCCCCCTCCGGCAGCAATAACTATACGACCTTTACCTTCGACCCCCAGGAAGTATCTGAAAGCACCATGGTGAGCATGATCACATCTATGAACACTAAATAAACCAACATGACAATGGCCCCACAATCTGTGGGGCCATTTTTCGTTACCTTGCTTATATGCTGAAAGCCATACTCATCATAGCATCCCTACTGGCAATATCCTGCATCACACGGGCACAGGACTCGATCCCACCCGTGATCCATGTCGAGGAGGCGGGTGACAGCGTACATTTCTCATCCCAGCTTCGCCCTCTCCGGCAGATCGCCGGAGCGCCGACGGCCTTCTACACCTATTTCTGGGAGTTGGGCGACGGCCGTTTCAGCTTTGACAGAGAACCCCTATACGCCTATCGCGACACAGGCGTTTACCAGGTCCGGCTATATGCTACCAATAACTATGACGACGGCAAGGCGCCCCCCACCCGCCCCCGGCCGGTGAAAATAAAAAAGAAGGTCTCAGGCAATGTCTGGGCCTCTCATTTCTTTCATGGATCCGGCAATATCGAGATGAAGATAAACCGCAATCCCAGGCCGGGAGAAGACTTCGTAGCCATCATGGGCTATCGCAGCACACAGACGGACAGCCTTTCGGGCACCCTCATCCTCTTCTACAACGAGCGTCAGTTCGGTCAGAAAGGATTCGATCTGGCAGAAAAAAGATACTATAACGATGAGGATAGCAGCTCGCTGGGGTCGCTGATGGCCAGCCTTGAAACACGCGAAGGAGAATATCTTGCCCGGACGGACGGATCGCAGGATGCGCAACAGGACCGCCTCACCGGCCAGGCATTCCGCCCATCTGGCCCCGAGATCGCCTACGACGCAGCACCCAGCTACACCGCCCAGGCGCAATCTCTTTTGACAGGTCTACAAAAAGAATACACGGGACATACGGTCCTCCACTTCTCCGGCGTACACAATAACGAAGAAAGATTTGTATTCATGGACCTGAATACCCTGCCTACCATGATCCAGGATACCAACGCCACGGTGACCCTCACAGCCATGATGGTGCCGGATGACCCCTCCTCTCCGCCGGAACTCCACCGGCTGGAAGTAGCAGTAGTAGCATCCCATGACCCCAACTATATGCAGATAAAGCCGCGACGGATCAACTACCGGTTCATGGGCAAGAAAAAAGAGATCACTTACGCCATCCATTTCCAAAACACGGGAAGAGGTCCCGCCAGAAAGATCTCCATCGGCGTTGCCATACCTCCTCAGCTCAACAGCAGCAGCGTACAGCTGAAAAGCATGAGCCCGGTCTGTAAATGGTGCGACTCCGCATACAATAGTCAGAGCTGTATCGATACCATTCGCAAGGACGACAGCCTTTACTTCGTATTTAACAATATCTATCTGCCAGGTCTTAACCAGGAAGGAGTGACAGACAAGGACTCCACAAAAGGGTTTGTGGAATATACCATACGATTTAAGAAAAAGCCAAAGAAGATCCCCTTTAGCACAAAGGCAGCCATCGTATTCGATAAGAACGAGCCGGTCTTCACCAACAAAAGCACGGCCCGTTTCATAAAAGGCATTTCGCCGGGCATCATGGCAGGGTACGTTTATTCCCCTTCCAACGGCAATTACTCTACCAACGGCTCTCTGCAGCTGGGATACATACTGTCACCTTTCTCTCCTTCGCGTCCCTATTTCCAGGTGGAAGCATGGGCAGGACTGCTCCAGCAGGATAACAAAACCACAGGCGTCGTACAGGATCAAAAGGACACGGCCATCGGTGTAGGGAAATATCTCATCGTAGGCAGAGAGACAAAAACCACTGTAAAAAAGAACAGCTTCGAAGTGACGCCCCTGCACTTCCGCCATAATATAGGCAACTGGGTGGGACTTGGTGTAGGCGCACAGGTAATGGTAAATATCTCGGAGCAGACCACAACAGAGTACAAAGCCTACATGCAGACCACGATCCTACCCATCACCACAAGCACGACCAGCACCTTTCAGCAATCGAAGACCGTATGGCTCCATACGTGGAATGCCGCCCCCTTTGCCGATCTGCAAATAGGACGTGTCAGGACCGGACCGGTGATAGGATTGCGCTATCTTCGTCTGCTGAAAGGAGATGTCTCCAATAGATTCTTCCTCTATGCGGGTATCAAGCTGTAAACATCCCATACTACAACTGACAACGATCCTGTTGTGCTGCCTGCTGCTAATTTCCTTCCGCCCGCCCGACGGGCGGTCGGATGAGGGCCTGTCCCAACAGCTAAAACAGCTACGCGATAAGAATGATCTGACAGGATGGATCTACCAGCAGATACAATGGGTGGCCAGATCTCCCATCAGCCGGAGCAACCAGCTCCGGCAGGCCGAGCAGGAGGCCTGGCGCACCCCATCCACCAACGAGGAGATACAAGCCTGGCTGGACCTCCTCACCAACGAAGGATACGCCCTGCTGGTCAGCGGCGACATCGTCCATTCCACAGACGCCTATACATCCGCCTTTCAATGGGCAAGACAGCATGCCGAGCTGGTAGACGATAACATGGTCCTGGAAAACATCCTAAAACCCCTTGGCAACAACTACACCCGACTGGGCGATTACGAACAGGCCCTCTTTATCCATCGTAAGGCCCTGGCCATCGCACATGCGCTCAACGAACCCAAAGCGCTGGCAAGCACGCTTAGCAACCTGGCCAATACCACCAGCAATATGGGCCACCCGGCAGAATCATTGGATTATTGCCGCCAGGGACTGGCCGTGGTAAGAACATCGTCCCCTATCCGTGGCCTCCTGCTTTCCGAAGAGGCAGACGCACTGATGGCGCTCGACCAGCCGGAAGCCGCCCGCCAGAGCATCCGGCAAAGCATAGAGATCCTGGAAAAAAGCAATACGCCCGAAGCCGGCCGCTGGCTGCTGATGACCTACCAGCAGGCCGGTGATATATACGCTGCCGAGCCCACGAGATCATTGAGCTATTATCAGTCGGCATTGAAGCTGGGAGAGCATCTGGCCTCTCAGCAGGACGCCCTCCCCCAACGGCAAAAAGCCAAGCTCCTTATACGCATCGGCAACCTCTACGCCCGTACCCACCAGCCGGGCCTCGCCGTGCACTGGCTGGATCGATGCTTATCCATTCTCGTCCCGGGCCATTCCCTCGACTCCCTCGATGAAAAGGACCTCTATGCGGAGAACACGCTGATGGACCTGCTCTATACCACAGCGGGCCTCGCCGTGGAGCAGGGCCACACAGACAAAGCGCTCCGTCTCTATAAGCTTTGCTTTACCACAGAATACGCCTTGCGGCGTCAGCTGATCACAGGCTCCTCCAGGGAGCAATCCGTTTCGGATAGCCATACACGATACGAGACGGCCATCCGGACTGCCTGGGACGCATGGAAGACAACAGGTAATCCCGGCTATCAGCAAACGATGCTGAACTTTATGGAAGACAGCAAGGCAAAGCTATTATTGGACGAAGTGATGCAGCAACAACAGCTGGCAGGCGCCACCGACAGCCTGAGCAACAGGATCAGGCTGCTGGAAAAAGCCCTCATCTATTATAGAAAAGAAGCCCGGCAGCAACCCGACAGCCTCCGTCAGGTGATGATCCGCCAGGGCAGGCAGGTAGAATGGGATCTCGCGCAGCTGCGCAAAAAAGCCCCTGCCGCAGAACCACAGCCAGAGATGGAGAAACCATCCCTTGGCGAAAGCCAGCTGATCCGGAGCTTCTTCTCCGGCACATACGCATTGTACATCGTCGAGCTCGGCAGGGATGGGATACACTGGACAGACAAGATCACCATGTCCGAGGGATGGCAGGACAGCCTCCGGACCTTTACCCACATCTGGTTTGAAAAAGGAGCCGGCAATATGATCAACGATCCGGCTAAGTACTACCATCAGGCCTATGCGATCTACCAGCAATTGTACGGGGCCCATGCGTTAATGCAGGGAAAAGAATATATCCTGCTGCCGGATGGCGCGTTGAGCCTCCTTCCCATGGACGCCCTGGTCACTGGGCCGGCCTGCACTCCTTCCCCTGCGGACTGGCCCTTTGTAATTCGTCAGACCTCCCTTTCCTACGCATGGTCCATACGAACCCTGCAGCGACAAATGCAATCTCCGGGCAATGGTAAAGGTTTCTCGGGTTTCTTTCTTACGGACACGCGACAGCTCCCTATGCTGAACAATGTCACCGGAGAGGAAGAAGCCATGGCCGGCATCATAAAAAATGGGAAATGGTATACGGATGAAAAAGCCACCACAACAGCCTTTCGGGGGGCGCTCCAGGAGTCTGCCATCGTACATATCAGCTCCCATGCCTTCTCCGGAAAAGACACGGGGCAGATCCCGCATATCGCGCTCTACGATCAGCCTTTTTATTTATTTGAATTGAAGGACCTGCAGCAACATCCGGGGCTTGTAGTACTCAGCGCCTGCCGGACAGGAGATGGCAGAATGGTAACGGGGGAAGGCGTTCAAAGCCTGGCTCGCGCCTTTATCGCACAAGGCGCCAATGCCGTTGTGGCGGGATGGTGGAATGTCAACGATGCAACGGCCGCTCAGCTCATGCAGCGGTTCTACCGGTCCTGGACCAGCGGTGAGATCACCATCGCCGGCGCACTGCGCAGCTCCAAGCTCGACTGGCTTGGCGATCCAAAGGTATCCTACCAACATAAGCTTCCTTATTACTGGGCAGCGCTTAATTACGCTGGCAACCCCGCCCCATTGTCGAAAGATGTCATTGACGGCAAAACAAACAGGCTGCCCCGATGGATGATAGAGGTACTAGTCTCATTAGCTGCAATAACCCTACTTGTCATTGTCCTGCGTATCAGGAGATAAATTTGCCTTGTTTGTTTTCTGTTGATCCTGCATTGCCCTTAGATCCCTCTCGGCATGCCTGTACTGAAGAAGAAAGTAGATAAACCCGAAAAGCAGCAGCTTGGACAATATAAAGACGACGATAAAGGCGATCCTCCAGTACTTATGGACCCGAATATGTGTAGAGCTTTCCCTTACAGGCACATACTCGCTTTCCTTTTTACTATTGGATCCCTTGCCGGAGGAACGCACCGGGCTTTTCACCACAGGCAGGTCCCGCCAACGATCCTGTATCTTTGAAAAAGAGCCCGCGGGTGGTGGTATCTCATTTTGAATGGCAAACAATTCCACCTGAAATCCGAAGTCGGATACGGCCGCCTGCAGCTCGGGATAGAAAGGTAATAACCGCTCCAGCTGATCCGCTTCATCGGGTGATGCGAGGCCCAGCACATAGCTTTCGATTATCCCGCTTGCAATATATTGTTGAATGTTCAAGCCAGTCTTTTTCTGATGATGATCATGCACTCCCGTAAAATATCGCCAATGTATGCTGCATCCCTGTTCATCGCGAGAGCCAGTTCCTCCCGCTGTCTGCCATTCACGAACAATTCTGAAAATACCCGCCGATGTTCGGGAGAGGCATCTTCTAAAAGGGAGAAATAATATACCTTCTTTTCACTTTCCTCTGCACCTGTCTCTTGGGGGAATATACGACCGTGCCCGTTAGGGCGGTTTTCCAAAATGATCTTTCTTGCCTCGATCTGTAGCCAGCAATAAACACTTAAGCTGGATTCAAAGGCGGATTCCAGTCGGGAAGCCAGCGTGGCAAATATACTCACCAGCAGGTCTTCCGCCTCCGCACGGGAAGGAACGAATTGCTGTATATAGCTGAACAGCATTCCTCCATATCGGTTGTATAATATCTCAACGGCGGGACGCCCACCGGAGAATAATTCGTCTTTCAGGGTATCTTTGGTGATCGTCTTCTCCACGTTATAAGGTTTTTTTCAACAGTTGGGTTTAAAGGGTTGTTCTGGGTACATGAAAATATGTATAAAAATTAAATACCACAGACTACAAACGACTTTTTTGATCCTTCTGAAATCATAAGACCCAATTCAGCAGCATCACTCCACCCAGCCCTACCAGGGACACGATGGTCTCCATAATAGACCAGCTACGCAACGTATCCTTGATCGAAAGGGAAAAATACTCTTTGAACAGCCAGAAACCGCCGTCATTGACATGAGAGAACATAAGACTTCCCGCCCCGACGGATAATACCATAAGATTGGGGTCCACATGGGAGGCTTTCATCAGCGGCAGGATAATACCAGCCGCAGTCAGGCCTGCTACGGTGGCCGACCCCAGGCATACCCGGATAATGGCGGCCATCAGCCAGCCCAATGCCAAAGGATGGATGGGCCACTGCTGAAGCACATTGGCAATTTCCTTGCTCACACCACTGTCCAAAAAGACCTCCTTCAACGCCCCCGCCCCTCCGATGATCAGCAGGATCATGGCAATATCTTTTACCGCATCTTCATAGATACGCATGACGGCCTTCATGCTTTTGCCCATTCGGATACCCAGGGTATACGTGGCTACTCCGACGGCTACCAACAGGATGATGGAGGGATCTCCCAGCAGATGCACGATATCCTTCCAGGTGCCCGTCCCCGGCAGGACAAGGGGCAAAAGGGTCGTCAGCATCAACAGGATCACCGGCAGAAGGGAAGATAGAAGACTGTTCGTCATGCCCGGCAGCTCCTTTTCCGGCTTATTGGACGCCACCAACCCCTCCAATGGTTTGGCTACGATGCCTTTCATTCGGCGGGAATATAACGGCCCCGCAATGATGACGGCAGGGATGGCGATCATAATGCCATACAGCAGCGTCTTGCCCATATTCGCCTGAAATTGCCCCACCAGCGAAGCCGGCGCCGGATGCGGCGGCAGAAAACCATGTGTCACGGAGAGGGAAGCCAGCATCGGCATCCCGATATATACCGCCGGCAGCTTGTATTTATATACCACCGAAAAGATCAGCGGCACCATCAGGACAAAGCCGACATTGTAAAAAAGAGGAATGCCGATGATAAAACCCGTCACCATCAGCGCCCATTGAATATACTTTTCTCCAAACAGGTCCATCAGCACCGTAGCGATCCGCTGTGCGGCGCCGCTCTCGGCCACCAGCTTGCCCAGCATGGCCCCCAGGACAATGACGATGGACAATGACCCCAACGTATCTCCAATACCTTTATAGATGGAGCCGGTAATAGTACTCAGGGGTATACCTAACATAAGTCCCGTTGTCAGCGATACGATCAGAAAAGCCAGAAAAGCATTCAACTTTCCCCAGGTAATAAGAACTACGAGCAATAAAATTCCAATAAGGACTAAAAGAATGTGCATGTGTATGTATTATGACGGTCCCCGGCCGGTGACCTTTTGGTTCAATGTGAATCCCTGCTGACTTCCGCTCCGGACCCGCCCACCAGAAAATCCAGGTCGGCTCCTTTGTCAGCCTGCTGCACATGCTGAACATAAAGATGAACATACCCGCGGTCCGTCCGGGAAACCTGCGTCTGCTGCCAGCGCTTACGCCGTTGCTCCAGTTCCCCGTCACTCACGTCCAGATGCAGGCGCCGTCCCGCCACATCCAGCTCGATCCGGTCCCCATTCTCCACCAGCGCCAGAGCGCCGCCGATGGCCGACTCCGGCGACACATGAAGAACCACTGTCCCATAGGCAGTACCGCTCATCCGGCCATCAGATATACGCACCATATCAGTCACCCCTCTCTCCAATAGCTTTTTCGGCAGGGCCATGTTACCTACTTCGGGCATGCCGGGATAACCCACCGGCCCAACATTCTTAAGGACCATGATACAGGTCTCGTCGATGTCAAGGTTCGGGTCGTCTACCCGCGCATGATAGTCCTCGATGTTCTCGAATACTACCGCCCGCCCTCTGTGCTGCATCAGAGATGGAGTGGCCGCGGAAGGCTTGATGACAGCCCCATTCATACAGAGATTGCCCTTCAGCACGGCAATGCCCGCCTCCGGCTTCAACGGCTCGGTATAGGAGGTGATCACCTCCCGGTTGTAGCACTGGCTGATCCCTTCGATATTCTCCCGGTGTCCCTTGCCGGTTACGGTTATCGTATCCATATGCAGATGGTCCTTCATCTCGGACAATATCACAGGCAGCCCGCCTGCATAATAAAAGTCTTCCATTAAAAATTGGCCGGAAGGCATCAGGTTCAGCAGCAGGGGAACATGACTCCCCAGGCGGTCGAAATCCTCCAGGTCAAGCGGAACGCCAATACGTCCTGCGATGGCGGTAAGATGAATGATCAGGTTCGTACTGCCTCCCACCGCTGCATTGACCTTGATGGCATTCTCAAATGCCTGACGGGTGAGTATCTTCGACAGACGCAGATCTTCTTTCACCATCTCCACGATCCTTCTGCCCGACAGATGGGCCAAAACCTTCTTTCTCGAGTCCACCGCAGGTATCGCCGCAGCGCCCGGAAGGGTCAGCCCCAGCGACTCCACCATACAGGCCATGGTGCTGGCAGTACCCATCGTCATACAATGGCCCGCGCTCCGCGACATACAGCTCTCCGCCAACAGATAATCCTGATCGGACATCTTTCCTGTTTTTCTGTCATCGGCAAATTTCCAGACATGCGTGCCGCTGCCGATGTCCTGCCCCCTGAACTTCCCGTTCAACATAGGACCTCCCGGCACCACCAGCGTAGGCAGATCCACGCTTGCAGCTCCCATCAATGTGGAAGGAGTGGTCTTGTCGCAGCCCGTCAGCAATACCACGCCATCCAGCGGATTGCCCCGGATGGATTCCTCCACATCCATGCTGGCCAGGTTGCGGAACAGCATCGCAGTAGGCTTGAGCAGTGTCTCCCCCAGCGACATCACCGGGAACTCAACAGGAAATCCTCCGGCCTCATATACTCCCCGCTTCACCACGTCCGCGATATCCCGCAGATGCGCATTACAGGGCGTAAGCTCCGACCATGTATTACAGATCCCGATCACCGGCCTGCCATCGAACATATCGGGAGGATAACCTTGGTTCTTCATCCAGCTGCGATAGATAAAACCCATCTTATCGGTCTTGCCAAACCAGTCCCTGCTACGGAATGCTGTCATAATAAGCTACTTTTTTTCAGGCTTCAATGCGGAGGGACCACAGGTCACTCGTCCGAAGGACAAACATTAGCCATGTCCGGGAAACGGGTTATTTTTATCAGTGACCCGTTTTCCGGATATACACTATGTCATCCTTTTCCAACTGTGTTACCTTCCCCTCCTCGCCCAATGAAAATACGACCCAATCTTTATCCCACCAGAAATAGTTGTAATGTCCGATAAAAGTGTC
>Ga0105240_10011119_pt1 | contig 12577 bp, 11 predicted proteins | sample KBSC54metaG_FD_80426 | JGI IMG/M metagenome (GOLD analysis project Ga0105240, IMG submission 80426) | Corn rhizosphere microbial communities from Kellogg Biological Station, Michigan, USA - KBS C5-4 metaG | ecosystem: Host-associated > Plants > Roots > Rhizosphere > Soil | place: Michigan, USA... | reverse complement strand
TGATTGTGTAGAAGCCGCGATTCATCCGTATCCAAGATGTGACAAATTATCTCCGGCTTGCTTTATACCATGAAAAGATGACATGCCAGTGATAAGTATGATGGGTGAATATAAGGGCAGGAGCGTAGTTCGAGTTTGGTGCATCCGCTTCATAGAGACAAGTTGATCCGGTAAAATGGCCTCTTGTTCCCGAATGGCCGGATTTCCGCCAGCTCCACCGCATTTCTGTTCAGTTTTCTCTATATTTCACTCTTCAGCCACTATCTGTTTCCATGCCAAGACCAATCGTAGCCACCATTGACATTTCTGCACTACAACACAATCTCGCCGTTGCGAAGTCGCGGGCGCCTCACGCCAAGGCGTGGGCAGTAGTCAAAGCGCAGGCCTATGGCCACGGTTTGTCACGTGCAGTGCGTGCTTTTGCCGATGCAGATGGCCTCGCGCTGATCGAAGTCAATTATGCAGTGCAGCTGCGCGAGCTTGGCTGGAAGAAGCCGATCCTGTTGCTGGAAGGTTTCTTTGACGCGGACGATATTCCCGTGCTGGAACAGCATCAGTTGCAATTCGCGGTGCACTGCAATGAGCAGATTCAATTGCTGGAACAGGCCCAACTCAAGGCCGGCGTGCAATTCGACGTCCATCTGAAGATGAACAGCGGCATGAATCGCCTCGGTTTCAAGCCGGAAGCCTATCGCGCCGCCTACGAGCGGTTGCAGAAGCTTGCCTGCGTGCGCAGCATCACCATGATGACGCACTTTGCCAATGCCGATGACGCCTCCAATCCCGATTTGCCGCTGGCAGAGCAAGTCAGACGTTTCAAGGCGGCCACGGAAGGGTTGGCCGGTGCTTGCAGCGTGTCGAATTCTGCCGCTGACTTGTTGCACACCGAGCTGGCGTATGACTGGGTGCGTCCCGGGGTCATGCTCTACGGCGGTACGCCAGGCGGTGGTGCGGCCAAGGATTTCGGCCTGCGTCCGGCCATGACACTGGAAAGCGAGATCATCGCCGTGCAAGAGATTGGTCCGGGAGACGCGGTCGGCTACGGCAGCCGTTTTGTCGCCGACAAGCCGATGAAGATTGGCATCGTCGCCTGCGGTTATGCAGACGGTTATCCGCGTCATGCCCCCAATAACACACCGGTCGTGGTCGATGGCGTCAACACCGGCACTGTCGGTCGCGTCTCGATGGATATGCTGATCGTCGACCTGACCCACATCCCGAATGCCGGCGTCGGCAGCCACGTTGTCCTGTGGGGGGAAGCTTTGCCGATTGACGACGTCGCTTTTGCGGCGGGCACCATCGGCTATGAATTGATGTGCGCTCTGGCGCCACGCGTCACCGTGCGGGAAAAGAACTGATATGGCAAAAGCCAAAACCAATTACACCTGTACCGAATGCGGCGGCATCAGCAATAAATGGGCGGGACAGTGTCCGGCCTGCGGGCAGTGGAACACGCTGGTGGAAACACTGGTCGAGCCGGTCAGCGCCAATCGCTATTCGAATCAGCATCAAGGCCTGGCGCAGACGGCGCCGGTGTTGTCGCTGGTCGATATCGAAGCAATCGACGTACCGCGCTTCGGCACCGGTATCGAAGAATTTGATCGCGTACTCGGTGGCGGGCTGGTTCCGGGCGGTGTCGTACTGATCGGTGGTGATCCGGGGATCGGCAAGTCAACGCTCTTGCTCCAGGCGCTGGCGAATATTTCCAAGCTTAAACATGTCTTGTACGTCAGCGGCGAAGAATCCGGCTCGCAGATTGCCTTGCGCGCCAAACGTCTGGCAGTCGATGCCAAGGATCTCAAGCTGCAGGCGGAAATTCAGCTGGAAAAGATTCTGTCGACACTGGCGGAACACAAGCCTGATGTCGCCGTCATTGATTCGATTCAGACCGTCTATTCCGACGCACTGACTTCGGCGCCTGGTTCAGTGGCGCAAGTACGTGAGTGTGCAGCGCAGCTCACGCGTTTTGCCAAGACTTCCGACACCACCATCATCATGGTGGGCCACGTCACCAAGGAAGGTGCGTTGGCAGGTCCGCGCGTGCTTGAGCATATCGTCGATACGGTGCTGTATTTCGAAGGCGACACGCATTCCAGTTTCCGTCTGGTGCGGGCATTCAAGAATCGTTTCGGTGCCGTCAATGAGCTGGGTGTGTTTGCCATGACGGAAAAGGGACTCAAAGGAGTATCCAATCCATCTGCGTTGTTTTTGTCGCAGCACGACAGCCAGGTGCCGGGCTCCTGCGTCATGGTCACTCAAGAAGGCACGCGTCCTCTGCTGGTGGAAATTCAGGCGCTGGTCGATAGTTCGCATGTTCCCAACGCACGCCGTTTGTCGGTCGGCCTGGAGCAGAATCGTCTGGCCATGCTGCTGGCGGTGTTGCATCGCCATGCCGGTATCGCTGCGTTCGATCAGGATGTGTTCATCAACGCCGTCGGCGGTGTGAAGATCACCGAACCTGCGGCCGACCTTGCCGTGTTGTTGGCGATCAATTCCTCCATGCGCAACAAGCCGCTGCCGCGCGGTCTGGTGGTGTTCGGAGAAGTTGGGCTGGCAGGTGAGATTCGTCCCGCGCCACGGGGGCAGGAGCGCCTGCGCGAAGCCGCCAAGCTGGGTTTCTCCATTGCCATGATTCCAAAGGCGAACGCGCCCAAGCAAGAGGTTGAAGGCTTGAAAGTCGTTGCGGTAGAGCGCATCGATGAAGCCTTGCAAAAGATTCGCAACATCGACGAATAAGCCGCATCAAGCAAAGAAGAAAATGGCCTGAGCAATCAGGCGATTGCCGATCGTTGTGACTTGTCGCTTTTCTCTTGCATCATCTCTATCCCGGCAGGTCGTAGGTCACGATGACCTGATTCATTTCGCCCTGTGCGGGTGGGCCTAACGGGCCTGTGCCTCTCACGCGGTAATGCAATGTGAAGGGTTGAGACGCATCCTGGCCGTTGAAGGCGGACGTGCTGCCGCTTGCGCTGTTGGTGACGTTCCAGCAGCGCTGCTGATTATTTCGGCACAGTACGGCTTCAAATCCCACGGGTTTGCTCGACAAGCCGTAGCGCCACGCTACATTGCTGATGGTACTACCGGCAGGGATGGGTGCATTGATCCTGAACAGGGTTTCGTAGTCGGCATTTTTTGCCAGAATGGTCGCGCCCATGGCGTCTGATGCATACGAGCCGCTGGGGCGGTTATGACTCGCAGGAGCAGGGTTGTGTGAGGGAGTTGATGCTGCCGGTGTGACCGGTACGGTGGTTGTGGCGGTTATGGCATTTGTCGTTGCAATGGGCAGATCGCCGATTGATGATGCTGCGCCAGATTGCACGCTCAGTGTGCGATCAACGCGCGCCTGAGCTAATGCCTCGCTGCCGCTCATCGCGCCACCAAGAAAAACCATCAGTACCATCAGGGTAGAACGGTTGTGATGTCGCACGCTCGTTACCCTGTTTGCTTGCGCGGATGGGCGCTGCGTGGCGGCTGGGGGAAAATCATCTGCACCACGAGGCCGCCGCCCTCGCGATTGCGCAGGTGCAGCTTGCCGTTGTGGCGAATCACAATCCGGTTCACGATTGCCAGCCCAAGGCCGGAGCCGTTGGCTTGACCACGCGCGGTATCAAGACGGGTAAAGGGGCGCAGCAAGCGCTCCAGTTCGCTTTCCGGGGCACCTGCACCGTGATCGGCGATCTCCACCTTGACGTTATGCCCTTCCAGTTTGCACAGGATGTCGATATCAGCAACGTCGGTGTCCGGCGTCTTGCCATAGCGGCGCGCATTTTCGATCAGATTGCCGATAGTGCGTTCGAGCTCCACCGTGTTGCCCATGATTTCCAGGCCCGGCATGATGGCGGTCGTGACACGGACTTCGTTCTGGCGTTTGCTGTGATTGGCGGCGTCTTCGAGCAGACCGGACAGATCGACAGGTGTAAAGCTGCTGCTGTCGAACGGCTTCGCGTAATCGAGGAACTGGCCGATGATGGCATCCATTTGCGCCAGATCCGAATGCATGCCGTCGCGTGCTTCGTCGGACAAATGCGCCATTTCAACTTCCAGCTGCATACGCGCAAGCGGTGTGCGCAAGTCATGGGAAATGCCGGCGAGGATCACCGCACGATCAGACTCGATGCGATTAAGGTCATCGACCATTTGATTGAAACTGCCATTGGCTTCCCTGATTTCGGTCGGCCCGGATTCGGGCAACGGATCAGGTTGATTGCCTTTGGCAATGGCGCGTGCGGCAGCGGTCAGGCGCGCCAGGGGCTGGTTGATCAAAGTCGAGATGAACACGGCGCCGATCAGGGACAACACCAGTGCAATCGACGCCCATCCCAGCCATTGAAGGCTGGACGTGCGATCAAGGCGACCGCGATCCAGCATGAGCCAGTATTGGTCTTCATCAATCTTGAAGCTGATCCAGAAGCCGTCAACGTCGTTCACACCCGAGGCAAACTGGGTATCGTCGCCCATTGCCTGTTTGACGTAGTACTCGAGTTCAGGAAGGACAGGGGAATCGTCCGGTGGTGTGATCTTGTCGGATTTTTCCAGCGGATAAATGCGGATGCCTTCGTTGCTGGCCAGATCGAACAGCAGTTCGCGGCGCATCTCCGGCGCCGAGTGAGTCAGCGCGGCGCGCGTGATCGTCACGACGGAAACGATTTGCGCCGCCAATTGTTCGGCACGCGGACCGCGTTCCACCATGCGGAAACTGGCCACCCATGCCACCATGCTGGCGGTAATCAGGAAAGTCAGCAAAAAGAAAGTGCGCCAGAACAGTCCATTGCTGAACCATCGTTGGCGCGTAGGATTGCTCATAGTCTAAGTCCCGGTGGACGGGTTCGATTTATTCAACAAGCTTGACGGGCTTGGCAGGCTTAGCTCGCTTGGTAGGCAGGCGAAGCGCATCAGCGCGGTTTGCCCTCGGGAATGAAAACGTAGCCAAGGCCCCACACGGTCTGAATGTAAAGCGGATTGGCCGGATCGGGTTCGATCAGTTTGCGCAGACGCGAGATCTGCACGTCAAGGCTGCGGTCGAATACTTCGTATTCGCGGCCACGGGCCATTTCCATGAGTTTTTCGCGCGACAGGGGCTGGCGTGCATTGCGGGCAAAGACTTTGAGTACCGAGAATTCGCCGGTGGTTAGTGGAACGGTTTCGCCTTTTTTCTTCAGCGTGCGCGTGCCCAAGTCGAGGACGAATTCACCAAACTCAAAAGATTCCGGCGACTCTGAAGGCGCACCAGGCAATTCGTCCGGGCCTTTGCGACGCAGTACGGCGTTAATGCGTGCAACCAGCTCACGTGGATTAAATGGCTTGGGCAGATAATCATCTGCACCCATTTCGAGACCAATGATGCGATCGACATCTTCACCTTTGGCGGTGAGCATGATGATCGGTGTCTGATCGCCGGCGCCGCGCAGGCGCCGGCAAATCGCCAGGCCGTCTTCGCCGGGAAGCATCAGATCCAACACCAGCAGATCGTAGCGCTCGCGGATCCAGAGCTTGTTCATCGCCTGTGCATTTTCTGCTGTGACGACGTTGAAACCCTGTTCGGTCAGATAGCGGCGAAGCAGGTCGCGCAGACGGATATCGTCATCCACCACCAGAACTTTGGATTGGTGGGCCGGAGTAGCGGGGGAGCTTGTGTTGGTCGTATTCATGGCGTTATGGTAGCGTCTTCACAGAGATCGGCAACATGTAAGCAGCCAAAGATTACAAACTGTTACATACCTTACCTTAATCATCTTATACCATCCGGCCAAGCAACCTACACTGGATACATCGATGAATGCACTTTGTCGTTGGTCCAAAATGTGGAAAAATGCCGTTATGGATATTGCAGTTTTAAAAAAACTTGGTGTTGCTGCAGCGTTTGTGTTGCTGGGTGTTAGCGCCGCTGCGTTTGCGCGTCCTCCCGAACCCGGGCGCGGAATGCCGAATCAGCCTACCGATTTTCGCCATCAGGGCGGAAACGGTTTTGGCAATGGTGGCGGACGTCCGCCACCAGATCAGGATGCCAATCAGCGTCGCGGTAAACTAAGTCCAGATGAGCGCCGCGAACTGCGACGCCAGATTGACGAAGCGGGGCAGGATATCTATCGCGTCAACAAGCGTTAGCTCTGCGTTGCCCACCGCTGACATCGTCAGGGTAAATGCTCAGACTGTTAAGACCCAGACCGTTGAGACCATTTATCAAAAGTGTAGTTGCAGAATAAAAAGCCCGGCTCTAAATGTCCGGGCTTTTTCTTTTGGGCGGTCGTATTGTCGTCTTTGTGTTTTATTGGTGAGCACGTCCCAGCCGACGTTCCAGGCGATGTTGCAAGGCTTCGAAGCAGATGCTGAGAAACCAGTACACCATCGCTGCGGCGATATACAACGGCAGGGGGCGGAAGGTCACTGCGATGATTTCCTTGGTCGACAGCATCAACTCGGTCACGGTGATGACGGACACCAGCGACGTATCCTTGATCAAACTGATCAGCGTGTTGCTCATCGATGGCACCGCGATGCGGATCGCCTGGGGCACCACGATATGGCGCAAGGTCTGGATATAAGTCAGGCCAAGGCTGTAGCTGGCGCTCCATTGACCCTTGCCGACACCTAGAATGGCGCCACGCAAGCTCTCAGACAAATAGGCGCTGGCGTTCAGGCTCAGCGTCAGCACGCCGGCCATGAGCGGAGAGAACTCGATACCGACGCTGGGCAAGCCGTAGTAGACGACGAAAATCTGCACCAGCAACGGCGTGCCGCGCATCAGGCTGACGTAGACAGCCGCCGGCCAATGAACGAGCTTCCACGGCACAATGCGCGCGACTGCCAGTACAAATCCCAGGATCAGGCCGCCGACCATCGAAGACAACGCAAACAGGAGCGTGTAGCCCGTGCCTTTGAGCATGATCGGCGCTGCCTGATGCAGCAAGTCCCATATTTCCATTTTTCGTCGACGCAATAAAAATATCCCCGCATTAACGCGGGGATATTGGTTTCAAGAGAGCTTAGTGACTTATTGTGCGGCTGGCGGCTTGCTCACGTCAATGCCAAACCACTTGATCGACGCCTGCTTGAAGCTGCCGTCCTTTTGAATGTCGGCCAGCGCCTTGTTCAGAGCCGCCTTGAATTGCGGATTGCCCTTTTGGAAAGGAATGCCGATCTTGTCGACCGTGCCGATTGGCGAACCGCCCTTGAGCGGCAGATTTGCCGACTTCAGCAGGTAGCCGACCAGCAGGCTGTCATTCAGCGCTGCGTCGATGCGACCGCTCGCCAGATCGGCCAGGTATTCAGGCGAACCTGGATAGGTTTTGACGTCGATACCGGGAACGCTCTTGGCTTTTTGTTCAAAGTTGGTGCCTTGGCCCAGGCCCAGTTTCTTGCCCTTCAGATCTTCCAGACTGTTGAACTGGCGCTTTTCATCCTTGCGCACGATCAACTGCGCGCTGGACAGGGTGTACGGATCGGAGAAGTCGAACGCCTTTTGACGCTCGTCGGTGATACCGACCTGATTGATGATGACGTCGTATTTGCCGGCGCCCAGACCCGCCAGAATGCCGCTCCACTCAGTCGTGGTGAACTCAGGCTTCAAGCCCAGCTTGGCGGCGAGCAGCTTGGCGACGTCGACTTCAAAACCGGTCAGTTCGCTGGTCTTCGGATCCTTGAAGTTGAACGGAGGATAGTTGCCTTCCAGGGCGACTTTTAGTGTGCCGCGCGCCTTGACGGTATCCAGCAGGTCGGCAGCATGTGCGCCGACGGTGGCGCCTACCAGCAGCAGGCCGGCCAGCAACGGAGACAGTTTACGAAGTGTTTTGGATGTCATGTCTGTTCCTTTGACGATAAATATATTAATCGGTGGAAATCCGATATGCGAGCAGCTTAATCGTTTTGCAAGCTAAGACCAAAGACATCTACGTAAGAAGTTTATATAGGCTGCTGAAAAGACAATCTGACGTCGTTGCAGCTCTTTGCCGTACTAAAGTACTGTCTGCGTCGCTAGGCCTGGTCAGCTTGGTTTTTCAACAGCCTATAGGCGCACAGGCAGCCCTCTTATTACGCGACTAGTTGTTCCAACGCTTCCTGCTGGCTCAGCCAATCCTCTTCAAGTTGCTCCAATTCCTTGGTGCAATAGGCCTGGTCGGCGATCAATTTCTTCAGTTCTTCCTTGTTGGCGGCGTCGTAGATATCCGGCGCGGCCAGGCGGGCGTCGATGGCGGCCTTCTTTTCATTGCATTTGGCGATCTGTTCTTCCAGGCGCTTGATGCGCGACTCGATCGGTTTTTTCAAGCCGGCCAGACGCTGACGTTCTTCGGCGTCGAGACGCTTTTGTTCGCGTCGATCGCCGACAGGCGCTGCAACCGGTTCAGGTGCTTTTTGTTCGACTTTAAGTTCGGCTTTCGGCTTGGCGGCCGCAGCTTGCGCCGCCTCCGCTGCACTGTTCTTAGCGGCCAGTTTGGTCTTGAACAACCAGTCGCGGTAGTCGTCGAGGTCGCCGTCGAACGGCTGCAACTTGCCGTCTGCAACGATCAGGAATTGATCCGTGGTGGCGCGTAGCAGATGGCGATCATGGGATACCAGTACCAGCGTGCCTTCGAACTGCGCCAATGCCATGGTTAGTGCTTCGCGGGTTTCCAGATCCAGGTGATTGGTTGGTTCATCGAGCAGCAACAGGTTAGGGCGTTGCCAGACAATCAGTGCCAGCGCCAGACGGGCTTTTTCACCGCCGGAGAAAGGGGCGATGCTGGACGATGCCATGGTGCCGTTGAAGTTGAAGCTGCCGAGGAAGTTGCGCAGCTCTTGCTCACGCACGTCCGGCGCGATACGGGCCAGATGCCACAGCGGCGACTCGTCGTGACGCAGCATTTCAACCTGGTGCTGGGCAAAGTAGCCGATCACCAGGCCTTTGCCGAACTGCGCGGTGCCGGCGATTGGATCAAGCTCGTTGGCGATGGTTTTGATCAGCGTCGATTTACCGGCGCCATTGACGCCGAGCAGGCCGATACGCTGTCCGGTCTGCAACGAAAAATCAATACCGCCGACGATGATCTTTTCGCTGATGGCATAAGTGTCAGGATCTTCAATGCGATAACCGGCGTTGACTTTTTCCATGACCAGCAGCGGATTCGGCGCCGACAGCGGTTCGCGGAATTCGAATGAAAACTCAGCCGCCGCGCGCAACGGCGCCAGCTCTTCCATCTTCGCCAGTGCCTTCATGCGGCTCTGCGCCTGTCTGGCCTTGCTGGCCTTGGCTTTGAAGCGGTCAATGAAGGAATGCAAGTGTGCACGCTGGCGCATCTGCTTTTCGATCATGCCGGCCGCGAGTTCGAGCTGGGCTGCGCGTTGACGTTCAAATGCAGAGTAATTGCCGGAATAGCGCTTGAGCTTGCGGTCGTCGATATGCACGATCACATTGACCACGCCGTCGAGGAAGTCGCGATCATGGGAAATGATGATCAGCGTACCGGCATAACGCTTGAGCCAGTCTTCCAGCCAGATGATGGCGTCCAGATCCAGGTGATTGGTCGGTTCATCGAGCAGCAGCAATTCGGACGGGCACATCAGCGCCTGTGCCAGATTCAGGCGCATGCGCCAGCCTCCGGAGAAGCTCGCCACCGGGCGCTCCATTTGTTCCAGCGTAAAGCCCAGGCCGATCAGCAACTGTTCGGCGCGCGAGCGTACGGTATAGACGTCGGCATCTGCCAGCGCGCCATACAACTCGGCGATGTGAGTGCCGTTTTCAGCGCTTTCGGGTTCAGCTTCCGCGGCCGCCAACTGTGCTTCCAGGCGGCGCAAGGTAACGTCGCCGTCAATGGCGTATTCAACGGCAGGGCGATCGAGCGCAGGGGTTTCCTGAGCAACGTAGGCCACGCGCCATTTCGTTGGATAGTCGATGTTGCCCTGATCGGCGTGCAGTTCGCCGCGCAGCATGGCGAACAGGCTGGATTTGCCGGCGCCATTGGCGCCGATGAGGCCGATCTTGTCGCCCGGGTTGAGCGTGAGGTCGACATTCTCCAGCAGCGGCTTGACGCCGCGGGCCAGGGAAACTTGCTGAAAACGAATCATCGTGGAACTGCAATCAAAGAAGAAAAAATCAGGTTAAAGCGGAACAGCCGCGAAACAGAAAAAGAGAAAAACGACGCTTGCAATTACGCCAGGTGCTGCAATTGGTCTGCGGTCAACAGGAACACCATATCGTCGCCGGCGCTGGTTGTGACCCATGTCAGTTCCAGTTCCGGGAAAGCGGCTTCCGCATAGGCGCGTTCATTGCCTATCTCGACGATCAGCACGCCATTCGGCGTCAGGCGTTGTGCCGCACCCTTGACGATCTTGCGCACCAGATCCATGCCGTCCTTGCCGCCGGCCAGCGCGATTTGCGGCTCTTGCAGGTATTCCTTCGGCAGCTTGCTCATCGAGTCTGAATTGACGTACGGGGGATTGCTGATAATCAGGTCGTACTTGCGTGCAGGAAGCTTGGTGTACAGATCCGATTCGACCAGGTTGATGCGATCGCCCAGTTCGTAGTCGTCGACGTTGCGACGCGCCACTTGCAGGGCTTCCGCCGAGATGTCGACGGCATCGACCTGCGCCTGCGGGAAGGCGTCCGCCAGCAGAATCGGCAAGCAACCGGAGCCGGTGCAGACGTCCAGAATGTTGGCGACTTGCGCCGGGTCTTGCACCCATGGCGAGAAGTGTTCGGGAATCAGTTCCGCGATGAAAGAGCGAGGCACGATGACGCGTTCATCCACAAAGAAACGATAGCCGCCCAGCCACGCTTCATTGGTGATGTAGGCGGCCGGAACACGGTCTTCCGTGCGGCGCATGATGACGCGCAGCAGATTGTCAATCTCGCCTTGCAGCAGGCGCGCATCGAGGAATGGTTCCAGTTGATCCAGCGGCAGCTTGAGCGTGTGCAGGATCAGGTAGGCGGCTTCGTCGAAGGCATTGTTGGTGCCGTGGCCGAAGAACAGTTTTTCAGTATTGAAGCTCGTGATGGCGTAGCGCAGGATGTCGCGCACGGTAGCGAAATTGTTTGGCGTCATGATCGATATTCTCGGTCTGTACATGGATTAGGTCCTGCTCGGTTTGGTTTGCAGCTGCAGCAGCAAAGTACTTGCTACAGCAGCAGGTTCTCCATGGTGCGGCGATAAATGTTTTTCAGCGGATCGATGTAGCGTACTTCGATGTATTCGTCGATCTTGTGGATGCTGTCGTTGGGAGGGCCGAATTCAATCACTTGCGGGCAAATCTGCGCGATAAAACGGCCGTCGGAAGTCCCGCCGGTGGTCGACAGTTCGGTATCAAGGCCGGTTTCCGCCTTGATCGCCGATGACAGCGCATCGCTCAGGTTGCCGCGCGGCGTCAGGAAGGGGCGGCCACCAACTGTCCACTTCAGGTCATAGTCAAAGCCATGCTTGTTGAGGATGGCGTGCACGCGTTGCTGCAGACCTTCCAGCGTGCTGGCCGTTGAGAAGCGGAAGTTGAAGTCGATCACCACTTCGCCCGGAATCACGTTCGACGCGCCGGTGCCCCCGTGGATGTTCGACATCTGCCACGAGGTCGGCAGGTAGTACTCATTGCCTTCATCCCACTTTTCGGCGACCAGATCAGCCAGTGCAGGTGCAGCGAGGTGGATAGGATTCTTTGCCAGTTGCGGATAAGCGATATGACCCTGAATACCTTTGACTGTGAGCTTGCCGGACATGGTGCCGCGGCGGCCGTTCTTGATCATGTCGCCGAGTTGCTTGGCTGAAGTCGGTTCGCCGACGATGCAGTAGTCGAGTTGCTCGCCGCGTGCTTTGAGCTTGTCGCAGACGATCACGGTGCCATCGGTGGCCGGACCTTCTTCATCGCTGGTGATCAGGAAACCGATCGAACCTTTGTGATCCGGATGCGCAGCGATGAATTCTTCGACCGCGACAACCATCGCCGCAATTGATGTCTTCATGTCGGATGCGCCGCGGCCGAACAGTTTGCCGTCGCGTTGCGTCGGCACGAACGGCGGCGATTGCCATTTATCGACAGGGCCGGTTGGCACCACGTCGGTGTGTCCTGCAAACGCCAGCAGCGGTTGCGCCGTACCCTTGCGCGCCCACAGGTTGGTAACGTCGCCGGACTGGATGGTTTCGCAGACAAAGCCAAGCGGCGCCAGCAGTTCAGCCAGGCGTGTCTGGCAGCCTTTGTCTTCCGGAGTGACGGAAGAGAGGGCGATCAGTTCCTGGGTCAGGGCAAGGGTTTTGCTCATGATGAATTCGTGCAATCAGTTCTTGAAAATCTGTTGATAAAGGTCAGCAGTAAAGCCGACATGCGTAGGCTGACCGCTGGTGTGCAGTACCGGACGTTTGACGATGGACGGCAGCTCGACAATCAGCGCCGTGGCGCTGGCATTGTCAGTAATGCTGGCCTTGCGCTCGTCGGACAGGCCGCGCCAGGTCGTGCCTTTGCGATTGACCAGTGTGTCCCACGGGATGTCTTTGAGCCAGGTTTTCACCAGGCTGGCGTCGAGTCCCGCTTTCTTGAAATCATGGAAGGTGTACGCGACGCCATTGGCGTCGAGCCAGGTGCGCGCCTTCTTGACCGTGTCGCAATTGGGAATGCCGTAGAG
>Ga0105240_10011118_pt1 | contig 12578 bp, 7 predicted proteins | sample KBSC54metaG_FD_80426 | JGI IMG/M metagenome (GOLD analysis project Ga0105240, IMG submission 80426) | Corn rhizosphere microbial communities from Kellogg Biological Station, Michigan, USA - KBS C5-4 metaG | ecosystem: Host-associated > Plants > Roots > Rhizosphere > Soil | place: Michigan, USA... | reverse complement strand
GCAGACCCTGGGCGCGCTCGGCATGACCAAGGAGAGCCCCCTGTTCCACCTCTGGGGCCGGGCTCGGATCATGCGCATCTACGAAGGCCCGAGCGAGGTCCATCGCCAGGCCGTGGCGCGCCGAGTCCTGGGCGGCCGGCGCTAACGCCAGACACACCTCCCCCTTGTGGGCAGGGCTATTGCACATGACTTTGCGGGCTCTTGCGCGTGCCGCAGGCGCCCCAAGAATGAACCGCGGAGATCGCAGAGACACGCGGAGAACACCCAAGAGCTCCGCCGTCTCTGCGTATCTCTGCGATCTCCGCGGTTGAACTTCCTTAGGCTGCGCGGCCTCCCCGCCATATGCGATTGCCCTGACAAGCGGGGGAGGTGTGAAGGCTCCTACTTCTTGCGCCCGCTGGCGATCCGGGCCGCCGCGTCGGGTCCGCGGCCTTCGCTGCGGTGGATTTCCCAGGCCAGGCCCGCCGCCAGCGTCATGCCGTCGGTATCGGCCGCCAGCTTCTTCACCGCGCGGGAGGCGCGCCAGCTGTTGGCCAGGATCTCCCGGCAGAACCCCTCGGCCTCGGCGCCGAGGGCGTCGTCGGCCACGCAGAAGTTGGCCAGCCCCATCTCAGCCGCCTGCCGCCCCGAGTAGGTGCGCGAGGCGAACGCCATCTCCAGCGCCCTGGCCCGGCCGATCCGGCGCGGCAGCCGCTGGGAGAGCCCCCAGACCGGGACCAGGTCCCACTTGCCGTGGGTGTCGGCGAACTTCGCCGACTCCGCGGCGATGATGATGTCCGCGGCCAGCGCCAGCTCCAGCCCGCCGGTCAGGCAGTGTCCCTGGACAGCGGCGACGACCGGCATGGGCAGCGTGGCCAGCCGCTCGATGATCCCGGCCTCGATCCGCGTGACCTCCCGGCCCTCGTGACCCCCGGCGATGTCGTCGAGATCGTGCCCGGCGCAAAAACTGCGTCCGGCGCCGGTGAGCAGGACGCAGCCGACAGCGTCCGACGTGATCGTGTCCAGGCGCCCGTCCAGCTCGCGCAGCATGGCGAGGTTCAGGGCGTTGAGCTTCTCCGGCCGGTTCAGGGTGAGGACGCAAAGTCCGTCCTCGATCCGGCAGGTCACGGTCTCGGGCATGCGCGCTTCCTTCCAGGCCAGGGGCTGCGTCGATTTTGGGACAGGCTTGCGCCGGGTTCAACGGAGGCGGCTTGCCTACCGCCGGCGCCGGGCGCAAGCACTGCCCTACAAAAGGGCAGGGAGGAAGCTCATGCTGCAGGGACAGAAGATACTTCTGACCGGCCTGACCGGCCGGGTCGGCGGCGCGTTCGCCAACGCGCTGGCCGGCGGTAACGAGCTCTGGGGCCTCGCCCGCTATTCGCAGGCGGGCCAGCTCCAGCAGTGGCAGGCCAAGGGCGTCAGGACCATCGTCGGCCACTACGCCGACGACGACCTCTCTGCCGTGCCCACCGACGTGGACTACGTCCTGCACGTCGCCGCCGACGTCGCCCCCGCCACCTTCGAGCAGGGCATGCGCGACAACGCCGAGGGCGTGGGCCTGCTGATGGCCCACTGCCGGTCGGCCAAGGCCTTCCTGCACGTCTCCACCGTGGGCGTCTATTCGATGAACCCGGACTACGCCCACCGCTACGGCGAGGACGACGTCACCGGCTCGGGCACGATGGGCCACTACTGCGGCACCAAGCTGGCCGGGGAGGGCGCCGCGCGCGCCATGTGCCGCCACCTGCAGCTGCCGACGGTGATCTGCCGCCTGGCCGTCCAGTACGGCAACATCCTCGGCGGTGGCATGCCGGGCGCGTTCCTGAAGCGGATGCTGGCCGGCGAGCCGATCCGCCTGCCGCGCGACCAGTCCAACCTCTATGTGCCGGTGAGCGACCAGGATCTGGTGGCCTTCATCGAGCCCTGCCTGGCCGCCGCCTCGATCCCGGCGACCACGGTCAACTGGGGCGGCGACGAGGCCGTCTCGGGCGAGGAATTCATCCGCTACCTGGGCGACCTGGCGGGCGTGTCGCCGGTGGTCGAGTACTACGATGGGACGGCCCCGCCCTCGATCCCCACCGACAACACCCGCCGCATCGCCATCACCGGCCCCTGCAAGGTGCATTGGCGCGACGGCCTGAAGTCCATGTACGAGGCCCTGCACGAGCGCCTGCGGACGGAGGTGGCCGAGGGGCTATAGCCAGTCTTGTCTGACTCGTTGTCAGCGCGCCTTGACCTGTGATGGCGCGCCGGGCTGGCTCTCCGGCTTGCCCACAAGATTCTCGATGGCGGCGAAAAGGTCGACGATCTGGATCGGCTTGACCACCACGTCGTCCATGCCACTGGCCAGGTAATCAGCCCTTTGGTGTTCCATGGCGTTGGCGGTCAGCGCGATGATGGGCGTGCGCGGCCGCGCGGTTCGGCGCTCCAGATCGCGGATGGCCCGGGTGGCCGCCGGCCCGTCCATGACGGGCATCTGGACGTCCATCAGGACGAGGTCCCAGGCGCCTTCGGCGAATGCCTTCGCCGCCTGCGCGCCATCGCTGACCAGGGTCACGTCCAGCCCCGCCTGTTCGAGGATCGTCTTGAGCACGATCTGGTTCACGTGATTATCCTCGGCGGCGAGGATGCGAAGACCTGGCCGGGCCTCGATGGGGATCAGCTCCGCACGGGCTTTCAGGCGGTTCTCGCCAACGCTCTTCAAGGGCAAGGTCAGAACGAAGCGGGCTCCGAGCCCGTAGTCGCTCTCGGCCCGGATGGAGCCGCCCATGAGTTCGGCGAGCTCGCGGCAGATGGCCAAGCCCAGCCCTGTGCCCCCGAACCGGCGCGTCGTCGAGCTGTCGACCTGGACGAACTTCTGGAAGAGCCGGCCCAGCGCCTCGGGAGGAATGCCGGGACCCGTGTCGAAGACGGTGAACTCGACGGTCCCCTCTCCAGCGGGCGCCGCGGTCAGGCCGACCCAACCTTTCTCGGTGAACTTCACGGCGTTGGCGAGCAGGTTCGAGAGGATCTGGCGCAGGCGGCCAGGATCGCCGCGATAGGTTCCGGCGGCCAGGCTCACATCCGTCTTGAATTCCAGGCCCTTGGCCGCCGCCAGGCCCGAGAAGGCCCCGGCGGCGCCCTCGGCCATCTCGGCAAGATCGAACTCGATCTCCTCGAGCTCCAGCTTGCCCGCCTCGATCTTCGAGAGGTCCAACACGTCGCCCAGGATCGCGAGCAGGGCCTCGCCGGACCTGCGCACTACCTCCAGGCGCTCCCGCTGGACGGAGGAAAGGTCATCGCGGGCCATGGCCTGGGCCATGCCCAGGACGCCGTTCAAGGGCGTACGGATCTCATGACTCATGGTGGCCAGGAACACGCTCTTGGCCTTGTTGCCCGCTTCCGCCTCCGCGACCGCCGCTTTCAGGGCCGCGTCGGCGCGCTTGCGCTCGGTGATGTCCTCGCCAACGGAAAGGATATGCCGGCGACCGGACTGGTCGGAGATCAGCTGGCGGCGCACGAAGAGGGTGCGGGTCTGCCCGTGGCGATCGCTGATTTCCTCCTCGCTCGACAACGTCGCGCCGGTGGCTTCGACCTGGTCGACGTGGGCCAGGCGACGCTGGATGGCGTCCGCGTCGATGTTGGCTTCCGGACCCCGGCCGACGACCTCGTCGCGGGGCTTTCCAATGCATTCCTCCACCGCCCGGTTCACCCGCACGTATGCGCCGGTGTCGCGATCCTGAACCGAGACGAGCAGGGGTATGCTTTCGAAGACGGCGTCGAGCAGGGTTTGGGCGCGGCTGAGTTCGTCCAAGGCGCGCTGCTCGGCGGTGATGTTCTGGCTGATGCAGATGACGCCGCCGATCTCGCCGGTCTCGTCCCGCCACGGGCTAATGTCGGTGCGGTACCAGGTCACGGTCCCGTCGGGATGCCGGATGGCCCGGGGGGGAACGGTGTGCGGCTCGGCGATCGCGTCGGTGGCCATCAGCTCGACCACGTCCATGGCGTCCGGATAGGTTTCCTGAATAAGCCGGCCGACGACCAGGTCGCGCGGGACGCCCGACAGGGCCGAGGAGACACGGCTGATCTCGAGGATGCGCCCGCCCCGATCGATCAGCGCCATGTCGAGCCCGGATTCGAGGACATAGGTCATCAACGCGGTGGCGACCGTCGCGTGGCGCTGGGGGTCGGGGCCCGGCGACATCCATTTCTCCCGTCGGCGTCGCTAGTCGCTCGCCTGTGTTAAGTTACTCATGTCGATGCAACTACGGCGCGTTTTAGCAGCCGTGTTGTAGAAAAGAATGAATGCGCGACCTTCGGAGACGATCGGTCCCCACGCGGGAGTACGGGGACAGCAGTCGTGTTCCCATTTTGTTCAGGGGGCCGCCGCTCTGGAGCGAGGCGCTTGGTGCGCATCGCGGTTCCCGGGCGACCTCTCGCAAAAAAATGGCCCGACGAACCGCAAAGCCGCCGGGCCAGTGAGAGCCGCAAGGTCCTTGGGGGGCGCCCGCGGCTCATGCTGTCCTTCCGTTCATTCGAGACGGAAATCGACCTGCTCGATCACGCCCGTGAACCTGCTGGTCTCGACGCTGTAGGAGGGGGCGACGGCGGTCACCGTATCCATGCCGACGTCGAAGGCTTCGGTGTGCGAGACGATTGCGGTGAAGGTCTGCTCGATGCGGCCGCGCGCCACCTCCTTGCCGTCGACTCGCAGGGTAAGGACGCCACCCGACTTTGGCGTCGGCGCATCCGAATGGAATTGCGCCTCGAGCAGGTGCGGTCCCGGCGCGAGGGCGTCGGACGCCGCGATGTGGGTCAGGTGGGCCGGCGTCAGATTGTAGGCGAATGCGAGCCGTCCCTGGTCGAGGAAGAAGCTGTAGCCGCTGTAACGACCGCCCTGGGCCACCAGCACGCCGGCCGCGCCCGACGCCGGCACGCTCACCCTGACCGAGATCGTGAAGGAACAGCCGATCGGCGACGGCGCGGCGCTTTCCGGAACCCGGGTCACCGGCTGGGTATAGGTGAACAGGGTGCGGCCGTTCCTCAGCGCCGGTCGGCCGCCTTGTCCGCCCTCGTCCGGGTGGATGGGCAGCATGTTCGCGCGCGCCGCCTCGGCCCAGAACAGGTCCTTCAATTGCGCCAGCCTGGCGGGAAACCTCGCCGCCACGTCGTGGGCCTCCGTGAAGTCGGTGTGGGTGTCGTAGAGCTCCCAGGCGCGCAGATCGAGCCGCGTCGTCTCCGGCGTCCTGTCCCACGACGCGCCCATGGGTTTGGTCGCCGCGACCCAGCCGTCGCTGTAGATCGCGAGGTTCTGCGATACACCGAACACCTGGGTCGAGCGGTGGGACGGCTCCGTCGGGTGCTCGAAGGTGTAGCCCATCGAGACGCCGGTGATCGGCTGTTGGGGCGTCCCGTCCAGGATTTCCGGCGCTGCCACGCCAGCGGCTTCGAGGATGGTGGGCATGACGTCGCTGACGTGATGGAACTGGCTCCGGACGATGCCGGTGTCGCGGAGATGTCCGGGCCAGGAGATCACCAGGCCGTTGCGCGTCCCGCCGAAGTGCGAGGCGTAGTGCTTGGCCCAGGGAAATGGCGCGTTCAGCGCCCAGCCCCAACCCCCCGGGTTGAGCGGATAGCTTTCCCGGCCGCCGACGTCGCCCGCATGCGCCTGGGCGTAGGCGGGGTCCTCGCCTACGCCGTCGAGCCCCGACTGCTCGTACAGCTTGCCGTCCAGGCCGCCCTCTTCGGAGGCGCCATTATCGCCCTCGATGAAGATGATCATCGTGTTGTCGAGCGCGCCGTCGCGGCGAAGCTGATCGATGACCCGGCCGATCTGGGCGTCGGCAAAGGCCAGCTGTGCGGCGTAGGCTTCCATGTGCCGGGCGTAGAGCTGCTTCTGCGCGGCGGTGAGGTCGCTCCAGAGCGGCAGGCCCGCCGGCCGCGGCGCGTCGTCGGCGTCGGCAGGAATCAGGCCCAACGCCTTCTGGCGGGCCACGGTCTCCCGGCGCACCACGTCCCAGCCGGCGTCGAACCTTCCCCGGAAGCGCTCGAGCCAATCGGCCGGGGCATGATTGGGCGCGTGCGCGGCCCCCGTTGCGAAGTAGACGAAGAACGGCTTGTCGGGGGCGATCGCCCGATGTTCCTCGATCCAGGCGATCGCGTGGTCGGCGAGGTCCCGGTCGAGGTCATAGGTCGGGTCGCGTGGAAGCGTTACCGGCCGCGTGTTCTCGACCAGCGTGGGCTCGAACTGGCTCGTGTCGGCTCCCAGGAAGCCGTAGAAATATTCGAAGCCCAGCCCGGTCGGCCAGCGATCGAACGGCCCGGCCGCGCTCATCTCCCACTCGGGCGTGAGGTGGCCCTTGCCGAACATGGCGGTGTCGTAGCCGTTCGCTTTCAGGATCTGGGCGACGGTTCCGGCGCTCCTCGGGATCACGCTGTTGTAGCCGTCGTAGCCGGTCGGCCAGTTGGTCACATAGCCCACGCCGACCGCCGTCGGGTTGCGGCCGGTGAGCAGCGAGGCGCGCGTGGATGAGCAGATCGCGGCGGTGTTGAAGTCGTTGTAGCGCGCGCCCGATCGGGCCAGGGCTTCCAGGGTCGGCGTCGGAATTGGGCCGCCAAATGCGCTCGAAGCCCCGAAGCCGACGTCGTCGGTCATGATCACCAGGATGTTGGGCGCCCCCCGTGGGGCGCTTGGCAGCGATGGCCAGCTTGGCGGCGAGGATTCGGCGGCGGTGCGTCCATAGACCTTCTGCGGCGCGCCGCCGGGGATCGGACTCGCCGCAGCCAGCCCGGGGACCGCGGCAAGGATGGCGGCCGCGCAAGCGCCCGCCAGCGCCATGCGAAAACGAACGAAACGCACGCTCAACGGGTCCCTCTCGAGTCTCAGAAATTGGCCGACAAGGTTGCGCCGAAGGTGCGCGGCGGCGTCGGCGCGCCGAATGCGACCACCGTTCCATTCGGCGTGTAGCCCAGGATCGCGATCTGGTTGGTCAGGTTGCGGCCCCACAGGCTGACCCAGTAGCGCCCGTTTCCGGGCGACCACTTCAGGCTCGCGTCGACCGTCGTCATCGCCGGACGCGCGCTGTAGGGGCGATCGAGGAGATCGGTGGCCATGCTGCTGCGGTAGTTGACGCTCGCCTGGGCGCTCACCGTCCCCGCGCCGACGATGAAGTCCTTGGAGACGCCCGCCGTGATGTCCCATTGCGGCGCGCGGAGCGGCCGGACGTTGGAATAGTCCTGCGGGACGAGAAAGGTCGTCTTGCCGCCCGCCACCACCGCGACTGCAGGCCCGCAGACAGGGCGCGTGGGCTCGAGCGCCGGCGTCGCGCTGGCCTCGGCCCCGTTCAGGTCGGCGCAGTAGCGGGTGTAGTAGGCGTGGTCCCAACCGATGTTGGCGAAGAAGGTCAGGTCGCGCACGGGCCGGTAGGCGAACTCGCTCTCGATCCCGTAGCTCACCAGGTCCGCCGTGTTGCTCGTCACCGTCGTCACCCCGGACGGGGCGGTGGGCGAGGGGGTCACGAGCGAGCGTTGCAAGCCCGTGTACTTCGCATAGAAGAAGTTGAGGTTGGCGCGAAGGCGGTGGTCCAGGAACTCGCTCTTGATACCGCCTTCGAAGTTGTCGACCCTCTCCACGCCGTAGGGCGTGCGAAAGGCGGTCAGGTCGGCCGCATTGGCGTTGAAGCCGCCCGATTTGAACGCGCGCTGCCAGAAGGCGTACAGTAGGACGCCGGGCGACATCTTGTAGTTCACGCCAACACGCGGGGCGAGGTTGTGGTCGTCGTACGGATCCGCGCGGAAGATCTGGGCCGGAACGGTCGGCAGCGCGTGGCTGAACGGATCGACGAACTTGGATAGGCCGGTCGCGCCCAGAGCGGCGTTTGTCCCGTAGTAGTTGTATTTCCTTTCCATCGAGTACCGGGCCCCGACGACCAGGCTCAGCGGCTGGGTGATGTGGTACTCGGCCTGCAAGTAGGCGGCGAACGCGGTGCGCTCCCCGCCGTTGTTGATGTAGGAGACCGTGAAGTTGGAATAGGTGCAGCCGGTCATGTTGGCGGTGGTGCAGGTCGCCCCGACGCTGGTCGGCGTCAGATAGTTCAGCACGTTGAAGGTCGGCGGAAAGTTTGGCCCGTTCTGCACGAACGAGAGTTGGGTCGTCTGGTAGCGGTCATGGAAGCCGAGCAGGCCGGCCAGGATGCTCAGCCGGTCGGAGAAGTTCGAGACGAACTGGATCTCGCCCGACAGCGCACGGTAGTCCTCGTAGCGCGCCGAACTGCGGATGTTGGCCACCGAGCCATCCCCGTCGGTCCAGACCTCGGACCTCGTTGTCTGGTAGTTGCCGAGGAATCGCAGCTTGCCGACGCCGGTGTCGTACGACGCGTCCACGGTGAAGTTGTCGGTGTTGAACCGCATTGGCCGGTCGGCAAGGCTGAAACCCGTGCTGTAGGGATTGCTGCCGTCGCTGGGGACGCCGAGTCGCGGGTCACCGAACGGATTGGCCTGGAAGCCGCCCCAGGCCACGATCGTCGATCCGGCTAGCGGGTAGGAGTCGACCGGCGACGCCTGGTCCCGCTCCCGCACGATCTCGGCAATGAATTGCAGGTCCCACCTGTCCGTGGGGGTGAAGCGGAGCGACGGCCGGATGACCAGCGACTTCTCCGCGCCGATCCGCTGACCCGCCAGGCTGGGATCGACGACACCGGCCGTGATGCCGTTGTTGGTGTAGAGGCCGGCCAGGTTATGGGAGCGGATGGCGATGCGGGCGGCCAGCTGGTCCTGCCGGATCGGCAGGTTGCCGACCAGATCCACGTCCACCAGTCCGAAATTGCCGATCGTCGCCGTGGCGGAGGCGGATTCCGCGGTCAGGTTCGGCCGGTTCGTCTGGACAGAGATGGCGCCGGCGTAGGCATTGCGGCCGAACAGGGTGCCCTGCGGCCCCCGGAGAACCTCGATCGACGACAGGTCCAGGGCCTGGCTGAGCGCTGCGGCGTTGCGCGCCTGGTAGATGCCGTTCACGTACACCGCCACGTCAGGGTCGGTGAAGCTCTCGATCCCCGAATAGCCGACGCCCCGCATCGACAGGGACGCGGCGCCGGGAAACAGGCCGACGCGCTCGACGATGGTGTTGGGGGCGAGCCGGTTCAGGGCCTCGAGGGTTTGGATGCCGGAGCGCTTGATCTGATCCGAGTTCACGGCGACCACCGACAGCGGCACGTTCTGCAGGTTCTCGGTCCGACGCTGCGCGGTGACCACCACCTCCTCCAGCGTTGCCTGATCGGCCGCAGCCGACGCGGCCGTTTCCGCGAACGCTGCATAAGCTGTCGAACTCAGAAGAATGCAAAGGCTGACGGCGGCCGCCGAACGCACGCATGCGGACATACAAGCCTCCCCATGTTTCGCCGGCGCCTTGCAGCGCCTCTTTATAGCCGCAGAATTAAAGCGCCCGATTTAATTAGGTCAAGCCGAAAACAGCACTGAGGTGCAAATTGCGAGTATGTGCGCGGCTGGTCGGGGAAAATCGTCCGAATCGGCTAAAGCGGCTGTTCCATGCGCGCGCGCCGGACGCATGGGCCGCGCCCCTGAGCTTCGCGCGTTGCGCTATTCGCCGTCTGCCGGCGGGCTCGACATCTGGGAGAGCCAGCCCCCGACCGAGAATCGGCTGCGGCTCGCGGGCCGCGGAACGGTCAGCGCGGCCAACGCCATGTCCAGCGTGTCCTCGACCTGCTCCTGAAGCGACGGCTGCGGATGCCCAGCTTGTGTGCCGACGTCGTATCGAATGAGCATGCTGAGGAAGAGCAGCATGACCAGTTCCAGCCGTTTGCGCGCAAGCTCGCGCGGCAGGCTCACGCGATCATAGATCAGGTTGGTGATCTTCATCAGCGCCGCCGCGGTAGCGGCCTCGGTGGAGATGTGGGGCATTCCGGCAGGGCGGTAACGCGTCACATACTGGCTCAGGAACCGCGCATGCGGGTGCGTCCCGCGTTCGTCGGCGAGTTCGAGGTGCGGCAACAACAGCACCATGAGCAGCGAGCGCAGGTCACGCTCCTCGCCGGCGTCGAAAAGCCGGGCCAGCGCTTCGGAGCGGATCCGGTCCATCTGCGCGACGCGATAGTCGAAGATCGCCGCGACGAGGCCTTGCCGGGTCTTGAAATGGTACTGGACCGCAGCGTTGTTGCCTTGGCCTGCCGCCAGCGAAATCTCGCGCAAAGAGACGCCCTCGATGCCGCGTTCGGCGAACAGCTCTTCTGCGGTGAGGATCAGACGGACCTTGCTCGGCGTCGCCAACTCACTGGAAGGCCCCGAGTCCTTCTGCATGATCGCCTTCACCAGTTGACCACCAGGGCGCGTCTTGACGACGCGACGTAGAGCACGTGGCCCGGACGACGCCAAGAGCTTGCGGATACGGGGAGAGGCGCAATATTCCCTTCCTATTCCGACGTCTGCTGCGACGCAGCTTCGGCGCGCTAGGCCCGCTTCGGCGTCGTGCGTCACGGTGTTGACGACCAGACGGCCGGTGAAATTGTCTGCGAAGCTCTCAGAACCAAGCAACGTCACAAGTGTCGTCGCTTGCCGCGTAGGATCTCAATTCCGACTCTGCGCCGCCCTCGTAGCGCGGTCGTAAAGGGCGCCCGTGGCGGTGCGATCCGCGCACGGGCGCCCGAACCTCACAGCAGCGTGCCGTGCAGGATCACCAGCGCGACGCTGAAGTAGATCACCAGGCCGGTGACGTCGACCAGCGTGGCCACGAACGGCGCGGAGGCGTTGGCAGGGTCGAACCCCAGGCGCTTGAGGGCGAACGGCAGCATGGCGCCGGCGAGCGAGCCGAAGGTGACGATGCCGACCAGGCCGACCGCCACCGTCAGCGCGATCAGCTGCCAATGCGGGCCGTAGTCGAACAGCCCGAGCGTCTGCCACACGGTGATGCGCACGACCCCGATCACGGCCAGGATCGCCCCAAGCGTCAGGCCGGTGGGGATCTCGCGCACGGCCACCCGCCACCAGTCGCGCAGCCGCAGCTGCCCGAGCGCCAGAGCCCGGATCAGAAGCGACGTCGCCTGCGAGCCGGAATTGCCGCCGGAGCTCATGATCAACGGAATGAACAGCGTCAGCACCACGGCCTTCTGCAACTCGTCGGCGAAGTGCTGCATGGCGCTGGCGGTCAGCATCTCGCTCAGGAACAGGGCGCAGAGCCATCCGCCCCGGCGCCGGATCATCGTGGCGAAGCCGATTCGCAGGTAGGGCTCCGTCGTCGCCTCGACGCCGCCGAACCGCTGCACGTCCTCGCTGCCCTCAGCCACGATGGCGTCGATCACGTCGTCGACCGTGACGATGCCCAGCACCTGGTGGCGGTGGTTCAGCACGGGGACCGCCAGCAGGTCGTGGACCGAGATCAGCCGGGCGACCTTCTCGCGCGGCGTGTCCGCGCTGACCACCACCGCCGGACGGCCCGGCCCCAGGTCGATGATCGGCTGGTCCGACTCGCCGGCGATCAGCTGGCGCAGGCTGACCACCCGCACCAGCGCGCGGGTGGCCGGATCGAGCACCATGATCGCATAGACGGTCTCGCGGGTGCGCTCGACCTCGCGGATATGCTGCAGCGTCTGGGCCACGGTATAGCCCGCCGGCACGCTGACGAACTCCGTCGTCATGATGGCCCCGGCCGTGCCCTCGGGATGGGCCAGCAGCAGCTTCAGCTGCTGGGCCGTCTCGAAGTCCAGCCGCGCGAGGAGCCTCGTCTGATCCGGCCCGTCCAGCTCGTGCAGGGTGTCGGCGGCGCGGTCCGCCGACATGCCCTTCAGCACCTGGCCGGCCCGCTCTTCCGGCAGCTCCAGCATCAGCTCGCCGGCGCGCTCGAGCTCAGGGCTGTCGAACACCTCGACCACCCGCGCGGGCGGCAGGTGGGCCAGGGCGATGGACGCCGTCCTCAGGTCTTCGTGGTTGAGCGCCGCGACGATGTCGGCGGCGTGCTGGTCGGCCAGGCGCGTGGCGAGCACGGGCCGCAGGCCGTTGTCCCGGGTGGGATTGGTGAGTTCCATAATTCGCCTCCGATCCGCCGTCACAGCGGACCGAGGCGACCCGACAGGTCAGCTCAGCTCGTCTGCGACGGCGCTTGCAATCGACTTGGACTGTCGCTGGGCATGGGGTTCAGGGTCCTTCGCCGCGAAGGGGCGGCGCTCGCAACTGGGCCGCGGCGGCGCCCGCGTCAAGCCCCTTGCGGCAGCCGAACGCCAGGTTTCCTGAGGGCGGCGCGGCGCCGGGCTGATCGTCGGCCTGCGTGGCAGGGGCAGGGGCAGGGGCAGGGGGGTGCGGCGCCCTGGCGGCCATGCGTCGCCGTCACGCCGCCAAGCTGGCAGGAGACCAACACCCTCCAGCTTGGCCACGAAGCAATCTGCCGGCGCGGTCGAGCAGCCGCAGCCGCCCAGTACGGTCCTTGCCGTCAGCTGCGCAGCGTCCGGAAGCTCGCCCGCATCTCCTGCACGAACAGGTCCGGCTGCTCCCACGCTGCGAAGTGGCCGCCGCGGGGAAGCTTGTTGTAGTGGATCAGCTTCGGGTAGGCCGCTTCGGCCCAGTTCCGCGGGGCGGTGTAGAGTTCATCCGGCAGGGCGCTCACGGCGACGGGTATC
>Ga0105240_10011117_pt1 | contig 12578 bp, 9 predicted proteins | sample KBSC54metaG_FD_80426 | JGI IMG/M metagenome (GOLD analysis project Ga0105240, IMG submission 80426) | Corn rhizosphere microbial communities from Kellogg Biological Station, Michigan, USA - KBS C5-4 metaG | ecosystem: Host-associated > Plants > Roots > Rhizosphere > Soil | place: Michigan, USA... | reverse complement strand
TTACCAACATCATCATAGGTGGATTTGGTGATGAGGTCGGTGTTGGTGCTGGTCTGGGCGCAGGCATCCGATTGCGAGATCCAAGTGCTGGAATTATTGCGAGCGGCCTTGCACTGGAGCATGCCTTCTGGCGTGTATTTATATTGGATGACGCCGCCAATCGTGCCGGTGTTATCATAGAGCGTGTCCTGAATCTTCAAACCCTGCACGTTGTAGCTTGCCTGAGACTTCTGGAGCACCGTCATCGACGACAAGGCCGCGCTAGACTGCGCGGTCGCGGTGCCGGTGCTAGTTGTATCGACTAAACCGGCGGCGGTGTAGCTGACCTTGACTGCGCGCATCGGCTGACCGTTACCGGGCGCCGAGCCTATGGTGCCGGTGAGGCGCCGGTCATTATCGTAATAAAAAGCTGTTGTGTCGGCGGTCCCAGAAAGCGGACCGTCGGTGGTCGCAATATCGCCCAACGGTGTATAGGTCATCGTGCTGGTCGCGGTTAGAACGCCATCGCCGCTTCCCTTGCTGATCGTTGTTGGGTTGGAATTGGTATCGTAACCCATCGTCGTCTTGACCTCATCGGCGGTGCCCGAGCAACTCGCCGTCGTCTGGCACGCTGACGTGGCGGTCAGCAGATAGACCCCATTGGTCAGCGTGTAGGTGTAACGGGTCTGCGGCCGGATCCCGTTCGAGGCTGCAGGAAGGGTGATGGTGGCAAGGCCGCCGCTATTGGGATCGTAGGTGTAATTCGTCGTATTCCCCCGTGCGTCAGTCGTGCTCGTCGGCTGGTTGCAGGTCTTTGTGTTGCACCCGGAACTTGGATACACCGATGACGTGGTTATCGGGTTCGCGTTGTTCGTGTCAGTCGTCACGGTTTGCGTGACGTTGCCATTGCCATCATAGGTGTAAGTCGTCTTCACGCCGTTGTGCGTGATAGTCGAAGGCCGCTGATAGCTGTCGTAGCTAAGACTGGTGACATCCCCAGTGGCTTCGTTGCCAGGAATAAGGGCGTCGGTAGTGATCAGGCCCGTTGTTGTGTCCCATGCAACAGTGCGGATCTGACGCACCGGATCTGAGCTCGAGCCATTCCCGGTGTAGACGGCAGTGACTCCGGCAGGAGGGCTGGGATAACTATAACTCCAGACACCGTTTCCATCGGTAACGGAAGTGACGCGCCCATCAACGTCTTCCTGATAAGTGACGATTTCGTTTTGAGTCGACGTGATCGGTATCGTCTCCGTTACAGTGGCTGTGCCATCCGCGTGGGTCGTAGTTGCCCACTTTGTCATCGGATTTCCGTTGATCGTCGCTGCAACGTTATCGATCGTCGGCCAACTATTTGCATAGGTGCAACTGACCGCGAGAGCCCCGCAGGATGGCTCATAGGCCATGTTAAATAGGACCATGTTGGTTATTTGTTGATAGGGGTAGGTACCGGTGTAGGTTGGCCGGTACTGATAGCCCAAGTTGCTGGTGACCGATCGCAATGTCGGCGGAGAAGTACTCGTGTCGTAATTCCAGGTGAGCTTTTCGCCAGCGGGATAAGTTAGCGAAACGGGCCAAGAAATCCCGGAAATGCCAAGCACGAACACAGTGCCGTTCGAACTCGTGAAAGTGTACTGGCTATTTGAAGAATTATAGGAGAGCGTCGCGCCGTTCACTTGGTTATTGGTGAACGTACCGCTACCCAACGCTCCGTTAAGAGTGAAAGAAGTCGTCGAGCCCGCAATATAGACTGAATACGTAGACCCGTTGATAGCAAGGCCGGAGTTGAGTGGACTGCCGACTCTGTTGCTGTTCGATATTATAACATTTAAGCTTCCTGGCCCACCCGGACCAATACTGATTGAGCCCCAGTTCTGCGCAGCAATATTCCGCGTGACAAGATCCACGTTAAATTGGTCGACTGTCGAATGGACCGGCGGCACATCGATGGGAGGAGCGTACCCGCCCGCCGCCTGTGCGTAAGCCGTCCCGCTGAGCGCAGTTGTTGCCAACGCCGCGCCGATCGTCAGGTGCTTCTTCTTAGTCTTATGCATGTTCGGCTTGCCCCCTGAGGCAGATGTTTTGTGTTGAGTGCGAGCTGCACGGGTTCGCCTGCGAGCGGCTCATCCGACTGTTCCGGTGATGGTGCCTGCGCCGCTTGCGGTGCAGCCCGTGCTGTTTTTGCGGACCGCGTAGCCGGCGGTGCCGGGGCTGCCGATGCCCGTCTGGCCGCCGCCATGTCCTCCGGCAGTCGCGTAAGTGCCACCACTGCCACCGTTGCCACCACTGCCTGTGCCGCCTGCGCCGCCCCCTGACGTCGTGCCCGCTGCACCGGGTGATCCGCTTGAGCCCGACTTATTGCCTCCGCCAGTGCCGCCCGCACCGTTCGGAGCACCGCCGCCGCCGCCGCCGCCGCCATTGATGCCGCCGCCCGGGGGACCCGGAAAGCTAACGTAACCACCGCCAGCACCGCCGCCACCGCCGGCCTGGACAGTGCCCCCACTGTTGACGGTAATCGTAATCGGCGCATTGCAGACAATCGCGTCGCCGCCAGCTCCGCCATTGGTCCCATTAATGGAAGTGCTGCCGGTCCAGCCGCCGCCGTTCCCACCAATGCCTCCGCCGCCGCGGACGATACCATTGACCTGCAGGGCCAGCGTCACGCCTGCCGGCCAGCTGCCCGTGTCAATGCCGCTATAGGTTCCGGAAAAGCCGGTGACCGTAACGCCGCTTCCGACCACGAACGTAAAATTGGCGCTGCTCGAGCCGGTGTAGCCATTGGCATCGGCAATGGTGCGAAGGTTCTCGCTGGTCCCGGTTGCGAGCTGGATTGTGGTGGTGCCGCTCGTATCGATATTGTTGATCGTGCCGGTGCCCTGAGCAGTCGAGATCGTCGCGCTGCCGCTGGGACTCGAGAGGTTGAGCTTCATCGTCAGCGCGCTGGTGACGATGTGATCGTCGATCGTTGCGACCGTCACAGCCTGTGACGCAGTTCCCGAAGCGAAGCTCAGCGTCCCTGACTTGGCGGTGTAGTTGGTGCCAGACACCGCCGTGCCGTTGGCAGTCGCATAATTGACGGTGCACGTATCGCTGGTCGTGCCGCTCTTCGTTACGGTGAAGCCAAGGTTGCCGCCCTCGTTGGCAGAAGCATTCCCGATCGCAAAGCTCACGCCGACACAGGTCGGCGGCGGCGCAACGCCGGAGACCGTGACGTTGGTGCGGTTGTCAGCATTGTCATAGGTGTAACTGGCGTTGACGCCGGCATTCGGACCGGTTGAACCGTGATTTACGGTCACCAGTCGGCCTTTGTTGTCGTAGGTAAAGGTGACCGTTTCTTGCGCCGCCGCGGGCGCAAGTGCGATGAGGGCCGATGCCGCGAGCACAAAGCCGCGCAATCGACTATGTGTCACAGAAGAACGCGATTGTACCTGAGTGCGCGAGCCGCACGAATAGCGGCCACGACGCGCAATGAATGCACGCATGCTCGACCTCGCCTAAGTTGCGAGTCCGCAATTCAGCGATCACGTTGCGGGTCACCCCACAACGGACCGAGCTACCGTTGCTTTACAGAACCCCCTGCAAATCGCAGCGTATATCAGTTTTCGTGCTGCGCAAGCACTTTCTATGGATTAAAATCTACTTTACAGAGCAACAACTTAGCGCTCGTATCCGCGTCAGAGCCCGCAGCTTTCGTCGGGCGACTCGGCGCGACGTGCTGTCAACTTGCAGCTTGCGCAATTGGATTATGGCGCGCCTGTTTTTGACAGTGCAGCCTGGCCCGGCTCTCCCACGAATGAAGCGCACGAACCGCTCAGCCGATCCTACCTTCCCAACCCGCGCCCTCGTCCCCAATCGAATCCGATGCTGGCGGCGAGCTCGCGCCGTAGTTCACGGCCCATTTCGAAGTTGATCCCGAGCTGGCTCTTGCGTTGGGCGAGGATTGATTCGAGCTGGGGATCGCGCTCAAGGCTTTTGGCCATCGCGCCCATGCTGTCGCGGATGCGGCGCTCGGCGCCGATGTCGCCCGAGCGGTAGGCGGCGGTCATCTGCCGGTCGAGTTGCTTCCAGCGCTGAACGAACCTGTCGGCGCGCAGGTCGGGGTTAGTGCGCAGCTGTGTTTCGAGCTGCATCGCCTGGACGGCTCGCCGGAGCCGCCCGCCGGCCGCTTCATGCGCGAGCACTTGATCGCCCTTGTAGGCATTTTCGATGTCGAGCGCTGCCTGCGGCCGGATCGCGTCCAGCCCGCGCCGCGCCTGCCGAAGCTCATTCACCTGTTCGGGCGAGGCAGTCTGGCCCTGCTCCCGCGCTTTGAAGATCGCCGACACGGCGCGAGCGTGGCGCTCGAATGTCCGGCGCCGGCTTAGGCGGAGCTCCGCTTCTGCCGACCCATGGTCCGCGCGATCCGGGAACCGGATCTCGCGCCGCCCGGCGAACGCTCGTGCTGCGTCCCGGTCACTGCCCCGCACATAATCCGAGGCCATGTCCTTGGTCCGCTCGCGTGACAGTGTGCGCACGAGGCTGCTACGATCAGCGAAGTCGTCGCTGCTGTAGTGAACCTCAACCCCGTCGCGGTGCCGCGACAGCGCGACATAGGCGCTATGCCGGTCCATGCCGGGCGTCGCGAGTACATGCGCCCGATCCACGGTCACGCCCTGCGCCTTGTGGATCGTGGCCGCATAACCGTGATCGATGTGGGCATAATCCTTGAGATCGAAGGCCACTGACCTGCCGTCGTCGAGGGTCACCGCCATGCGAGCAGCGGAGACGCTTTCGATCCGGCCAAGCGATCCGTTCTTCACACCAAGCCCGCGCTCATTCTTCAAAAACATGATCCGGTCGCCGACGGCAAACTCCCGCTGGCCGCGGGCTGTACTCACCGTCACGTTATCGCCAAGCTCGCCGGAAATGCGCAGCCGGGCACGCGCCAGAGCATTCAAGTCGCGGACCTCGGCATTGGTATGGGTAAGGATGATCCGGCTTTTCTCCGGCTCGGCCTGGCGCGCACGGTCCCAGCCGTCCACCAGCTCAGAGTGTGCCTGCTCGCGCGTATCGGCCATGTGCACCATGCCGCGCTGCTCGTAGGCGTCGATCGCCTCACCCGACCGGCCGGTGGCGAGCTTCCGTGTCGCCTGGCGCTGCCAGTCCTCTCGCTGCCGGCGAACCTCGGTGATCTCGATCGCGCCGTGACGCTCGGCGATCGAGCGGAACGCGGCGCCCGCCTCGATCGCCTGCAACTGCTCGGGATCGCCGACCAGTACGACTTTGGCTCCGCGCTTTTCAGCTTCGGAGATGATCCGCTCCATCTGGCGGGTACCGATCATGCCGGCTTCATCGATCACCAGCACATGCCGATCGGTCAGGAGCTCGCGTCCTTGCGCCCATTGATGTTCAAGGCTGGCGATGGTGCGCGAGGCGATGCCCGACCCCGCTTCCAGATTCTCGGCGGCGATACCGGAGAGGGCGGCGCCCTGGACCTGGCAGCGAGCGCTCTCCCAGGCTTCCCGCGCGACTCCCAGCAGAGCAGATTTCCCGGTTCCGGCATAACCAATCACCGCGGCAAGATCGCCGCCGCGGGTGACGTGTCGAAGCGCTATCTGTTGTTCTTCTCCCAAAACCAATCCGCGCATTCCGGCGGCGGCGACCGCAGAATCGTGCGCCGCCGGCGGAATGCTGTGCGCTGCGCGTCCCGCCAGTGCCGTTGCCGTGCGCTCAAGACGCGCCTCGACCTGGATCATCTCGCGGCTGGTGAACCGCTCCTCACCGCGGCCGTCCTTGCCAAGCGCGACCAGCTCGGGCAACGAACGCACTGCGCTCATCGCGCGCTCGAACTGCTTCATTCCGTCGCTGTGGCGGTGGATGAAGCGGGCGAGGTCGCGGATCGTGAAGGTCGCCTGGCCCTGGGTGATCGCTTCCAGCGCGATCGTCGGCCGGGCGATGATCTTCTCGCCGTTCTCGCGTGCGATTGCGAGCAGCTCGCTCACGCGCTCCGAGGCGAGCCCCTGCCCGGTCATTCGCGAAGCAGCGGGTCCGATCTTGTTCTGCGGCTCTAGCTCGATGCCCTGCGCTTCGAGGCTGCGGTGATCGATGCGAGCATCCACGTCGAGTTCGGCGAGACGCTGGTTCACATGATTGGCCCAGGCTTCGCGCCAGCGTTCCAATAGGTCGGTGCGGTTCCAGTCGCGCACCTTTGCGCCGAACCCGTCGGCGTTCACCTCGCGCATCGTTAGCATAACATGCGCGTGCGGCTTGGGCTGACCGTCGGCACCGATATCCCAATGCACGTTGAGGTCGGCGACCATGCCGCGCGCGACGAACTCGCGAGGCACGAAGTCACGCGCCAGCGCGATGCCCTGCTCCTGCGTCAGCTCGCGCGGGATTGCGAACTCGACTTCGCGGGCAAGCTGCGCATCCTTGCGTACTTCCGCCGCTTCGACCGTGTTCCAGAGCGTGGCGCGATCGGCAAAATTTTCTGGCGCGTTCCCGGGAAGCATCACTTCGGAGTGAACGACGCCCGCTTTTTTGGTGAAGTCGTGATCACGGCCGAGCCGCTCATCGTGCAGCCGCGACGCGGAACGATAGGCGGCAGCTGCGAGCGCGCTCGATCCGGTCGCGCGGGAAATCACTTTTGCCGAGAAGTGGTAGATCGCCATTGTGCGGCGAGCGGGTACGCTTCAGGTCGTAGGCCTTACAGTACCTGTCTAGCGCACGTCGGTACGACGTATAAGCGCGCCCTCAAAAGACTTGGGTCTTTCTCGGGACTCGGATTTCCCAGGAAATCTCATGTCATTGCCGCTGATTGGCTGCCTCGATAACTGGGCCGTCCTCACGTCGCAACCGAGGACGATCCATGCGCAAACCCCGTGACTTTGATTCGGAACTCAAAGCGCTCGACGAGAAGGCCAAGCTGCTTAAGGAGCGCCACATACGCCAGCTGGGCGAACTGGCGATGGCGACCGGCGCCAATGCGCTCGACATCGAAGTGCTTGCCGGCGCGCTGCTCGATGCCACGAACCGTGACGATCTCACGATCCGGGAGGATTGGCGCAAGCGCGGCGCCGCTTTCTTTCGCTCGTCGGCGCGGAGCAATGCGCGCGGTACTCGGAGCCATGCACATGGCGCTCGGCCGCGCGACGGCGGCGCGCAACCGGCTGTTGGCGAAACGGGCGCATCATGACGCACGCGAATGGCAGGTGAAGCGCCGGACAAGAACGCGTCACTTGATCGAGCTCGGCGGCCTTGTCGCCAAAGCCGGTCTGGTCGAATTGACCGACGACGATCGCGCAGTGCTGTACGGTGCGTTTCTCGCCACAGCGATTATGCTTCGAAGCGACCAACGCGAGGAAGCGCTCGTCCAGTGGCGCCGGCGCGGCAGGCGCGCATTCGAGGCCGAGGCACAAGCGAATGATTAGCCGAACAGAAGTTCGTAAGCCCACGCGAGCCAATCGAGCACGCGGCGCCGGGCCGGCCTTCGCTCGGGCGGCAACCGCGGCGCGAGTTGTCGATCCTGTTCCCGCGCGCGAGCGGCCGCCCACGTATTGCGGTATGGACGCAAGGCGCGCCGAATTCGGCCGGGCAGCCTTGGCCGTTTGTCCATTGCGAGGTCCATTGCAAGCAAAGCATCGCTCATTCGGACCGTCACCTCATCCACGCTAATGCCGCATCGCCAACCGATCTCGACATACGGAAAATGATCTCGACAGTTGAGCAGGAATACCGTGCGCGTGAGAGAAGGAAGCGTTTCGAGCGCCGCGATGAGTTGACGCTCGTCCGATGTGCGAACCGCCCTCACCGTTGGGAATGGCCGGTCACGTCGCGCACCCGCTCCAGCAACGCTCGCGTGAGGTGCCGAATTTGCGCGGCCGTGAACGGGCCGTCGTCACAGCCCCGCTCCCGCATCATCGGATTCCGCCAATTGCCGTAGGGCGTAAGGATCGCCGCGAGCAGGCTCGTGTCAGCATCGTTGCAATGGAAGCCGGTGGCGTTTGCGTAGGCGAGCGATTTCGCCACCTTGAGCCCGATATAGCGGGCGCACCATCGATCGTCGAAGCCGACGTCGAGCAGGTGCGCGCTGATCCCCAACTGCATGACGATGCCGGTGTGATAGAGAAGGTCTGAGCGGTCTCGAACCAAGCCGTTCTCAATGCTGACGAAAAAGCTCTCGGCATTGTGATAGCGAAACTCGCTGAGGCTCCGCCCTTCTTTGGTTCTCCGCAGGATCGCCGGCACGTCATTCCATTCTTCATAGAGTGCGGTGAGCGTGCTCGCCCACGGCGAAGCGGATGTGGCGACCGCAACGGTCGGCGCGGCAGTGATCAAGCCGAGCAGCGCCCTGCGCGAAGTAGCGGAGTGGATCTCAACCATCTGCGCCTCCCAATAAGCGAATCGCTGCCTACGACCGGCACGCGACCGCAGAGGTCGCGTGCCGCGGTATGGCAGCTGATCAATCGAGTATACGCTATCGTTTACAGTATAAACGACATCGTGTATAGGCTGAAAGAGGGCGCAAACGACGATAGCCTTGGAGATTGTTTCGGTGGCGGATAGTCACGAGATGATGGGACGCCCGCCGCTTGGAATGAAGCCGACAACGGTCAGGCTGCCGGCCGAGACGATCCGGCGCATCGAGGCGCTGGTGGGCAATCGCCGCATAGCGGTGTTCATTCGTGAAGCTGTCGAAAACGAACTGCGCCGCCGCGAAAACTCCGACACCTAGAGACAAAAGACCATCCGCTCGTCATGACTCTATGGGGCCTGGTGGGGCCTCTCCGGTGCTGTCGGGCGCATCTCGGACTCCGCGCCCTTGCGGGCGTTCGATGACATCTCAATTCTTGTCGCAGGGGAGCCAATTGGTCGCTGCGATAGGATGTTCATCATGTCCAATGCCCCGGATCGAATTCTCCGCCTCGATACTGTGCTCGATCGGACAGGCCTCAGTCGCTCGACCCTTTATCGCAAAATTCAGACTGGCAGTTTTCCGCGGCAGGTGAAGATTGCCGCACGCTGCGCCGGATGGCGGGAGTCGGCGGTCAATGTCTGGCTGCGCAATCCGATGTTCTACAGCGTCGAGGATCATCAGGAGGGGTGATCTCGGCCGCCATCATGGCGGCACTTTAACTGGCGCTCATCACGAATGCTGCCCATTCTGCCATTAGAGCGCGGCGCTTTTCGAAGAAGTCGGTGCGCCGATAAGCCGCCTCGACCGCGTTCGGGATGCGATGCGCCAGCGCCTTGTCCGCGACTTCTTTCGGAAATTCGGTCTGTTCGGCGGTCCAGTCGGTGAAGCTGCTGCGAAAACCATGAACAGTGACGCCGGTGATATTCATGTCGCGGATGGCCTTCATCATCGTCACATCGCTGATCGCCTTCCCCTTGAGCCCGACAAACACGAGCTGCTCTGGATCGAGCTTGCCGTCGAGCGCGATCCGCTCGTCACGCAAGCGCCGCATCAGCGCCAGCGCGGGCGGCGACAGCGGTACGACGTGCGGCTGCTTCATCTTCATGCGACTTCCGGGAATGGACCAGGTTGCCGCCTCCAGGTCGAACTCGCCCCACGTTGCAAAGCGGGTTTCGTTAGAGCGAACTGCGGTCAGCACAGTGAGCTTCAATGCATCGCGTCCGACGCTGTTTTCGAGCGCGGCCAGCCTCTTCATGAATGCCGGCACCTTCCCGTAAGGCATTGCTGCAAGGTGCGTGACCTGATGCTTCTGACGCGGGAGGCCGCGGGTCACGGACCTGAGCGATATCTCCTCGGGCACAAATCCTTTGATATGTGCATAATCGAGCGTCGTGCCGATGCGCTGCAGGATCCGACGGGCCGTCTCGGGGATCGTCAGCCAGATCGGCTCCAGCACGCTCAGCACGGCGGCGCTATCGACCGCGTCGATCCGCCTCTTGCCGATAATCGGGAACACATGATTTTCGAGGCTCGGCATCCATGACGGATGCTCGCCGTTCTTCCACCCACCCTTCATTGCTTCATAGCAGGCGCGGGCAACGGTTTCGAAGTTCGGGCCGGACTTGCGGCGTAATCCCAGTCCCTTGACGGGATCGAGCCCGTTTCGGATCATGCGCCGATAATCGGCGACCGCGATCCGCGCTTCCGCCAGCGATACTTCGGTCGCGGAGCCGAGGCCGAAGTCGCGACGGCGCCCTCGATGCTGCACCCGCAGTATCCAGGAGCGCGAGCCGGTGTCGCGGACGACGAGATAGAGCCCGTGCACATCTGCATGGCGACCGGGCGGAGCGTGGCGGACCTTGAGCGCGGTGAGCGGCATAAAGTAACCTTCGCAGCCCCACATTTAGTCCCACATTTTGTGCCGGATTTAGCGAACATTGGCGGGACGAACCGGTACACATGCTCACTACCCAATCCAGCAATATCAATAGCTTGAGACGTGGTGGGTTGTTTTCGTACGAGGGTCACCTATCCGTAGGGGTCACCACGGATAGGCAGTCCGGGGGAGTGCCGTCATTCGCGGTGACAAGATGCGACTTGCCTGAGGGTATGGCGGGGGTTCCGGCATGATCACTGGCGTGCTGATCGGGGCCTATCAGGAGAACGACTCCGGCGGCCTGTGCGCGCTCCTGCCGCTCTCCGGCCGAACTCTGCTCGAATATCAGGCGCGCTGCGCCGCCGCGGCCGGTGCATCCCCGATTGTCGTCCTCGTCGACCAGATCCCGATTGCCCTGAACGAGGCGCTGGAGCGGCTCCAGCAGGAGGGCATATCTGCGGCTGCCGTTACCGATTCCAACGACGCCGCCAATCGCTTCGGGGTCGGCGACAGGGTGCTGCTGATTGGCGACGGGATCGCGCCCCCGGCCGATCTGCTGGTCTCGCTGATCGAGGAGGAGGAGCCGGCGATCGTCACCGTTCCGGACGACGAGGAGCACCAGCAGTTCGAGCGGATCGATGCCGCCAGCCGCTGGTCCGGAGTCGCCCTCGCCGACGCTCAGACGCTCGGAGCGACCGCGGCCATGCTCGGCGATTGGGATCTGCAGTCGACCCTGCTCCGGCGGATGCTTCAATGGGGCGCGAGGCTTCTGCCGATCGAAGAGGGGCAGGCCGAGCCGGTGCTTGCGGTGCGCGAGGAGGATCTTTCGGCGCTCGAGCGGCAGCTGATCGTCGCTTCGCGGGGCACACGGAGCGATTGGGCCAGCCGCTATTTGCTTCCGCTGGTCGAGGAATCCGCGACCGAGGCGCTGCTCAAATCGACGATCGCTCCACAGCGGCTGATAGAAGCCGCGCTGATGCTCACCATCCTTGCCGCCCTCGCATTTTTTGAGGGCTGGCTGTGGCCGGCTCTTGGGTTGCTTATCGTTACGACGCCGCTGGACCTGATTGCCAGGCGACTCGCGAATCTGCGGCTGAAGCCGTTGCCGGCGCGGTCACGAACGCCCGCACTTCTGTGGCCGGCGGCTGGGCTCGCGCTTCTCGCGCTCGGCTTGTGGCAGGCGGGACATGGCGGCGGGTGGGGCGCCTTTTACGCGGCGATCGCCTGCTCGGCTTTTGCCGAAGCCGGGCGCATCGAACGGATAATTCCGGAGATTCCGGGCGAAATCTGGCTATTCTCGCGCCGCAACGCGATCTTCGCAACTCTCCCGTTCGCTGTCTTTGGGGCGTGGACCGTAGCGGTCGTTTTCCTGTCGCTATACGCCGGGGCGAGCTTCTTCGTTGTTCAATTCCTTAACCATTCCATTCGTCGCAGTTGACCCGGTGTTAACGCTAAATCGATAATGCGAACACGATGGCGCCCGTTGAATGGCCGATCGCTGCCTCGTCGCCGGACGAGCAAGCCGCTGCCGCGCATTGCGCGGGCGGTGACCGCTTGGCCTGCGTCCGCGCCGATTTCTTCCTCAGTCCCGACCAGCGGCTGACCGAGCAGGAACGCGCGTTGATGACGGCCATGCTGGTCGACCTGGTCGGCATTGTTGCCGATGAAATCCGTGCGGCTGCGTCAATCGCCGAAGCGCCCCGAGTAACGAATGGCGAGTTGTTCGATCAGTTAAGGTCTGCCGGGCAGCTGGACATCCCCGAACTGGTTTCGGTGCTGCTCCGCCGTGCGGAAGAGGAACGCATTGCGGCCGCGCTCCGCTCGCCAGGCGGCCCCGCTAGGTCGCGTTTCCTGCATCCGCTCGCTGCAGACGAAAATTCGGCGGTCGCGGCCGGCGCGATGGCGTTGGTGCTCGGGAGAAGCCGTCGCCACGACCGTTACGGAAACCCGCGGGTCCAGCTCGACGACGTCCCCGCGGAAGCGGCCTTCAAGCTCAGCTATTCGGTGGCCGCCGCAGTGGCGCTTCAGGGCAGCTCGGACCGTCTCGCCGGCGAGGGCGCCGCTGCGGTGCTTGCCCAGCATGACGAGAGCAAGCGAATCGAGGGACTGACGTTCGGCCTGGTTCACGCGCTCGATAACGCGGGCAGGCTGAGTGAGACTGTGCTGCTTGCGGCTGCGAATGATGCCGAAGTCGCAATTCTGGTAGAGGGCCTCGCCCGCCGCGCCGGAATCGACTTCGCCACGGCATGGACTCACCTTCGGGGCACCGGACGATTTGGGCTGTTGCTGCGGATGGCCGGAGCTTCGCGGCATTTCGCTGCCGAATTG
>Ga0105240_10011114_pt1 | contig 12581 bp, 11 predicted proteins | sample KBSC54metaG_FD_80426 | JGI IMG/M metagenome (GOLD analysis project Ga0105240, IMG submission 80426) | Corn rhizosphere microbial communities from Kellogg Biological Station, Michigan, USA - KBS C5-4 metaG | ecosystem: Host-associated > Plants > Roots > Rhizosphere > Soil | place: Michigan, USA... | reverse complement strand
CGGGTCGCCGAGCAGGCGTGCGGCTTCGCCGGCGTGCGGGGTGAGCAGAGTCGGGTGCTCGCGGTCCAAAGGCTTGCCGCGCGAAGTCAGAGCGGCCAGGCCGTCGGCGTCGACCAGGACCGCCACCTCGGTGGCCAGGGCAGCCTCGACGCGCTCGGCACTGTCCGGGCCGATACCGGGGCCGACGATCCAGGCCTGGACGCGGCCCTCGCCGACCATGACCTCGGGATGGCGAGCCAGGACACCGTCGCTGACCTCGCGCTCGCCGAGGAAGCGGACCGCGCCGGCGCCGCTGCGCAGTGCCGCGCCGGTGGCGAGGACGGCGGCGCCGGGGTAGCGGGGCGAGCCGGCGGCGACTCCGACGACGCCGCGGCGGTACTTGTTGCTCTCGGCGGAGGCGGCGGGCAGGAGGGCTTCGACGTCGGCGGCTTCGAAGGCTTCCAGGACCGGGGTGCCTTCGAGGTAGGGCGCGAGGCCGATGTCGACGAAGCGGAGGTCGCCGACGTGCTCGGCGGCCGGGGAGATGAGCAGACCGGCCTTGTAGGTGCCGAAGGTGACGGTGACGTCGGCGTGGACTGCGGGGCCGGTGACTTCGCCGGTGTCGGCTTCGATGCCGCTGGGGAGGTCGACGGCGAGGACGAGGGCGTCCCCGGCGGCCTCTATCTGCTCGAAGAGCGCCGCGGCGGCGGGACGCAGGCCTCCGTGGCCGCCGATGCCGACCACCCCGTCGAGCACCAGATCCGCTGAGGTGTAGCGCCACTCCCCCGCCGCGGTGGCCCAACCGCCCGCGGCTCGCAAAGCACTCAGGCCGCCCGCGTGCGCTCGCGCCTCGTCGAGCAGCACGGCCTCGACCTTCGCACCGCGGCGTGCCAGGTGTGCGGCGGCATAGAGCGCGTCGCCGCCGTTGTCGCCGCTTCCCGCGACCACGACGACACGCGCGCCGTACACCTTGCCCAGCAACCCGACGCACTCCGACGTCAGCCCGGAGACGGCGCGCTGCATCAACTCGCCCTCGGGCAGGCGCGCCATCAGCGCCGCCTCCGCGTGCCGGACCTGCTCGACCGAATGCGCCCTCAGCATGTGTCCACCCTGTCACGGCCCGGGGAGCGTCGATAGGATCTCAGGCATGTCAGGGGAGGAACAACTGCCGCGAGCAGAGATGCGAGCCTCGCACGAGGACCGGGACATCATCATCGACCAGCTGCGGGTGGCCGCCGGCGACGGACGGATCGACGGCGAGGAGCTCGACCAGCGGATCGAGGCGGCGATGAGCGCCCGGACCTACGGCGAGCTGGACAAGCTGACCAAGGACCTGCCCGCTTCGGCGCAGCAGGCCGGCGTAGTTCGCCGGAGCGAGGCGGAGGCTTCGCAGAACATCACCATCTCGCACGGGAACACGGCCAAGCGCGGCGCCTGGCTGGTGCCGCGGCAGCTGAACGTGACGGTGCGGCACGGCAACGTCGTGCTGGACTTCACCGAAGCGGTGTTCAGCGGCGCGCGCGAGGTCGAGGTGGTGCTGGACGTGCGGCACGCCAACCTGCGCTTCCTGGTGCCGGCCGGGACGGTGCTCGACACCTCGGGGCTGGCCACGCGGCACGCCAACCTCGGCCAGCCGGGCCTCGGGGCGGCCGCGTCCGACGTCATCCGGCTCACGCTCAGCGGGCAGGTCGAACACACGAATCTGCGGGTGCGCCGGCTTTCGCGGTTCGCGCAGCGGCGGCGGGAGCGGCTGGCGCAGCGGGCTCGCCAGCAGTCGCTGCCCAGGTAGCCGAACCGGCTGGGCAGCGACGGCAGGCCGGGAAGCGCCGGCCAACGCACGCTCACCCCTCGGCGATCACCACCGCCGAGGCGATCCCGGCGTCGTGCGACAGCGACACGTGGAACGTCTTGATCCCGCGCGACTCCGCGAGCGCCGCGACCGTCCCGGTCACCCGCAGCTCCGGGCGGCCGTCCGGCAGCGTCACGACCTCGCCGTCGTGCCAGCGCAGGCCGCGCGGGGCGCCGAGCGACTTGGCCAGCGCCTCCTTGGCCGCGAAGCGTGCGGCCAGGGAGGCGGTGCCGCGCGTGCGCTCCTCGGGCGTGAACAGCTTCTCCCGCAGAGCCGGGGTGCGGGCCAGCGACGCCGCGAACCGGTCGACGTCCACCACGTCGATGCCCACACCCAGGATCATGCGAGTCCTTACTTCGTGTACCGCTACTCCACCGTGACCGACTTCGCCAGGTTACGCGGCTGGTCCACGTCGTAGCCCAGGGCGTCGGCCAGTTCGGCGGCGAACACCTGCAGCGGGACCGTGGCCACCAGCGGCTGCAGCAGGATCGGCAGCTCCGGGACGTGGAACAGGAAGTCCGCGTAGGGCGCCACCACGTCGTCGCCGTCCTCGGCGATGACGATGGTCTTGGCGCCGCGGGCGCGGATCTCCTGGATGTTGGAGACGATCTTGTCGTGCAGCAGCGGCCGCTTCGGCGAGGGCACCACGACCACGACCGGCAGGTCCTGCTCGATCAGCGCGATCGGCCCGTGCTTGAGCTCGCCGGCGGCGAAGCCCTCGGCGTGGATGTAGGCCAGCTCCTTGAGCTTGAGCGCGCCCTCCAGCGCCATCGGGTAGCCGACGTGGCGGCCCAGGAACAGCACCGTGCGCGCGCCGACCATGTCGCGGGCCAGCTTGCGGACCGGCTCCATGCGGTTCAGGGTCTCGGCGATCGCCGCCGGGGAGACCGACAGCTGGGTCAGGACCTCGGCGACCTCGTCGTTGAACTTCACGCCGCGCACCTGCGCCAGGTACAGGCCGACCAGGTAGCAGGCGGTGAGCTGGGTCAGGAAGGCCTTGGTGGAGGCCACGCCGATCTCCGGGCCGCCGTGGGTGTAGACCACGGCGTCGGACTCGCGCGGGATGGTGGAGCCGTTGGTGTTGCAGATCGCCAGGACCCGGGAGTGCTGCTCGCGGGCGTGCCGGATGGCCATCAGGGTGTCCATGGTCTCGCCGGACTGCGAGATCGCTATCACCAGCGTGTCCTTGGTCAGGATCGGGTCGCGGTAGCGGAACTCGCTGGCCAGCTCGACCTCGACCGGGATCCGGGTCCAGTGTTCGATGGCGTACTTGGCGATCAGGCCGGCGTGGTAGGCGGTGCCGCAGGCGACCACGATGATCTTGGTGATGGCGCGCAGCTCGTCCTCGGACAGCCGCATCTCGTCCAGCTTCAGCCTGCCGTCGCTGTTGACCCGGCCCAGCAGGGTGTCGGCGACCGCCTGCGGCTGCTCGGCGATCTCCTTCTGCATGAACCAGTCGTAGCCGCCCTTCTCGGCGGCCGAGGCGTCCCAGGACACGTGGAAGCGCTTGCCCTCGACGACCTCGCCGGCGAAGGTGGTGATCTTCACCGAGCCGTCCCGGAAGACCTCGGCGACCTGGTCCTGGCCCATCTCGATGGCCTCGCGGGTGTGCGCGATGAACGCCGAGACGTCGGAGGCCAGGAACGCCTCGCCCTCCCCGACGCCGATCACCAGCGGGGAGTTGCGGCGCGCGCCGACCACCACGTCGGGGGCGTCGGCGTGCACGGCGACCAGGGTGAAGGCGCCCTGCAGCCGGTTCACGACCCGGCGCATGGCCGCGCCCAGGTCGCCGTCGCCGGCCTCCTCGAAGTCGCGGGCCAGCAGGTGCGCGACCACCTCGGTGTCGGTCTCGGACAGGAACTCCAGGCCCTCGCCGGACAGCTCGGCCTTCAGGCGTGCGAAGTTCTCGATGATGCCGTTGTGGATCACCGCGACCTTGCCGGTGGTCGCGCCGTAGGCGCGGTCGGTGGCACTGAAGTGCGGGTGGGCGTTGCCGTCGGTCGGCCCGCCGTGGGTGGCCCAGCGGGTGTGGCCCAGGCCCGTGGTCGAGGCCGGGAGGGGCCGGGCGTCGAGTTCCCGCTCGAGGTTCGCCAGCTTCCCGGCCTTCTTGGCCCCGGCCAGCACGGCCTCGCCGCCGGACCGGTCGACCACGGCGATGCCCGCCGAGTCGTAGCCCCGGTACTCCATCCGACGCAGACCCTCTATGACGATCCCGAGCGCTTGCTGGGAGCCCACGTAACCCACGATTCCGCACATGGGTCCAGAGCATAGTGGTATGCCCGCTGACCTGGATTGGTACAGACCAATTCAGGCATGGCTACCAGTCGGTAGGGTGGGACGGGTGACCACTAGCGCTCCGTCCGCTCCCAGCCCCTTCCTGGAGTTCAGCCGGGAGGAGTGGGCCGCCCTGCGGGACCGCACCCCGCTGCCGCTGACCGAGCCGGAGATCGAGCGCCTGCGCGGTCTGCTCGACGTCACCGACATCGACGAGGTGCGCGACGTCTACCTGCCGTTGACGCAGCTCCTGAGCCTGTATGTGCGGGCCACCTCGAAGCTGCGCGGGACTCTGGCGTCCTTCGCCGTGGGCGCCGTCGACCCGGACCGGCAGGGGCAGTGGACCCCTGAGACCGCGCCGCCTTTCGTGATCGGCATCGCAGGATCGGTATCAGTCGGTAAGTCCACCTTCTCCCGAACCCTGCGAGAGCTGCTCGCGCGCAGTCCGGAGCATCCAGAAGTGGGACTCATCACAACGGACGGATTCCTGTATCCGAACGCCGAGTTGGAGCGGCGCGGCCTGATGGGGCGCAAGGGCTTCCCGGAGTCGTACGACCAGCGCGCGTTCCTCCGCTTCCTGTCGGCGGTGAAGTCCGGTCAGGAGGCGGTCGAGGCGCCGGTGTACTCGCACCTGGTCTACGACATCGTCCCGGGCGAGTGCGTCGAGGTGAAGCGGCCGGACATCCTGCTCGTGGAGGGCCTGAACCTGCTGCAGCCGGCCCGCACCCGCGCCGACGGCCGGACCTCGCTGGCGGTGTCGGACTTCCTGGACTTCTCCATCTACCTCGACGCGCGCCGCTCGGATCTGCAAGCCTGGTACACCGACCGGTTCCTGGCGCTGCGCTCGACGGCGTTCAGCGATCCGCAGTCGTACTTCCACAAGTACGCCTCGCTGTCCGACGAGGCCGCGCGCGGGCTGGCGCTGGAGATCTGGACGTCGATCAACGAGCGGAACCTGATGGACAACATCCTGCCGACGCGGGGACGGGCGCGGCTCGTGCTGCGCAAGGGGGCTGACCATCGGGTGGAGCGGGTGCGGCTGCGCAAGCCCTGAGCTGCTTGCTCTGGTTGCTCTGCTGGCCCTGCTTGCCCTGCCGCCCTGCTTGCCCTACGGGCCCTGCTCGCCCTGCTTGTTCTACGGGCTCTGCTTCTCCAGATCCATCTGCGCTGCCTGATCTGCCTGATCGGCTTGATCAACCTCGTCTGCTCGCCGGGCAGGCGATGCGCGGGTCGAAGTCGAGTTCCGGCCCGCGCATCAGGGGTTCATCGCGAGTGCGACGGACTGGGCGGCGCGCCGGTGGCCGGCTGTGCCGCCTCCAGGTTCAGGTCCGCCACCTGCTGGCGGACGTCGCCGAAGACCGGCGAGTTCACCAGGGTCGCGAACTGCTGCGGGCTCAGCACCGGACCGTTCTGATCGAAGCCCCACAGGGCGTGCGCGTCGGCAATCTCGTCGCCCGGCTTCCACGGCATCTCCCGGACCAGCTCGAACAGCTCCATGCTGTACGCCGGAGCGACGCCCGAGGGGACGAACTCGTACGCCGCTTCGTGGAAGGTCAGCGCCGCGGGTTCGGTCAGCGCCCCTGCTTGGGCGTTGACCTGCGCTTCGCAGTCGGCCGACGTCACCTGGACGGTCCCCCCGGGCACGGCGACCGATCCGGAGACCAAGGGGATCATCGCGGTCGCCTTGTGGGCGTGGCAGTACTTCGAGTCGGCCGGACTCGCTTGATAGTCGTAGATCCCGGGGCTCCACTGCGCGTAGTTCGTACCGGTGATGCCGCTGACCATCAGCGCGTTGCATTCTCCACTGTGCGTGCCGCCCAAGTCCTGACAGGTGATGCGGTCTCCTGCCGGGAGGTAGGGCGTCAACAAGTCCAGCAGTTCCTGCTCCCGCAGCGCGGCCGTCCCGGTCATCCCCTGCTGGGAGGGATTCGCAGAGCTCTGTGTCGGCCCGACGTGGCCGGGCGAGACGGCTTCCGGCCCGCCGCCGGGCCGCAACGCCATGACCCCGGCGACCGCCACCGCGGCCACGACGCCGGTCACCCCGGCAGCCGTCCACCGGTCGCGGCGCCGGCGGCTGCTCCCCCAGGCCACCGCGGGGCCGATCAGGTCGCGTGAGGCGGGGACGTGCTCCAGGTCCGCGTCCTGGAACAGCGTCCTGACAGCCTCGCTCTCGAAGTCCGTCATCGATTCCTCCTTCGTCAGTCGCGACGGATGTCGCTGAGCGAGTCGCCGATCCGGGTCCGCAGCATCGCCAAGGCCCGCGAGGTCTGGCTCTTCACCGTGCCCTCCGATATGCCGAGGGCGCCGGCGGTCTGCGCGACCGAGTAGTCCTCCCAGAACCGCAGCACCACCACCGCGCGGGCCCGGTCCGGCAGGCCGGCTAGGGCCTCGATCAGGACCTCGGTGTTGCCGTCGCCGATGCCGGAGTCCGGCGCAGCCGGTTCCGGCACCGAGTCGATGGGCACCGTCGTGAACCTCTTCCTGCGCTTGGCCGACAGGTGGCAGCGGTACAGCACTTGTTTGGCGTAGGCGTCCGGATACTCGACACGCTTCACCCGGCGCCACGAGCGGTACAGCTGCCCGAATGCCGTCTGCACCAGGTCCTCGGCACCGTGCCAGTCCTCGCACAACAAGTACGCGCTGCGCAGCAGCTGACTCTGGCGGCTCGCGGCGAACTGCCGGAAGTCTTCCTCGTCGCTCATCCACCCTCCCGTTAACGGCCGACTCGCCAGTACTCAATGCCGCGCCGGGGGGATCGGTTGGAACCGGTGAGCGGGCCGTGAAACGCCGAACAGGCTCACGACGCACGCGGTCGCGTGCGCGGAGCCTGTTCGGCCGGTGTGCGTTCTTACCTCAGGCGGCTTCCCCGGACACCCGGAACGACTGCAGCCGCCGCGTGCCGTAGCCGAGCGCCACCACCGTGAAGACCACGGACATGATGACCGAGGTGCTCATCGACAGGTTCGCGTCGAGGTTCGGCAGGTGCCCGATCTTGTCGGCCAGGCCCAGCTCGTACTGCCCGATCGACAGCAGCCGCAGACCGCTGACATAGCGGGTCAGCAGGCTCTCCCAGACCAGGATGTAGATCAGGGTCACGGCCACCGAGCGCTTGGTCACCACCGAAAGGAACAGGAAGAACGCGCTGTAGACGACGGCCCCGATCGCGGCGGCGACGATCACGCCGACCGCCTCGGAGGTGTCGCCCTTGACCGGCGTGAACGTCATGTCCAGCGGGCCGGGGTTGTCGACGTAGCCGGAGGTGCCGATGAAGGCCGCGGCCGCGATCGGCACCACGGCGAACACCAGGGTCGCGGCGGAGGCCACGATCCACTTGGTGAGCATCACCGTGGTCCGGCTGACCGGGGTGGCCAGCAGGTGCAGGATCGAGGAGTCGTCGACCTCGGTGCCCAGCACCGAGGTGCCGATGATCATCGCGGTCAGCGGCAGCAGCGTGACCAGGCCGATCTGGCCGAGCACGACCCCGGGCCAGCCGAAGTCGTGCGAGCTGTTGATGTTGGTGGCCGCGCGCAGCCCGATGGTCAGGGCCAGCAGCAGCGCCGGCGGCAGCGCGATCAGCAGCGAGCGGCGCCGGCCCAGCAGACCGCGCAGGGTGATGGCGGCGATCGTGGGGTTGAAGACGGTAGACATCTGTGTCAGCTCCTTACGACGCCACCAGATAGGTGAACACGGACTCCAGCGACTCGTCGGCGGGCAGCACCGCGCGCAACCGCACGCCCTGCTCGCGCGCCACCGCCGCCAGCTCCCGGCTGAACGCGCCGTAGTCGCCGGCCCGGACCTCCAGGCCCCCGGCGGGGTTCAGCTCCACGCCGTTGACCGACGGCCGGCCGATCAGCGCGGCCGCCAGCGCCCGGTCGTCGCTGGAGGCGACCTGGAAGACGTGCGGGCGGCTGGTCATCAGGCGGCGGATGGTGCGGTAGTCGCCGGAGGCGGCCAGCCGGCCGGCCACGATCACCTGCACCGTGCCGGACAGGCGCTCGACCTCCTCCAGGATGTGCGAGGAGAACACGATGGTGTGGCCGGCGTCGCCGAGCCGGTGCAGCAGGTCCATCATGTGCATGCGCTGGCGCGGGTCCATGCCGTTGAACGGCTCGTCGAGCAGCAGCACGCGCGGCTCGTGCACGAGCGCCGCGGCCACCTTGATGCGCTGGCGCATGCCCTTGGAGTAGGTCTCGATGCGGCGGTCGGCGGCCTCGGTGTCCATCTCGACCATGGCCAATGCGCGGGCCGTGGCGGCCTCGGCGTCGGGCAGCTTGTGCAGCTTGGCCGTCGCGGCGACGAACTGCCGGCCGGTCAGGAAGGCGTAGACCGAGTCGCGCTCGGGCACCAGGCCGATCACCTTGTAGATGCCGGGGTTGTGCCAGGCGGTCTGCCCGGCCACGGTGACCGTGCCGCGCGAGGGCGACAGGAAGCCGGAGACCAGGTGCAGCAGCGTGGACTTGCCGGCGCCGTTCGGGCCGAGCAGGCCGGTCACGCCGGGGCCGATGGTCATCGTGATGTCGTTGACCGCGACCACGTTGCCGTACCAGTGGGTCACGTTGTCCAGCACGATCTCGGCCGGTCCGCCGGCGCCGGCCGGGGCCGGCGCGGGCGCGGGTGCGGGCCCGGCGATCTCGCGCTGCCCGGGGATGTCGTCGATGGTCACAGCAGGCTCGCCTTCTGGTAGCGGCGAATCAGGAGGAGGACGGCCAGCGCGCACAGCACGACGACCACGGCCAGGTACACGATGCCGAAGCTGCCCGGATAGGGCATGTCGGAGTTCTTCGGGGCCCGGCCGACCACCCAGTCCTTCAGGCCCTCCAGCAGGTTCGCGGGGTTCAGCAGGCCGGAGATCTTCGGGCCGCTGCCCGTCGAGGTCGGCCGCACGAAGTACCCGCCGCCGTCGGAGCCCCCGTCGTGGACGAAGTGCGGGCGGTAGCCGGTCAGGCGGACCAGCGAGGAGGAGATGACCCAGGTGCCGAAGAAGAACACGGCCACGGCGCCGGTGGCGAACGCGCGGCGTCCGGTGTAGCAGGACAGGAGCGCGGCCAGGATGCTGAAGACGACCGAGTACAGCAGCGCCAGCTCCAGGCCGGGGAAGAAGGCGCGGGTCTCGTGCCAGACTGCGGAGCCGCCGTGCAGCGAGCCGATGGTGCCGACGTAGAGCAGGATCTCCGGCAACGCGGTGAGCACCAGCATCGCCGAGATCAGGGCGCCGATCTTGGCGATCGGATAGTCGGTGCGGCGCAGCGGCCGGGAGAAGTAGAGCGAGAGCGTGCGGTTGCGGATGTCGCGGGAGATCAGCTCCGGCGTCACGGCCGCCAGGTACAGGACGAGGACCAGCTGGAAGCTGTACATGTACTCGTCGTAGGCGATGGCGTGGACACCGGTGCGGGACACCGAGAAGGCGTTGGCGACGGCCGGCAGGCACATGATGACCAGCGCGAGAATCGGCACGATCTTGGCGCGCGGGCCCCGGCCCAGGCCCCAGGCGGAGCGGAAGCTGTGCCAGTACAGGGCCCGGACGATGCCCAGGCGGCCGACGCGCTCGCCGGTATAGGTGCGGTAGCCGATGTCGTGGATGACGCCGGAGGGCGAGCCGGGCCCGGCGGTGGCGGTGTCGCTACTCATGGTCGGTCTCGCTCTCGGCGGCTTCGGCTGCTTCGGCCGGGGTGGCGGGTTCGGCGGCCGCGGCGGGTTCTCGGGCGGCGGCGGGATCGGCGGTGCTCGGGCCGGAAATCGCCGCCGCGGCGGCCGGGGTGACGGGTTCGGTGGCGAGTTCGGTGGCCCGATCGGCGGGATCGGCGCCATCACCGGGACCGTCGAGCTCGTCGAAGTCCTCGTCGGCGAACAGCTCCTCCACCCGGTGCCGCCGGCGCTCCAGCCGGTTCAGCGGCAGCCCGAGGTCGGCCACGGCGTCGCGGATGGCGTCGTACACCTGGTCGGACTCCTCCTCGGTGCCGCCGAGGCGCACCAGCAGGGCCCGGCCGTCGCGGCGCGGGGCCAGCCCGGCGCCGCGGAGCGCCGCCGCGAGCTCGGCCGCGCCCTCGTCGACCTCGACGGCGAGCACCGCGCTGGCCTTGGTAAAGGCCGACATGGAGGCCGCGCGCAGCAGCTTGCCGGACTCGATGGCGACCAGCGAGTCGCAGATCTGCTCGATCTCGCCGAGCAGGTGCGAGGCGACCAGGATGGAGATGCCGAACTCGGCGCCGATGCGCTCGACCAGGTCCAGCATCGCCTCGCGGCCGGCCGGGTCCAGCCCGTTGGTGGGCTCGTCGAGCAGCAGCAGGCGGGGGTCGCCGACCAGGGCCTGGGCCAGCTTCACCCGCTGCTTCATGCCGGTGGAGTAGGTGCCGATCAGGCGGTAGCGCTCCTCGTGCAGGCCCACGTGGCGCAGGGACTCCGCGGCGCGCTCCTTGGCGGCGGTCGGGGGCAGGCCGCCCATGCGGCCCATGTGCGTGACGAACTCGGTGGCGGTCACGTCCGGCGGCAGGCAGTCGTGCTCGGGCATGTAGCCGACCAGGGTCCTGATGCGCTCGGCCTGGTCGGTCACGTCGTACCCGAGCACCGCGGCCGACCCGGAGGACGGCGCCAGCAGCCCGAGCAGGATCTTGATCAGCGTGGACTTGCCCGCCCCGTTCGCCCCGACCAGGCCGATGACGCCGGCCGGGACGGACAGCGTCAGTCCGTCCAGCGCGGTCACCGCCCCCCGGGCCGCGCCGTTGTAGCGCTTGGTGAGGCCGGACGCCTCGATCACGGCGGCGGACGCCGCCGGGACGGCCGGGCGGTCCGTCGATGTCGTGGCTGTGGTCATGGTTCCACCGTAGAGACGGCGGGGTGCCGAGCGCTTCAGCTTGAAGTCGACGGTCTGGGTAGCCCGCAAGGATGACGGCATAGCCCGCCGGGAGTAGGGATCCGCCTCGGTGCCTACTCCCGGCGGCGCCGCCCGCCACGCGCCGCCTGCCACACACGGCCCGCCACCCGGCGGACACCGGCCAGCCGGCCGCCGTCCCACCGGAAGCACCCTGGAAGCCGCCTGGAATGCGCCGGGAGGCCGGATGCTGGACCGGACTGAAGAGAACTCGGTGAATCTTGTTAGCGTGATGCCATGAACACGGCCGATCTTCTCACCATCACCTCCGATGATCTGGCCATCACGCGCCTGGGAGAGCGCACCGTCGACACCCCGCTGGCCGACCTGCTCGGCGAGCGCCAGGAGACGTGGCACTACGTCACCGAGACCGACCGCGTCCTGCTCGACGTGGTCCAGGGCATCGCCAACAAGCGCGACGTGGACGTGGCCGGCCTGCCGGCCTTCAACCCCGGCGGACCGCGCCGGAAGCTGTTCTTCGAGCCCTCCGAGGTCACCGCGGCCATCGTCACCTGCGGCGGCCTGTGCCCCGGGCTGAACAACGTGATCCGCGGCCTGGTGCTGCACCTGGGGCGGGCCTACGGCGTCAAGCGGGTCCTGGGCTTCCGCAACGGCTTCAAGGGCCTCACCGACGGCTCGGAGCCGATGACGCTCACCGAGCAGACGGTCGCCGACATCCAGAACCGCGGCGGCACCATCCTCGGCACCTCCCGCGGCAACCAGGACCCCGTGGTGGCCGTGGACACGATGGTGCGCCTGGGCGTCAACATCCTGTTCGTCATCGGCGGCGACGGCACGCTGCGCGGCGCGCAGAAGCTGGCCGACGAGGCCGTCGCGCGCGGCGAGCGCATCGCGGTGGTCGGGATCCCGAAGACGATCGACAACGACATCCCGTGGATCGACCGGTCCTTCGGCTTCCACACGGCCTTCGCGCAGGCGGCGCAGTCGATCCGCGCGGCGCACATAGAGGCGTCCTCGACGGAGAACGGCGTCGGGCTCGTGAAGCTGATGGGGCGGCACAGCGGCTTCATCGCCTGCTACTCGACGCTGGCCAGCCACGACGTCGACTTCACGCTGATCCCCGAGGTCCCCTTCGACGTGGACGTGTTCCTGTCCCGGCTGAAGAAGAAGGTCGAGCAGCAGGGGCACGCGGTGGTCGTGGTCGCCGAGGGCGCGGGGCAGGAGCACTTCCCGGCCTCGGACCAGACGGACGCCTCGGGGAACGCGAAGCTGAACGACATCGGGGCGCTGCTGAAGAAGCGGATCATCGACTCGTTCGGCGACGAGCCGCTGTCGGTGCGGTACGTGGACCCCGGCTACGAGATCCGGTCGGTGCCCGCGAACGCCTTCGACGCGGTGTACTGCACGCGGCTGGCGCAGGCGGCGACGCACGCCGGGATGGCCGGGTTCACGAAGATGGTGGTCGGGCAGTGGAGCGGGCGGATGGTGCATCTGCCGATCGCGCTGGCCACGGCGAGCCGGAACGTGGTGGACCCGCACGGACAGCTGTGGATGAACGTGCTGGAGACGACGGGGCAGCCCAAGTCGATGGTGTGAGCGGGCAGCAGCCCCCGATGATGTCCGCGGGCAGCTCCCCGATGTGGTGAGCGG
>Ga0105240_10011113_pt1 | contig 12581 bp, 8 predicted proteins | sample KBSC54metaG_FD_80426 | JGI IMG/M metagenome (GOLD analysis project Ga0105240, IMG submission 80426) | Corn rhizosphere microbial communities from Kellogg Biological Station, Michigan, USA - KBS C5-4 metaG | ecosystem: Host-associated > Plants > Roots > Rhizosphere > Soil | place: Michigan, USA... | reverse complement strand
TTGCCGAGTTCGATGCCGCCGGGCCCGGCTTCGCCAAGGATTCCGCCCCACAAGGTGTTGTCCAAATCCAGGACCAGGCACTTGGCTGGCGGGACACGTGTCGCTCGAATGAGTCGAGCCAGTCCACGTGCGATGGCAAGTTGAGCGGCGGGGCCAAAGGGGGTGCGGGAGACGTAGTCGAGGCGCGAGTCGTATAGGCTGGCGAGGCCGGTTTCGAGGGACAGGCGGGCGAAGTCGAAGATCACGACACCGGGGGTTTCGTGGGCGAGCCGGTCGAGGGCGCGGTTAGCCTCTTCGACTTCCGGGTGCCGGACACCCCAGGTCGAATGGCGCGGCTCGGTGTAGTTAAAGACCACGATGGAGGCTGCGGAAGAGCGGCGGATGGCGGTGACGAGGGCTTCCGGGCGGGGGGCGGCGATGATGATGACGTCGGCTGCGAATAGCGGGCTTTGGGGTGTGGAACAGGCTATTTCGAACTGGCCGTAGGGAGTCGAGTAGACGTCGAAGCGGAAGCCGCGAAGGGCGCCTTCGACGATCAGGTAATTGACGAGGGGGTCGGCACGGAAGCTGGCGGCGATGGCGATTTTGAGGGGACGCAAGGACAGGCCCGCTTCGGAACGAAGGCGGCGGACCGCAGCGGAATAGGCTGAGGGCGCGGGGGGCAGGCCCTCCAGAAAAGCCAGTAGATCACTAATAATGTGCCAGTTTAACGTACCGCAGAGGTGGTGCGAGCGGACTTCCGGAATGGGCAGGCGGAAGCGCCTGCCCCACAACAACGCAGACGTGCCTGTCCATCTATTTCACAGAGCGGGAGTAGTGCCCACAGTGGGTGCAGTGGTAGCCGTCGGCGAGCACTAAGCAGGGGGAGTTGCATTCCAGGCAGTGGGCCCAGTCGGGTTCGAGATGGGAGGAGGCTTTGCGGTCTAGCAGCCAGCCGATGTGCTGCTCCCAGACTTGGGCGAGCGTGTCCCAGGAGAAGGGGGTGGAGAACGCCCGGCGGCGAATCTGATGGACGAGTTGAGGGTTGGCGGAGACTTCGCGGATGAGGTTCGCGGCTCGGTCGTGAGTCTCGGCGGCAAAGGGATCGCCGGCGATGAGGAAGCCGTTCTCGCCATGATCGATGAGCTCGGGGAAGGCGCCTACGGGACTCGCGACGACCAGGCATCCTGCGGCCATCGCTTCCACCATCACGATGCCGAAGGGCTCGGGACGATTTTGCAACTGCAAAAGGAATGAGCTGCGCTTGTATTCGGTGGAGAGGCGGCGCTGATTCATCAGCCCGTGATAGGCGATGGAGGGTTCCGCGGGCGGGACTTCTTCGGCAACGCTATCACCCCAGAGTTTGGTGCCGCCGAAGTAGTGCAGGACGAAGCGCGAGTCGTCGCGATGCAGGCGGCGTGCGATTTCACGTGCTGGATCGAAACCCTTGGAGGGGTGGCTCGAATAAATCAGGCGATGGGGATCGCGTGATGGATTGATCCACTTGTCGGCCCAGTTCCAGCGGTTGACGCCGTAGTGCGTGACGAACAAATTGCTGGTGAAGGTTCCCGATTGCTTCATCGCGGTGCGAATGAAATTGCTGCACACGTAGATGGCATCGGGGTTGAGAGCGTGCACGTTCTTCGCAACGTCGAGTCCGCTGAGCAGGAAGAGGCGCGCCTTGGCTTCGATCTTGACCGAGAGCAGCGGCGTGAGATCGATGGCGCCGCCTGAAGAGTGCATCACGAGGACATCTGTTTTTATACGATCGACTTGTTCGAGCGGGCGGTACGTTACGTCTTCATGCACGCTCTGCTTGGCGCAGTTGCAGATGACGGAGACGCGATGGCCGCGCTTCGCCAATGCGGCTGCGATGCGAATGCGCACGGTGAGGCCGCCGCCGACGCCTGCCTGATCGGGAGTCTTGCCGTCGTAGAGGAAGTGGCGGTCGGGGCAATAGATGTCGATTTGCATCGAGGCTCGGAACTACACGTAGCGCGTGTACCACTTGCCCTGTTGGGGGCAGACGAACTTGTCGCCCATCTCGCGCTCTTTGCGGGCGACGAACCAGCCGATGATGTCGCCGGGCGCGGAGGCTTGCTCGACGGGAAAGCCATCGACGGTGGAATACTTCTCGTGGATGAGACGAAAGCCGTTGAGCTCGAGCGCGCCGCGCAGGCATTCAGGGTTGAAGACGTGGAAGCCATGTGCGTAGTAGCCATTGACGGGCGTGTGGAGCATGTAGTGTCCGCCGGGCGCGACCATGCGCAGACAATTCTCGAAGCACTGGCGCGTATCGAAAACATGTTCGAGGCTGCCGATGTCGATGAAGGTGGAATAGCGGGCGTGTTCGGTGGCGGGCACGGCATCGTTCATGTCGTAGCGCAGCTCGGAGCGCGGATCGAAGAGATCGAGCGAGGTGGCTCGAATGCCGAGAGTCGCGAAGTATTCGCCCAGATGAAGATGCTGTTGGCCGTCGAGCATCGCACCCTTATCGAATTCCTGGAAGCCGAAGCAGAGCAGGGGATCCTGCAGGAAATGGGGGAGCGCGAAGATTTCGCGGTAGTAGGGAAGGTGCGTGACAAGGACCATACGTTAAAATATGAGATCAATCCGATTACAACATGTTTCTCAACAAGGGCAGAACCGTAGTTCTCTGTCTGGGGCTCACGCTCGTGGTGCTGGCCGCATACGCCAACCACTTTCAGAACAGATTCCATTTAGACGATGCGCAGACCATCGTACAGAACGCTTATGTGCGCACGTTGAAGAGCGTGCCGTCCTTCTTCACGGATGGACGGCTCTACAGCGTGAACCCGGCGGGACAGATGTATCGTCCGTTCGTGCCGGCATCGCTGGCGCTCGATTATAGTTTCGCTAAAGGTTACACGCCGACTGCCTATCACGTCTCGACGCTGGTGTGGTTCGCGCTGCTGGTGATCCTGCTGTTCCTATTGTTCCGGCGCATCATGGATCGCGCGGACGAGCACTCCTCGAATGTCTGGGTGGCCCTATTCGCGGCTGCCTGCTATGGCGCGCATCCCGCGAATGCGGAAACGGTGAACTACATCATCCAGCGCGCGAATGTTTACAGCACGCTCGACCTGGTGGCGAGTCTGCTGATCTTCATCGCGTATCCCGCACGGAGGAAGCAGGGCTGGTATCTGCTGTTGATGGTGACGGCGTGCCTGTCGAATGCGGTGGCGTTGATCTTTCCGCTGCTGCTGTTGGCGTACGTGGTGTTGATGGAGCAGGACGAACGCACCGATTGGGGCGCGGCCTTTCGTGCGACGCTGCCGGCGTGGCTGGTTGCAGTGGTAATGGGGCTCGCGATCTGGAAGCTCACGCCAGCGACGTACGATGGCGGCGCGTCTTCGCCGTGGCTCTATCGCCTGTCGCAACCCTGGGTGGCGCTGCGGTATTTCAAATCGTTCTTCCTGCCGACGGGGTTGAGCGCGGATACGGATTGGACGCCGGTGACGAGTGCGTTTGCGTGGCAGGCGCTAGTGGGATATATGTTCGTAGCGGCGCTGGGTTGGGTGATCTGGCGTGCGGCGCAGCATCCGGCGGCGCGGCCGGTGGCGTTTGGGCTGGCATGGTTTCTGATTGCGCTGGTGCCGACGGCGCTGGCAGCGGATAAGAATGTGACGAGCGATCCGCGCATGTTCTTTCCGTTCGTGGGTCTGACGCTGGCGGTGTTCTGGGAAGTGCGGCTGATCGTCTTCCGGCAGACGGCGCGGCTCGCCAATAATCCGGTATTATCGCGGGGCGCGCTGGCGGCGGCGGGGATTGTGGTGGTGCTGGCGATTACCGGCACGCACATGCGCAACGAGGTGTGGAAGACGGATGATTCGCTGTGGGAAGACGTCACGGTAAAAAGCCCGAACAATTCACGCGGGTTGATGAACTACGGGTTGGCTGCGATGGCGCAGCACGATTATGGCAAAGCGTTCCTGTATCTCGAGCGGGCGCAGGTAATGGATCCGACGTACGGGCCGGGCGAGGCTCACCTGGCGACGGCATTGGGGGCGCTCCATCGGAATGCAGAAGCGGAACGGCATTTTCGCAGAGCGATTGAGTTAGCGCCGGGGTTGGCGGAGCCGCGAGTCTTCTATGCGAGGTGGCTGGCATCGCAGGGGAGATTATCGGAAGCGCAGGCGCGGCTCGAGACGGCGCTGAAGGTGAATCCCATGTCGACGCCGGCGCGGGAGTTGCTGGGGCAGATCTACGTCAGCGAAGGGAACCGGACGGCCTTCGACCGCCTGATGACAGAGACGGTCAGGCTGACTCTGCCAAAGGATCAGGCGGATCGCTACCTGGCGGATCTGGCGGAGCGGGAGAAGAAGCTGAGGGCCGAACGCTTCCCAGCCACGATGAAGCCCGAAGAGCTGTTAAACCTTTCGGCGAAGTTCTGCCAGGCGCGAAGTTACGATGATTGCCTGGCGGCGGCATTACGCGCGGTAGAACTGCGGCCGGGATATGCCGAGGCCTACAACAATATGGCGGCGGCGTACCTCTCGATGGATCGTTGGGACGAGGGCATCGAAGCTGCCCAGCAGGCGCTCAAGTTCAAGCCGAACTATGAAGGGGCGAAGAGCAACCTGGCTTGGGGGCTCAAGCAAAAGGCCGAGGGGAAATAACGGAAAAAATCAAAATGGACAGGCGGAAGCGCCTGTCCCACAAGGCCCACAGTGGGCCAATCTTATACGGTACAAGCATCGTATATAGGGCGTACGGTGGTTCCACCGCGCCAGGCAAAACGTAAGTAGCCTCACACAGGAAAATAGTACCCGAAAACAACATTTCCCTATTCTTTTCAACCCGAATCATGATACAGTTCTACGTCTGCCTGGATCGGATCTGATCGTCCCTTTCTCGGCTTAAATACCGTTGCCCCAAAAGCATGCGGGTTACATTTGTTGTTGACTGGAAATGGATAGCAGGGTATAAAGGTATGCGATGTCACAGAGGTCTGCCTTTTTCTGTCCGCGTTCCCCGAGCAGATATGGCCTTGGACTTGACCCGATTTATCAGGAGACACCTTCAGGAGGAAATGGCTAGATGAGTAGTAAAATCCGAAATGTAGCGTTGCTACTTCCTGCCTTTGTCCTGGCAACAGGACTGGCAAGCGCGCAACCGGGCGTCAAAGTGAGTGCTGTAAACTCAACTGGCTCGGTTACGACGACAACGTTGACCAATGACAGCAGCTCCGGGCCGACGGCGAAAGCGCCGGCCGTAGATGCGAACGGGCTCGCGAAATACTGGGACGGGCTCGGCACCGGTGGGGCAAGCACGAATTACTTCAGCGTGCCGCCATACATCACCGCACCCCCGAATCCGCAAATCGCCGTTGGTCCAGATGACATTCTCACGATTGTCAACCGGACCATTTCGCGTTTTCCGAATCCGAACGCAGCCGGCAACACCGGAGTAGCGAACCCTTATAACAACCCCCCGTCGGAATATGTTTGGTTGGATGCGTGGATTGGAATCCCGACGCTGGGTCCGATTCTGTGCCCCTCGGGAACCGGCAGCAACACCACCTGCGTGATCGACAACGCATCGATCCGTTACGACCAGTTGCAGGGTCGTTTCGTGGTGCTGTTCACCGTAACCGACGTTCCGGCGCACCGCTCGAACTTCGTGCTGATCGTTTCGCGCTTCTCGCAGTTCACGAAGTGCGCGGCGAATGTTCCGACCTGCGTGCCGAACGGTGCGAGCAGCCCGCTCTTCACGCCTCCCGTGATCGCTCCGATCGTGGGTGGAACTCAGACCGGCGGCGTGAATGGCTCTAACTGGGTCATGTACACGATTCCGATCAACCTGTCGTACACTCTGGCTCCGACCGCTGCCGGCAACGGTGTGGTTGGTGTGACCACGACGGTTGCGACCGGCGGCGGCACTGCCAGCAACGTGACCGCGACGGATTGCGGCACGGTTGGTGGACCCGGACTGCCGTTGACCAACGGCGCTGGCGGCACAAACCGTTCCTGCACCAACTACTATCCGACGAGCGCCCGTATGGGTCTCGACAACGACAACATCCTGCTGACGGCTGCTGTCCTGGATTCGGCATTCTCGACGAACGAAGGCAACTTCCCGAGCGTCGCTGGCCAGAACCAGGGACCGTATGCTGGAACTCGTGTTGTCAGCATCGCGAAGATGGTGGTATACAACGGAACGGCTCTTACCTTTAACCAGCCGCCCGCTTGCACTGGCAACAGCCCGAGCGATTGTATGGCGGTCAATTTGGCCGACAACGTCGTGACCGGAACCATCACCACTCGCGCCGGTTGCGCGGCGGGGACTGCGCCTCCCACGGTTCTCCTGGATTGCAGCCCGACTCCGCAGGTGATCCCCGGTGCGGTTCCACCCGCCCGTACCTTGACAAACCCCTTGCCGGCCGTGTTCTTCGAACCCGGTATTCTTCGTGGCCGCGCACTGGCGAGCTTTGACTCGCAGGTTGCCCCCCTCGGTAACGCAACCGCCGGTGTCATCACCCCGGTTTCCTACCTGGTTGGAAGCACGATCAGCGACAACTTCGGCAACACGCTGAGTGCGACTGGCGTCCCGATCCTGGTTCAGCCGATCGTCTACTCTTGCCCTGGCGTAGCGATTTTCCCCGGACCTGCCGGCGTCGCATTCTGCGGCGTGGGTGGTGCGGGCCAAGTGCCGGATCTGCCGCTTCTCGGCGTCCTGAAGACGAACGTGCAGAGCTTGAGCTCGGTGGGCGATCCCGCTCCCGTGGGTCAAGGCTTCAGCGCCGCGCAGTTGACCACAAATCCGTTGAATACTCCTGTGCAATCGACGGCCAACAGCCGGCTCTTCGTTGGCGATTCCCGTCCGGAGCAGGTAATCTTCCGCGAAGGTCTCCTGTATACCGCTCGCACCATCCGTCCCCAGGATTGGGGTCCGGCTAATGCGCTCGGCAGCGCGACGGTCATGTATGACCTGATCAAGACCTGCGCGACTGCGGCGAATCTCCCCAACTGCGGTGGCTTCAGCATCACCGGCGCTCTGTTCGGCAACCCTGCCCTGGCACTGGAAACCGAATGGTTCAACGGTCTGAACGTTCCCGATCCCGCCGGAAACATCACGGGCTTCGGCTTCTATCAACCGATGTTCGACGTTCCGGCCGATGTCATCACCAGTGGCCCGGTTTCGCCGATCAACCTGTTGCCTTGGTTCGACAAACTGTTCGTTGGTATGACCACGGGCGGCACCTCGAACGTAGCCAATACCTTCTCGAAGAACTTCCCGTCTCTGTGGGACTTCCGCCCCGGCGACGACGCCTTCGATACGGCCCAGCCCTATCTCGATCCCTACACGGGTACCGTGATTAATCAGGTTCCGTGCGGTCAGGACGTTACTGTGCTCGCGACGGTTACGAAGAACTCCGCGACGGTGGTTGTGAACGATACGACTGGTCTCGCAGTCGGCATGTTCCTGACCTCGACCAGCGTAGCGACGTTCCCGGCGACGATCACCGCGATCAACACTTCGACCAACACCATCACGTTGAGCAGTGCCTACAATGGCAACTCTTCAACTTTGCCCTTGACCACCTCGCTGAAGTTCACCCGTATTCAGCCTGGCGTGACGACCACTGCCACCCTGACGATTGCCGCTGCTTCTCTGCCGGCCGCCGCTCCGGGTAATGTGATCACGGTTGGTTCGGCGACTGGCCTCCTGATCGGTCAGACGATCAGCGCCGCCGGCGCCACCACGAACAAGACGGCCACCACGGTGACTGGGAACACGAGCATCCTTCTGAACAACACGACCAGCGTCGGAGTTGGCGAAACAGTCGCCGGCACGACTTTCACGGCTTCGGTTCAGACCATCGCCGGTAGCAACGTCATCACGGTTCCGACCACCACGCAGGTTGCGGTTGGCGAAGGCGTGAGCGGTACCGGTATCCCGGCGAACACCACGATCACTGCGATCTCGGTCAACCCGGATGCCACCCTGCAGGTTACGCTGAGCGCTGCCGCGACGGCCTCCACTGGCTCGAATGCGACGGTTTCGTTAACCTTCTCGGCTGCTAATGCTTTCCCGGCTAACACCTTTGTGACGGCGCCTCCGGACATCTCGAACCGCGTTACGGTTTCGGCTGCTCCGACAATCGGTTCCTTCGTAGGTGTGAACCCGTTGACCCTCCTGCCGATCAGCAACGGTATCCCGGTGGTCTTCACGGCGACCAACTTCTTCGCCGCGGGCACCACGATTACCAACATCAACGGAACCACCGTTACCCTGAGCAGCAACGCTATCGCTCCCGCGGGTACCGGTATCGCCGCTGGTACGGTTCTCAACAACCTCCCGATCACGTTCGTAACGAGTGGAACCGCGGCGTCAGTGACCTGCCCGATGATTCCGTTCAGCGCACGTGGCGGCGCCTCGACCGATCCGAACGATGGCAGCATGTGGCTCTTCGGCGAATTCGCCAAGAACCGCCTGTCCACCATCCCCGGACCTGGCCAGTGGGGCACCTCGGTAGCCAACTATCCGTTGAGCCTGCCGGCGGTTGACCCCTACAACAACGACAACACCTACTTCCAGGATGTGCAGCCTGGTAACGTGTTCTTCACCTGGATTCAGATCGCCAAGAACCTCGGTATCGCGGTTCCCTCAGCGACTGGTCCTTGCACGGTGAACAACGGCGGAACCCCGCTGCAGAATCCTCCGGTTGCCGGCACCACGCCGAGCCCCTCACCGAGCACATTGGTTTGCCCGTACTTCAACCCCACGGCGACCGTGACTCGTGCGGAAATGGCATACTGGGTCGTTCGTTCGCAGATGGACGAAACCCAGGTAACCGCGTACCTGAATGCTACTGGCGGTGACCCGACTGGTGCAGGCGGCCTTGCTGGCGCCGGTTCCTTCTCAGATTACCCGTCCGTTACCAATCCGTTCCTGGCGTCGGCTGTCACCACCAACCAGCTGATCCGCTACATCGAAGTGATGTATCGCCGTGGTTATACCAAGGGTTGTGCGTCGACCGACGATCCGTTGCGTCGCTACTGCCCCAACGATCTGGTTACCCGCGCTCAGATGTCCGTGTTCCTGATTCGCGCGAAGATGAACAACGTCTTCCCGACGACTCTCTCGGGCACTCCGGTAACCGGTCCTTACGGCGACAACTTCGGGCTGTTCCAGATTGCCCCGTCGTACTTCTCGGACGTTACGTCCGGTGCGACGGATCCGTACAAGGATTACTACATTTACGTGCAAAAGATGCGTGAATTGAGAATCACGAACGGAACTTCTGGCTCCTTATTCAGCCCTGGCAATAACCTGACCCGTCAGGAAATTGCTACCTTCGTTGTCAGAGCGTTCTTCCTGTAAGTCGAACCTGAAGAGGGAAATGGGGTCCGGTCATCTTGGCCGGGCCCCTTTTTTTATGTCTTTTCGCCTCTGATATGCTGTGAATGTGAAATCAGGATGGATGCGAGAGGCCGTCCGTCCGTATTACCTGCGTTGGATTTACTTCCGTCTCAACCCCCGATTCCGTCCCCCAACCTTTCAGGATTGCTGGCATTACCCCTTCGAAAAACTGACTGAGCAGTCTCGATTGCCCAAACGGGCAGGCGCCCGTCCGGATCTGGTCTTTCTGCCCATGGTGGATTGGCACATGCGCTTCCAGCGGTCGCAGCACCTGGTGACGGCGCTGGCGGGCCTGGGGCACCGGTGTATTTATGTCAGTCCTCACCTGGGAAGGGAGTTTGAGTCAGTCCCATTATTCGATGACGCGCACCGGCTGAGCCGGCTCGGGGATCGGATTTACGAGCTGCATGTGCGGTTACCGCGGGAGCCGGTGTTTCACCATCGGAAACTGAATGATCGGGAGGACGCGATCGTTGCGGATGCGATTGGCCGCGTGCTGCCGGAGGGGTCGCGCAATGTAATGCAGGTGGCGAGCTTCCCGCTGTGGTTTGGAGTGGCGCGGCGATTTCGTAAGGAGCGCGGCTTTCCGGTGGTGTATGACTGTCACGATCTGCTGGAGGGGTTTGGGAATGTTGCGCCCGAGTTAGTGCGGGCGGAAGAGGAGCTGATCGACTTTGCAGACCTGGCGCTGTTTTCGTCGGAGGGGCTGCAGGCGCGGCATCCTGGCGTAAAGCGGTCACTGCTGGTGAGAAATGCGGTGAATGCCGCGATGTTTGAGGGTGTGACGACGGCAGGTCGGGGAGATCCGGCGGTGGTGGGGTATGTGGGTGCGTTGGATTCGTGGTTCGACGTGGAGGCAGTGGAGGCGGCCGCGCTGACCCATCCGGAATGCCGGTTCGTGCTGGCGGGGCGGATTGAGTTTACTCCGATTGAGCGGTTGGGACGGCTGCCGAATGTGGAGTTGTTGGGAGAGATTCCGTATAGCAGCGTCCCGAAAGTGATGGCGCGGTTTCGGGCCGGGCTGATTCCGTTTCGAGTCAATCCCTTAACCCTGATGACCAATCCGATCAAGCTGTACGAGTATTTCAGTTGCGGCATGCCGGTGGTGACGACTCCGCTGCCGGAGGCGCAAGCGATGGGCGAGCTGGTGTATGTGGGAGGCGTCCCGGAAGAGTTTGCCAGGCAGGTAGGGCGGGCTCTTGGGGAAGATGACTCCGAGCTACGAAGGCGGCGGAAGGAAATCGCTCAGCGCGAGAGTTGGACGGCGAGGGCTGGCGAGCTGAGTTTGGCGTTCGAGGGGCTTGGTGACTAGTAAAAGTACCGCTTCCTTGCGGTCGCGGCTCGGTAACAGCGGTCGCGGTTCAGTAAGAGTTGCACGATTCCGAGCGGTGCCACGAAAAGCGGGCTCACAAGGGTAATTTCCCCACTTTCCTCAGTTTAGAGGCTTGACTGCCAACATGACACCAGAATACTATCAGAGGCTCAGATTGTGTGAAATCGATGGCTGAAACGGAGAACCGCCACGAAATCTCCTATTTGCGGACAGGACAGGTGGCGGAGATTCTCGGAATCACGAAGAAGACGTTGAAGAACTGGCTGAAAGCCGAGTTCGTACCGGAGCCGATTCGGCATCCGGTGAACCGTTACCGGCGGTGGACGTTGCAGGATATCGAATCGATCCGCCGGCTGCTTCGCGAAAGGCAAGAGGGGAAATGACCAGGCTGGTCATTTTGAACCAGCGGGGTGGGGTAGCCAAGACCACGACGGTGCACACCCTGGCGCGATACCTGGCCGACCGGGGGAAACGGGTACTGATTATCGACACCGACCCGCAGGGGTCGATGGGGACGGTTTTAGGGTTGAAGCCCACGAAGTATTTGCACGACTTCGTGATCTACAATCACCTGTTCAAAGACTGTGCGGTGAAGGCGTGTTCCGGTGTGGATGTGCTTTGCAGCAATCGGGAGACGGTGAAGACGGAAGGCTACCTGATGGGACAGGTGGCGCGGGAGTTTGTCTTCACGAACCTGTTCTCGCAAGTGGAACGGGAGTACGACACGGTACTGATCGACGTGGCTCCCTCGATCAACCTGTTGCAGACCTGCGCCATGACGTATGCGCGGTACCTGCTGATTCCGGTGAGTATGGATCCGCTGAGCCTGCAAGGGGCGGCGGCGAGCATCGAGACGGCGAGAACGCTGAGCTCGCTGATCCGGAAATCGATCGCGCCGGTGGCACTTTTGCCGGTGATGGTGGACCGCCGATTGCAAATTACGGAAGTAGTGTCGGCGTCGCTGGAAGAGCTGGCGGCGCGGACGAAGATCCCGCTGCTGCCGGGGATCCGGACGGATTCGACGGTGACGAAGTGCAGCCGGGCGAAGCGGTTTCTGGTGGATTTCGACCCACGGGCGAAGGCTCTGGAAGATTACCATAGCGCGCTGGGGTCGTTGATGGAATTAATGGGGGACGGAAATTGCCATCCGCAGTGACATCCAAGAAGCGGCGTGCCATGGAGCTGATCTCGTACGACGAGCTCATGAGCAATGCTGGGATGTCCGGCTTTGTGTCGTTTCTGGAGCATTCTGCTGAAGCGGAAGGCCCAATAGTTAAGACGAAGGAAAGAAACGGTGTAGAGGGCAAATCCAGGCCAACAGCAGCCATCGCAGAGCAGGTAACGGAGCGGTCGGGAAAAATCCGGCCCGCGATCGCGGTGGAAGACGGGCATTCGCTGGCGGAGCAGGCGATTTACGAGGCGCTTTGGAAAGCTTCGGCGCCGGGAGAGAACGGAGATCGCGCGATCCGGGTGGGGTACCACAAACTGGCGCGGATGACGCGGTTGAGCTGGGTGAGCGTGAAGTCGAATCTGCGAACTTTGGAGAAGAAGCTGGCGATCGAGATCACGGGGAGCGAAAATTCGGCGACTCGCGAGGGGAAAAGCTACCGGATCTACTCACCGACGTCGATTTTAGAGCGGCGGAAGCGTGCAGGACTGGAATGGGTGAGAAGGACCCGCGGGGTGGAACTGCTGAGCCATCCAACCAACGGTTCAGAATAAAGACCGCTTCCTTGCGGTCGCGGTTCGGTAACAGCTTACCGATTGCGGGCGAGCACTTCTGCACTGGACGCGGAGGACCAGGATCAGGAGGAAACGCCTATCCCCGGTGCGCACAACTGCCCACCCGCCAGATTATTCTACCGGACTTTCCACAGTTACG
>Ga0105240_10011105_pt1 | contig 12590 bp, 8 predicted proteins | sample KBSC54metaG_FD_80426 | JGI IMG/M metagenome (GOLD analysis project Ga0105240, IMG submission 80426) | Corn rhizosphere microbial communities from Kellogg Biological Station, Michigan, USA - KBS C5-4 metaG | ecosystem: Host-associated > Plants > Roots > Rhizosphere > Soil | place: Michigan, USA... | reverse complement strand
GTTCAGAACCAGGTCATCGTCGGCCCGTCCATCACGTACGACGTCGATCTGTTCGGGCGCATTCGCCGCGAGGTGGAGAGCGCCTCGGCATCGGCGGAACAAGCGGGCGACGATCTGGCCAACGCCCGGCTCGTGCTGACATCCGATCTTGCCACGGCCTACTACGCGCTACGTGAACGCGATGCCGAGATCGATGTACTCGATCGATCGGTTCAGCTACAGGAGAAGGCTCTCGACTACGTCAACGCCAAACACGAACTCGGGGCCGTCTCGGGGCTCGACCTTGCGCAACAGCAATCGCAGCTCGATTCCACACGTGTCCAGGCCACGTTGCTCAGGCAGCAGCGCGCCCAATACGAACATGCCATCGCCGCCCTGATCGGGACACCGGCGCCGCAGTTTTCGATCGCGCCCCGGCTCGTGCCGATGGTCGTGCCCGACATTGCAGCCGGTGTTCCGAGCGAACTGCTGGAGCGCAGGCCCGATATCGCCGCGGCCGAGCGCGCGATGGCCGCGGCCAACGCGCAAATCGGCGCGGCAAAGGCTGCCTTCTTTCCCGATCTCACACTCTCGCCCGGGATCGGCTGGGAGAGTACGCGCTTTGCGAACCTGCTGAGCGCGCCGAGCCTGATGTGGACCGTCGGCGCAACACTTAAGCAAGCGGTCTTCGACGGCGGCCAGCGCAAGGCCAACCTGGCGTTCGCGAACCAGGGCTACCGTGCGACCGTCGCCAATTACCGGCAGGCTGTGCTGAGCGCCTTTCAGCAGGTGCAGGACGGCGTCACCGGGCTTGCCGTGCTCGCGCTCGCCGCCTCGCAGTCGCAGGCGGCCGTGGACGATGCAAAGCGCTTGCTGTCGCTCGCCAACGATCGCTATTCGGGCGGCCTCGTCGCCTACCTCGATGTCATTTCCGCGCAGCAGTCCCTGCTCACGAGCGAGCGCCAGGACGCCCAGGTCCGCGGCCAGCGAATCGCGCTGGCCGTCTCGCTCGTGAAAGCGCTCGGCGGCGGGTGGCAAGCGCAGACATCGGCCGGAACGGACGCCGTCGCGCGACGCCGGGGATAGCGGCGCATTTCCGCGTCGATCGACTGCGATCCTCCTCGGACGAGCTTTTCCTCTCTTCGATCGCCGCTATCGATGCGGTCCTTTTTTCGAGTGTTGCTTCAATACAGATCCCATACGGATATACCCAAACCGTATTGACATTTCCGCACAATTCTGCAATCAGAATCAAACCCCCGTTTTAACCCCGCCACTGATTCAATCGGATTCCGTCTAAATCCCGCTTTATTTGATCAATATCAATCATTCGCAAACGTTTGCCCTTTTCCCGATTTGAAAAGCGGGATGAATGTGCTATCGCGCACATTCCGTAAGGGTCGCACCCGCTGGGTGTGTGGCCGATAGCACGGTGACGAATCGCAATCCCCCGGAGTTTTACTGACTGCGTTCGATGACGGACTTTCGTCGCGCAAAATGCCGATGCCCCAAAGACGCTTCTGCATCTTTGAGAGCACTCCAATCGACCTTACTCACTCAAATGGGGAAAACCATGCGATTCGACATTAGCTCCACATGCCGCCCTTTTCATGAAGCCGGCGAATTCAGCCAACTGTTGGCCTACTACGAGGAAGAACGCAACACTATGTGGATGATGCTGCGCTCCGAGCCGCGGCCATGCTTCAATCAGCAATTGGTCTCGGACATCATTCGCCTGGCTCGCGCAGCCAGGGAATCCGGCCTGCGATTCGATTTCTGGGTCACCGGCTCACTGGTCCCGGAAATCTTCAACGTAGGGGGCGATCTCAACTTTTTTGTCGACGCCATTCGCAAGGGCGATCGCGATCGGCTGATGGCTTATGCGCGCTCGTGCATCGACGGCGTCTGGGAGATCTATAACGGCTTCGGCACCGGCGCGGTCACCATCGCCATGGTGGAAGGCAGCGCGCTCGGGGGCGGCTTCGAGGCGGCACTCGCTCACCACTACGTACTCGGTCAAAGAGGTTGCAAGCTCGGATTTCCGGAGGTCGCCTTCAATCTTTTTCCCGGCATGGGCGGCTACTCGCTCGTGGCCCGCAAGTCGAACATGCGTGTTGCCGAAACGCTGATCAGCACAGGAGAGTCGCAATGCGCCGAATGGCACGCCGAGCGGGGTCTGGTGGACGGCGTTTTCGAGCCGGGCGATGCGCTGCTGCAGACGCGGACCTTCATCGACGTGACCCGGCCGATGCTCAACAGTACGCGCGCGATGCTGCGCACACGTCAGCGCGTGTTGCCGCTTTCACGCGCGGAGCTGATGGACATCACGGAGGATTGGGTGAATTCCGCCTTCATGCTCGAGGAGAAGGACGTCTCGTTCATGGAGCGCCTCGTCATGCTGCAAAACAGACGGGTGTCCAAGCTGAAGGCCGTATCGTAAGCGACGTTGAGCGACGGTCTCGTGCCGTCGCTCAACTCCGGGTTGCGAGCTCAGGCGATGAGCCTGAGCTTCTTTTTATCGGCAACCCACGCTTCGAACATATCCGGGGCCATCGGTTTCGAATAGAAGTAGCCCTGCGCGTAGTCGACGCCGATGTCCTTCAGGAACTGCATTTCGCGCTCCGTCTCGACGCCTTCGGCGACGATGGCGAAGCCGAAAGCTCGTGCAAGGCCCAGCAGGGAACGCACGAGCGACTGCGACTGGTAATTCTGATCGATTCCGGTGATGAAGCTCCGGTCCAGTTTGATGACATCGATCGGCAGTCTCGTCAGTTGCGACAACGACGAATAGCCCGTGCCGAAATCGTCGAGCAGGATACGCGCGCCCAACTGCTTGAACTGCCTCATCAGATCGATTGCCGACTTTTCGTCCTCGATGAAGCAGCTCTCCGTCAACTCGATATCGACCAGCGTTCGTTTAGCGCCGCATTCTTCGATCAATTCGCGCAACTGGTTGACGATACCCGCGTCGCGCAGCTGCCGTGCCGACACGTTGACGGAAATTCTGACACTGAGGCCGTTTTCGTTCCACAGGGTCGCCTGTCTCACGGCCTCGCGCATCAGCCATCGGCCGATCGGAATGATGAGGCCCGACTCCTCGGTGAAGCGGATGAACTCCGACGGCGCGACGAGTCCGCGACTGGACTGCCAGCGAATCAGCGCCTCGGCGCTATGGAGTTGGCCGGTATAGAGATTGACGATGGGCTGGTAGTGAAGGACGAACTGCTGTTCGTCGATGGCCCGCCGCAGTTCCGTATCGAGCCAGATGTACTTGGCGACCTTCTGGTTCATCTCGGGCGAAAAGACGCAGTAGGTGTGCTTGCCTGCCTCTTTGGCCGCATACATCGCCGTATCCGCGTGCGAGATGAGCGCCTCGAGCGTTTCGCCGTGCTGGGGGTAGACGGCAATACCGATCGAGCAACTGGTATAGACGTCCATCAGATCGAGGTGGATCGCCGGACGGAAACGATCGATGATCGTTTGCGCCAGCGTCTCGAGCAGTTCCGGCGAGCACGGATCGACCAGGATCAGGAACTCGTCGCCGCCCAGGCGAGCGATCGTCGCGCCTTCGGGCAGCGATTCGCTGACCATCTCCGACACGCGCTTGATCAGCCGATCGCCATAGACATGGCCGTAGTGATCGTTGACGCGCTTGAAGTTGTCGAGATCGAGAAAGACGATGCCGAGCACGCGGGTAGGATCGCGGCGCGCATCCTCGAGCGCCTGCTCGATCTTGGCATTGATCGCATAGCGATTCATCAGGCCCGTCAGGACGTCTTGCGATGCGAGCTCTTTGAGCCGCTTCTGAGCGTTGCGCTCATCGGTGATGTCCGTGCCCGAGCAGATGATGAACTCTTCGTCCACGCCGCTGCCGCTATGAACGAACTTGTTCCGGAACTGGAACAGGCGCGGCCCTTTGATCGTGTTGATGACGCGCTCGACTTCGAACGACTGCCGGCTTTCGAAGAACCGCTTGATGTTGCTGCGTGACTGCTCGCCCTCATCGGGGCTCATGAACAATTCGAATGCGCTTTTACCGATGACATCGACTTCTCGCCAACCGGTCACCTCTTCGCACATCCGATTGAAACGCTGCACAAAGCCGCTGCGATCGAGGATGACGACGAGCGAGTTGACTTCCGATACCACTTGCTCTGCCGACGCGAGCCCGGTCGACAGCGCTTCCGCGACCGAAAGCGTGTCCGAATCGCTGGATGCCGTCCCTGCCCAGTGGGTCATATTGATCTTCTTGCCGACGAGGTGAAGCGAGACTGCATTGCCAAAAAGCGATACGTCGAGCCGGATATGCGATGTCACGCCCGTCAGGTTGCGGATGTTGGCTGCCTGTTCCGCCGTGAGCGCGACACCGATGTTCGTCAGGCCGCGAACCGCTGCCAACTCCAGTGCGTTGCTGTCGCTGCCGAGGCGCCAGCAGGGGCTTTTCGTTCCAAGCAGGACCTCGAGCACCAAGCAGTCATCATCGTCATCAAACATACCCCACCCCGCTGAACAAGCACTCAAGTGACACGCACATGAGTCGCGCGGTAAGAGCCGCGCTTCTTGGCAATGATTTATGCGCGCTTTGCATGGCGCATTTACGAATGCTTTTTAACGCCGCGCGCCAATTCGACGGTCCCGCAACCCTTGTATGGCAAAGGCTGGCGAGCGGTTGCCGCTCGAAGCCGCAACCGCCGTAGTTCCCGAATTGCCTATCAAAAACCGGCAAGAATTGCAACATTCATGCGCCAATATGCCAGTTCCTACCGGACTGCGCAATACGGTGCCTTTTCTGCAACAGGGTTTTGTGGCCAATTCGGCGAGTAATGCGAGCCTCGGCAACAGCGGTCACACGCGTGACATGAACACCGGTAAGCAGCCGCATACATCGTCGGCCGATCGGCTAATTCCTGGCATCGTCGTGCTGCAAAGCGGTGCATAGGCGTCCCGTGCCGTCCCTTTGCCTCTCGCGGGCGTGCGTATTTGATGCCCTCGCTTCGCATTCCCTTTCGAAAGCGGCGCTGACGCGGGCTACATTCCAATCGTCGCTTTCATCCGCTATCGGTGCAGGAATCTGGAATCATGGATGGCGTAAATCCTCTCAACCCGGCTCAACGTGGAGTCGTTCCTGACGCGGGCGATACCACCGCAGATCCGAAACCCGCGCAGGGGCCTCAGGCCGCTCAACAGTCGGGGCAACCGGCGCTGCAGCGGCTCACCGGCGGACGGTCCGCGTCCGCGCCTCGCCCCGTCTCGCCCGCGCCCGGCGGGGCCTCATCGGTGCTCGCGCGGCTTTCGGGACAAGTGCCGGCAAATGCAAACGCACCGGCCGCTGTCCAGCGCCCCGATAGGGCGGCATCGCGCGACAATCCCACCGATGCTAAAGAGCAGCTCGCAGGGCTCGGGTTTACCAGCGCCCAAATAGCAGCCATGAGTCGTTCTGAGGAGACATTAGCCAAGGCCGTTGAAATTTGGCCCACGGTCAAAATACGGAATACGTTAGCGGGCAACACCCATGAACTGGTGGCGCGCGTTGCGGCCCAAGAGGGGAGTTCAGGGCTGGACGCGTTACATCGCTTGGCCCAGGATCCGATGCACCAGTTTTACCTGGCCGAAAGAGTCAAGGAGCTCGGGATAGATGGGCCCGAGGACACGGGCTCGGCCGACTGGCAGCAGACCCATCGGCCGGTGTGACCGTCACCGATCGAAGATGCCGCCCAGGTTCATCGACGGCCGGCCCCGCATCGACCTGCAATCGATAGAGACCCGGCGAATAAGCAGTCCTACTCATCCGCCGGGTCGCATCACTCATTGCCGGCAACGGCATTGATCGGATCGCCTGATTGCCGGCAAAAGACGATTACGAACCGCTGGAGTCCGTCGTCGACGGTTTGGCGACCTTGTGATGCTTCATCGACGTACGCGTATGCGTCTTCGCTTTACCCGTCACGTCCGTATTGGAGCGGTCCTCGGCGCGAGCCGTACCCTTGTCGGGATCGGTGGCATTCAGGCCATTGGTGTTGGCCGCCCCTTCGGTGCTCATATGGCTCGACGACGTGCCACCGGCACTGGTGCCGGCTCCCGTCGTACCGGGCGTGGACGGCGTCGTCGCACCCAGATTCGAGCCGGCATTCACGCCTGCGCCGGCCCCGGCGTTCGTGCCAGTGGTCGTGCCACCCGTGCCGCTCGTATCGGTGTCAACGGTGGCGCTCGTGGTGCTCTTTGCGCCGAGCGAACCCGCGCCCACGGTACTGCCCGTATCGCTGCCTGCCGCGAATGCCATCGACGATGCAAGAACGGTTACACCGGTTGCAGCCAACAGAGTCCATCGCTTCGTCTTCATCCGAATTCTCCAAAACAAGTTGCGGTGAGTGAATTCTAGGGAGACGCCTCGGCCCGGACGTTACCGGTTGTTTCGGGAAGCAACAGCATGAACAGCGGTTGTACGGTTTTCCTATATGGAGCAGCGACCTATCCGTCGGTCACCGTTGCATGCAGTCACATAGTTCACGGTCCTCTATCATTCACGGACCGCAGCAATCCTGTGCATGCACGTCTTGCCATACCGTGAGGCTCACGACAATGAAAAATCGGCTATCCAGCATCGTCTGCATTCTGGCCGCCCTGCTGCTGGCACCGGCCGTCTTCGCGCAGCAAAAGATCGCTTTCCCCTCGCTCGATCGCGATGCGTCGGGACAACCGGTCACGCTCGACGGTTACCTCTATTTGCCCGAACCCTACGATGCGTCGAAGCGCTACCCCGGCCTGGTCTTCATGCACGGCTGCAGCGGCCTGTTCGGCCGCAGCGGACAAATCATGTCGCGCGAAGCCGATTGGGCCCGCCGTCTTTCAGAGCAGGGGTATCTCGTGTTGGCGGTCGACAGCTTCACCACACGCAATCAGTCCAGCGAATGCGTGCGCGGCGGCCCCGTTCGCCCGCAAGTGGAACGTCCGCTCGACGCCTACGGCGCACTGCGTTTTCTGCAAACCCGCGAGGATGTCTTGCCCGATCGCATTGGGCTCATGGGGTGGTCACACGGCGGGGGCACCGTGCTGTTCGCCATCGGACCGCAAAGCCCCGCGCGACAGGATGCGTCGTCGCAAGCTCATTCCAGCAGCGACTTTCGTGCTGCAGTTGCGTTCTATCCGGGTTGGTGCAACGACAAGGCGCAACGCGCAGCGCAATGGAATACGACCGTGCCGCTGCTCATCCTCACCGGGGCGAGCGATGTCTGGACACGTGCGGCACCGTGCGAACAATTCGTCGAAACGGTCCGCGCGCACGGCGCGCCCGTCGAACTGCAGGTGTACCCCGACGCGTTTCATGATTTCGACTTCCCGCACCTGCCCGTGCGCGCACACCCCGATCTGACGAATCCTCGCACCGGCGTGACACCCATCACCGGTACGAACCCCGCGGCGCGCGAGGACGCGATCGAGCGCGTCGGGCGCTATCTCGCCGATCATTTGGCGAACTAGGCAGCGAATGCGAGTTCGACACCGCAGCCCCCACCTCGCCTTCACGCCCCGCCCGGCGTGTCCTTCAAGAACCGCAGGCTATCGCGGGAACGCGCAATGACCGCGGATTGCGTCGCGAACACGCCGCTCTTTATCGGATTCTTTGGATCGCTCAAATTCGAAACGTTCACCCCGGAGCCCGCGGGCAGCGCATATCGCCATTCGCCCAGCGGGGTAATGCTGACGAAATTGGCCGCAAATATCGATGTCGTCCCATAGTAAAGCAGCGTATCCGCCGGCGAATGTTCGGCAAACGGCGTCGTCACTGTCACCAGTTCGAGCGATTCGCGTTGCTTCAAACGCCGCGGCAGCCTCATCGTCGTCGAGGTTTCACCGTCGAGAATGTGGAGGAACTCAGGCTGCCCCGGAAGCTGCAGCCATTTGACGACGACCTTCGTTCCTTGCCATACACGCTTCGCCCATCCTGTCCCGAATGGCGTCAGCGTGGCGATCGCATCCGGGTTTCGCGAAGTGCTCGTGCAGAATCCGAGGGCGTTGTTTTGCGGCTTTCCGTCGGGAAGCGAGACCAAATGCGTGGCAAGCGGAGGAAATTTCATGAGGTTCGTGAGTATTCGAATGAATCGGTGAAAGGGAGTCCCACGGCTGCGGCGCAGTGCCTATCGCCCACCCGTGCGGAAACGCGGCCTACTCTATTTCCATGCCTGTCACAAAACCCATAACGCATTAAAAAATCAGACGCCGGCCCAAAATTCTGAAATATCTACATCCGCTTGAAGTTTTTCTCTCGATATGCCGAGGATTTTTCTTTCTGCAAGTTTCTTTCAACCCATTATGCGGCGCCATTGACCTGCTTTTTCGTACTGCACGGCACCGCATTTGCTACGAGCAGGGCCGACAACGTCGAATTCGATTAACAAAAAATAAAAGGAGGCGCTCGTGAACGCGAGGACGATTCGAGCTCATATAGCCGGTTGGCTCATGCTGCTGACAACCCTGATGGCGGGCTGCTCGGGCGGCAGCAGCGACAGCGCCTCACAGCCGGGCAGCACCGCGGCACTCGCATTCCAGATGAACGCGGGTGGCCAGCTCAACGCGTTTTACCGCGAAGGCAGCGTGGCCGCGCATTTGTTGATGCGCTCGTCGGCGCGGCCGCGACTGCTCGTCGTATTTCCGGCCGGCAACAGCGGCACTGGGCTCTGGTTCGACGACACGGCTCGACCCGTCAACTGGAGCCTCGATACGCCCATCGCGCCGAGTGTCGGCCACGATCTGCTCGGTCGCACGCTCTACGGCATCACCGCGAACGTATCGGTCGACACCACAGCGCTCTCGATCCGGCAGGCCCTGCTGAGTTCGGTGCGTTTTCTGCGCGACTTCAATGGCGGTAACTCGGTGCCGCCCGAGATCGTGACGCCGCCGTTCGTGCAGAACGACACGATTCGCTGGCAGCGGCCTCGGGCCGACGGCGCGCCCGGCTATGCGCTCACCGTGACGGTGACCGGCGGCACGGTTTCGACGAACGCGAGCGGTGCGCTCGTCCTGCAGGCTGCGAATGGAAGCACCGCCCTTCATTTGCAGATTCAAGCGCTCACGGGCGACACACCGCTTACACCGATTACCCGTGCGAGCCTTTTCAGTAATGCGGTGAATCCCGATACGCAGAGCCAGAACGTCGTCGAGTTCCTGAGCTATCAGGACAAGCTGCTCGCAGGCTCGTGGCAGTACGACACCTACTTCGGCCGCGACACGCTGATCTCGGTACGCATGTTGATGCCTGTTCTGCAGCCGACGGCGATCGAAGCAGGTCTCACGTCCGTGCTGAGCCGTCTTTCGGCGGACGGTATGGTGGCGCACGAGGAGGGAATCGGCGAGTTTGCCGTCATCGACAATCGCAAGAATGGCCGTTCCAACGATGCCACACCGAGCTACGACTACAAGATGATCGACGGGGACTACATGCTCGCGCCGATCATGGCGGCATGGCTCATCGACGATCCGCGCGGCGCCGCGCGGGCGGCGGCTTACCTCGCCCAGACCGAGAGCAACGGTCAAACGAACGGCAGCCGCTTCGTCACCAACCTGCTACGCGTGGCAAATACCGCACGGGCGTTCACGCAGCAAAGCACCGCATCGAACCTCATCCATCTGCGCGCCGGGCAGATCGTCGGCAACTGGCGCGACAGCACCGACGGCCTGGGCGGCGGCGTCTATCCCTACGATGTCAACGCCGTGCTCGTTCCGGCCGCGCTTCGTGCGGCGAGCCGCTTCGTCGATAGCGGGTTGCTCGACCCGTACCTCTCGGGCGATGCGCGCGCGGCGCTTGCCGATGCCGCGCAGCAGGCGTCGGTCTGGGAATCGGCCGCGCCGCCGTTCTTTCAGGTGAACGTCACGCCCGCACAAGCGGCAACGCAATTGCCGACTTATGCGGCGCAAGCCGGCGTGCCGACCGGCACCTTGCCCACTTCGACGCTGTCGTTCTACGCCGTCTCGCTCGACGAGCAGGGCAACCCGATCCCGATCATGAACTCGGATGGCGGTTTCGCGCTGCTGTTCGGCACGCCGTCGGAAGACACATTGCAACGCATCGTGTCGGCGGCCGTTCAGCCGTTCCCTGCCGGGCTCGTCACCGATGCCGGTTTGCTGATCGCCAACCCCGCGTATGCGAACTCGTCGCTCTGGTCGCGCTTTACGAACGCGGCGTACCACGGCACTGTCGTCTGGTCCTGGCAGCAAGCCATGTGGGTGGCCGGTCTCGATCGGCAGCTCGCGCGCCAGGACCTGTCGGCCGATACGCGCACCTTGCTCTCGAGCGCCCGGCTGCGCGTCTGGCAGGTCATCTCCAACGCCGCGTCCATGCGAGCCTCGGAGATGTGGACCTGGTCCTATGTGAACGGTGGCTATCAGCCCGAAGCCTTCGGCACGCATGCCGCCGACGCGACAGAAGCCAATGCGGCCCAACTCTGGAGCACGACCTACCTCGCGATCAACGATCCGAACCTGAGCACGGGCCGGTTCTGGTGGCAACCGCGCGGCACGTCGGCCGGGGCGTGGCGTCGATGACCGCGGCGAGACGGATTTTGCATCGCAGATCTAAAGTCGACGCCCGCGCGACCGTTATAGGTGACGTAAGCATGCCGCGCAACGACCGGCTGCCGAGAGGACACGCCGGCCGGCAAGCATGGGCAGGGCGAAACGCGCGTCTTGCGCACATCAGACGAAACGGTAGTACGAGGAGGCGAGTTGCATCGACGCATGCTCCGGTCCGCGGAAGCGGACCGCGACCGGTTTCTCGGACTCTACGTTTTTCTCGTGGCGGGCCTGGTCGCGGCAGCGGCGCTGTTCATCTACGAGGCGCGCCTCATCGTCGAAGACAATGCGAACGATGAAGAAGCGTTCGCCGTGCTGCTGGCCGGCAACCAGGTATTGCACGACCTCGAAAACGCGGAGACGGGCCAGCGTGGCTACCTGCTCACAGGCGGCAGCGCTTATCTCGAACCGTACCGCCAGGGCGTGGACGACCTCGACGACATGATGCCCAAACTGCGTCAAGCCGTAGCCGCGGACCCCGATTCGGTCGAGCTCGTCCGCAAGATCGAGCGTGCCAGGTAGGAAAAAGTCATGGAGCTCGCACGCACGATCGGTCTGGCTCAATCCGGCAATCGCGAAGCCGCACTCGCCTTCGTCCGGACCGATGAAGGCAAAGGCATCATGGATGCACTGCGCCGCGATCTCGATATCTTGCTGGACCGGTGGAGATACCGCCGCAGCTTGGCGACACGTGATGCGCATACCCGCGTGATCTTCGAAAGCGCGGCGCTGGCAGCGATTGCGGCACTGGTATGCGGCCTCATCGGCTATGCGGCTTTCGTGCAGCGTCGCGCGTTCGCGCGTGCGCGCGATGCTTCGATCTTGCTGACTGAACAGGCCACGCACGATGCCCTGACCGACTTGCCGAACCGCCGGCATTTGCTGAACGCGCTCGACGCGTTGACGATCGAATGCGCCCAGGAAGGCGTGAGGGCTACCCTGCTCTATCTCGATATCGACGGTTTCAAACCGGTGAACGATACGCTCGGTCATGCCGCGGGCGATGCGTTGCTCTGCGAACTCGCGCGCGCGTTGCGCGCGACGATCGACGAGGATGACCTGCTGGCGCGCGTGGGCGGCGACGAGTTCGTCGTGCTCACGCGGCGCAATGCGGATGACGCGCAGCTCAGGGCGCTCGCGCAACGGCTGATCGCGTGCGTGAGCGCGATCGGGGAACGCGAGTACGCAGGCCGGTTCGCGATCGGTGTGAGCATCGGGATCACCACCCTCCCCGATCGCGCAAGCACGGGCCTCGAGTTGCTCGATGTGGCGGACAGCGCGATGTATCGCGCGAAGCGGGCCGGTCGCTCGCAGTATGCATTCGGCTGCGCCCCGGAGAAGCCGTTCTCGAACGTCGTGTCGCTGGTGCGTTAGCCGCGCCGCCAGGCGGACGGTGGGCTCGCGCTCGACGCAACGAACGACATCCGCTATGCCGCAGTCGTCGACTGCCTCCGGTGGATGTCTTCCAGCCGTAGTTTTCGCGTCTCGATAGCACAGGCGAACGTCAAGACGGCGCTCAACGTCATCGAAACGGCCCCCACCAGCGCGATGTTCGCGATCGAGGGTGCCGCCAATCCCGCCGCGGTCGACGCAATGATCGCCACGCCACCCGCCTTGCTGGCACCGGCGGCATAGCCGGTTCCGCGCGATCGCACGCCGGTCGGATAGATCTCGGCGCTATAGACCGAGAGCACCGCCACGACGGAGCTGATTCCCCAGATAGGCACGGTCAGCAGCAAATAAAGCAAGCTGCGATGCCGGACCACGAAGTCCGGGGCCAATGCGAATCCGAACAAGGCAGCGGCCGTCAACGACGTCAACACGACGATGGTCTTCTTGCTGCTCCAGAATCCATACATCCAGGCCACGACGAAAGTCAGCGGAAAACCCATCAATGCGGCATTGCGCAGCAGGGCATCCGGCTGCGCGAAACCGAGCATGCGCAAATTCGTGGGAATCCAGAGGTTGAAACCGAATAGAACCAGCCCCGAGCTGATTGCCAGACAACCGATGACGCCAGTGCTCGAGCGAAGCCGAGGACTCACGAG
>Ga0105240_10011104_pt1 | contig 12590 bp, 7 predicted proteins | sample KBSC54metaG_FD_80426 | JGI IMG/M metagenome (GOLD analysis project Ga0105240, IMG submission 80426) | Corn rhizosphere microbial communities from Kellogg Biological Station, Michigan, USA - KBS C5-4 metaG | ecosystem: Host-associated > Plants > Roots > Rhizosphere > Soil | place: Michigan, USA... | reverse complement strand
TCTCGCTGTCCAGAGCGAGAAGCGATTCCGTAAAGAGCGCATTACCCCATCGCGAGGCACCGCTATTGTCGGTCTGCGGCAGCTCGACACCCGCATAGACCAAACCAAGGTCGGGATCCGCGGACATCGGCGCCCAGACTCCCGCATTGGTCGCGGCTTCCGCCTGGCCGGGCTTGATCCAGGTGTCGTAACCGAATTCGCCCTTCTTCGGTACGGTATGGAAAATCCATTTGCGCTTGCCGGTGTGGACATCAAAGCCCCGCACATAGCCAGGACCGGTGTCAGAAGACGCCACCCCGACGACGACCGTATTCCTCACGACCAGCGGAGCCGCGTGCAATCCCAAGACCGCGGACCTGGGATCCACGTCGTGATCGAAGTCCTGCCGCAGGTCCACCTCGTTCCCATTGCCGAAGGCGGGATCCGGCAACCCAGTTTTGACGTCGAGGGAGACAAGTTGATAGCTGCGCGTCACATATAGAATCCGCTCAGCCGTTCCGTCGGTCCAGTAAGACACGCCCCAGCCAGAACCGCCCCTGATGCCCCGCCGATCTTTTTCGTCGTGTCGATAGGCCCACAACATCTCTCCCGTCGCGGGATCCAGGCAGAGCAAATCCCGGTCGAGGCCCGCAGTGGCGTAAAGCCGGCCATTCACGACGATAGGCGTGCAGTTCAGATAGGGATCCTTGCGGGGTCCCAGATTGTCTGTCTTGAACCTCCAGCCCACCTCCAAAGAATTGAAGTTGGTAGCGTTGATCTGTTCGAGGCCGGCATAGCGCGTCGCCGCCAGATCATTGGCGAAATTGAGCCAATTGGTGTTCGCCGGTGAGGAGGCGGCAGAAGAGGATGGCGCCGGCGACACACCCTGTGCCCGCACGTCCGCCGCGGCCAGAATTGCAAATGCCGAACTTGAAAGAAGAATCTTCCGCCGGTCGATCAGATTAGTCATTACGCTTACCTTCTCCCTCTTGGGCTTTTTTGCGGGATTGAAGCAATCTCATTTCGCCGCACAGCCATTCCATTCTCAAATGGGCACTGGTCAAATCCACCTTGTGACAAGCTTAGTGTCCCGGCGGCAGTGGTTTCCCATCCGCGTCAACTTCGACCGTCTTTACAGGGCCGATACCCGTTACGAGGACCAACGCAGGCTCCTTGTCCGTTGATCTCACGCCGTCCCAGTGCACCTTGTCGGCCAGATCGACCACAAACGTTCCTGTGCGCATTGGATAGGTCGTACTCTCGTCCGGGACGTTCGCCGAACTAACCCACCACGTTCCGGAGATCACATAGCCCCACCGGGTTTGGTCGTGAAAATGAGGCTTGGAGAAATTCCCTGGAAACCATTTATACAGGATGCCATACGGCCCTTCCTTTTTAGGATCCCCGTATATGAGCGTGGTCTGAAGGTGCCCTTCCCGACCGGTCCATTTTAAGTCCGTCGGAAGAGTGAAGGTTACATTTTGAGAGAACTCTGCAGGCGGTTGCGGTGAACCATTCACTGCAGCGCCGCTGGTCGCGGCCGGAACAAGCAGGGTTGCGAAAAGCATTCCTGAGAATATTGCGCGGCAAATTCGCATGAATTCCTCACAGCTTCCGATCAATGTGGCTCGCTACGCCGGCGCGGTAGCGGCAATTCGGATCCCACCAATTCGGCACGCCCGAAAACGCCCTCCTCGCAAGCCCGAGGAAAGCAACGGCTTAGTGCTCACCGGCCTGATAGGATTGGTTGAAACCGTTTCTGTCGTTGATCACCGTGATTTCACCATTTCTCCGAATGCGTAATCGCAGATTATAGTCGCCATCTTTTGCAGGGTCGGGACTCGGGTTCGCGATCATGTCGGAAGTGCCATCGATTTCCGGATGCACCCGAGAACCGTGCAAGCGCCACAGCGCCTTGAACCGCGGATTGGCTTCGATGGTTTTTACCCGTTCGGGATCATCTCCCTTAAAGGCGGAATTTCCCATGATCGTTACGATGGGTTGGAGTGAATTTAGCATCGCCGGGCTGCCAGACCATTGCGTGCCATGATGGCTGGCCAGATAGACGTCCACGCGGCCGACTTTATCCTGCGGGCAAAACAGGTCTTTTTCCCGGTCCCATGTCAGATCACCAAAAGCGGCAATTTTTACCTTGCCGTAGCTCAATATCGAGGCGACTGAACGGGTATTTTCTTCTCCGCCGTTGGGGAACATGGGTTGCATGTCGGCGCAAGAAGAGTTCTCTCCTCCCGCTCCAGGCAGTGGCTTGGAAATCATCTTGGCATCAGCGGCGACGATCACGTCGGTCAGTTCGCCGATGTGAAGTACGTCACCAGGCTTGGCAATAATATGCCGGTGGCCAGCGATTACCTTCAGATAATCATCATAGAAATCGGCGGTCATCTTAGGCGGGGGCGCATTATTGGCCGAAGGAGCTCTCGCAGGCCGGTTGCTGCCTGGCAAGGGCGTCACGCTGCGGCCATCGGGACCAATGATTCCAAATGGCGCTTGAGTGCCCGCCACTTCGCGGTTGGGCCCATGATCAATAAAAGTGCCAACAGGTATGCGCTTAAGAAGCATGGGCAGACCGCCCACATGGTCGACATGATAATGCGTCGTCAAAACGTAATCGATGTGGTTGAGGCCAAGCTGGTGGGCAGCGGCCGCGATTCGCTCGGAGCTTGAGTGACTACCCGTCGATTGGCTGTCCTCTGGATTACCCGTGTCGATCAGCAATGAATGCTTGTCCGGGGTAACGAACAACGTCCCACCGCCGCCTTCCACATCAATCGACACCATCTGCAGAGCGTCATCCTGACTGCTCGCCGGCCCCGTCAATCCGACAGCCAGCGCGGAAGCAACGATGAGCAAGGTCATTGAAGATTTGATCGCCACGATGATATTCCCCTGTGGGTCAGCTATCGAAAAAAATTCTACAGACCTTGCGAACGCGGTTTTCGTGATGCTGCGTTTTGGTGCCCGCCCGCGCCAAAACTCATACCATTGCAAGCTCTTTGGGATTACCTTCGGAAAGAGGAAGGCGCCGGCGGGTCTCGTCGCCCCTTCTCGCGAGATGACGGCCTCTCTCCGGGCGGGTCCTGTTGAATGAAGAATCCGGCAGTATCGCTTTGCGAAGCGAGCACTCTATTTTCATCAACTCCTTTCGGAGTGTTTCAATGCGATCGGGGGAGAGCTTCCCCAATTCATCGCTCGCCGACAGAGCAGCAAATATGCGGCCGTCATTGTCACGAACGGGCACCGCAACCGAACCCAGGCCAGGATTAACCTGCCCCCGCTCCACAGCAAATTCCTGCTTACGGATAAGCGCGAGGTCGGCGACGAGTTCGGCTCGATTGAGCGATACCTGCGTTGAAGCGGCCGCGGTCGATAGATCGTGCAAAACTTTGTCGATTTCTTCTGTCGGCAGATCAGCAAGCAGAACTCGCCCCAACGCCAAGCTATGGGCGCCGAATTGTGATCCCACAGCCACAAATCTATGTTTGGTGGCAGGAGCGAAAGATTTTCCGATGATGGTGACCATCCTGCCATCCAACCGCCCCAGGAGGGTTGATACATTGAACTTTTGGGAAAGCGCCAGCATCAGGTCCTGTGAAGCCCTGCGCAGACAGTCATCAACGTTTACGTTTTGAGAAAGGGTGACGATCAGGTATCCGAGTCGATAGGCTCCATAGTCGCCCTTATTCACCGCCCCGATCTGCTCCAATGTCTGCAAAAGGCGATGGGTCGATGCAAATGGCAAATCCGCCCGCCGGCTGATCTCGCTCGCCGAAATCCATTCATTCTCGGATTGAAAGACCTTAAGTAGAGTGACTGCCCGCAATACGGACCGATTCATTTGGTTCATCGCTATGCTTCCGCCCTGTAATTGGCTCGGCGGTTCTCCCGCCTGAGGCCTTTTTTGTCTTACATATGCAATCAGCGTTAGCAGCGCTGCCAACATTTTCGTGGCCGCGCCCCCAAAACCTTGTTTAGAAACGCAACAAAATCTCCCAAAAACGCATCTTTTGAACTTTCTTTAGCAGCGCTGCCAAACCTCGTTAGCAGCGCTGCCAATCGAAGTCAACATTTCACGCCTTTTGATGCGGGATTTTCCCCGAGTTCGTCGAGGTCGGGCTTAGATCGAATGCCAATAATTTTGCGCTGCGCTGCACAAAAAAATATGGCGGCCAACCCAAAAGGGATGGCCGCCAAGTGAGGGGAGGCTCAAGGAGGATTGCTATGCAGTAGAACTCACATGCGATAGCGAATGCCGATCGAATAGGTCGTGTCGTATCGGGCATAGGTTACGTTGTAGAGGGCCTGACCGAGCGGCGCATTGCCGTCGTAGAGCTTGTTCAAGCCATTGTTCAGGTTTGTCGCGTTCAAGGTGAGCGTTATCTGATCGTTCCAGCGATAGTTGAACGATGCATCGAGATTGCCGCGAGGAGCCGCCCGTTCAAACAAGGGCTGAACGCCCGCCGACAAGGTGGGATTGACCAGATAAGAACTGCTCCAGGTATAGGACACGCGGGCGGAGTAAGGCCCCTGCTCGTAGATACCAGCGCCGTTGAAATGCCATTTGGTGATGTTGTTGAACGGGCCGCTAATATAGGTTCCGTTGACATCCCAGCCGAACCCGCTCCAGAAGCCCGGCAGAAAGTCGAGGAACTGCGAATAGGCGACTTCCCCGCCGTCGATGTACGCGTTCTGGAAATTGATGGGCTTGTTGGCGTTATAGGTCAGGCCTGCGACCACGATCTGACCGATGGATGCGGTCTGAATATAGCCTTCGACATAACGGTGAAAAGCGGCAGCGGAGATGTGATTTGCGCTGCCCCAATAATATTCGAGGCTGGTGTCGAGGTTGATGGACTTTTCCGCTGCCAGAGTGGGATTGCCGCTGTTCGCCGTGCCCTGCAGCGTGGTGCCCCCGATTGTGTAACTGGTGGCAGGATTGAGCTGGGCGAAGGTTGGCCGCGTGGCCGTTTCGCTGGCTGCGGCGCGCAGGAAGAAGCCGTCATCCAGGGTGACGCGAGCATTCCAGCTCGGCAGGAAGACCGAGGTCTCATGCGACGCGACAGTCGGCGAGAAGCTCAAATTTGTGCCCACGACGTTCGAATTGTTGGCGTGCTCGGTCAAAGTATAATCGGTGAAGCGAACGCCGAGGTTGCCATCAACCGGGAAGCCAAAAAGCTCGAACCCGTAGTCGGCCTTCAGATAACCCGCCAGGCTTACTTCACTGACAATGAAAAGGTTTGCCGGGTTGAGGGGCGGGCCACTCTTGGTGTAGTCGCCGGCCGGAATTTGACCGTTGGCCTGGATGTTGCCGTAACCGAACAACCCGCGAACCGCGGCTTTGTTGTTCCACAACCAATTGGAGTCGACGACCGAGAAGCCGGATTCGCCGAACTGGCCACCGAACCACTTGCCGCTGGAGGTCTGAACCGCCGCGTTGTTCGCAGCCAGCATGGAGATGGGATAGCCGCCGATGGAGGTGTAGTTGGCGGCTGCCGATTGGGGCGTCGAACCGCCAACTCCGCCGCTGCCCTGTGTCACATAACCGTTCGGACCAGAGCAGACCGGGCTAGCATTAGCGCCAACGATGAACGCGTTATAGAAGGCGGTAGAGTTCGGATTGGTGATGCAGTTCAAAGAGCTGATGTTGTAGCCCGAGTTGTGCGCGGAGCGGTCGCCCAAGCGAAACCCGACCACAAAGTCCTTGATGAAGGAGTCGGGCGAGAAGTTATAAGTCGAATCGACCCGCCAATCCCACTCTGCACCCTTCGAGAGCGTGTAATTGTCGAATAACTGGTCGATATACAATCCATTTGGGTTGAGCTGTGGGTTGCCCGTCGTGGTGACGTAATGGGCACCAGTCCCATTGTAGTTGTTGATCAGCGTCAGGCCATCGTGAGGAATGTTGTAGGTATCGTCCACGATTATCGCGCCGGTCTTCCCCGTCGACTCCGTAACATCGACTTCGCTGCTGATTTCCCAGTCGTTGTTGACAGCCCAGTCGACACCGGACGCAAGCTGGATGGTATCTTCGCTGGAATGCCGGTCCTGGTTTGAAGTCAGGTTGTAGCAGGAAGATACCGACTTAGAGATGATGTTCGTACCGGGATAGACTGTGTCCTGGCTGGGATCGGGGCAGACATACTGCAGCTTCACATCCACCATAACCGGTTGCGCGTTGCGCATCTGGGTATAAAAACCCTCGGTGAAAATCTGAATGTTGCTTGAAGGCTTCCACTGAGCGGACAAGACAAGCGAACCACGGCTGATCTGACCCAACGTCTGATAGAGCGTGGTCGTCGGGGTCTGTGCCGCAAAACCCGGCGCCACACCTTGAGCATTGCTTACCGTCTTGGTGGAAACCGCACCCGCAAGTTCGACCGGACAGGCGGCCCCCAAGGAGCAAACAGTGCCGGGGCCCAGGCCGGCGCCCGGAACCGGGCCTACCACGTTTGACCAGTATGGATTTTGGTTGACGATTTGGTCGCTGCGGGTGTGGATGTTCTTGAAAGACACATCCATCAGCAGGCCCACTTCGCCAATGCTGGTGTGCCAACGGTCGCTGAGCAGAAGGCTGGCCGTGGGATCGACATGGCTCGCCAACGACTCGGTTGTGGCCTGAAGAGATCCGGCGACTTCAGCTCCAGAGAAGTCGAAGGGACGGCGCAGACGTATATCGATCAGACCGGCGATGCCGCCTTCCAGATCGGTTGCCGTGGATGTCTTGTTGACATCCACGCGTGCCAGAAGCTCGGACGGAATGTCCGGCAGCGAGAGCGCACGGCCAGTGGAAGTGAAGATTTCACGCCCGTTCAGCAGCGTTTGCACATCGGGCAAGCCACGGATCAGTACCGTGCTGGGCTCGACGCTGTTGCGCACGATGGAGATACCCGTCACATGCTGGAGAGATTCCACGACAGTGCTGTCCGGCAGCTTGCCGATGTCTTCGGCGACGATGGAATCCACGATCTGACCGGAAGACTGTTTGATATCCAGCGCACTGCCCAAAGCTGCTCGAGCGCCTGTCACTGTTACCGTTTCGGCGTTCTGATTTTGACTCTGAGCTTGTGATTGGGCTTGCGCCGTTGCCGTGGCGATAGCCAATGTCAACGCGGACACACTGCAACTCACAAAAAACGAATTTCTCACTATATTTCCCCCGATGTTCCGCCGGTTGGTCGTGACGTTGGTTCGCACTCTCGTTCAATCCGCGAGGGCAATATCCATCCAGTGATTAGATTACAGTTTTGTAATGCTATAAAAGTGATCGGGTTTTCGCGTCTTGAGTGCTGCTGCGCATATGCGGCGCGGGCATGCAGGATTTGAATCCGCCACGCCTGAGAGCGACCGAGTCCGGAAGCTGGCCAGAGCAGCGAAGAAGCGATGGGAAAATTTGGCGGCGCAGATTGGCTCAGTTACGAATCCGAAATGGCGAACCATTTGATTCGCATTGCGACCGAATCCTATTTTCGCCTGGAAAACCGGAACACCGTCACTTCGTGCATAGGCTGTGAAGGAGTGATTTCCGTTGACGGAAAATCGATATGGTTCGGTGAATCCGGATAATGCTGCGTCTCAAATGTCAGCGCAGAGTGGTTGACATAAGCCTTCCCCTCTTTCCCGACGGAAGGCTGCCTTTTGTTGTCACTGAATATCTGGATTCCTGGCTGAGTTGTCAGCACGTCCATCACGCGTCCCGATTTTGGATCTTCAAACCGCGCGGCCGGCCGCAATGTGCCAGGATTCCCGCGGACTACGAAATTGATGTCCATGCCGTGACGGGCAACAATTTCCGGAAAATCCGAATTCAATGCATCGCCAACGCGCTTGGGCGACGTGAAGTCAATTGCCGTGCCTTTGACCGGGGCCAATTGGCCCGTTGGAATTAGTTTGTCGTCAGATGGCGTGTATTGATCGGCGGAAAGCTGCAACAACTCGTCGTCCACCGCACCGCTGCCTTCACCGGCAAGGTTGAAATAGGAGTGGTTCGTGAAATTGACCACCGTGGGTTTGTCGGTTGTTGCGCGGTAATCAACCTTAAGCTCGTTATTCTTTGTCAAGGTGTAAGTGACGGTTACGTTTACATTTCCAGGCATTCCGCCGGATCCGTCAGGATCAAGCACCGAGAGCTCCAGACTGGGTTCAGTGCCGTCGTGCGGGTTACCCGTCCAAGTCCGGCGATTTAACCCAGCGGCGCCCGAATGGAGGACCACCGGGCTATTCTCGCGATGGTCCAGCGTGACGGTTTGGCCTTCGAGTTTGAAGGAAGCATTGTTGATGCGATTTGCAAATCGGCCAATCAGCGCACCGTAGAATCCGCCGCGCTGATAAGCTTCGAAATTATCGTAGCCCAGGACGATGTCGGCTTTCTTCCCATCGCGGTCGGGGACATACAAACCCACGATGACGCCGCCATAATTGCTGATCTTGGCCACCAGGCCACCGGCTCCACGCAGAGTGTACAGATCCACCTCCTCACCCGTCGAAGTGGTCCCCCACACTTCGCGGGTAATGTTGGCCGCAGCCGCCGACGAGGCGGAGATGGCCAGCACGGATGTCACGAGGAACAGTCGGATTCCTATGTGTCTCATGGCGCTTTCTCGTGGCTTGAGCCTGTTGACCGGGATTCCCAATTCTAACGCCTGGAGCAGGAGCTTGAACCGTGTCTTAGTATCAGAAGGAATCTGCCGATTATCCACGTCGTGGATATGTGGCATTCTGCAAGAGGGGCGGCGCATCTTCCGGCAAACCAGATCGCGTGATTGACGCCACGGTCAGATGGATTGTGGCACTGCGAAACCTTGCGGCAACTCGCCGGCGTGCCATCGCTCCATCATGATCGCGTACGCGCTCTCAATATTGCGGGTGGCAGCCGTAGTGTCGAATAGAGTGCCGGTGCGGCGCCCCGTCGCCAACTGCTCCCTCACAGATTTGAGCCGGACAGGATCACGCGCCAGTGCCAGCGCGAGGCTCTCATAACGGTCGAGGCTCTCTGTGATCAGCTCTGGCATGCCCACCGCCAGCAGAAGGCTGGAAGCCACCCGGCCTGCAAAGGTGCCACCGCGCAAAGTCACCAGTGGCAGCCCCATCCACAAAGCTTCGCTCGCCATTGTGTGTGCCGTGCAGGGTGCGGTGTCGAGAAACAGATCCGCGAGTGCCAACCGCGCGACATGATTGGGCTGTGTCGCCTTTGGCGCGAAAATCAAGCGGCCCGGGTCCACGCCGTGCTGGGCAGCCGCGCGGCGCATATTGTCTGCAAACCGGTCGTTCTCATCCAGCATCCACAGCACGCTGTTTTCGACCTGAGATAACAGGCGCATCCATACGGCAAACATGAATGGCGCGATTTTGTAGGCAGCGTTGAACATGCAAAAGACGAAGGCGTCATCGCGCAGTCCATGATCGGCGCGACAAGCCGGGGCAATCGGTTCGCGCCTGTCATCGTTGATTTGATAGCTGTTTGGCAGCCAAACGACTTTTTCGTCGTAATAGTCCAGCTCGCTCTGCTCTATCAATTGGCGATCTGCTAGAATGTAGTCCATGTAAGGAGCGCCCATGGTGCCGGGGAAGCCAAGATAATTGACCTGTATCGGCGCCGGCTTCTGAGCAAATACGCTTGTGCGCTGCAAGCCGACATGGCCATTCAAATTGACCAGAATATCGATGTCCGCCGCCTGAATACGCAGGGCGGCTTCCCGATCGTCAAGATGGCTGATCGGAATGATGTTGGGGACCGCCGCCTCAAAACGTGACCTGATCTGACTGCCATCGCTGGCGCCGTTGTCGAAAGCGAAAATCTCAAATCGTTTGGTGTCGTGACGTTCGAAAAGGCCGATGCTCAGGAACAGGGTCGCGTGGTTGTGAAACTCGCCAGCCACATAGCCGACCCGTATTGGACCGGGCCGACGCGCCTTGCGAACTGCAATCGGTAGTTGGGCGGGGTGGCGATCGGCACCGAACAAACGGCAGCAGGCTTGAAGATCGGCCGGCGAATTTGAGAGCGCATGATAAACAAATGGCTCGGTGGCTGGCCGACCTGCGTGGATGGCTTCGTCCAGAGTGGTCTTTCCATAGCTATAATGCTCCCAATCGCCGCTCGCCATCCTCAGATGCATGAGACGTCCTTGCAGATACGGCAATTCGGGCTGTAATCGTATGACCTCCTCGAGTTCTGCGACTGCCGGCCCCAGCAGTCGGCGCCGTTCCAGCAATCCGGCGCGGGCCAAACGCCCGGCCACCCTTTTGGGATGGGCCGCTAGAAGCGAGTCGTAACACGCAAGCGCCTCATCTTCGCGCCCAAGCGATGCCAAAGTATCTGCGCGGCTGAGCAGAATGTCCGGACTGTCAGGCGCCAGTTTCTGGGCGCGGTCAAAATCCGCCAGGGCGGCGGCGGGCTGGTTCGTCGCCCTCAAGCAAAGACCGCGGTTAAACCAAGAGTCCAAATCCCTCGGTCGCGAAGCCAAAACTTCTGTGAAGGCGTTCACGGCATCGCGGTAGCGGCCCAGTGTCTGGAGCGCGAAAGCGCGATTGCTGATGATCTCGGTGTTTCTGCCATCCAGCGCCGCGGCCCGGTCGAAGTCTATAAGCGCTTCTTCTATCCGACCCAGCTTGATCAACACCGTGCCGCGATTATTCCAGCTGCGCGCATGATTGGGCCGAAGCGCCAGTTCCTTGTTAAGCACGGAAAGTGCGTCGTCATGGCGGCCCGCCGCTTTCAGTGCCATGCCATAATTCGCCAGGGTCTCGGGCATATTGGGTTGAGCCTTGAGCGCCTTTTCCATCAACAAAATGGCTTCACCGACTCTATTTTGCTGAAGCCGCATCAATCCCAACAGATGCAGCGTCGGGTAATTGCCGGGAAAGCGGTCAAGCGCCTGGACATAAAGCGGCTCGGCCTCGGCATAGCGGCCAGCCTGATGCAGGCTCGACGCTTGGCCAATCAGGAGCCGAAGGTCCATCATCGATGTGCAGTCCTGCCCGCCGGCATGACAGTTCCGCGCCGGACTGAGCAGCAGGGCCGACGACCTCTACCCGCCGGGCCGTTACTCATCTGGCCGGACACTCTTGCAAGGTGATAAGCTCGAGCAGTGTCGGATCGTTCGCCAAGTCGCGCGATCGGAAACATGGAGAAACGGGATATGAGATTCTCGAGGACCCTTGCAGCCATTTGTCTACTTGCCTCCACCGCCGGCGCTCAGGCGGCCGCCATTTGTCTAGCTACAGCTGATATAGAAAATAGCGACTCTCCCGATGGCAAGGTACTCATCTTGAAAATGAAGAATGGGAAAGTTTGGCATACGGCACTGCAGCCCGCCTGCCCCGGTATTCGCTTTTCCGGTTTCAGTAGGAACATCCAGGGCGGCCAGGTGTGTGAAAACTCGCAAATTCTCAGAGTGCTCCAATCGGGCGAAGTATGCGCTATAGGAAAATTCGTGCCGGGGGATCTCCCCGCGCAGAAGTGACTGTTTTTCGCAAATGATCATTGGGGATACGAAAACCGCTGGTCGGTATCCGCCAATGCCCGTCGCCATGTCGTTGCCAAGCCTTAGGTACAGGCGGCCGACGCTTACAGCGCCGGCGCCCCCCGACCAGAGTTGACCGGCTCCCCAACCGGTGAGCCGGTCAGTTTCGACGTCGGGTCTTAGCTTGGTTTCACCCACTCGGTGACGCGCGCATTGGTCGTATCGCCCGAATACATGTTGCCGTGACTGTCCCACCGAATATAGCCGGTCTCACCTTCCTGGCCTTCGCCGCGGCCCGGACCATTGCCGATGACACCCAGCACCTTGCCGTCCCGGCTCATATGGAGGTACTGGCCGTCTCCACCAGTCCCAACCCACAATTCTCCCTTGGAATCAAATGCGACATTGCAGGTGAGGTTGCGTGTCTGCACCGTCTTGATGAACTGGCCATTGGCCGTAAAGACCACGAAACGATACTGCTCGCGATCGCCCACCCACACATTGCCATTGCGCGGATCAACGGCCAGATCGTGAACCTGATAGAATTTTCCAGGCCCCTCCATATTCCCATACCACTGGTTGATGAAGTTGCCGTTCTTGTCGAGATGAATGACCCGCGACATGCCCGACTGGTTGGCTGGATCTGAGGAATTATTGTCGTTCGGGCTTTCATTGGCGTGACCTTCGCCGATATACATATCGCCGTTGGGCGCGAATGTGACCGCAACCGGCTGCCAGATCAGCCGCTGGCCGATCTTTTCGACCCAGTCACCCCGATGACCAAATGTGCCCAAGGTGCGCAGAAGTTTGCCATCCGGGCTAATTTGCTGAACGGTCGAACCATATTCGTCGCAGATCCAGACATTGTCGTTGGCGTCGACATTCATGCCGTGCGCCAGTTCCAGATGCCCGATAACGCTCTCCCCGATCGAAAGCAAAAGCTTGTGGTCGGGTGAGAATTTGAAAAGCTGAGGCTGGCCCGGCTGATTTCGCTCGAGCACCCACAGATTGTCATGATGGTCGATGGCGATCGACACGGCCCCACCACGGACTTCGGCCGGCAGTTGAATGGGATAGGCGGGCTTGTAACCCATATTGCCGTTGGTCTTCCATTCGACGCGTATATAGCCGCCG
>Ga0105240_10011103_pt1 | contig 12592 bp, 13 predicted proteins | sample KBSC54metaG_FD_80426 | JGI IMG/M metagenome (GOLD analysis project Ga0105240, IMG submission 80426) | Corn rhizosphere microbial communities from Kellogg Biological Station, Michigan, USA - KBS C5-4 metaG | ecosystem: Host-associated > Plants > Roots > Rhizosphere > Soil | place: Michigan, USA... | reverse complement strand
GCGAACTTCTGGCGCGCCCCGATCGTCATTGCCCGGTAAGTCCTTGCGAACCTGCGTTTTGGGTGGTGTGACCTAAGTCGCTGCTCCTGTCGTTTGTGCCATGTAGGGTGGGCATAAGAGACAAGGACCATGGCAACGCAACTCGCACCTCCCGTACAATTTCCGAACAAAAAGCCTTTCATCCGCCGCTTCGGGCGCGATACCTCGCAGCGAACCCGGCACATCGTACAGGGTTTATTTCTCCTACTGAACGGCTGGCTCGGGATCCAGTTCTACTTATGGGCACGTTTTTACGAACGCGGCGGCGCAGGCCTAAGCGTACCGAGGCCCGCAGGTGTTGAGGGGTGGCTGCCCATCGCGGGCCTGATGAATACGAAGTACCTGTTGGAGACTGGCCGGGTTCCGGCAGTACATCCCGCGGCGATGTACCTCTTCATCGGATTTATGCTCATGAGCATTCTGCTGAAGAAGGCTTTCTGCTCGTGGCTCTGCCCTGTGGGCAGTTTTTCTGAATTTCTGTGGCGGGTTGGGCAGCGGGTTTTTGGGCGGAACCTGCGCCTGCCCAAGTGGTTCGATATTCCTCTGCGCGGCTTGAAATACATTCTGCTCGGGCTCTTCGTTGCAGTGATCGGCGTAATGTCTGCCGAGGCGCTTGATGGCTTTATGCAGACTCCGTATGGGCTGCTGGTCGACGTGAAGATGATGAACTTCTTCCGCGATATGGGTATTACCGCGGCGGTAGTTATTGCGTTGCTCGTTTTTCTCTCGATGCTCGTGCAGAACTTCTGGTGCCGCTATCTGTGCCCTTACGGCGCGCTGATGGGGCTGGCTTCGCTCATCAGCCCAGTTAAGATCCGGCGTGATGCGGAAGCATGCATCGACTGCTCGAAATGCTCGAAAGCCTGCCCTGCCGGTCTCGCTGTGGATCAGCTTGTGCAGATTCGAACAGTGGAGTGCACGGCTTGCATGGCGTGTGTTTCAGTGTGCCCGGCGCAGGATGCGCTTCAACTCGCGCTTCCTCCGCGAAAGGCCGCGACGGCGGCGGCACGGTGGCAGTTTCGTTCGTTGACGCCTCTGGCAGTTTGCGCAGTGCTAGCCTACTTCTTCTTCGGTGTGGTGCTGCTGGCGCGCGCGACGAACCACTGGCAGACGAACCTACCGGAGCAGGTGTACATGCACCTGGTGCCGCGGGCAAATCAGTTGACACATCCGGGGATGTAGGTTTTCAAATGGTTCAAACTCGAGGAAACGAAGGGCGGATCTCATGCGAGGTCCGCCCTGAACTTTTGAAGCCTGAACTTTTGAAGCAGGAGAGCTATTTTCGCCGCTCGCGGAACTCGTTGCCGATCTGCGCGAGAGCCGCACCGTCGAGCCCTTCAGCCGCGCGCGGAAAAACGAGATTCTCCTCGATCTGGATGTGGCCTTCGTAGAGTTGCTTGAGCCGCTCAGTGGCTGCACGAAGCTGCTGCAGCTCTTCCGCGCTCAACGCCCTGCCTTCGAGCCAGGAGGCATAGAGCTTCTCGACCGCGATATGCAGGTCGTCGGCAGCGCGATGATCAGCCTCCAGCGCTTCGATCTCCTTAAGCGCAGACACGGTAGTTTGCTCGGCGCGCATGCGCGGGAAGAGTGACTCTTCTTCGTCCGCGGTATGACGCTGTCCGCCGACCCGGAAGTAGTTGAGCGCCGACCTGACGGCATTTGCTTCTTCTTCGGTCAATGGGCGCCCGTGGGCACGCTCTACGACAAGGCAAAGCACGTGCAAGAACTGCTCGATGCGGCGGTGGCAATCCTTCAGCATTCCAATTGGATCGTCGAACCCGGCGTCAGGCCTTGCGCCTATATGAATTCCCATGCGAATGATCCCTTCCTCGATTTTAGACGTGGTGACGGCGATGCAAGCTACTTCCGTTATTTCAACCTGAAGGCGAGTGCTTCGCAGTGACTAACGTCTCTGCCTGCTAAAATCCCAGCGTGAGCACGCCCCGGATCGATCTTGCCCAGGTACTTGCCAAGGCCCCGCTTCTTGCGGATCTCTCGCCGAATGAGCTGCAACTTCTGGCAGCGCGAACGGTGCGGAAGCTGTTCGCATCCGGCGAGTTGGTCTTCTCAGAAGGCGAGCCGTGCAACGGGCTGCACATCATCGCGCGCGGTAAGGTACGCATATTCAAGACCTCGGTCAACGGTCGTGAACAGGTACTTGCCCTCAATGGACCAGGTGAAACTATAGCCGAATTACCGGTGTTCGACGGTGGACCGTATCCTGCATCTGCCAGCGCTACGGAAGACGCCGAGATTGCGTTCATCTCGCGACGCGAGTTCCACGCCTACTGCCTGGAACACCCGGAAGTGGCATTGAAAGTTCTCGCTCAAGTTGGTGCGCGTCTTCGACGCCTGGTTGGCATCATCGAGGAACTATCGTTCACGACCGTCCGCCAGCGCCTGATCGCAATGCTGGTAAAACTCGCGCAATCCCAAGGCACAAAGACCAACCGCGGCATCGAGTTTCAGCTTCCTTCCACTCACCAGGAACTGGCAAGCCAGCTCGGAACGGTGCGAGAGCTGATCTCGCGCAACCTGATGCGGCTGCAGGCTGAGGGTCTGCTGGATGTCGATGCCCGGCACATTGTTGTGCGCGACATCGAGGGCCTTACCGAGCAGCTCGAATCCGGCGGCTCCGTTTAGTCTTTAGCACTAAATTGAAGAGAAGCTTCACACTCCAAAAATCTGCCTGTGTCGAATTGCGGGCGTAGAATGCAGTGCAATGAACTCGCGCATCGAAAAGATTCGCCAGCTCCTGGGTGAGCTGGAAGCTGAGAGCTTGACTGCGCCGCGGGGCGATCTGGGTTTCTCGGCGCTTGAGCTGCCCGAGATTATCGGCGAGATCGTCGACGATCTGCAGCCGATCCTGACGGCTTACGACGCTGCGTTCTACTGGTTTCTGTTCCGGCACTCGATCGCGAAGGATGGAAATCCGCAGATTCGGGTGAGCCGCAGTACCTTGCGCAGAGCGGTGGTGAAGTCCTCGTACAGCGATGCCGAGGAGAACATGATTTCGTTCGGCAAAGTGCAGGACACGCTGCGAGCGCTTGAAGAGATTGGCGCGATCCAGAAGCTGGGTGAACCGAACAGGCAGGGCACGCTTTACCGTGTGCTCATTCCTGATGAGATCGAGGCCTGCCGCAAGTTTCGCGCCAAGCGCCTCGCTGAGGAGACGGAGTTGTTTCCGATGTCGGCTGAGAGCGGTCACAAGAAACGGATGCAGGTGTTCGAGCGGGATGGATACAGGTGCCGAAAGTGCGAGAAACAGCTCACGCGCTTCAGCGCGACGGTCGATTATGTTCAGGCTCCTGAAGAAGGCGGAGATGAGAGCGACGAGAATCTGATCACGACTTGCGCGGAGTGCAATGCGCGCGGCGGCCGGAAGGCATCGTAATCGGCTTGGAAATGGGAAGAATTGCCGCGTTCAGTGCGGGTGCCGCTCAGGCAACAGCTTTCGCAGCGCATCGGCGTAGTGCTCCGGCAGCGCCTTGCGCTTGAGTTGATCGTCGCAGACAACGTGGACCGTCTCACCTTCGGCAAGCAGGGTCGGTTCAGCATCTCCCGATCCTTCGCGCAAAATGCGGTAAGCAAACTTCAGCACGGATCCGCGCAGCATCGCGGGGCGAGTCTCAATGAGAATTTCGTCGTCATAGCGGGCAGGAGATCGATAACGGCAGGTCGCCTCAACGACAGGAAGGATGCACTCGTGCTCTTTTTCAAGCTGGCTGTAGGCGAGACCCAGAGATCGAAGAAGTTCTACGCGGCCTAATTCAAACCAGACCAGGTAATTGGCGTAGTAGACGATGCCCATCTGATCGGTTTCGGCATATCGCACGCGCACCTGATGAGTTGTCACGGGCATCTGTGCACTTCCGTCGCTGTTCTCATCGCTGAACCCTGACCAATGATGCCGCGGCTTACGGTTTCAGGTGGCTGAACATCTGCAGTTTGCTCACGTCGTTGAACATGATGAAAGCGAAGAACGCTATCAGGACTACGAATGCCGCTTGATAGATGCGCTCTTTCACCAGGATGTTGATGTCGCGACGCATGATGCTCTCGACAGCGAGCAGCAGGATCAAGCCTCCGTCGAGGATCGGGAACGGCAGCAGGTTCAGGATGCCGAGATTCAAGCTGATGCTCGCCGCGAGTCCGAACTTCGCAGACCAATAGGGCTCCTTGACGGCCTGACCGGCTGCGACCGCGATCCCCACCGGGCCGGACAACTGCTTGACGGAGACCTTGTGGGTCAGCACCTTCTTGAGCACGTTGACGATGAGCAGCGAACTCGATGCGCAAAAGTCGCGTGATTCGGCGACAGCATTCGAGAAACTCATGGGTTCGGCGCGCACCGCGAAATCATCCGGAATGGCGCCCTGGAAGCCGAGACGCCAGCTGCCATCCTGGTGATACGGCTGAACCGAGATGGGAGATAAGATAGCTCCGCTGCGTTCGATGGAAAGCATCACAGGCTTTCCCTTGTCGACCTGCTGCATGTAGTCGACCAGGGGCAGCACGGAATGAAACGTGTGGCCATCGACGGAGAGGATCCTATCGCCTTTTTGAAGGCCGGCACGCTGCACTGGAGAATCCGGGCTTACCTGCTCGATCTGGATCGGGCTCTGCGCGTCCTGAATGAACAGGCCGGCTTTGTCGAGGTCATAGTGCTGGGGATCAATGCTGGGGGGCAGTTGAACCGAAGTCTGAATTGTCGCGCCATTGCGATCGAGGGTGACGGGAACGGTTCGGCCTTTGTTGTCGCCAGCAATGTCATAGAAAGTCTGGTAGTCCGGATTGGAATGGTTGTCAAATTTCGTGACCACATCGCCTGGCTTCAATCCGGCCTGATCGGCTGCGGATCCGGGCGTAACCCATTCGATTTTCGCAGTGCGAATGTCCGGCACTTCATGGATGAAGTTGAAGTAGATCAGCATCAGCACGAAGGCCAGAACGAAGTTGGAAACCGGTCCGGCTACGCCAATCAGCATCCGCTGCCAGCGCGGGTGGTTCATGAACGAGCCCGGATCGTAGTCGGCAACGTCCTCGGGGCCGCTGCCCGTCTGGATTCCGTCGGGGGTTTCGCCGGTCATTTTGACAAAACCGCCCAGGGGCAGAAGGCAGACCTTGTAGTCGGTGTCGCCGAACTTGACGCCGAAAAGTCGAGGGCCGAAGCCGACGGAAAAGGCCTCTACACGAACTCCGCAGAGCTTGGCGACGATAAAGTGGCCGAATTCGTGGACCACGACCATCAAGCCAACAAGGACGATGAAAGCTACTGCGGATACAAAGAAGTCATGCATAAATGTGAAGATTCAAACCTCTGGGCCGCGCACTTAATGCGGCGGAGAATCGGACTCAGGCAACGAACGCGTGAGCCTTTTCCCGCGCTTCCCGGTCCGAGGCCAGCACCTCAGCAATGGTGGCGGGGTGCGACTCGGGGGTGGACGCGAGCACTTTTTCAATTGTACCTGCTATCCCAGTAAATGGGATTTTGCGGGTGAGGAAGGCCTCCACTGCCACTTCGTCCGCCGCGTTGAGCGCAATGCAGTGGGCGCCGCCCTTCTCAGCAGCTTCGTAGGCCAGTCGAAGGCAAGGGAAACGCTCGAAGTCGGGCTCCTCGAAGTCGAGGTGCCGCAGGGCAGCCAGATCGAACGTCAGATTCGAGGCCGGGCGCTCCGGGTAGGCGAGGGCATATAGGATTGGCAATCGCATGTCTGTCACGGAGATCTGCGCAAGGATCGAACCATCTACGTACTCGACAAGGGAGTGCACTGTCGATTGAGGATGGATGGTCACCCGCACCTGCGATGCAGGGACATCGAAGAGGCGACAGGCTTCGATAATTTCGAGGCCCTTGTTGAGCATCGTTGCGGAGTCGACGGTAATGCGGCGGCCCATAACCCAGGTGGGGTGCTTCAGAGCTTGTTCGGGCGTGATGGCTGCAAAATCATTGAGAGGGGTCTTCCGAAATGGCCCGCCGGAGGCCGTGAGCCAGATGAACTTGACTTCGCGGTGGTCGCCCACCCGCATGCACTGATGGACTGCGTTATGTTCGCTGTCGATCGGCAAGATGGGGACGTTGTGCTCGCGGGCTGCTGCGGTGAGGATTTCTCCGGCTGCTACCATGCATTCCTTGTTGGCGAGGCCGACGGGCTTGCCAGCCAGGATTGCCGCATGGGTAGCCTCGAGCCCGGCAACGCCGACGATCGCCGAGACGACGAAGTCCGCCTCGGGATGCGTGGAGCAGGCAACGGTTCCCATGCTGCCGTGGACGACTTGTGTTCCGTTGATTCCGGCCTGATTCAGGCGCTTGCAGAGATCGGCGGCAAGCTCTTCAGTGGCCATGGAAACGACCTTCGGGCGCCAGCGAACAGCTTGCTCGAATGCCTGGTCGACGTTGCGGCCAGCGGCGAGGGTCGCGACGTGATAGCGATCCGGAAACTGCTCAACGATGGAGAGGGTGTTCTGACCGATGGATCCGGTGGAACCGAGAATGGCGAGGCGTTTCAACGTTCAGCTAAGTCCAATAAATACAACAGGTATTTGGCTCTAAAACCGAGTCCGTATGACCTGAGCGTACCACAGCACGGGAGCTGCCAGCAGCAAGGCGTCGATGCGGTCGAGGATGCCGCCATGGCCGGGAAGAAGCGTCCCGGAGTCCTTCACGCCTGCTGATCTTTTCAACGCCGACTCAGCGAGATCCCCAACCTGTGCCGCGACATTCACCAGAACCGCGAGTGCGATCCAGTACCACCACGGTGCGTCGGAATAGGAGAGCTTCACCGAGTTCCATTGAGCGAGATAGGTGCTCAACGCCAGCAGGATTCCGGCTACTGCAACCGCTCCGGCGATGGAGCCAACTGCGCCGGCCCGGGTCTTATTCGGGCTCAGATTTGGCGCCAGCTTACGCTTGCCGAAAGCGCGCCCGGCGTACATAGCCACGGTGTCTCCGGCCCATACGGTGAGGAACAGGAATGCCAGCAGCGAGGGCCCGTTGGTGGCCTCGCGCAGCATGGGGATTGGGAGGAGTGTCAGTCCCAAATAGAAAAGCGCAAAGACCGATGAGGTTGCATCCGCAAGTGCCCGCTCCACCGGAGAGGCAAACGTAATGTAGACCAGCAGCATGATGCAGAAGAGGCCGAAAATCGTCGCTGTCTCATCCGGCCATTGATAATTCCCGGCGAAGAGCAGCGCGATCATTCCGAGTGTCAGAACCCTGGGCGGCTTGGCTCCACGCTGCTCCGTAAGGGTCAGGAACTCCCATGCGGCCAGCATTGCGACGCCCGCTACGGCTGCGGTGATGAGCCACTTGGGGCCGATAAACACCAGCACCAGCACCAAGGGCGCCAGGATGGCGGCTGTCAGAACTCGTTTCATTCAGGGTTGAGAATACATCAGCGAGGGGAACTTGGAAGTCGGCGATAAGCGCGAGATCGGAATCGTCCGACGGATGAGCTCGTCAGTCTTGCGATTAGTTCTCGTGCCATTCTGATCGCCTCCCGCGTCGGCTACATTCGGTCGAACACCGCCAAGTTTGTCTGGCGTGAAGCGAGCACACGCAATCTCAGTTGTTCGAAGGATTTGTTACCCGGAGCCTCTCTCGAGAAGGCTTCGGTGCCTTTGCAGATGAAGTGCATCAATTTCAAGAGAAGGGTTTGGAGTACAAGCAAAGCTCTCTGGCAGTCCCTCTAGGTGAACCGACTCAATTCATCTTGCCTGCGCACCTTCGCCTGGAATTCAGTTCATTTTGAATTTCGGCGGGTCCATCCCTTGAGCACGAGACGATTGTCACCCGGCGATCTTGATGTGCTCTGGATCTTCTTCTACTTCGCCGACGCTATCGCTCAATCCGCCATATCTGCGTTCTCGGCGCTGGAAGTCGGCGATGGCCTCGAGCAGGTGGATCCCGCGGAAATCGGGCCACAGCCGCTCGGTGACGTAGATTTCAGTGTAGGCAATCTGCCAAAGCAGGAAATTCGAAATACGCATCTCGCCCGAAGTGCGAATCAGCAGGTCAGGATCGGGCATGTGGGCCGTATATAGATGACGGTGCAAATCTGCTTCAGAAATGCGTTCGGGAGCAACTTGCTTCTGCTGCATCTCGCGTGCAAGCGCGCGACATGCATCCACCATCTCAGAGCGGCCGCCATAGTTAAGCGCAAGGGTCAGAGTAGTGCCGGTGTTGCTTGCCGTGGCTTCCTGCGCCCATTGCATCTTGTCCTGCACTTCACGAGGCAGTTCGTGCACGCGGCCGATATATCGAATACGAACGTTGTTGTCGTTCATCCGCTGTACATTATTTTCCAGGTAACTCTTCAAGAGACGCATCAAGAAATTTACTTCTGCTTTAGGCCGTCGGAGATTGTTCTCCAGCGAGAACGCGTACAGCGTGAGCCACGGCAAACCGATGCGCGACGCGGTCTCGGTTACGAGCTGAACGCTTTTTGCGCCTTGCTGATGGCCGAGGAAGCGCTTAAGGGATCTATGTCCAGCCCAGCGGCCATTGCCATCCATGATGATGGCTACGTGCTCCGGCAACCGCTCGGGCTTCAGCATGTTCCAGATGGCGCGCTCGTCTGCGCTCAGCTCATCGATCCGCAGCATGAAAGTTGGATGCAAGCAAATTGCCTCGATGGAATTCTACGCATGCGTTTGGCGCCCGTCCGCAATCCCGCCGGAGGTAAGCCGGATTGGCCTGGAGCCTCGGCGCGGCTTTCACCTTGGACGCCGCCACGACGGTGTCGACAACAACTTCCCCGGCAGCTATGGAACCTGACGACACATTCGAGCCTAGCACAAAGACGGGAACCGCACGGGGTCACACGCAGACACATGAATTGATCGTCATCTTCGGCCGGAAAGATGGCAGGGCGACTGCGTTGCAATAATCAGCCGCCCCCCAAGGAGAGACGAAGAGAGATCTGGGTAGATCCAACTACGCGGTGCGGCGGCGCCCAGTCGCCATGTCGCGCACCGATCCATAAAGCAAGGTCCGGTGCAGCGAATCGAGGTGGGGCAGCATGGCTGCGATCTCCGCCAGAAATGAGTCAGCCATGATTGAGGCAACTTCTTCCTCGCGACGACTGCGAGAGTCACGGATGAGCTGGCGCATGTCGACTTCAAGCGCCTCAGCCAGTCGCTCGAGCGATCCCAACGTCGGAATCGCCTTGCCGTTTTCGATCTTCGAGATATAGGTCCGAGGCACCTGCATCCTGCTGGCAAGCTGGCGCTGACTCAGGTGACGCGCGCGACGAATCTCGCGCACCTGTGCTGCAACCTGCAAGCCGGCTTCGGCAGAAGCAACCGCTTGTGACGGCTGAACTAGTTGTGGGGCTAGGGGTGCAGGCTCCTCGATATCGAGGGGTCTGCGACATTTTCTGCAAAGTGAGTTGGTCGTTCTGTATTGCACCAAACTGCAGAAATCGCAACGCACGACTTCGCGTGTTTCCACGCACAAAAGAGTGGTAGCCATCGTTTAAGTTGCGGAGTGCCAGAGCAAGGAACTCCCGCGATCAATTGCACCGCGATAAGTGCTACTTTCGACCGCGGAACCATAATTGTCAAGTACAAATTTAGGCGCGAACCGAAGATAACCAGAGCAACCCCGAAGAATGACGGGAAAACGCGAACCATACGTTGCAACACGTAAAATTCAGCACATGACTGTTGCTGAGAGCGGGGACAGAATTTTCAATCGTGAGCGAGCATGGCAGTTGCTCTGCGAGTGGACGCAAACTGAAAATCTGCGTAAGCATGGGCAGGCAGTTGAGATCTGCGTGACTGCCTACGGCGAAGCAGAGGCCGATCGGCTTGGGCTTACCGGCGATGAGCGCACAAACCTGCTTGAGCTCTACTCCACCACGGCCCTGCTCCACGACTTCGACTACGAGCGCCATCCGAGCGCTGACGAGCATCCGTTAGTCGGTATTCGTGAACTTGAGCGTCAGGGCTGGCCACAGGAGATGCGCACGGCGATCCTCGGGCATGCCCAGTACTCAGGGGTACCGCGTGTCACGCATCTCGACAAGGTGCTCTTTGCCTGTGACGAGTTGGCCGGCTTTCTGACGGCCTGCGCGCTGGTTAAGCCAACGAAAAAGATCGCGGAGGTCCAAGTGCCCGGTGTGCGGAAGAAAATGAAAGATAAAGCGTTCGCTCGAGGCGTGAACCGGGAAGACGTGATTCTAGGAGCGGCAGAACTCGGGGTGGATCTTGATGCGCACATTGGTTTTTGTCTTGGAGCCATGAAAAGGCGCGCTGAAGAGTTAGGGCTTTAGTGACCGGCGGCAGAAAAGCCTACAACTCCAGCAGCCAATTTTGAATCTCTTAATGTATGAAGATCCTACACATATCTACATTGCTACTCGGAACCGCGCTGGCAGTTTCACCAATGGTGACATTCAGTCAGCAACCGTACCCCGGCGAAGACCACACCGCCAAGCAGGATGCGAAGCGTGCCGGCCAGGAAGCCAAAGACTCGGCGAAAGATACCGGCCGCGCCGTGAAGCACGGGACGAAGAAGGCCTACCACTCGACGAAGCGCCACACCAAGAACGCTGCGCACCGGACTAAGAACGCCGTGAAGGGCGGAGCGGAAGGCGTAAAGGACGGGGCGAAGAACCCGTACTAGGGGAATCTTTCGCAGATCGATTGTAGACAGGGTGACATCGGCAGCCTCTTCCAGTGAGGCTGCCTTTCGTATGCGCCTGGTAATTTCACGACGGCGAGGCTAGCGAAGCGGATTCTTGGCTCTAAGCTCTGCCACGATCTCTGCTGCGGCTTGCCGTGCGCGATCGCTCTCGTCTGGCGGGAAGCTGATAGCGCCAACACGAGCGTGTCCTCCGCCTCCATAACGCTCGCAGACCTGCGCCAGGTTCACCATCTTGGAAGGATCGGCTTTGGTCCATGGATTTGAACCGACTGACACCTTCGTCCTGAAACTCGACTTCGACAATCCGATCGAATACGTTGCCTGCGGGTGCAGGTAGTAGGGGATGAACTTGTTATACCCCTCGACCGGTCGGTCAGTAATGTCAAAGAAAATGGTGCCGTCCACTTCTTCGCTACGATTGCGGATCAGTTCGATTCCTTCGCGATGCCGCTCGAGGAGTGGCGGAAGCAGGTCTGCCACGAACGGTTGAGCGAGTACTTCGCTCAGCGGCATTTCGGTCAGAAGCGGAATTAGTTTCGGAATGAACTCCGGATCCTGAGTCGACTCGATAATCAGCGTCAGCTTCATGGCCGGTGCAGCCATCTCCACCGCGGACTCGGGGCTTTCGTACAAAGCGCCGTCTACGATGTTGGCCCAGTGAATCAGATCGGCCACGGGCTCAGTTTTGAATCCAAACCTTGTGGATCCGATATGGCCCAGGAAGCTGGTGCACGATGTGTAGGTTGGATCGAAAAACTTGCGCATGCTGCAAGTGGGATCGCGCTGGCAGGCGAGAAAGTGTTCGTTATCCTGCGGCGTAAGGAAAGCCGAGAGATGGTGGTCGAACCACCAGGTGATCTTAGGGGACGCGGAGTATTTGAAATCGACAATCGCGTTCTCGTCACCGGAAAACTCGCTCTCGTCAAAGAGCGCTCCGGCCCGATGCACCAGACCGTGATATTGGTATTCGGCGTCCTTCGCAATGCACTCGCGATGGAACCGCGTGAACAGCGATGCGGAACAAGCCCCGTCGAAGCACTTATCGTGATAGAAAACTTTGACCCGCAACCGCACCAGCTCCTCTCGTGCCTTCCCGGTAAACCCGGAAGAGTAAGAATCATACGGGAGACCCGTTGTGTCAAGGAGCCCAGGGTGAAAACCTGCCTTTCCCGCCTCTCTGCCCAACCTTCCCGCTGCCCTTCGTTTAGAGCACTTGGGTAGAATGCATCCGAAGGCACATCGCCTTCGCAAGGAGAGACAATGGAGCTCGAGCCCCAGCAGCAGCCGAAGATCGAATCAGACGTGCCCGATCCAGTAACCGGCGCCCCGCTCGCGCCAGTGACGATCCCCGCTGCGGAAGCCGAAGCCCCGTATCGAGGCCTGAAATGGGTATTCATCGGCCCTGATGGACTTCGCTCCGGCTGGTCGGTGCTGATTTTTGTCGCGCTGCTCTTGGGCTTTATGTCCGGCCTCGGTTTCCTCTTCGTCAGGCTGCACCTCGTCTCGAGGGGCGGATACACGCCGAAAAATGCGATCTTCATCGAAATGTTTCAGCTCATCTCGCTCATCGCCGCCGCGGCCATCGTGGCTTTCATCGAGCGCCGCAGCATCCTCGACTACAACCTGCGCGGTTCGCGGCGCCTCGTTCATTTCTTCGGCGGATTCGCGATCGGCTTCCTTGCTCTCTCCGCTCTGGTCGGCGGCCTGGCTGCCGGCCACTGGCTCACCTTCGGCCCTGCCACGCTCAGCGGTTCTGACATCGTGAAATATGCGCTCATATGGGGCGCTGTCTTCCTTATGGTGGGCTGCTTTGAAGAGGGCACCATGCGCTGTTATCTCCAGTACACCTTTACCCGCGGACTCAACTTCTGGTGGGCGGCTGGCGTCGTCGGCTGCATCTGCGGT
>Ga0105240_10011099_pt1 | contig 12596 bp, 9 predicted proteins | sample KBSC54metaG_FD_80426 | JGI IMG/M metagenome (GOLD analysis project Ga0105240, IMG submission 80426) | Corn rhizosphere microbial communities from Kellogg Biological Station, Michigan, USA - KBS C5-4 metaG | ecosystem: Host-associated > Plants > Roots > Rhizosphere > Soil | place: Michigan, USA... | reverse complement strand
TAGGAGCGCGCAAGGATCCCTCCGCAACACGCGAGGCTTCACCCTGATCGAGATCATGGTCGTGGTGATCATCATCGGCCTGCTCGCGGCCGTCATCGTGCCGACGGTGATCAACAAGGTCGATGAGGCCCGCGTCTCCAAGGCGAAGGAGGACATCCAGTCTCTCGAGACCGCCCTCACCGAGTACCGTCTCGACAACTCACAATATCCGTCGACGGACGACGGGCTCGACTCGCTCATCAAGCAGCCGAACGACCCGTCGGTGACGCATTGGCACGGCCCGTACGTCCAGCGGCTCTCCAAAGATCCCTGGGGCCGTGCCTACCAGTACGCCTATCCAGGCACGCATGGCCAGCCGTATGACCTCTACACGCTGGGCTCCGACGGTCAGCCCGGCGGCGACGGTGCAGCCGCCGATATCGGCAATTGGAATCTCGCGGATTGATTCGGGCGTGGCGCGAGCCGCCACTTGGAGGGCAGCCGTGAGGCCGAGGCCGCGGCTCGGCGGCTTCACGCTGCTCGAGTTGATGATCGTCGTCCTGATCATCGGGATCGTGATGGCAGGGGTGGTGCTCTCGATCAACTTCGCCGGCAAGGACACGGATCTCGAGACCGAGAGCAAGCGGCTGGTCTCTCTCATGAACTACACCCGGGAGCAGGCGGAGCTGCAGACGCGCCAGTACGGGATCTTCTTCGGCCAGCACGGCTATGCGTTCGTCGTCTACGACGGGCGCCAGGGAGTCTGGCGCACGGTGAACGAGGACGATGCGCTGCGCCAGCGGACATTGCCGAGCGGCCTCGACTTCAAGCTGGTGGTGGATGCGCGGCCGATCGTGTTGAAAGACAGCATCGATCTGCCCGCAGGCGCGACGTCCGACTCAGCGTCCAGCAAGAAGCCGTATTCCAGACTGCTGCCGCATACGGGCTCACAATCCGACTCCGATTCCGACTCGAATTCAGGCTCCGATTCCGACTCGGACTCCGATTCCGAGGCCAAGACCTTCGCGCCCCAGGTCATGCTCTTCTCGAGCGGCGATCTGTCCTCCTTCAAGATCACGGTCGAGCGCGCGAGCGCCGGCCGCAGCATCACACTCGATGAGAACCAGGATGGCAACATCGTCGAGAAGCCGATGGTCGGGGGCGGCACGTGAGCCCGGCACCTCAGCGAGGATTCACCCTGATCGAGGTGCTGGTGGCGCTCGCCATCGTGGCGATCGGCATGGCGGCCGTACTGGAGGCGCTGACCTCCTCGGCCAACACGGCCGTTTACCTGCAGGACAAGACTTTCGCGGAATGGGTGGCGCTCAACCGCCTCGAGACCGTCAGGCTCTCGGGCAACATGCCCGGCACCGGCACGAGCAATGACAAAACCGACTACGCCGGACGAAGCTGGGAATGGCAGCAGAAAGTCAGCCCGCTGCCCGGGATGGCCCAGATTACCGACGTCCGGGAAATCGAGATCGACGTGCGGCCAGCGGACAGCACGGCGGGTGACAATCGCGGCTGGTATGCCAGTGTGACGGGTTTCATGAGCGCGAACCTCTTCGCGCCGCCGCAGAGCCCCGGGCCGGCATGGACGCCGCCGGGCACCGGCACGCCCGGCGGTCAGCCGCAACCCAACGGCATGCCGCCGCCGGGCGCCTCGAGTACGCAATGAGCACGATGAGCGCTCCAGGCCGCCCGCACCGCCGGCCCGCTACCGGCAGGTTTGGGGCCCCCGCTCTCGCCCAAGCGAACGTCAGGGGATTCACCCTGATCGAGCTCGTGGTGGCGGTGTTCATTGCGCTCCTGATGGCTGCGATGGGCTACGGCGCCATCAACCAGGCGATGCAGAGCCGCGGCTCCATCCGCGAGCACCAGGAGAAGCTCCTCGCGCTCGAAACCACCATGCGCGTCATGGAGCAGGACTTCGTGCAGCTCGCACCGCGGCCGGTGCGCCAGCCGGTGGGCGAGGGCTGGGTGCCCTGCCTCGTGGGCAAGCCCAGCTCCGATATGTCGGATACGCCTGCTCCGACCGACAACGCATCGGACACGTCCGACACGTCCGACACGTCCGACACGTCCGACACGTCCGACACATCCGACACATCCGACACATCCGACACATCCGACACGTTGACTCCGCTGGTCACGCTGACGCGCAATGGCTGGAGCAATCCCACTGGCGTGCCGCGCCCGGAGCTGCAACGGGTCGCGTACGTTTTCGAGAACGGCACGCTGGTGCGCGAGCACTGGAACGTGCTCGATGCCACGCTCTCGAGCGCACCCATCAAGCGCAATCTGCTGAAGCACCTTCGGGGCGTGTCGTTCCGCTACCTCCAGCCGGCGACTCATACGTGGGTCGATAACTGGCCGAGCGCCGGTGCCGCCGCGGCCGGGAACGTTTCGGATTCCTACTACCGCCTGCGCCCCATGGCCGTGGAGGTCACGCTGGACACCAAGGACTGGGGAAAGCTCGTGCGCATCTTCGAGGTAGCCCAATGAGCCGCGCCCGGTCACTCACTGCGAGCCGACACCGCGCCATCGGACGTCGAGCACGGCATGCCCGTTTCCCCGCACCACTCGTGCGCCAGCGCGGAGTGGCGCTCCTCGTCGCAATCCTCCTCGTCGCCCTGGGCACCATCATCGCCGCCGCGATGGCCTACAGCAATGCAATGACTGCGCGGCGCGCCGCCGCGACGTTCGGCTTCGATCAGGCGATGCTCATTGCCGAAGGCGCCGAGGCGCTGGCCGCCGAAGGGCTGAAGATTGCGTTCAAGCAAAACCCGCAATACATCTCCACCAGCCAGTCATGGGCGCAACCGTTCGGCCCGGTGGAAGCGGCTCCTGGCGTGACGCTCGAGGCTCAACTGGAAGACCTGCAGGGCCGATTCAATGTCAACGAGCTCGTCGGGAGCGATGGCCAGGACAATCCGACTGCGATCCTCGTCTTCCAGCGGCTGCTGCAGAGCCTGAACCTCAACGCTCAACTGGCCGACGACATCGCCGACTGGATCGACCAGGACACCACTCCGAGATCGGAGGGAGCGGAGGATAGTGTCTACATGGGAATGGACCCGCCCTACCGCACGCCCAACATGCCCATCACGAGCACGAGTGAGCTCCTGGCGATGCCGGGAATGACGCGCGCGACGTTCGACCGGCTGGCGCCCCACATCAGCGCCTTACCGATGGGCGCGAAGATCAACCAGTGCACGGCAGACCCGTGGGTGCTCGATGCCCTCACGGGTACCGTACAGTTCAGCGCCGATCCGGATCGGTTCTACAAGGACCGCCAGGCAGCCGGCGACTGCTTCCCACCCGTGGGCCAGGTGAAGGTGCAGGGCGCTCCTCCCGTCACTGGGCCGACGGCAGGCGGCGGCCTCCAGTCGAACCCCGCGGATCTCGTCACCCAGACTTCGACCTATTTCCGCCTCACCAGCATCATGACCCTGGGATCAACGGAATTCACTGTGTACACCCTGCTCTTCTGGGACCCGACCGGGGTTCACACGATGATGCGCAGCTTCACGCCGGACTGAGCCAGCCGCTGCTAGTATTGGGACACCATGGCTGACTGGCTCCTCCTCAGGCTCCCGCGCACGCCGCAAGAGCAAGCGACCTGGCTCGTGGCCGATGCCCGCGGGGCTGCTGCCGGCCCTCCGCAGGCGGGTCCGCTTTCCCTCGCTGCACCGCGTGCTGCAGGGCGGCACGTGGTCGTCCTGGTGCCCGGCTCGGACGTGCTGTTGGCGCAGCCGGAGCTGCCCCCCGCCAAGGCTGGCGCCAAATTGCAACAGCTCGTGCCCTATGCGCTCGAGGAGCAGCTCGCCGAGGACATCGAGGATCTGCATTTCGCCATCGGCCGCCGCGAGGGCGACTCGGCGCGAGTCCCGGTCGCGGTGGTTGCACGCAAGCTCATGGACGAGTGGACGGGCCTCCTCAAATTGAGCGGCCTCGAGGCCGAGGCGCTCTACGCCGACAGCGAGCTCCTCCCACAGAACCCCGGTCAGGCGGTGGCGCTATTGGAGGAGGACACGATCGTCGTACGGCCCCCCTCGGGCACCGTGATGACGCTGCCCGCCGACGCTCTGGGCGAGGCTCTGGAGATTGCCCTCTCCGGCGCGGACCCGGGAGCTCCGGGCGGCCGGGGGCTCATCCTCTACACCGGTGCCGCCGAGTGGCACCGCCATTCTTCCAAGGTGGAGGCGGCACGCGAGCGCTTCGAAGGCATCCAAATCCAGTTGCTCACGGGGGGACCGCTCGCCCTCTTCGCGCAGCAGCTGCCGACGGCAAGCCCGACCAATCTCCTGCAGGGCCCCTACACCCCCGCCACACCACATGCGGTCGGCTGGAGCGCATGGCGGATCGCGGCCATCCTGCTCGCCGGTCTGGTCGGTCTGCACATCGCCGGTAAGGCCGCAGAGCTCACCGTACTGAAGCATGCCAACCATCGGCTCGATGCCTCCATCGACGAGGTCTTCCATACTGCGTTGCCGGGCCAGCCCGATACCTACGAGGCGCGGCGGCAGATGGAGCAGCGCCTGGCCGCGGCGCGTGCCAGCGAGAATTCCGGCAGCTTCCTGCTCGCGCTTCAGGCGCTGGTGCAGGCGCATGGCGCCGCACCGGAAGCTGTGCTGGAAGCGCTGACTTTCCGCGAAGGGACGCTCGAGCTCAAAGCCTCCGCACCGAGTGTCGAGTCACTCGATCGCCTGAGCCATGAGCTCGGGCAACATGGCTGGCAGGCGCGCCTCGTTGCGGGCAGCCCATCAGGCTCGGCGTACGAAGGCCGCATCCACATGGGACCGGGGAGCTGAGATGGCGCTGTCGCTCGATCTCTCCTCCTCGCTGCGCTCGCTCTCGCCTCGCGACCGGCGCACGCTGCTCATCGGCGGCGCGATCGCCGTGATCCTTCTCATATTCGCAGTCATCCTGCCGCTCGATCACAGCGTCTCGCGCCTGCACGATCAGGTTGCGCAGAAGCAGGCGGATCTCGTCTGGATGCGCAACGCCGCGCCCGAGATCGCTGCCGCCGGACCCGTGCATGGCAACGCGGGCGAGTCGCTGATCGTGATCGTCGATCAGTCGGCCCGCGAGTCCGGGCTCGGCAACTCCCTCGCCGGCAGCCAGCCGAGCGGCCAGGGAAGCCTGAGCGTCGAGTTGGAGAAGGCGCCTTTCGATGCCCTGGTCGGCTGGCTGGCGCGCCTCAGCCAACAGAATGGCGTCCAGATCGAGAGCGCCACCATCGATAGCGCCGGCCAGCCGGGCACGGTCAACGCTTCGCTCGTTCTGAAGGGCCCGTAGTCGCCTGGCGCTTCGCATGAAGCGGACCATCACCATCATCGTGCTGGTGATCATCGCTTTCGCGGTGATGGTGCTCGCGCGCCTGCCTGCGAGTTGGCTGTTGCCGACCGGCGGTCCGACACTGAGCTGCGCGAGCGTCGCAGGCTCCCTCTGGAGCGGCTATTGCAGCGGGCTCAAGGTGCGCGGCGTGGCACTGGGAGATCTCACCTGGCAGCTGCATCCCGCGCGCCTGTTCATGGGCAAGCTCGCGGCGCACGTCGATGTCGAGCATCCACCGGCGACGTCGGCACAGGCAGATGTCCAGATCGGGCTCGGCGGCACCATCGAGGCGCGTGACGTGACGGCCTTGCTGCCTCTCGACCCAACACTGCTTCCCGGTATACCCCCCACCTTGACCGGTACGCTGCACCTCGATCTCGCGCTCGCGAGAATCACGAGCAAGGGTGTCGTCAGCCGGCTCGAGGGCCGTATCGACGCGAGCGACCTGGTCGACCGCAGCGGTTACGTCACCCCGCTCGGCAGTTTTGCCGTGACCTTTCCGGGAGGAACGGCTGAGCCCACCGGTGACGTGCAGGACCTGGGCGGTCCGCTCTCGGTCCAGGGGCAGCTGCATCTGACCCCTCAGCCCGGATATGAGCTGTCGGGGTATGTGACGCCGCGGGCGAGCGCCACACCCGCGCTCCTCAATGCCATCCAGTTTCTCGGCTCGCCTGATGCGCAGGGACGGCGCCCCTTCGCCCTGTCAGGGACCTACTGAAGCTCGCGAAAGATGCCGAGCAACGGGAAGTAGAGCGCCGCGCGCACCGGCTGCGGTCCGAGGCCCCTGGCGAGCGCGGCGTACTTCTCGAGTTGCCCCCGATAGCGCTCGAGCTCCCGGCCGATGAAGTCATCGAGGCGACCGCCTTCGTGAGGGCTGGTCTTGAAATCGATGACCCAGCGCGTGCCGCCGCGGTCGACGAACGAGCGATCGATCACGACATTGGTGAGCCTGCCGCCCGCCATCCCCGTGAGCGCGAGCTCACTGCCCGCCTCGCCGTGCTCGCCGGAGAGAATCCAACGCCCTCTTTCATCCTCGACGGTCCGGGTCAACGCTTCGACGACATCTGCCGCTGCTCGCGCGAGATCGCGCTCCGCTACGCCGTGGCGCCGCAGTTGCTCGCGATAAAATCCGGCCCGCGACTCGACCCACGCGCGCGAAGGCAACTCCGCGGCGGCTGAGAACTCCTGCAGTGCTGCATGCACGACAGTGCCGATGTGACGACGCGTTTCGCCCGCCCAACTGAATTCCAACGTCTCGAGCGGGCGCTGCGCGAGCGGCAGATGCGTGAGATGCGGTGCGGGGGGGAGCTCCCGCGGAGCCCAACCCGATATCAGCCTGCGCAGCGGAGCGCGGGGCTGTGCGCCGGCGAAGAGCTCGAGCTGATCGTCGCTCGGGATGGCGGATGCGGCCTGCGCGGGCGGGGCCTGAAAAACGCCCTCGAGCACGGGCCAGAGAGAGGCCAGAAGCGTCCTCGGTCGGGGAATTACGAGTCCGCCGGCCCGGGGCGTCGGCGCCGCATAGAGGTGGAGCGACCGCCGGGCGCGCGTGGCCGCGACATACAGCAGCCTCACCTGCTCATTGGCGGCTCGAATGGCGGTCAGGCGCCTGAGAAATGCCGTGACCTCTCCCGGCGCCTCATCGCCGATCACCGGCGCCGGTGCCATGATGAGGTCACTTCGCTCCTCCTCCCTGCGCGGCAGATCGAGCCAGCGCAAGAGCGGCTCGCGTCCACGATTGCGCTCACGATCGAGACAGGGTACCAACACGTGATCGAACTCGAGGCCTTTCGCGCCGTGGATCGTCAGGACCTGCACCGGCGCAGCCGTGCGCGCCCGCGGCTGGGCATAGAGATTTGCCAACACGGAATCCAACGTGCCGATTCCACTCCACTCGCCCGCCGCCGTGCGCTCACTCAGGGCATCGAAGAAAGCGCGCGCGTGTCGCAGCTCCTCCAGCGGATACGAGTCGGCAGCACCAAGGGCCACCCACACGCCTTCCAACCAGTGCGCAAGCGGTAACTGCTCACGCTGAGAGAGACCTTCTTCGAGCACGCGCGTGACCCGCTCGAGCCGCGCACGCTCGTCCGCGGGACATTCCTCCAGCCGATCCGCCTCGTGCAGCGCCTCGCAGATGAGCCGCGCATCGCCTCGAGCGGAGAACCGCGTCAGCGTTGCCAGCGACACTCCGCACCACGGCGCCCTGAGGACCGCGAGCCACGCGGTACGGTCGCCGAGATGGCAGAGCGCCCGGGTGAGCGCGACGAGATCGCGCACTACCGGCACCTCCGCGAGTGGCACGAGATCGACACCGATGGCATCGATGCCAGAGCTGCCCAACGCCGCGACAACGGCCTGCGCATGCGAACGCGCAGCCACCAGGATCGCAATGCTCGCCTTGGGATCGTGCGCCTTGAGATCCGCGACTCTGGCCACGATCGCCTCGGTCTCGGCCGCGCGGTCGTCTGCGCCGAGCAGACGCAGCTCGACGGGTCGCGCGTTATCCGCCGGCTCCTCGGTCCTGCCCGCGAGACTCGGCGTGAAAGCCACGGCGCTCGCGCGCAGATCGTCCGCCTCGGGGAAGAGCCGCCCGAAGGTGTGGTTCGTCCAATCGATGAGCGCCGGCGCCGAGCGGAAATTGCGCAGCAACTGCAGCGGCGTCAGCCGCACGGAGCCGATGCCGAGATCACGTGCGCGCAGGAAACATCCGACCTCCGCCTCGCGGAACTGATAGATCGACTGCATCGGATCGCCGACGACGAAGAGCGTGCGGCCATCGCCCGCCTCCCAGCCCACGGTCAGCGCCTCGAGGAGCTCGAGTTGCGACACGGAGGTATCCTGAAACTCATCGACCAGGATGTGCCGCAAGGAAAGGCCGGTCCGGAGGGCAAGGTCGGTCGGCAACCCCGACTCTGCGAGCGCCGCCCGCGCAGCGCCCGCGATGTAGGTGTGGTCCACGCGGCCATCGAGTGAGAACAGCGCCTGCAGTTGCGCCGCCGCGGCGCGCAGCACTCGCGACAAAGCCGCAAGGGCCGCGGCATCCTCCGTCCCGAGATCCGGGCTCGGAAGCGAGGCCACCTCGAGCAGCGTCTCGCGCGCCGCCGGCACGGTACCCAGGCGCTCGATGCAGATCTTCAATGATTCCTTGCCGGCGCTACTCTCGAATCCCACCCCCTGCCTGCGGGTGATCGCCTTGCGCCAGTCACCCTCCTTGGTGAGCGTGAGTCGCACCAGAGCCTTCCAGGATTCGAGACAGCTCGCCTGCGGCTCGAGCGGCCCCATGCCGGGCAGGCGCTCCGCCTCCGCGCAGACATCCGAGCCCAATGATCGGCGGGCCAGCGCGAGGCGGTCCTCCACGATCCGCTTCAGACTCGAGGTGACGCGCCGGCACAGGGCGTCGGGCTCCTCACTCAACACGTGCGGCAGCCAATGAGCGCGCTGCCTGAGCATATCGGCGAGCAGGCGCTCGACGTGGCCCCATCGGTTGTCCAGCCGCTCGAAGAGGAGCTCGAGGTCCCTGGAGAGCTCCGCATCCTCTTCCGCTGCAAACAGAGTCTCGCGTGCGGCGCGCAGATACAGCTCTTCGGGACGCGAGCTGACGGCCAGGTCGCTGCCGGCGCGAGCCGTGACCGGAAGCTGACTCGCCAGCCGGAAGTTGAAGGAATCGATGGTCTGGATGCGCAGCCGGCCAGGATCCCGTGCGAGCCGCCAGCCGCGCTCCTGCGAGCGCGCGAGCGCCGCGGCCGCGAGCTGCCGCAAGCGATCCGCCTGTCCGCCGTCAGCGATTTCGCCACGCAGGGCCCTGAGAACCCGGGTACGCATCTCCGCCGCCGCGCGGCGGGTGAAGGTGATCGCGAGGATCTCCTCCGGTTCATCGACCACCGCGAGGAGTCGCAACAGTCGTTGCGTGAGCACCGTGGTCTTGCCTGAGCCTGCCGGCGCCTGCAGGATGATCGAGAGATCGGGGTCGATCGCCCGCTCGCGTGCCAGGTCATCGGCCTCAGCGGGACCGAGGGCGTCCATGCTCGAGAGGCTATTCGTCATCGATCCCCCGCAGCCCCTCCTCGGGCTCATCATCCGTGGCGATCAGACTATCGCCCACGCGGCAGACGCTCGCGACGTGGCAGAAATCGCAGGCTCCAGGCTTCGGATCCACCAGCGCCTGTCCAGCCGCGAAGGCCGCCGCCAGCCGCTCCACGAGGTGGTGCCATTCCCGGACGCGCACCTGCCACGCCTCCCCCGATTGTCCAGCCGCAGTCTTCAAACCTGCCACCTTCGGCAGCAACTCCTCGCTGGCGGCAATGCCGTCGTATCTGACCTCTCTTGCCGTGACGTTGACGGTCGCCATGGCGACGACATCCTCGCCCACTGCAGCCAGGTACGCGAGAAGCTGCGGATGCGACGGCCGATCTCCATACCAATCGGGACTCACCCGCCTGCCGCTCTTGTAGTCGAGAATCGCGATGCCGCCGCTCTCGAGCGCATCGAGGCGATCGATGCGCAGGCGCAGCTCCTGCCCCGCCACCCGAAGCCGCGAGTCGTACTCGGTATGCCTCACGCGAAAAGGAGCGCGCCCGCGCTCGATCTCGAGCAGCCGGCGGATGAGCCGTGCGGTGCGGCGGCATTCCCGCGCCAGCGCCGGACGGGGAACCGAGTCCTCACCCGCCGCTGCGAGTGAGACCGCGGCCGCCTCGACACAACTCCTCACCCACTCATCGAGCACCTGCGGCGCGAGCGCAATCAGCGCGCGCGAGTCACCGAGCCGTTCCCACAGTTGCTGCAGGGCGGCGTGCAGGAGCTGCCCGCGGGCATCAGGCGCAATGCCCGGCTCCGGCACGCCGATCACCTGGCTTCCCAGCCTGAGCTCCGCGTAGGCGCGGAAAGGACATTGGTTCTGCAGCTCGAGACTGCGAGTGCCCGAGGGCAGCGGAAGCTGGGAGTTCCACGTGACCCCGACATCATCGCGCCACTCCGTGAGCAACCCCGAACGGTGAAGCCGCGCCGGGAGCCATATCGAGCCGCGTGCCTTCACACTCCGTCGCGCGGCGGGCCGCCACTCCTCGAGCAACGGGCTGGGCAACAATTCGATGTCCTGCGCACGGGCCGGCGCACTGAGCACCAACTCCGCGGCCGCGGCACGCCAGGCCGCGATGAGCGCCCGTGCTTCCTCCAAACGGCCGGCGGCCGTCGCGGCGGGCCAACCGGCCACAATCTGCGCGGCCAGCGGCAGAAACGGATCGGGCGCGACCGGCTGCGGGAAGGTCTCCGCATTGAGTCCGGCAACCCACAGGCCGTCGTAACGGGCCACGGGGTCCGCGTATGCAGGGGAAATGGTCACCGTCGCATCATCATCCGAGGGCCGGTACGGGCTCAGCGCCGCTCTTTCCGTCAGCCAGCGTACGGCGATATCGAAAGTCAGCGTTTGGGCCGCGGCCGAAAGCTCGCCCAGCTCCTCGAGCAGCTCATGGAAGCGCGCGAGTGTCTGTTGCTCGGCGCTGCCGCGCGTGCGGGCTCCGGGCCAGCCGAGGATCGTCAGCGCCGCCTCGAAGCTCTCCGACCACTCCCGCGGGTTTGCCGAGCTCGCACGCACCGACCCGGCCGCGCCTTCCAGGCGCGCGCTGACCGCTTTCGCCGGCCCCGCGAGCGCGGCGGGCGCCCGGCGCAGCGCTCCCAGGAGAGATCCGAGATCGAGCCGCAACCGGCCCTGCTGCCGCAGCCACAGATCGAGCGCGGCACGCGCCGCGGAGTCCGGCTCGGACCACCAGGGTGCCCGCAGCCATTCGAGGAGGCTCTCTACGCCTACGGCCTCTCCTGCGAGCAGCGCGAGGCTCGCGAGCGCATGAGCGATCATCGGCAGGCTCGCAAGGGGCTGACCGCCCTCGATGGCCACGAGCGACCGAGCTTCGTATCCCGGGAAGCTCTGTTGGATCAGGGTCGCCAGCCGCTCGCGCCGGCCGGCCGATCCAGGCAGCAGGACGAGGAGGCGCGCATCCGCTTGCGCGGTGAGCCGCCGTAGACACCACTCGGCGATGCGCTCGAGCTCATCACGCTCATCGGCCGGTGTCACCACCTGCGGCGAAACCAACACGGGGGCAGCAGCGCGCGGCGCATACGAGGTCTCGAACCCGTGGTGCGCACGGCCCGCGGCAATCGATTGCAAGCGCGGCGATGGCGCGATGAAGCCTGCGAGCACGACCGGCCGCTCATCCCCGAGACACGGCAGCCTCGGCAAAGCCGCCGACAGCGGTGCAGCTCCCAGGGCACCACAGCGTTGCAACACGGCGCGGTGCACTTTTCCGAGCAGGCCCGCCTCGGTGTCGGCGGGCTCGGCAATCGCGTGCAGGTCGATGCGCAGATCCGCCGCGAGCGCGCTTGCACGGCGCAGCGATTCCGCGAGCGACACGCGGTTGACGAGGTCGATACTCTCCGTGGCCTCGGCCGTGCATTGCCGATAGAGGAGCCACTCCTCGGCCGTGGAAAGCAGTCGCGGCACACTGCGGTTGCGCGCGCCGTCGGCCGCATAGCGCTCGATCTCGCGCGTCAGCCAGACCTCGAGCGGCAACACGTCCGGGCTCGCCCACACGCGCCTGCCGCGTGCGAGCTGCGCTGCCGAGTAGGCCAAGCCCAGTGCATGCGCCCTCTGCCGCGAAGGCACGAGCACCGTGCCTCCGCTGTCGAGGACTGCGTTGAGATGGCTCGGAATATTCAGCAATACAGGAACTTAGCGCTAATTCTTGCGCTCTTACTTGAAACGCGAGGTCGCCTCGACCACATTACTGGGCGCAGCAGCCTCGCCGGACGGAGCGGTGGCAGCGGCGCTCGCATAGCTCTGCAGAAGCTCTTCGATGCGCGAAAACACCACCCGTAGCATTGCCGGATCGGGAAGCGTAGTGACCCGAAAATGGTTGCGGTATGGCACGTTGAAGCTCACGCCCGGCGCCACCAGCACGTGCTTCTGCTCGAGCAGATCGAGCGCGAACTTCTGATCGTCGAAGGCCGGCAGCTCGGCGGCATCGACGCCGACGAAGGCATACATCGCCCCCTTCGGGGGTGCCAACTCGAGAAACCGGCTGCTGCCGGTCGCGCTCAGAATGGTCCGCCGCGACTCAAAGAGGCGCCCACCGGGGCTGACGAGATCCTTCACGCTTTGGTAGCCACCGAGCGCCGTCTGCACCGCCCACTGCGAAAGCACGTTGCTGCAGAGGCGCAGTGAGCTCAAGAGCTCGAGCGCGCTCAGATAATCTGCCGCGGCGCGGGTGCGGCCGGAGAAGACCGCCCAG
>Ga0105240_10011098_pt1 | contig 12598 bp, 11 predicted proteins | sample KBSC54metaG_FD_80426 | JGI IMG/M metagenome (GOLD analysis project Ga0105240, IMG submission 80426) | Corn rhizosphere microbial communities from Kellogg Biological Station, Michigan, USA - KBS C5-4 metaG | ecosystem: Host-associated > Plants > Roots > Rhizosphere > Soil | place: Michigan, USA... | reverse complement strand
GTCATCTCCACCACCGATGCGCGCGTCACCCACTACGCCGCGCAGCCGCTGTATGCCGGAACCGATTACGCATTCGGGGTATTCGCGATCGACACGGCCGGACAGGTCTCCACCTCGCAGACCATCGCGGTGACCACCTCTGCCTTCCCGGCCGCCGCCGCACCGCTGCCGCCGGCGGACAACAGCGTCGCCGCGCATCCCTTCTCCGATACCCGGATCGACGTCGTCTGGGGCAGCTCGCCGAGTTCCGACGTATCCGGCTACCAGGTGCTTCGGGACGGCGTGCCGCTGCCCGGCGGGCGGCTGGAGCTGCCCGGTGGCCTGCGCTACTCGGACAACACCGTCAGCCCCGGCGTGCAGCACAGTTACGCGATCGAGGCAGTCGATTCCGGCGGCCAGGTCTCCGCGCCGACCACCGCCAAACCGCCGGCCACCGCCACCGCACTGGCGGCCGGAACCGGGCAGATCGCCCGCGGTCCATACCTCTCCAAGGTGACCGGCAACTCCGCGGTGATTTCCTGGTGGACCAACGTCGCCGCCACCGGCATCGTCCACTACGGCATCGCGGCGGTCACCGAGCACAGCCTCACCGACTCGGCGACAACGCAACATCATGCGGTCACGCTGACCGGCCTGGCGCCCGGCAGCGCGTACCGGTACACCGTCGGCGACGGCACGCTGTCGAGCACCGAGGCGACCTTCAAGACCACCGCGCCGGCCGGAACCCCCTTCTCCTTCGCGGCGATCGGAGACTTCGGTGGTGCCAGCGCCGGCGAGGCGGAGAACGCCGCCAACATCGCGACCGCCGGGACGTCCTTCATCCAGACCGCCGGCGACAACATCTACGCCTCGGCGGGCAACCCGGAGCCGGACTTCAGCACGGTGTATTCCGACTACGACGCGCGGTTCTTCAAGCAGTTCGCAGCCGCGGTGCGTAACCAGTCCTTCTTCCCCGCGAACGGCAACCAGGAGTACTACAGCAACGGCAAGTTCTGGAGCACCTTCCCGATGCCCGGCAGCAACCACAGCTGGTACAGCTACGACTGGGGCAATGCGCATTTCCTCGTGCTGGACAGCGAATTGGCCTTCGACCCGACCACTCCGCAGTACGCCTTCGCGCAGGCCGATCTCGCCGCCAACCAGAACGCCACCTTCCGGATCGTGGTGATTCAGCGGCCGCCGTACAGCTCCGCCACGGCGACCTCCGGCTCGACCTTCGTCCGGGCCAGCCTGGTTCCGCTGTTCGAGAAATACCATGTCGCGCTTGTACTTTCCGGCAACAGCCACAACTACGAGCGATCGTTCCCGCTCTCCGGTGGCGTCCCGGCGGCTGGCGGCGTCACCTACGTCGTCACCGGTGGCGGCGGCAACGGCCACAATGCCTTCACGATCGCGCAGCCGGCCTGGAGCGCGGCCCGGGATGCGAGCCATTACGAATACACCAGGGTCAGCGTCTCGCCGGCAGCGTTGACGATCTCCGAGATCGACGCCGCAACCAACAGCACGCTGGACAGCGCGACCATCAACGGCCCGCGGCCAGTCGCGCCGCGGCTGGCCGGGCCGGTAGTGCAGGCCGTCCCGCTGCTGTCGGTGGTGCCGATCTCCGGCACCGCATCGCCCGGTTCCACCGTGGGAATCTTCTTCCACCGCCGCGGTCAGGTCGGTTACACCCAGCGGCGCAGCCTCACCGTCGGCGCGGACGGACGGTTCAGCACGAGCTACGTGGCCATCGACGCGATGCGCTACTACGCCGCGATCGGCAACGCCGCGTCCGTCCCGGTGCTCACGATGATCCGTCCGACGGTGACCGGCCCGGCGCTCCGGGTGGTCAAGCGCAACTCGGTGTACACGGTCACCGGCACCTCGATCCCGGCCACCACGGTCACCCTCCACTTCCACCGGCCGGGGGGATCGGCCAGCGACTACAGCATCCTGCGCAGGGTTGCCGTGGCCGGTAACGGCAGCTGGGCCAAGCCGTACATCGCCGCCGCCGATGTCGCGTTCTACGTCACCTCGGACGTCGAACCGGTCACGCTGACGAGCGGGAAGTACCTGATCCTGGCGCGGTAACGGTGCTCGACCGGCCTGGCGGGACTGGCCGCCGGGCCGGGGTATTCGGCGCTACGCTGCGTGCTGGACCCACGCTGCTCCCCACGTTCGAAGGAGTGGACCGGCATGTCGATCGCGCCCCGCCTCATCGTGACCGGTCATCGCCCGGACGGCAGTTCGGTGGTGCTGAAGGACCAGCCGGCCGACCCGCTCACGGTTCGCGCCTATCCCGGCTCGCAGTTCTATCTGCTGTGGGGCACCGAGGACGGCGGTGCCACGGTGGGTGGGGAAGCCGGGCCGCCTTGCACCTCACCGTTCTTCCCCGGTGCCGGCGGCACCCGGGTGTTGTTCGCGCGGTACGCCCCGGCCTCATCGACCCCGGAGCCGGTCGGTGACCCGGCCGAGCTCGCGGCCGAGGTGGACCACCTGCTGCCCGGCCTGCGCGACGTATTCGATCCGGACGACAACTCCGGGATGCATGCCACCGACACGATCGACTACGGCATCTGCCTGGAGGGCGAGCTGACCATGCGGCTGGACAGCGGCGAGGAGGTGGTCCTCACCCCCGGTGCCTGCATAGTCCAGCAGGGCACCCGGCACGCCTGGCAGAACCTCGGCGACAAACCGGCGCTGATGTGCTTCGTCGGGATCGGTGCGGCCCGAAAGTCCTAAGCACTCCTCGGGCGATTGAGCACCGCGCTGCACAGGTAGCTGGTCGCCGAGGCGTTGGCGAAGCCTCGCTTGAACACCGCGAGTCCGTCCTGTGGCTCGTCGCGGAAATGGGCCGAACCGCCGAGTACGAGGTAACGGACGTCGGTGGCGGTCTCGATGACATGCCCGAAGGCGGCGTAGGAAGCTGACGTCTCGAAGCCGGCCTCGCTGGATGCCCCGTCGTGGTAGTAGCGGATGTCGCCGTAGCGGACCCAGAGGGTCATCGTGACGATTTGGCCATCCACCAGCACGGCCAGCGTCTCCAGCCCGGCCACCTCCAGCAGCCGATCGAAATACGCCGGGCTGAACGGCTGGGCGATCTGCCTGGTCTGTACGTTGTGCTGGTAGAGCCTGAGCCATTCCTCCAGGTGATCGGCCAGTGCCACCGATCGGATCTCCACCGCCCGCCGGGCCCGGTTGACCATGTTGCGGTGCCGCTTGCGCAGGTGGACCCGTTCGGTCTCCCGATCGATGAAGTAACTCTGCTTGAACGGCCGGCACGACGTGAATTCCTGCTGCAGCACCGCCAGATCCGGACACCATAGTGGGTCGGTGACCAGTGAGACGGACGCGATGCCCTCTCGTCGCAGGTGATCCAGGCCGCCGCGGATGTCGCAGTCCGGATCGAGGGAGGCGATCGGCCGCAGGCCGGTGGCCTGGCGCAGGCCGGTCGGAGTCTGCCGGACCAGCACGAAGGTTCGCCACTGCGGCACCGGCACCACCTGCACGCCCGGTTCCTCCAGCGCCTTCGCGTACGCCTGCGAGCAGAACGGGTGCGGCTGAGAACGGTTGATCCGGCTCCGGTCCACCAGGTCGAGCCGGCGTGACAGCTGGCGGTTCTGCTGCTCCAATTGGCTTACGCGCTCGGACAGTTCCTGTTCCACGATCCGCAGTCGTTCGAGCTCGGCTGGGTCGGCCCGGCCGTCGAGTGCCGCCTCACCACCCGCCACGAAGCGCTGCCGCCAGCTGGCCAACTGCTTACGCGGCCGATGGGTCTCGGCCGCCAGTTCGGTCAGCGTCTCACCGCGGAGCAGCCGCAGCACGATCTCGGCCTTGACCTCGGTCGGGCACCGAGAGTCCGGACGGGGCGTTCGACCGACCTCGGCAGGTGTGATGGCAGGGACTGCTTCGCGCCGTGCGGATGGTGCCGGCGCGGCATCCGCTTCGGCTTGTCCGGCCGGGGGAATCGGCTCGGCAGGTGCAGTCGCTTGGACGGCCTTCGGTAGCGTGAGATCCGTCATCGCATCCGGCCGCCGTCCCGCATCGCTATCATTCGTGTCGATCCACTCCAGGAGCGGTGGTGAGGAGGCTCGCCGATGACGTCCGTGAATGGCCACCGATCGGCAGCAGACGAGCCGAAGGATCTCGATGCCGTCGTCATCGAGCGATTCCAAGCGCAGTTGGGCGGCCTGGCTGGGGTTTCCGCCGACAGTGACCTGCTCATCGATCTCGGTCTCGATTCGATCGGGTTGGTGACCATCCTCCTTGACCTCGCCGACGAGTTCAATCTCGATCTGTCATCTTCCCGGGTGAGGTTGGCTCGGATCAATACCGTCGGCGATGTCGTCGAGCTGGTCCAGGCGCTGCTGGAAGAGGCCACGACCGGCGGCTGACGGCCATGCCGTCACCGGCGCCGGCAATGAACCTTCCGACGGACAATCTGCTTCCAGAAACAGTGGATTGACCTCTTCTCCTGGTTCGATGAGCGTGTTAATCTGACGGCCTCGCTGGCTGTCTAGCGAGGCCATGCGCTCGTAGCTCAACCGGCTAAAGGAGGAAGCCGCAAGAGGGATCCGCGATGGACCAGGCGATCAGCGCGACCGGCTCGCGAACGGTTTGCGCACCGGCGGTTTCGCCGCCCAACCACGGTCGTCACCTTTTACGCACGCCGAGCGGGAAGGACATCGCATCGGGTCTCAGGCGCGACCGAATCCTGAGAGCACCGGTCTTGTAAACCGAAGGTTGCGGGTTCGAATCCCGTCGGGCGCACCAGCCACACGTCATACCGCACCACCTCATGCCGCGGCAGGTCCTGCCGCGGCACGTTCAGCGCGGCCCGTGAATCGCGGCACATCGCATCGCCGGCTGCCGGTGCACACACCCTTGCTAACGCTCAAGCCTGAGCACGGTGCACGGTATGGAGCACAGTTGTCGAAGGGTGATTCAGCGTCGAAGGGTGATTCAGGGTCGAAGGGTGATTCAGCTTGCGATGAATGGGGCTCCGGCGACCGCCGTGTCGCCGGAGCCCGGATCCGGTTCGCCGAAACCGGAAACGTGACCGCCGAAATCACCTGTTGTGACCGCCGAGATCACAAGGCCCGCCGTCGCCGATACGCCGGGACCGGCAGCGCCGAACTGCCAGTTACTGCTGGGTGACCGCGTTACGGGAACGGGGTGATCAGGCCCGCACCGTCGCAGTCGTGCGTCGCGTCACTCCGCCGTTGTCGGGCCACGTGCTCGCGCGATTGTCGCGAGTGTGGCACCGGCGTCGGCATGCGCCCGAAGGGGCAGCGTGTGCGCTGTCCCATCCGGTGTCGCGAGGACAGCGGCATCCCGGTCGACGTGGATGATTGTGGCGTTCTCGTCGATCCCCGGAACCGCTCGGCGCACATCTTCTGTGAATGTCCGCGTGAGCGTCGATGTCACAGCTTCGCCTTCGGGTACCTGGAATTCCCCGAGGATTGTGTGCGACTCGGCTGCCCGGCTCAGGGCTGTGCCTGTCACCGAGAGCCGATCCGCGGCGTCCTCGGGTGTAGCGAATACCTCGACACCGTCCGGCTTGATTGTGAGGCCTGTGGCTGCCTCGCGTCCGAACAACATTACGGCTGTCATGGGTCTATCACCTCCTTTCCTGGTCTCGAGCTGGATATCGCCCGTGGCCGGGCGAGTTCAGGGTGGCGGCAGAACCGGCAACCGGCCTGCCACCGGGAACGAGCTGAGACGCATCACCATCGCAGCCCCCTCGTCATGAACACGCTGTTCGGGTCCTCGACGTAGTCGGCGAACGGCTCGCAGTAGTCGAAGCCATGTGCCCGGTAGAGACGTCGAGCCGGAACGAAGAACTGCGATGAGCCGGTCTCCAGGCTGGCTCGGGAGAAGCCGCGGTGGGTGGCCACGGCCAGGATGTGCTTGAGCAACATCGATGCCACCCCGTGGCCGCGATAGGCCGGCGCGGTACGCATCGACTTGATTTCCACGCTGTCCTCGTCCAGCGCCAGCATGGCGCCGCAGCCGACCAGCCCGTCGTCGGAGTCGTAGACCGACCAGAAGTCGACCTCCGGCCGGCGCAGGCCGGCCAGATCGAGCGCATGTTTGCTGCCCGGCGGCGTCACCGAGCGCATCTCGGTGATGTGATCGTCGAGGAAGCGCACGATCTCGCCGCCGGACAGGTCGTCCGGCCTGATCAGCAACCGGCCGACGGTCATACGCCTACCAGCAACCCGCCGGCGAAGAAGCCCGGTGCCGAGGCATGGCTCAGGTACTGCTCGCCGCGCCGGAGGCCGACCTTGTCCCGGTAGTCGATCAGGTTGAGCATCCAGTCGCAGTTGCCACAGTGCCCGACCCGGTAGAGCATCTCGGCGAAGTGCAGCTTCGATTTGTGGATGCCGGCCACCATCGCGTTGAACGACGTCAGCGGCTGATAGAGATTGGTCGGAAACACCATGGTCACCTCGGCGATCGACGTCCCGGTTGTACCGAGGACGGCATCGAGCGTGTCACGCGCCACCTGCTGCCGCGACACCATGGAATCCCGGCCCAGGAGACCCTCGTAGTCAATCTGCACCGCCGAGGAGGCCAGCCGCAGCTCGCCGCCACCGTCCCGGCTGATCAGGCAGCTGGCCGCCGCGTCGCCGAACAGCGCGAACTGGCGTACCCGTTCCCGGTCGGTCGCGGCGGCGTCGAAGGCCACCACCAGGACGTTGCGCACCGCCGGGTCGTCGAACAGTGCGCAGCCGTGGCCGAGTGCGGTCACCGAGGCGCAGCATTGCTGGAAGGACATCAGCACCGGCACGCAGGACACCAGGCCGGCCGCCTCCAGCACGCCGGCCACGAAATCCCGATCGACCTGGGCGAGGTTGGCGTCGGTGGTGGCGAACACGACGCGGTCCACCTGGCGAGCGGGCAGCCCCCGCTCGGCCAGCGTGCGCTGCACGGTCGCGACCACGTAGCCCGAGACCGGGCCGGACATCTTGCGGAACGTCCCGCACCCCATGGTGGTGAAATCGGCTCCGTTCGATTCCGCCTGCCACCATTGCTCGAAGTCCGGCAGGTCCGCCGGCTTGCATTCCAGGTCGCCGAGCTCGCAGGCGAACGAGCCGACCGTGACGGTATCGGCGGTCACGACCGGGCCGAGCTCATGGTCAGCGAGTCGATGTCGCGCATCACCGACGCGATGCCGTCCACGTCGTCCAGCCGGGCGACCCAGTCCGGCCGGAAGGCGTGCTCGCCGCCGGTTGCGGCCAGGTAGTTGACCATGACCAGGATGACCTGCAACGAGCTCAAGCCCAGGTCGTCACGGGTCCGGGCGGCCGCCACCTGCTCGGCGGTGATCGCCTCGAACCCGGGCTGGCTGGCCAGGAAGTCGGCAAGGTTGCGCCGGTCCACGGCGACGAGGTCAGGACACATGGGCGCCGACCTTGGTGAACTCGTAGCCGTTGAGGTTGCGGTCATGGAGCCGGTTGTAGCCGTACCGGTCCTCGCCGGCCACCAGCACGCACCCGTGGTAGTCGAGGTCGATCCGGTCACCGAACTCGCTCAGTTCCCGGACGTTCTCGTACACCTTGACCGAGGGCACCACGTAACGCGAGGCGAAGCCGAGCCGCGGCTTGTCCGTGGTGTTGGGCAACGAGCCGTGCACGCACTTGGCGGTGAAGATCACGAACTGGCCGGGCTTCATCTCCATCGTCACGTAGTCCTCGGCGCTCGGATCCCAGTCCGGGTCCAGTTGGAGCTCGGAGTAGTCGTAGCCGAAGAAGTCGTGCGTCTTGCTCTCCACGTTGCGGGTCAGCTGCTTGGTCTCGTCGTAGTACCACCGCTTGTGGCTGCCCGGGATGAAGGTGAGGCAGCCGTAGACCCGGCTGGTCGGCGAGAACGCGGTCCAGACCGTCAGCTCCTGGAAGCGATCCTCGGTCTTCTCCTCGGTGTACTGCAACGACGGCGAGGACGAGGTGGTGGTCTCGCCGACCACGAAGGTCTCCACCTGGTGCCAGCCGGTACCCGCCTCACCGGGTTCCTTCTTGAAGATATTGGTCTTCCAGCACAGGATGTCCTCGCCCATCAGGCTCTGCAGGCGTTCCACGATCTCCGGCCGGCCGATGTGCTCGGACAGCGTGTTGCAGTCCAGATGCCGGTCGTAGTTGATGATCGTCGACTCGTGCGGCTTGTTGGCCGACAAGACCATCTCCAGCTTGGCCCGGTCCCAGCGCAGCGGAGCGTCGTCCGGGTCGTAGAGGTCGAACGGCCCGACGTAGCCGTTGTCCTTGAAGAACTGCACCTGGGACTCGGTGAGCCGAAACTTCTCACCCATGGAGTGCTCCTTTGCTGATGGGTGGATGGGTCACTTTCTTCTTGCCCAGCAACCGGGTGGCGTTCCCGGCGAAGAACATGGCCCGTTCGGACTCGGGCATGGTGTCGGGGATTGCACCGTCGGTGATCAGCCGGTCGATGAAGGTGGCCTGCCGGCCCTGCAACCGGAAGATCGGCCAGTCGGTGGCAAAGAGCACCTTGTGGTTGATGCCGCGCCGCAGCAGTGCGTTCAGCCGGGCGCTCGCCGAGGCCTCGTACCCGCTGACGTCGAGGTAGAGGTTGGGCCGGTTGTTGCACAACATCGCGCACTCGTCGGTGTAATGCACGGTCGCGTGCGCGAAGACGAAGTCGACGCCGGGGAAGTCGCGGGCCGCCTGGTCGATGTGGATGGGCTGGGCGAGCTCGAAGTCCAGCACCGGTGCGGTCGCCCCGATGTGGGTCAGCACCGGTACCCGGTAGGCGGCGCAGATCTCATAGAACGGGTAGAGCAGCCGGTCGGACAGCGTGTACCCGCAGGGTGGGTAGAGCTTCATGCCGTCGAAGCCGTACTCGGCGATCGACCGCTCGAACAAGGCGATGCCGTCCTCGCCCCACCGCGGGTCCACCCCGGCGAAGATCCGGAACCGCCCCGGATGCCGGTCCCGGACCAGGCGATGGTGGTCGATCAGCTCCTCGATGGTGTGCGTGCTGTCCGGCAGCGCATGGGTGAAATCCGGGATGAGCAGCACCGCCTCGCTGATGCCCGCCTCGTCCATCTCGGCCACCAGCTGATCGCACAGTGGATCCTGCAGCGTGCCGGCGTACAGCTTGGCCACCTTGGCCTTGCTGACCGGCATCCCACGCGCCTCCAGGGCGACGGTGATGTTGTCGATCACGCCGTCCCGGAAGGACGGAGGGAAGCACATCTCCGCCGCGACATGGCAGTGGAAGTCGATGATCCGGCTGGTCACCGCGCGTCCGATCCACGCCGGACGATCGCGATGAGGTCGCAGACGTACTCGGCGGCGATGAATTCCTGCACGTACTCGAAGGCATCTATCCCGGTGTGCTCCTCGAGCAGGAAGACGATGCTCATCAGGCCGACCGAGTCCACGCCGAGATCGGCCTGCAGGCTCATCGACGGCGTGATGCTGCCGGCTCGCGGTACCGCGCCGGCGATGATCCGGCAGATCGTGGCGTCGGTGATGGTGCCGGTCTCGGTGCTCATCGCACTGCCTCCGCATCGGCGGGAAAGACCGTACGCAGCACGGCCTCGCGATCGACCTTCAGGTTGCGGGTGAGCAGGCCGCTCTCCGGGCTCAGCTCACCGGCCGGCCGGAAGACCACCCGGACGATCCGGTGCGAGGCCGGCCGCTTGGCGTTGGCCCGCTCGATGTGTGCCTCGATCTCGCCGGTGCGCCGGGCGTCCTGCCAATCGTCGAGCCAGATCGCGCAGCTCAGCGTGCTCGCGCCGCCGGCCGTAACCACCACCGCCTTGGTCACCGCGCAGGACCGTTCGATGTCGCGTTCCAGCTGTTCCGGGCTGATCTTCACGCCGCTGCGGGTGATCAGCACGTTCTTGTTGCGGCCGACCAGGGCGAGGTGCCCGTGGTCCCACCGGCCCAGGTCACCGGTCGCGATCCGGCCACCCGGCAGGAACACCGACGGTTCGGTCTCCACCCCGTCGAAGACATACCCGATCGACTGCGGCTGCCGGCTGCGTACCACCACCTCGCCGTCGTCATCGGTCAGCGTGACGGTGACCCCCTCGACCGGCCGGCCGGCGGTACCGATCCGGTTGTGACCGGGCAGGTTGAACGCGATCCAGCCCACCTCGGTACTGCCGTAGACCTCGTACAGCGGTGCACCGAGTTGATGGAACACCGTGACCAGCCGCGGCGAGACCGGCGCCGAGCCGGTGAGCATCAACCGGATCCGGGAGCCGTACATGCTCAGCCAGCGCCGGCCGAGCCGGGCCCGCAGGCCGCGGCTGAGTCCGGGGGCCAGCGCATGCAGCGCGGCCGCGGCGTAGTACGGCAGCCGGTCCCGGCGGCCGGCCGCCCGGATCCGGGTGTCGACGATCTCGAAGAAGGACGGCGGCCCCAGTACGATCGTCGGCTCCAGGGCCTTGAGTTTTCCGAACATCCGTTCCGGCGCCACCACGCTGGCCCGGCAGCCGTACCGGATCGCGGTGTAGAACAGGTAGCGCTGCTGGAAGCTGGAGAACGGCATCACGATCAGGATGTCGTCGTCGGGACCGATCCGCCACGCCGCGGCCGAGGTCTCGATGGTGTTCACGATGCCGGCCCTGGTGAGCAGCAGGCCCTTCCGGATCCCCGCCGTGCCCGAGGAGAACGCCACCGTGAACACGTCCGGATCCAGCACCCGGTCATGCCGCACCGCGCGCGGGGTCAGCCGGACCGGCCGCTCACCCAGCACCGCGACCGCCGGATCGGCACCGGCCAGCCGCACGGTACGGCCGACGAGCAGCGCGCTCAGCTCGTACCGTTGCAGCAACTCGCCGGCGTCCACCGGCGCCGCTCCGCCAGCTGCAGCCTCGACCGGCAGCGCAACCGAGACGCAGCGCAGCCCGAGCAGCGCCAGGTCGGCGACCATCCAGTCGTAGCAGTTGGCTGCGAGCAGGCCGACCAGGTCGCCCTCGGCGAGTCCGGACGAACGCAGCTCGGCCATCAGCTCGAGCACGTCGGCATGCAGTTGCCCGAACGTCCGGACCAGCAGCTTGCCGTCCAGCCCGATGAACCGCAGCTGCTGGCCGGGCTGCGCGGCCAGGTCGTCGATGAGCTCGGTGAGTTGCATGCCGGTCACCGGTGCGCCAGGCTGGTTTCGGCCGTTCGGGCCGAGGCATTGTCGGCAAGTACCATCTCCGCACCCTTCTCCGCGATCATGAAGGTGGCCGCGTTGGTGTTGCCCGACACCAGGGTCGGCATCACCGAGGCGTCGATGACCCGCAGGCCCCCGACGCCGTGCACCCGCAGCCGGGCGTCCACCACGGCCAGCGGATCGGTGCCCATCCGGCAGGTTCCCACCGGGTGGTAGGAGGTGTCGCCGGTGGCGCGGGCGAACTGCAACAGCTCGGCGTCGGTGCGCAGCTGCGGCCCCGGCACGAGTTCGGTCCCGCGGTACGGATCGAACGCGGCGCCGGCCACGATCTGCCTGGCGATCCGGATGCCGGCCAGCAGGTTGTCCCGATCGGCCTGGCTGGCCAGGAACCGCGGGCTGATCGCCGGCGCCACCGCCGGGTCGGCCGAGCGCAGATGGACCGAACCGCATGACTCCGGCCGCAGCGGGTACACCCCGATGGTCATGCCGGGCTGGCGTTCCAACCTGCGGGTAGGGCCGGGACCGTAACTGCAGGCGGCGAAATGGAACTGCAGGTCGGGACGTTCGCCGGCCGGCGTGGCCGGTACGAACCCGAAGCCGAGTGCGATCGGCCGGCTCAGCACCCCGCGCCGGGTGCCCGCGTACCGGGCCATTTCCTCGACCAGCCGCCAGCCCCGGGTGCGCTCGTTCAGGGTGATCGGACGGCTGACCCGCCAGCGCAGCCGGGCCGCGTAGTGGTCGCGGAAGTTCTCACCCACCCCCGGCAGTGCCAGCCGTACCGGAATCCCCACCCGGGAAAGCACATCCGGCGCCCCGATGCCGGACAGCTCGAGCAGCTGGGGGGATTGGATGACACCAGCACTGAGCAGCACCTCGCGCCGGCAATCGGCCTGGTACTCCCGGCCGCCGAGCCGGTAGCGCACGCCGATGCAGCGATTGCCCGCCCAGCGCAGCATGCTGACCCGCGCACCGGTGCGCACGGTGAGGTTCGGCCGCTGCCGGGCCGGACGCAGGTACCCGTCGACCGCCGAGCAGCGCCGGCCGCGCCGGACCATGAACTGGTAGTAGCCGAATCCGTCCTGCTCACCGCTGTTGTAGTCGGGGTTGCCGGGATAGCCGGCCTCGGCCGCCGCGGCGAGGAACGCATCGCACAACTCGTCCCGGTCGGTGGGTGGCCCGACGTCGATCGGCCCGCGCTCGCCGCGGGTTTCGCCGGTCAGGCCGTGCACCCGTTCCAGCCGCCGGAAGTGGGGGAGTACCGAATCCCACGACCAGCCAGGGTCGCCGGTTGCTGCCGCCCAGTCGTCGTAGTCCGCGCGCTGCCCACGCACGAACACCATGCCGTTGATGGCGTTCGACCCGCCGAGCAGCCGGCCGCGTGGGATGCCCACCCGGCGGCCGTCGATGGTGGGATCCGGTTCGGTGGTGAAACACCAGTCGTAGCCGGGGTTGCCCATCCAGCGGACCTCCGCCAGCGGCACCCGCAGCAGCG
>Ga0105240_10011097_pt1 | contig 12598 bp, 9 predicted proteins | sample KBSC54metaG_FD_80426 | JGI IMG/M metagenome (GOLD analysis project Ga0105240, IMG submission 80426) | Corn rhizosphere microbial communities from Kellogg Biological Station, Michigan, USA - KBS C5-4 metaG | ecosystem: Host-associated > Plants > Roots > Rhizosphere > Soil | place: Michigan, USA... | reverse complement strand
TTCTCGCACTACCGCTGGTAAGCCCACTCCACACTGAGCTTTCCGGCGCGGGCGGTTTGAGATAAACCGCCCGCGCCGTTCGTTCAGGCCCCCGCTCACGAACCTACGAACCGCACCCTTTTTCAGAGCTGTCCGCTATGCCCCGCGCTCATAAAATCGAAGACTACCGCAACTTCGGAATCATGGCCCACATCGATGCGGGCAAGACGACGACGACGGAGCGGATCCTCTACTACACCGGCAAGAGCCATAAGATCGGTGAAGTCCACGACGGCGCGGCCACCATGGACTGGATGGAGCAGGAGCAGGAGCGCGGCATCACGATCACGTCGGCCGCGACGACCGCCATCTGGAACGGCAAGCGCCTGAACATCATCGACACCCCCGGCCACGTCGATTTCACCATCGAAGTTGAGCGTTCGCTGCGCGTGCTCGACGGCGCGGTGGCGGTGCTGGACGGCAACCAGGGCGTTGAGCCGCAGACCGAGACCGTCTGGCGCCAGGCCGACCGCTACAACGTTCCGCGCATCGTGTTCGTCAACAAGATGGACAAGATCGGCGCCGACTTCGAGAAGTGCGTGGAATCGATCCGCGACCGGCTGGGCGTGAAGGCCGTGCCGATCCAGCTGCCGATCGGCTCCGAAGCCGCCCTGAAGGGCGTGGTCGACCTGGTCCGCATGAAGGCGATCGTCTGGGACTCCGAGGGCCTGGGCGCGAACTATCACGACGAAGAGATCCCGGCCGACATGAAGGAGGCCGCGGAGGCCGCGCGCCACTACATGGTCGAGAACGCGGTGGAACTCGACGACGACGCCATGGAAGCCTACCTCGGCGGCGAGGACCCGTCGGAGGAGGTGCTGAAGCGCTGCATCCGCAAGGCGGTGCTGTCGGGCGCCTTCTATCCGATCCTCGGCGGCTCGGCGTTCAAGAACAAGGGCGTGCAGCCGCTGCTGGACGCGGTGGTCGACTACCTGCCGTCGCCGGTCGACATCCCCCCGACCCAGGGCATCGACTACAAGACCGAGCAGCCGGTGGAGCGCCTGGCGTCGGACGACGAGCCGCTGTCGGTGCTGGCGTTCAAGATCATGGACGACCCGTTCGTGGGCTCGCTGACCTTCTGCCGGATCTATTCCGGCAAGCTGGAGAGCGGCATGGGCCTCCTGAACTCGACGCGCGACAAGCGCGAACGGGTGGGGCGGATGCTGCTGATGCACTCGAACAACCGCGAGGACATCAAGGAAGCCTACGCCGGCGACATCTTCGCCCTGGCCGGCCTGAAGGACACCCGCACCGGGGACACCCTGTGCGATCCGAGCAAGTCGCCGGTGATCCTGGAGAAGATGATCTTCCCGGATCCGGTGATCGAGCAGGCGATCGAGCCGAAGTCGAAGGCGGACCAGGAGAAGCTGGGCGTCGCGCTCGGCAAGATGGTGGCCGAAGATCCGTCCTTCACCGTCTACACCGACCCGGAGTCGGGACAGACGATCATGAAGGGCATGGGCGAGCTGCACCTGGACATCAAGGTCGACATCCTGCGCCGAACCTACAAGGTGGAAGCCAACATCGGCGCGCCGCAGGTGGCGTACCGCGAGACGCTCGGGCGTCGGGCGGAGATCGACTACACCCACAAGAAGCAGACGGGCGGCTCCGGCCAGTTCGCGCGCATCAAGGTGGTGTTCGAGCCCAACGAGGCGGGCGCGGGCTACCAGTTCGAGAGCAAGATCGTCGGCGGCAACGTGCCGAAGGAGTTCATTCCCGGCGTGGAAAAGGGCCTGGCGTCGGCCAAGGACAACGGCCTCCTGGCCGGGTTCCCGGTGATCGACTTCAAGGCCACGCTCGTCGACGGCGCCTACCATGACGTCGACTCCAGCGTGCTGGCGTTCGAGATCGCCGCGCGGGCGGCCTTCCGCGAGCTTCGCGAGAAGGCTCAGCCCAAGCTGCTCGAGCCGATCATGAAGGTCGAGGTGGTGACGCCCGAGGACTACGTCGGCGACGTGATCGGCGACCTGAACTCCCGGCGCGGGATGATCCAGGGCACCGACCAGCGCGGCAACGCCCAGGTCATCAACGCGATGGTGCCGCTGGCCAACATGTTCGGCTACGTGAGCCAGCTGCGGTCCTTCTCCCAGGGCCGCGCGCAGTTCACGATGCAGTACGACCACTACGAGCCGGTGCCGCAGGCGGTCGCCGACGAGGTGGTCAAGAAATACGCTTGATCATCCGCGCCAAGACCACCAAAAACCCCCGCTAACCACGAAGTAGCCCACCGCAGGGCTGGAGCTTTAAGACCATGGCCAAGGAAAAATTCGCCCGCACCAAGCCGCACTGCAACATCGGCACGATCGGTCACGTCGACCACGGCAAGACCACGCTGACGGCGGCCATCACCAGCACGCTGGCCAAGACCGGCGGGGCGACCGCAAAGTCCTACGCCGACATCGACGCGGCGCCGGAAGAGAAGGCGCGCGGCATCACCATCAACACGGCGCACGTGGAGTATGAGACGTCCAAGCGCCACTACGCCCACGTCGACTGCCCCGGGCACGCCGACTACGTGAAGAACATGATCACCGGCGCGGCGCAGATGGACGGCGCCATCCTGGTGGTCTCCGCCGCCGACGGCCCGATGCCCCAGACCCGCGAGCACATCGTGCTGGCCCGTCAGGTGGGCGTCCCGGCCCTCGTGGTCTACCTGAACAAGGTGGACATGGTGGACGACGAGGAACTGCTCGAACTCGTCGAAATGGAAATGCGCGAACTGCTGTCGGCCTATGAATTCCCGGGCGACGACATCCCGATCGTGCGCGGTTCGGCCCTGGCCGCGCTGGAAGGCAAGAACCCGGAGATCGGCGAGAAGTCGATCCTGGCCCTGATGGACGCGGTGGACGACTACATTCCGCAGCCTGCCCGGGCCAAGGACCAGCCGTTCATGATGGCGGTGGAAGACGTGTTCTCGATCTCGGGCCGCGGCACCGTGGTCACCGGCCGGATCGACCGCGGCGTGATCAAGGTGGGCGAGGAAGTCGAGATCGTCGGCCTGCGCGCGACCCAGAAGACCGTCTGCACCGGCGTCGAGATGTTCCGCAAGCTGCTCGACCAGGGGGAAGCGGGCGACAACGTCGGCGTCCTGCTGCGCGGCACCAAGCGCGAGGACGTGGAGCGCGGCCAGGTGCTGTGCAAGCCGGGCTCGATCACCCCGCACACCAAGTTCACCGCCGAGGCCTACATCCTCACCAAGGAAGAGGGCGGCCGCCACACCCCGTTCTTCAGCAACTATCGCCCGCAGTTCTACTTCCGCACCACGGACGTGACCGGCGTGATCAAGCTGAAGGAAGGCGTGGAAATGATCATGCCGGGCGACAACGCCGAGCTCGACGTCGAACTGATCACCCCGATCGCGATGGAAGAGAGGCTGCGCTTCGCCATCCGCGAAGGCGGCCGCACCGTCGGCTCGGGCGTGGTGACCAAGATCGTCGAATAGCCAGTCGTCATCGACTGAGAATCTGAAGGCCGCCGGAGCAATCCGGCGGCCTTCTTCTTTTTTACCGAATGGCAGTGCAGGCAGAATTTTGTCCACGGACCACGCGGACCACACGGAAAGGCTGCCATACCAATAGGTCGGTGTGGTCCGCGTGGTCCGTGGACTCAACCCTCCAGATCGGCTCGGCCCCGGCTTTCGCCGGTGAGATAAGAAAACGGCCGCCGGATCGCTCCGGCGGCCGCGTGACGTCGACGCGCCCCCGCGTCTATGGCAGCCAAGGCAGCCGGAAGTCGTTGTCGTTGCGCATCCAGCGAAGGCTGCGGCTCAGGCTGTCGAGTTGGTCCTGCAGGTCGCGGCGGTCCTGCCAGCCCAGCTGGCCGCCGTTGTTCCGCTCGGCGCGGCGCTTCTGCCAGCTGATCCGGTTGAGCTGGTCCTGCGCGCGGCGGGCTTCACGCCAGTCGAGCGAGCCGTCGCGCCGGCCGCGGTCGATCCGCTCCTGCAGCCAGTAGATGCGCCGGTCGAGGTCCCAGTATCCGCCGCCGCGATCGCCTCGATCGCCGCGATAACCCCCGCCGCGATCGCCGCGATCCCACGGCTGCGCCGCGAGCGGGGTCGAGACGAGGATGCTGGCGCCCACAGCCAGCATCACCAGGGTGGTGAATTTCATCAATCAGTCTCCCAGGTATTTCGGTTGAGTTGGTCGATTAGACTCTACTCCCGTGCGACACGGTCACACCCCTCGGTCGGAAAGTCCAACACTGACGACGCGCCAGCACAAGCTTCAACGTAGACCGAAGCTGACGGTTCATCCGCATGAAAAGTACGAGCGCTCGCCGCTAGTCATGGCGAGTACCTGATTTTCCGGGTTTGGACCCGACTAGCGCGGGTCCGTGGGGCCGGCGTCCGCGCCGCCGCCGAGCGCGCTGTAGAGGCTGACGCGATTGGACGCGGCGGCCAGGCGGGTCGCGATCAGGGCCTGCTGGGCGGCGTAGAGGGTGCGCTGGGCGTCGAGGAGGGTCAGGTAGCTGTCGACGCCACGGTCATAGCGGGCCTGCGACAGGCGCCGGGCGCTGTCGGCCGCCGCCACCAGCCGTTCCTGCGAGGCGACGCGGTCGGCGATGGTCGCCTGCACCGCCAGGGCCACGGCCACGTCGCGGAAGGCCACCTGGATCGCCTTCTCGTACTGGGCCACGGCGATGTCGCGGCTCGCCCTGGCGCTCGCGAGGTTGGCGCGGTTGGCGCCGCCGTCGAAGATCGGCAGGCTGACCTGGGGCGCGAAGCTCCAGGCCCCGGAGCCGGGCGCGAACAGGCTTCCCAAATCGGCGCTGGCCACACCGGCCGCGCCGGTCAGGGTGATGCGCGGGAAGAAGGCCGCCCGCGCGGCGCCGATATTGGCGTTCTGGCCCTCCAGCGTGTGCTCGGCGGCCAGCACGTCGGGGCGGCGCGTCAGCACCTCCGACGGCAGGCCGGCCGGAAGATCCTGGCGCAGCTGGATCGACGGCAGGGCCCCCGCCGGCAACAGCTCGGCCGGAACATCCGCGCCCACGACCAGCCGAAGAGCGTCCAGGTCCTGGTCGACCTGGGCGGTCGCTGTGGCGGCGTCGGCGTGGGCCTGCTCGGCGAGGGTCTCCACCTGGTTCACGTCCAGCTCGGAGGCCGCGCCGGCCGCGAACCGGCTGCGGGTTATGCGCAGGGATTCGTCACGCGTCGCCGCCGTGGTGCGGGCCAGCGCCAGCTGGTCCTGGTCGGCCGCCAGCGTCAGGTAGTCGGTTGCGACCTCGGCGATCAGGCTGATCTGGGCCGCGCGGCGATTCTCCTCGGCGGCGAAGAAGCTCTGCAGCGCCGCCTCGTTCAGGTTGCGGACCCGGCCGAACAGATCGACCTCGTACGCGGCCACGCCGACGTTGGCGCTGTACTCGGTGGCGTCCACGGCCGCACCGACGCCGGAGATCGACGCCGGCGTGCGGCTGCGCGCAAGACCGGAGTTGGCGCTGAGCGAGGGAAACAGCTCTGCGCGCTGGACGCCGTACTGCCCGCGGGCCTTGGCGATGTTGCCGACGGCGATGCGCAGGTCGCGGTTCTCCCGCAGCGCCAGGTCGATCACGCCTTGCAGGCGCGGGTCGAGGAAGACGTCCCGCCAGGCGAGGTCGCCGCCCGAGACCGGACTGGGCGCCGGCGGGACAGCGCCGGGCCCGCCTTGCGCCGGCCAGGTCTGGGTCACCGGCAGGGCGGGGCGTTCGTAGGGCGGCGCCAGGTTGCAGGCGGCGAGGGCCAGGACGAGGCCGACGGGGAGCAGGCGCGGGCGGAGGCGGGTCATCAGGCGGGCTCGCCGGGGGCGGTTGTCGGCCCGCCCGGGGGTGGCGGAGGCGCCGGTCCGGCCGGGGCGGGCAGGGGTTCCGGCCTGGGTCGGCGGGCGAAGGTCTGGCGCACCAGCACGAAGAACACCGGCACGAAGAAGATGCCCAGCGCCGTGGCCGCGAGCATGCCGCCGATCACGCCGGTGCCGATGGCGTGCTGGCTGCCCGAGCCCGCGCCGTTGGAGATCGCCAGCGGCATGACGCCGAACATGAACGCCAGCGAGGTCATCAGGATCGGCCGCAGCCGGATGCGGACCGCCTCGAGAGTGGCGTCGATCAGCGAGCGGCCGTCCCGTTGCAGGTCCTTGGCGAACTCCACGATCAGGATGGCGTTCTTGGCCGCGAGCCCCATGGTCGTCAGCAGGCCGACCTGGAAGTAGATGTCGTTGGAAAGGCCGCGGAGCGTCGTGGCCAGCACCGCGCCCAGCACCCCAAGGGGAATGACCAGGACCACCGCGAGCGGAATGGTCCAGCTCTCGTAGAGCGCGGCCAGCAGCAGGAAGACCACCACCACCGACAGGGCATAGAGGGCCGGGGCCTGGGCCCCCGCCTCGCGCTCCTGCTGCGACAGGCCGGTCCACTCGTAGCCGATTCCGGGCGGCAACTGCGCCGCCAGACGCTCCATGGCCGCCATGGCCTGGCCGGTGCTCCGGCCCGGAGCGGGCGCCCCCTGGATGTCGACGGCGGGGAGGCCGTTGTAGCGCTCCAGTCGCGGGGAGCCGACGGTCCAGCTCGAGGTGGCGAAGGACGATAACGGAACCATCTGGCCGCCGGAGCCGCGCACGTACCACCTGCCCAGGTCCTCAGGCGTCATCCGGAAGGGCGCATCGGCCTGCACATAGACCTTCTTCACCCGGCCCCGGTCGATGAAGTCGTTGACGTAGAAGCCGCCGAGGGCGGTGCTGAGGGCGCTGTTGATGTCGGCGAGGGTCAGGCCCTGGGCGCCCGCCCGCGCCTGGTCGACGTCGATGCTGAACTGCGGCTGGTCCTCCTGTCCGTTGGGCCGCACACCCGCGAGGTTGGGGTCCTGGCCGGCCATGCCGAGCAGCTGGTTGCGGGCGGCGATCAGGGCCGCGTGGCCGACGCCGCCGGTGTCCTGCAGCTCGAAGTCGAAGCCCGAGGCGTTGCCGAGCTCCGGCACTGCGGGCGGCGTGATGGCGAAGGCCATCGCGTCGCGGAAGCGGGAGAAGGCGCCCATGGCGCGGCCGGCGACGGCCTGGGCGCTTTGATCGGCGCGCGGACGGTCCTTGAAGTCCCGCATCCGCACGAAGGCCTGGCCGGCGTTCTGGCCCGAGCCGGCGAAGCTGAAGCCGGCGACGGTGAAGACGGCCTGCACCGAGTCCTTTTCCTCCCGGAGGAAATGGTCGGCGACCTGGGTCATCACCGCCTGCGTGCGTTCCTGGGTGGCGCCGGGCTGGAGCTGGACGATCGTGAACAGCAGCCCCTGGTCCTCCTCGGGCAGGAACGACGAGGGCAGTCGGATGAACAGCACCGCCAGCACCAGGACGATGACGCCGTAGATGGCCATCATCCTACCGCCCCGGCCCAGCAGACGCCGCACGCGCGACTGGTAGCGCTGGCTGGCGTGGTCGAAGTTGCGGTTGAACCAGCCGAAGAAGCCACGCTTGGCCGCCTCGCGCTGGTGATCGACCGGCTTCAGCAGCGTCGCGCAGAGGGCCGGTGTCAGGATCAGCGCCACCAGCACCGACAGGCCCATGGCCGAGACCAGGGTGACCGAGAACTGCCGGTAGATCACGCCCTGGGAGCCGCCGAAGAAGGCCATGGGCACGAAGACGGCCGCCAGCACCAGGGCGATGCCGATCAGGGCTCCGGTGATCTCGCCCATGGATTTGCGGGTGGCCTCGACTGGCGGCAGGTTCTCCTCGCGCATCACCCGCTCGACGTTCTCGACCACCACGATCGCGTCGTCCACCAGCAGGCCGATGGCCAGGACGAGGCCGAACATGGTCAGGGTGTTGATGGAGTAGCCCAGCACCGAGAGGATCCCGAACGTACCCAGCAGGACCACGGGCACGGCGATGGTGGGGATCAGGGTGGCGCGCCAGTTCTGCAGGAACAGGAACATCACCAGGAAGACCAGCACGATGGCCTCGGCGAGGGTCTTGACCACCTCCTCGATCGACTTCTGGATGAACGGCGTGCTGTCCAGCGGGACGACGTATTTCACGCCGGGCGGGAAGAATTTCGACAGGTCGTCCAGGCGCGCCTTCACGGCCTTGGCGGTGTCGAGCGCGTTGGCCCCGGGCGCCAGCCGGATCGGCAGGCCGGCGGCGGGCTTGCCGTTGTACCTGGCGAGCGAGGTGTAGCTTTCGGCCCCCAGCTCGACGCGCGCGACGTCGCTCAGGCGCACGATCGCCCCGTCCGGGGAGTTCTTCAGGATGATGTTGGCGAACTGGTCGGCGGTCTGCAGGCGCGACTGCGTGGTGATGGTGGCGTTGAGCGCCGTGCCGGGCATGGCCGGCGTGCCGCCGAGCTGGCCGGCGGAGACCTGGGCGTTCTGGGCCCGGATCGCCGCGATCACGTCGGCGGGGGTCAGAGAGTAGCCGTTCAGCTTGTTGGGATCGAGCCAGATCCGCATGGCGTGCTGGGCGCCGAACAGCTGGGTGTCGCCGACGCCCTGCACCCGGCTGATCGGGTCCTGGATGTTGGAAGCGATATAGTCCGCCAGGTCGGTGTCGCTGTAGCGGCCGTCCTCGGAATAGAGGCCGACCACCATCAGGAAGTTGCGGGCGGATTTGACCACCGTCAGGCCCTGCTGCTGGACCTCCTGCGGCAGTAGGGCGGTGGCCGTCTGCAGCTTGTTCTGCACCTGCACCTGGGCGATGTCGGGATTGATCCCCTGCCGGAAGGTCAGGGTGATCTGGGCCGAGCCGTCGCTGCTGCTGGCGGACGATATGTAGAGCAGGCCGTCGATCCCCTTCATCTTCTGCTCGATGACCTGGGTGACGCTGTCCTCCACGGTCTTGGCGGAGGCGCCGGGATAGACCGCCTGGACGGTGACCTGGGGCAGGGCGATGTCGGGATACTGGGCGATCGGCAGGCTGGTGATGGCCAGGGCGCCGGCCAGCACGATCACGATCGCGACCACCCAGGCGAAGATCGGCCGGTCGATGAAGAAGCGTGACAGCATCAGTGCGCCGCGACGCTGGTGGTGGCGGACGGGGAGGCGGGGACGGGCTTCAGCGGCGCGCCCGGCCGCACTCGTTGCAGGCCTTCGACGATCACGCGCTCGCCGGGGTTGAGACCGGACGTCACCAGCCAGCTGTTGCCGACCGTCTGGCTGACGGTGATCACCCGCGCGACGGCCTTGTTGTCGGCGCCGACGACCTGGACCACCGCCTCGCCCTGGGCGTCGCGGGTGACCGCCGCCTGGGGCGCCAGAATGCCGGTCGGCGCGACGCCGGCGCCGACGCGGGCGCGCACGAAGAGGCCGGGCAGCAGCAGGCCGTCCGGGTTGGGGAACAGCGCCCTCAGGCCCACCGAGCCGGTGCCCGGGTCGACCGTGACGTCGGAGAATTGCAGCTTGCCGGTCAGCGGGTAGGCCGAGCCGTCGTCGAGGATCAGGGTGACGTCCGCCGAGCCGGAAGGATCCAGCCGGCCCTGCGCCAGCTGCCGCTTCAGCTTCAGCAGGTCGGCGGCGGACTGGGTCACGTCGACGTAGATCTGGCTGAGATCCTGCACGGTGGCCAGGGCGCCCACCTGGCTGGCCGTGACCAGGGCGCCCGCGGTCACCGATGACTTGCCGATCCGGCCCGAGACCGGCGCCAGCACACGCGTGTAGCCGAGATTGATGCGGGCCTGCTGCACCGCGGCGGCCTGCGCCGAGACGTTGGCCACCGCCTGCTGGTAGGTCGCCTGGGCGTCGTCGTTGTCCTGGCGGCTGACCGCATTGATCGCCACCAGGTCCTTGTAGCGGTCGGCCTTCAGCTTGGCCGACCCGAGGGCGGCCCGGGCCTGGGCCAGGCCCGCCTCCGCACTGGCCAGGGCGGCCCGGTAAGGCGCCGCGTCGATCTGGTAGAGCGGCTGGCCACGGCGGACGTTGGCGCCCTCCTGGAACAGCCGCGCCTGGATGATCCCGCTCACCTGCGGCCGGACTTCGGACACGAGGAAGGCGGAGGTGCGGCCGTTCAGCTCCGCGGTGAGCGGGACCGGCTGGGTCTTGACGACGATGACCCCCACTTCTGGCGGCCCCATGGCGGGACCCTGACTGCCCTTGCCGCACCCCGCGAGCGCGGCGGCGAGGGCGAGGGCCAGAACGGCGGCGCGGCCGCAGGGGCGGATGAGAAGACGCATGGCGCACCTGCGGCGGCGACAAGGAGTCGCGGAAGCTGGCCCTTGACGAAAGGGGAACGACGACCGATTTGAGAATGAACGTTCATTCCCGGCTTGAGGCGGAGATAAGATCGAGGCGCCGGCAAGTCAACCTTGGCCGGCCAGCATTTGCTGCACTGCAAAAAATAAGGAGGAATTTGCCCGTGAGCGCGGTCCCGATCGCCAGCGACAAGGCGCGGATGCGTCAGCAGCAGATCCTCGACGCGGCCTGCGACTGCGTGCGCCGGTCCGGCTTTCACGGCGCCAGCATGGCCGAGATCGCCCAGGCCGCAGGCCTGAGCGTCGGGCAGATCTACCGCTACTTCGAGAACAAGGAAGCCATCGTGGCGGCCATCGTCGCCCAGGACCTCGCCGAGATGCGCGCCAAGTTCGCGGAGTTCGAGACGGCGGGCGGCTCGATGGTGGACATGGCCATCGACCAGTGCGCCCGGGCGGTCGACCGGAACTACGATCCGGCCCGTGCGGCCCTGGTGCTGGAAGTGCTGGCCGAGGCGGCCCGCAACCCCAAGGTCGCGGCCATCGTGCAGGCGGCCGACGCGGCCGAGCGGGCGCTGGCGCGCAAGCTGCTGGACCAGGCGCACGCGCCCGGCCGTGACGAGGCTGAAACCCTGGCCCGCGGCGAAGTGCTGAGCATGCTGATCGAGGGCATGGTCATGCGCTCGATCTGCAATCCCGACGCCGACCGAGGGGAGATCGAGCGCGTGCTGAGGGCGGTGATGCGGCTGCTGCTCTCCGATCAGCCCCTGCCGGCGGGCTGATGGGGCCTCGATCACGATTTGCAAGCCTGAGCGCCGGGCATTTTTCTGACTCCGGCGTCAAAACGTCCAATTTTTCTGGCCAAGCCATCAAAACCAGCGCATCCTTCCTTGGACGTACGGCTTTCCCCTAAGAGTGAGCCGGCGTTGGAGGATGCCCATGTCGCTGCACCCCGGGCCCGAGCGCCACGCCAAGAGCGTCGCGGAGCATGGGATTTGTTTCGGCACCGCGGTCGTGGTGCTGATGTCGGTGGCAGTCGGCTTGCAGTGGATTCTGCACCTGGTTCCCTAGGCGGCGCAGGCTGCGTCCCAGTTTCCTGAAAGCTCCAGCGTAACCCGCGCGCGTCGCCGCAGCTGAAAAAGTCGCCTGCGCCTGCGTTTCCGCGCTTGCCCCCTCCGCGACGGCAAGGGCAACACTGCGCCCCAAACCACGAGGGAAGGAAAAGGAGACGCCATGGCGCCGCCCCTGAAGATTGGACTGAACATTGTCTGGATGAAGCCGGAGCTGCAGATCGAGGTCAGCCAGCTGGCCGAGCAGCTTGGCTTCGAATCGGTCTGGTCGGGCGAGCACATCGGCCTGCCCAAGTACGACGGCTGGTGGAAGAACTACCCGTCGGTCCTGGCCAAGGGGGAAGCGGGCACCGTCAACGACGTCAGCTTCGGCCCCGACTCGGCCTTCCTCGATCCGCTGATCGCCCTGGCGGCGATCTCCGCCGCCACCAAGACGCTGCGCCTGGGCGTCGGCATCTACATGCTCCCCCTGCGCGACGCCCTGCTGGCCGCCAAGATGGTTGCCAGTCTCGACGTGATCTCCGGCGGGCGGCTGGACCTGGCGGTGGGCCTCGGCTGGAGCGAGGGCGAATACGCCTACACCGGCAATGAGTGGAAGAAGCGCGCCAAGAAGATGGACGAGACCATCCGCGCCATGCGGGTCCTCTTCGAGGAGGAGACGCCCGAGTTCCACGGCGAGTTCTACAACTTCGGCCCGCTCGGGTTCTGGCCCAAGCCGATCCAGAAGCCGCTGCCCATCCTGATCGGCGGCGGCACGGCGCCGGCCGAGCGGCGCGCCGGCTACCTCGGCAACGGCTGGCACGGCACGACGGCCAGCATCGCGGCGATCAGGCAGCACATGGCCGACGCCGGTCGCGCAGGCGAACCCTTCCAGTTCAGCAGCATCACCCTGGGACCGGTGTACAGTGACGGTCTGGAAGCGATGGCCGCCCAGGGCGCCCAGCGCGCCGTGGTCACTCCCTGGCCGGACACCAAGGTTGGCGAGGTGGGGCGCGAGGGCTTCGCCGCGCTGGAGAAATACGCGAAGGAGATCGGGCTGGTCTGAGGCGCGCCGCAGCGAGGTCTCAGTCGAGCCCAATTCCACGCCCTCTCAGTAACCCTCTCCCCGTTCACGCGGGGAGAGGTGAGGGGACGATCTCTCCGAGTTCACAACTGCATCAAGTTGCGCGCTGCCTCAGGCGCTTCCCCTCAACTCACCTCTCCCACGCTGTGGGAGAGGTTTACTGAGAGCGCGGTGAGGTTGACGGATGGTGTTGTCCTTTAGGTCCGCCGCCTCTAACTCACTTCCTCTTTCACCGGGAAGGCGTCGAAATAGAAGCGGAAATTCTCGCGCATCTCGGCCGGGTCGAGGCCGAAATCGC
>Ga0105240_10011092_pt1 | contig 12600 bp, 11 predicted proteins | sample KBSC54metaG_FD_80426 | JGI IMG/M metagenome (GOLD analysis project Ga0105240, IMG submission 80426) | Corn rhizosphere microbial communities from Kellogg Biological Station, Michigan, USA - KBS C5-4 metaG | ecosystem: Host-associated > Plants > Roots > Rhizosphere > Soil | place: Michigan, USA... | reverse complement strand
GAGACGTATCGCACTTTGCCGTCGAACGTCCGCTGCGGAAACGCATCGACGGCGAGCGCCACGGGAGCGCCCACGCCAACGGCGCCGACGAACTGTTCCGGCACCGTGAGCTGGACGCGGAGCGGCGTGATCTTGACGACCTCCGCGATCTTCATTCCCTTGGTGACGTAGTCTCCCGTCGAGACGAGGCGCTGCCCGACGATGCCCGTGAACGGCGCGCGGACGACGGTATCGGCGGCGGCTTTGCGCGCGAGCGCCACGCGGGCGCGCGCGGCCTGAAGCGCCTGATACTGCTGGCGGGCGGCGTTCCTGGCCGACACGTACTGCTGCTGCGCCGCCTCCACCTGCGTGCGCCGCTGGTCGTACTCGGACTGCGACACGACACGCTGCTCGAGCAGCTTCGCGATGCGGTCGAATTCCGCCTGGGCGAGTGTCAAAGCCGCCTTTGCGTTCGCCACTTCAGGCACGTTCGACTCGTCGAACGCGCCTTCCGGGCCAAGCGCCAGCCGCGCTTCGATCTGCGCGGCGTTGGCGACGGCTTCATCCAGGCTCGCGTCGGTTTCGACCGGCGACAGCCTCACGAGCTCGGCGCCCTGCGCGACGCGCGTGCCGCGTTCGACCGGCGTTGCGATCACGCGGCCGGCGATCTCGGCGGCAACATCCGCCTGCTCCTCGGCGGTCAGCGACCCGCTGACGCGAACGAAGCGCGCGATGGGCTGCTCGACCGCGGCGGCCGGTGAAACCGATACGGCCGGCGTATCGACGTTGGCGTCCTTCGTCCGCGCATCGCCGGTGCTGCATGCGGGCGCGACGATCGGGACTGCTGCGAACAGCAGGACGGCAAATTTGGCGATCGATTTCGTAGTCATCGGCGGAACGGCTCCTCGTGTCATGACGCTTGCACGTCCGTGGCTTGGTCGTCGTCGCCAAGCGGACAATAAATATCTCCAGACGAGTCGAGCTCGATGCCGGATTCAAGACCCGCCAGCAGGACGTTGATGACGTCATGCGCGAGCCGATCCGGGTCCTCCGCCGGCGCGAGCCGGTCGGAGAGGCTGAACGTGGCGAGTCCGACGATGCTCATGGTGAGCAGGCGGATGGCGACAGCCGGCTTCACGGTCGCTGGCAGAACGCCGGCATCGATGCACGACTGGATGTGCTCGACGAGATGCCGCTTCATCTCGCGGGCGAAGGCGAACCGCTCGTATTCACGGCTGATCCGCGGCACCGAGCGCTCGACGAACATCAGTGCGAAGTACTGCGGATGTTCGCGGCTGAATTGGTACAGGCGCCAGAAGATCGCGCGGAGGCGATCGAGCGGCGGCAGCGCCGTCAGCTCCGTCGCCGCGGGGGCGGCTCCAGGATCGCCAAGCAGCCGGAATCCTTCTTCGGCGAGCGCGAAGAAGATGTCGTCCTTGCTCGGGAAGTAGCCGTAAATGGCCGCAGGGCTGTATTCAATCCGCTCCGCGATCTTGCGGATTGAGACGTTGCGGAAGCCTTCGGAAACGAAAAGCTCCCGGGCGGCGTCGAGGATGCCGCGGCGCACTGCTTCGCGGTCGCGTTCGTGACGTTCTTTGATCCCCATGATTTTGCGTGGCCTGGCAGACGAGGTGAACGGTGTTCAGTATCATGCGCTGAACGCCGTTCACTTGTCCAACGTTGTTAGACGCTGAATAAATTTGAAAGTTTCAGCCGGTGCCAGGCACGTGCCTGGCACCGAAGGGCGTTATCTCGCTGAGGTGGCTGAGCGCAGGCTGGCTAGACCGATGAGGTACACGGCGGCGGCCGACAGCAGGGTGACCCGGAATCCCCAGTTCATCGCGATGAAGATCGCCAGGGTCGCGCCGAGAACGGACAGGGCGCCGTTGATCCCCCACGCCCAGGTCACCATTTGCGGCGCAGTGACGCGCAGCATCCGAATCCCCGACGGCATCGGGACTCCCAGCGTGACGCCGATCGGGATCAACGTGGCGACGGCCACGAGAATCCGCGCCGCCCGGGGAAACGGAATCGCCCACAGGACAATCGGTTGGACGACGAGGACGACCCCGACTGCGAGAGCAGCGATGCACGCCACGACCGTGAGCGTCGACGTCCGCAGGCGGTCACTCGCGAACCGGCGGCTCAATCGCGCGCCGATTCCGGTGCCGAGGAGCAGCGAGAACAACGTCACGGTCAGCGAATACACCGGGTGACCGAGGAGCAGCACGAACCGCTGCAGCAGCGCAACCTCGATCAGCATGAAGCCGGCGCCGAGCGCCCCAAAAAAAATCAGCCACGAGAGCCACCGCTCATCGCGCGCACCGCCCGCGAGCAGCAGCGGTCCGAGAATGAAGAGCAGTACCAGTGCAGTGGAGATGCCGAGCAGCGTCAGCAGAGCGCTGAGGCCGTTGCCGAACAGCATCGACCGGCCGAATGCCACCCGAAACTGATCCTTCAGCTTCGTGGTGTGAAAGAAGAACGGGCGGTCGTCGGTCGTCGGCCGGATGTCCTGCGCGTATTGTTCGTAGAAGGCCGTACGGTCGGTCGCGCGAATCAGCCGACCGTAATCGTTGGTCGCGACGCCGCCGAATTCGGATTGGTCGCTGCCGGCGGACGTGTCGTCGTTGTTGCCGAACGGCGCATACAGCACCTGAAAGTGCAGCCGATCGGCAGTTCGCAAAAGGCGCGCGACTTCGTCGCGCGTGAACGGCGACTTCTTCAGTAGAAAAGTGGCCACCCGATCGTGCTGCACGATGGCCAGCCGCGACGCCGCGTCCCATCCGCGCCGTTCGCACGCCGCCTGCGCGAGCGACACCAGCCGCAGGCCGTCGAACACCCATCGCGTAATCGTCAACACGCCATTCGGCTTGAGATGATCGAGGTAATCGTCGAAAGCTTCGACCGTGTACAGCGTGTTTTCGGTGAGCGTATACGCACCCGCGGCAGTCGCCGCCCACGTGTCGACGAGCGACGCCTGAATGACGTCGTACTGCTCGGCGGATCGCCGCACAAAACTGCGCCCATCGTCGACGGCGATGCGGACGCGCGGGTTCGTGTAGATGCCCCCCGAGAACTCGCTGAACCGCTGACGCATCACATCGTTGGCGATGATCGGGTTGATCTCCACGCCGTCGACGTGCGCGGCGCCGAACACCAGCGCCGAGACGAGATCGCGGCCGCCGCCGGGTCCGATGACGAGCGCGGTGAAGGGAGGACCGCCGCTCTTCAGCGCGTATGCGAGCGCCGTGAGCTCGTACCGAAGGTATTGCACGTTCGATAAATCGGGCGCGGCGTGCAGGATGGGAGTGGACGCAGCCGAATCGATGTCCATGAACCGCGTGTCGGGCAGTGCGCCCGTGTACGCGGAGCTCAGCGACCAGTCGCCGTGCGATCGCTCGTAAACGCCGACGCGCGAAAACGAATTCCACTTGCTGAACAGCACGCGATCGCCCTGGTGCCCCTTTGTGTCGACGACGTCGAACGAGGCGATGCCGGACCATTGGCCGGCAACCGGCAGCAGCATCAGCACGACCGACGCGATGGCGATACGCTCTCGCCGCTCGCACGGTGCAAACAGCAGCGCAGCGGCGCACGCCAGCGCTGCCGCCGTAAGGACGACGCCGGGAGCGCCCAGCCGGTCGAGGAGCGGAATCAGCGCCAGACAACCGGCAGCGGCGCCGACGAGATCAGCGGCATAGACGCTGTTGATCCGCGACGCCAGCCTCGAGATCGCGATCGTGACAACGAGACCTCCCGTGAAGAATGGAATCGCGGCGAGCGCGTAAATGGCGAGCATCAGCGCGAGATTCCGCGGCGAGTAGTTGAGTCCGACGCGCAATCGCACGAGAACGAACAAGGCGACGATGGTCGATGCGGCGTAGATCAGCGAGTGCCTGGCGAGCAGCCAGTCCGTCGGCTGTCGGTCGAGCCTTCGCCGCGCGACGAACGCGAACACGCCGCTCGCGCTCAAGCCAAAAAGCGCGATGGAAATCGCGAGAAAGGCTAAGTGGTAATACATGACGACCGAGAAGATGCGCGTCAGGCACAACTCGGTCACCAGCAGCGTCGCCGAGACGAGCGCGACCCCGACGAGCTGGCCGCCGGTCGGCGCGGCCTCGGAACTCATGGCGCGAGAGTGTACCATCCGATTGTGATCACTCTTCGGCGCGCGTTCGTCGCGGCCTCGCTCACCTGGACGGCGGCCCTGCCGCTCGCCACGTGGTGGGCGAGCCGACCACACCCGTCCATACCGGGTTACACCTTCGCGCTGAGTGTTTATGCGATCGGCTCCCTCGTTTGTCATCAGCGGCCCGAGCGATCGTTCTGGATGTGGTCAGCGCAAATGCCCGTGTGCGCACGCTGCGCGGGAATTTATCTCGGCGCCGCGGCGGTTGGCGTGGGGGCATTCGTCGAAGGGGCCGGTCCGCAGCGCTTCTCGCGCCTTGCACAGGAGACACGCCGCCTTCGCGCGCTCGTCCTCGCCGCAGCGCTCCCGACGGCGGCCACGCTGCTCTTTGAATGGACGACCGGGCGGACGCCGTCGAATCTGGTGCGTGCGTTCGCTGGGTTTCCGCTCGGGGCGGTCGTCGCGTGGATGGTCGCGCGGAGCGGGTAAGGTAAACTAGTCGGCCGTGCGCGCTACCGCCGCTGAAGACACACGCTCGGGTGGGCTCGTGCTCCTGTGCCTCGCCTCCTGGGCGCTCCCAGGCGTCGGGCACCTGTGGCTGGGCCGCCGCAAGGGCATCGTGTTCCTGATCGCGCTTCCGCTGATGTTTGCGATCGGCCTGGGCATCAAGGGTCGGTTGTTCCCGTTCGACATTTCCGAGCCGCTGGTCTGCCTCGCGGCAATCGCCGACTTCGGTATCGGCCTGATCTACTTCGCGGCCGCCGCGCTCGGACTCGGCGGCGGCGAAGTCCGCGCCGTGACGTACGAGTACGGCAACGCGTTCCTGATCGTGGCCGGGCTCCTCAACCTGCTCGTCGTCATCGACGCCTACGATATCGCGCAGGGCCGCAAGTAATGCAGAGTCACTTCGTACTGCTCGTGTTGTTTTCGTTCTTCGTCTCGGCGGTCTTCGCTGCGATCACGAAAGACGACGTGGGCGAGCAGCTGCAACTCGGCGGCATGCTGTTCGCGGGCTTCGTCGTGTCCGCAATCGTCCTCGGCTGGCTGATGTACCCGTTCCCCCTCTAGGCTCCGACATGGCATTCGACAACCTGCTGCTCGAACGCGAGGGCGCGGTGGCCCTCGTCACGATCAATCGTCCGAAGGTGCTCAACGCGCTGAACGCGCAGACACTCGACGAGCTGCGTCGCGCGATGCTGGAGCTTGGCCACGACGAGGCCGTTCGCGCCGTCGTCCTCACCGGCGCCGGAGAGAAATCGTTCGTCGCCGGCGCCGACATCAATGAGCTCGCCGTCCAGACCCCGACGAGCGGGCGCGAACACGCGCTCGCGGGTCAACACGTGTTCGATCTCGTGGAGAATCTCGGCAAGCCGGTGGTCGCCGCCATCAATGGCTTTGCGCTCGGCGGCGGCTGCGAGCTCGCGATGGCGTGCACGCTCAGGATTGCAGCCGATTCCGCGAAGCTCGGCCAGCCGGAGATCGGGCTTGGCCTCATCCCGGGCTATGCCGGAACACAGCGCCTCGCGCGCCTGGTCGGAAAAGGGCGCGCCATGGAAATCATGCTGACGGGGACTCCGATTTCGGCGACTCAGGCCGAGCGCATCGGGCTCGTCAACCGCGTGGTGCCCCTCGCGGATGTTGTCGCCGAAGCGAAGACGCTTGCGCAGCAGCTCGCGAAGAATGCGCCGATTGCGATGCGCTACATCATCACCGCAATCAACAAAGGGCTCGAGATGCCGTTCGCCGAGGGTTGCGTGTTCGAAGCGACGCTTTTCGGTCTCGTCGCATCGACCGACGACATGCGCGAGGGAACCACGGCGTTTCTCGAGAAACGGAAACCGGCGTTCAAAGGCCGGTAGGGCGGATCGGACAGGAAGGGCCGGACGGCGAACTGATGTCGGCGACGGTGATTGAAGGCGGACAATCGGCGGAGACTTTCAGCTTTGCGGTCGTCGTGTCGCGATATCACGAGTTCGTCACCAGCAAACTCGAGGCAGGCGCTCTCGCCGCCCTGAGCGCCGCGGGCAGTCCCCCGGAGTCGGTAACGATCGTGCGCGTGCCGGGGGCATACGAGATTCCGATCGCGGCACAGCATGCGGCGGAGAGCGGCGCGTTCAACGCCGTCGTCTGTCTCGGCTGTCTGATCAAAGGCGAAACGCCGCATTTCGACTACATCGCGTCCGCCGTGTCGCATGGTCTGACCGACGCGGCCGCCGCGACCGGCGTGCCGATGGCGTTTGGAGTGTTGACGACCAATTCGGTCGAGGAAGCGTTGGCCAGGGCGATTGACGGGCCCGGCAACAAAGGGTGGGAAGCCGCGGCCGCCGCGATCGAGATGGCGAGCGTCGTTGCGCAATTAACGGGCAGGTCCGGCGGGGGTGGGGCTCCGCGAGCGAGTGAAAAAAGACCCGCGCCATAGAGCTCGAGAATCGGCGCTGCAGATTCTGTATCAGTGGGAGATCGCCCGCGGCGACGTCGCTCGAACGGCCGCGACCTTCTTCGACCAGCAATGGCCGGACAAGGAACCGCCATCCGACGCCCTGCGAGCCTTCTCGAGCTCGCTCGCTCGCGATACCGTCGAACGGCTGCCGACGGTAGATGCGCTGATTGCTGAAACCGCCGAGCGATGGCGGCCCGAACGCATGGCGATCCTCGATCGCCTCATCCTCCGCATGGCGGTATGCGAGATGATGCGCGACCCGGCAACGCCGCCGGCCGTCGTGATCAACGAAGCGCTGGAGCTCGCGAAGACATTCAGCGCAGAAGAATCGGTGAAGTTCATCAACGGCATGCTCGACGCCATCAGAAAAAAATTGGAAACGCTCCCGCACGGAGGACACTGAGGCAGGCGGAACTGCCGCCGTGTCCTGCGTGGTTGAGAGCTCGATATGTCCTCAGAAGACGAACAGATATCCCAGCGCCGCGCCAACCTCGAGGAGTTGAGCAAGCTCGGCGTCGAGGTGTATCCGCGCAAGTTCGAGCGTCAGTCGACCGTGTCGGCGCTCGTCGAGGAGTTCGGTCAGCGCACGCACGACGAGCTCGAGGCGGAGCGCGTCGCGACGATCACCAGCGGACGCATTCTCGCCATCCGCTCGTTCGGCAAAGCGAACTTCCTCGTCATCACCGACGGACGCGCGAGGATCCAGGTGTACGTGCGTCAGGATTCGATGCCGGAGCTCGATTTCAAGATCTTCAAGCTTCTCGATTTCGGCGACTGGGTCGGCGTCGAAGGGCGTCTCTTCAGAACGAAAACGAACGAGTTCACGATCTGGGCCTCGCGGCTCCACTTCCTGGCGAAGTGTCTGCTGCCATTGCCCGAGAAATGGCATGGGCTGTCGGATGTCGAGACGCGGTATCGCCAGCGCTATCTCGATCTCGTGGTGAATCCCGACTCGCGCCGCGTGTTCGAAACGCGCAGCCGAGTGGTCGCGGCCATTCGCGAATTCATGACAGCGCGCGGTTACCTCGAGGTCGAAACGCCGATGATGCAGCCGATCGCCGGCGGCGCGATCGCGCGGCCGTTCGTGACGCATCACAACGCGCTCGACATGGACCTGTTCCTCCGCATCGCGCCCGAGCTGTACCTGAAGCGGCTCACGGTCGGCGGGCTCGAAAAAGTGTTCGAGATCAACCGCAACTTCCGGAACGAGGGGATCTCCACGCAGCACAACCCCGAGTTCACGATGATGGAGTTCTACGAGGCCTACGCCGATTACCGGATGCTGATGACGATGACGGAGGAGCTCGTCGGGACGGTGGCGAGGAAGGCGATCGGCACCGACCAGATCACGTTCGGCGAGCACCAGATATCGCTCGCCGCGCCGTTCGAGCGGCTGTCGCTGCGCGAAGGCGCCCGCCAGGCCGCCTCCGCGCGCCTCAAACGCGACGTGAACGACGCGGATTTGCGCCGGCGCGACGTCGTGGCGGCGATCGCGCGTCAGCTTGGGCTCGAGGTCACGGCGGGCCAGGGCGCCGGCAAGATCGCCACCACGATCTTCGAGGCGCTTTGCGAAGATCGCCTGGTGCAGCCGACCTTCGTGCACGACTTTCCGACCGAGGTGTCGCCGCTCTCGAAACAGAAGCCTGACGATCCCGACACCGTGGAGCGGTTCGAGCTGTATATCGGCGGCTTCGAGATCGCGAACGCGTTCAGCGAGCTGAACGATCCCGCGGAGCAGAGACGCCGCTTCGAAGCGCAGCTCGAACACCGCGCCGGCGGCGATCTCGAGGCGCACGAGATGGACGAAGACTACATTCGCGCGCTGGAGTACGGCCTTCCGCCGACGGCGGGCGAAGGCGTCGGCATCGATCGGCTCGTGATGCTGCTGACCAACAGCGCGTCGATCCGCGACGTCATCCTGTTTCCGCTGATGCGCAAGCGTGAATAAGCTCGCCATGCCATTCGAGCTCCAGATCGCACTGCGCTATCTCCTTGCGAAGCGGAAGCAGGCATTCATCTCCGTCATCTCGTTGATCTCCACGGTCGGCGTGACGGTCGGCGTGATGGCGGTCGTCATCGCTCTTGCGGTGATGACCGGGCTGCAGGGCGAGCTGCGCGACCGCATCCTCGGCTCGAACGCGCACATCTACGTCTCGAAGACCTCCGGCGGGATCGTCGATTACCGCGCCGAGGCCGCGAAGCTGTCGCAGCTGCCGCACGTCGTGGGCGCGGCGCCGGCGCTCATGGGGCAGGGGCTCTTGTCGGCGGGACGCGAGCAGGCGCCGGTGCAGATCAAGGGCATCGATCCCGAGCTGGAGCCGCGCGTCACCGACTTGAAGCGCGCGCTCAAGAGCGGCAGCTTCGACGCGCTCGCCACGCCGCCCAACGGACGGCCGGGTATTCTCCTCGGCACCGACCTCGCGGCGCAGCTCGGCGTCGCGGTCGGCGATTCGGTGTCGCTCGTCACGGCGCAGGGGACGCTGACGCCGAACGGCCTCGAGCCGTTCCCGCGGCGGTTCCGCGTCGCCGGCATCTTCAATCTCGGCCTGTACGAATTCGACGACACATTCGCCTTCGTCGCGCTGCCGGTCGCGATGCGGCTGTTCGACAAGGACCAGGTGGATTACATCCAGCTCCGCCTGGACGACATCTATGCGGCGCCCGAGATCGCGCGCGAGATTCCGGAGAAGTTCGGCCACGAATACTACGCGCAGGATTGGGCGCAGCTGAACAAGGCGCTCTTCTCCGCGCTGACGCTGGAGAAGATCGCCGTCTCGCTCGCGATCGGGCTCATCGTGATCGTCGCGGCGCTCAACATCGTGACGTCGCTGATTCTGCTCGTGATGGAAAAAGGGCGCGACATCGCGATTCTGAAGACGATGGGCACGAGCGCGCGCAGCGTGACGCTGATCTTCATGACGCAGGGGCTGATCATCGGCATCGTCGGGACGACGGTCGGTGGGATCGGCGGCCTCGTGATCTCGCGCATCATGGATCGCTATCACGTGATTCGGATGTCGGTCGAGATTTATCAGGTCTCGTACTTGCCGTTCAAGGTGCTGCCGCGCGACTTCACGCTGGTGCTGCTCGGGGCGGTGCTCATCTGCTTCGTCGCCACGATCTACCCGTCGCGCCAGGCCGCGCGCCTGGATCCCGCGCAAGCGCTCAGATACGAATGACGAACACTCATCACGAAGGCACGAAGACCCTCGAAGCCACGAAGGAATCTTGTACGAATCGTGTTCGTGTTCTTCGCGATCCTTCGTGTCTTCGTGAACAAGAGCTCTGAGTACGGTGTCATTCGTCGACGCACGCGGCATCGTCAAGAGTTACCCGGTCGGCGGCCGCAGCCTGACGATCCTTCGCGAGCTCGACCTGCACGTCGATCCGGGCGAGATGGTCGCCATTGTCGGCGCGTCGGGCGTCGGCAAGAGCACGCTGCTGCACGTCGTCGGCGGTCTCGACCGCGTCGATGCCGGTACGATTGCCATCGGCGACTCGACGCTGACGACGATGCACGATGCTGACGTCGTCGCGTTTCGCAACCGGCACGTCGGCTTCGTGTTTCAGTTCCATCATCTTCTGCCGGAGTTCAGCGCGCTCGAGAACGCGGAGATGCCGATGCGCATCGCGCGCATACCCGTTGCCGCCGCGCGGCCGCGCGCCGAAGAACTGCTGCAGCGCGTCGGCCTCGGCGATCGGCTGTCGCATCGGCCCGGCATGTTGTCGGGTGGCGAGCAGCAGCGCGTCGCCGTTGCGCGTGCGCTCGTGATGCGCCCCTCCGTGCTGCTCGCTGATGAACCGACCGGCGATCTCGATGAGCAGACGGCCGACGCGCTGCACGTCCTGCTTCGCGAGATGCATCGCGACTTCGGCCTCACGTCGGTCATCGCGACGCACAATCCTCGACTCGCCGCCGCCTGCGACCGCATGCTGCGCCTCGAAGGCGGCCGCCTCCACGCGATCTGAGCGCCGGCGGATCGCGCTCGAATCTGGCGCGTCACATCCATCGTCTTATAGGTGGGGCGGGAACCCTAACGGCGGCAGTGATTTATCGCAATTAACCCGTTGTCGAAACTCAGCGATGCCTTATAATGTGGTTGTCGATACTGTGACCACCATAGCTTCCGCTTTCACGTAGGTAGGCCGGATGTTCGAACGGTACACCGAAAGAGCCCGACGAGTGCTTTTCTTCGCTCGTTACGAGGCCAGTCAGCTCGGCAGCATCTCGATCGAGACCGAGCATCTCCTGCTCGGCCTGATTCGCGAGGGCAAGGGCCTCACCAGCCGGATCTTCGCGCGGTCGCACCTGTCCCTCGAGAACATCCGCAAGGAAATCGAAGGCCGCACCGTATTCCGGGAGAAGGTCTCCACGTCGGTGGAGATTCCGTTCAGCGCCGAAACGAAGCGGGTGCTGCAGTTTGCGGCCGAAGAAGCCGACCGGCTGCTGCACAACTACATCGGCACTGAACACCTGCTGCTCGGCATTCTCCGCGAAGAGCGATCGGTCGCGGCCTCGATCCTCATGGAAAAGGGGATGCGGCTCAACACGGTCCGCGAGGACATCGTCCAGCTCCTGAACGAGAAGACGACGCTGACGCGCGCCGCGAAAGAGACACCGCTGCTTGCCGAGTTCAGCCGCGATCTGACCGAATCGGCGATGAAGAACCAGCTCGATCCGCTCGTCGGGCGCGAGCACGAGCTCGAGCGTGTCCAGCAGGTGCTCTGCAGGCGGACGAAGAACAACGCCGTGCTCATCGGCGAGCCGGGCGTCGGCAAGACGGCCATCGTCGAGGGGCTCGCGCAGAAGATCGTCTACGGCGACGTGCCGCACTTCCTCGCCGACAAGCGCATTCTCGCCCTCGACATCTCGTTGATCGTCGCCGGCACGAAATACCGCGGCCAGTTCGAAGAGCGCCTCAAGGCGATCATGAAAGAGCTGACCGACAACCCGAACATCATCGTCTTCATCGACGAGCTGCACACGCTGGTCGGCGCGGGATCGGCCGAAGGATCGCTCGACGCCGCCAACATCCTGAAACCGGCGCTGTCGCGCGGCGAGATCCGCTGCATTGGCGCGACGACGCCGGCTGAGTACCGGAAATACATCGAAAAGGACCGCTCGCTCGAGCGGCGGTTCCAGGCGATCAAGGTCGATCCGCCGGGCGAGCGCGAGACGATCGAGATTCTGCTCGGCGTCAAGGATCGGTACGAGAACTTCCACCACGTCGAGTACACGCGCGAAGCCATCGAAGCGGCGGTTTATCAGTCGAACCGCTACATCACCGACCGGTTCCTGCCCGACAAGGCGATCGATCTCGTCGACGAGGCCGGCGCGCGCGCGAAGCTGCGCGAGGCGGGCTACAGCGAGGAATTCGGCGAGATCAACAAGAGCATCCGCGTCGCCGTGGAGCAGTGGGAGAACGCGTCATCTCAGAAGGACTTCGAGAAGGCGCAGTTCTATCGCGAGCAGGAGATGGCCGCGCGCGAAAACCTCGTCTCGATCCGCGAGAAGTTCGACGTGAAGTCGTCGGCCCGCAAGGTGATCGTCGGCAAGGCCGAGATCGACGAGGTCGTCTCGAAGTGGACCGGCGTGCCGATGGCGTCGATCAATCAGGACGAAGGGGACAAGCTGCTTCGGATGGAAGCGGAGCTGCATCGCCGCGTGATCAGCCAGGAGCGGGCGATCTCCGCGATCTCGCGGGCGATCCGGCGTTCCCGCGCCGGCCTCAAGAACCCGAACCGCCCGGTCGGCAGCTTCGTGTTTCTCGGTCCGACCGGCGTCGGCAAGACCGAGCTTGCCCGCGCGCTCGCGAATTTCCTCTTCGGCAGCGATCACGCGCTCATCCGCTTCGACATGTCGGAATACATGGAGAAGCATTCGGTTTCCAAACTGATCGGGTCGCCGCCCGGATACGTCGGTCATGAAGAGGGCGGCCAGCTCACCGAAAAGGTGAAGCGGAATCCGTATTCGGTGGTCCTGCTCGATGAGATCGAGAAGGCGCATCCCGACATCTTCAACATCCTGCTGCAGGTGTTCGAGGACGGGCAT
>Ga0105240_10011087_pt1 | contig 12602 bp, 13 predicted proteins | sample KBSC54metaG_FD_80426 | JGI IMG/M metagenome (GOLD analysis project Ga0105240, IMG submission 80426) | Corn rhizosphere microbial communities from Kellogg Biological Station, Michigan, USA - KBS C5-4 metaG | ecosystem: Host-associated > Plants > Roots > Rhizosphere > Soil | place: Michigan, USA... | reverse complement strand
GGCCGCGACATTGGGATTGGCGCCCGTGCCGATCATGGTGCGGAAATGCAATTCCAGATCTTCGCCGAATTGCAGCCGTCCATAGGCGTGCGGCAGGGCGATGGTGCCTTGGATATGGGCCGCGACAGCTTCGCAGGCGGCGTTGGAAATATCGTCCAGCGGCAGGATCGCCACATAATTGCGTACGCCGACCCGGCCATTTTCGCGCCGATAGCCCCAGATTTTCCGTTCAGACAGGTTCATGGAATGTCCTACCAGCGCTTGGTTTTGAGATTGTGGGTATGGACATGCTCGCCCTTGGCGATGGGCGCGACGACTTTGCCGATATCCTCGCCATATTTGATCACCGTGTCGCCAACCGCCAGATCCTTGAGCGCGATCTTGTGACCGATGGGCGCGGCCTGTTTCGCGGTGATGCGGAAATCGCTGTCGTCTTCGGTGACCACCGCCAGCATGTCGGTACCGGGCGCCAGATCCTCGACCACCACCACCCCGACATTGTCGTGACGGGCATGAACCAAAAGTTGCGGGATCGTCATGGGCGCCTCCTGATGTCTTGTGTCTTATATAAGACTTGGCGCGGTGACAAGACGTCTATTGCAGTGTTACGGCATAAACCAGATGGTCGGTGCGGACCCGGCTTTCCCGCCATTCGACCGGCTGACCGGTGAGCGACAGCGCCACGCGGCCGATCACCAGAATGGGGCTTCCCGCCTTCAGGCCCAGGCTCGATTGATCCTCGCGCGTCGCCGCGGCGGCGCGCAACTCCTCGCGGGCGGTGGCAACCGTGATGCCGAATTGCGCCTGATAAAGGGAATAGAGCGTATTGGGCAGCGCGCCGATCCGATCCAGCCGGGGGAACAGGCGTTGCGGCAGAATGACGGTTTCGCGAATGACGGGCTTGCCGCCGATCAGGCGGAGGCGGCTGATTTCGAAAACCGCATCCTTGTTCCGCAGTTCCAATCTCTCGCACTCCATCGCCCGGGACGGGCGTGACTTGATTTTCACCTTGGCCGCTTCCGGCACAAGCCGCTCCCCGCCCGGCCGCGCGATATGGAAAAAGCGGAACAACGCCCGATCCTGGTTATGCTCGGCGACGAACGTGCCCTTGCCCTGACGGCGCAGCAGGAGATTTTCGGCGGTCAGCGCATCCAAGACTTTGCGCACCGTCCCGTGGCTGACGCCCATCTCGCGCGCTAGCACTTGTTCGCTGGGGATCATTTCACCAGGCTTCCAGGCGCTTTCGGCAATCTTGCGCACCAGAATGTCGTAGACCTGCCGGTAAAGAGGCCTGTAGCCCGGTGTGTCGCTCACATACGCCTCCCGGCCCGACCCTAAGCGCGGGGCTTAAGCTTGTCTATCTTATGAAAGAGTGGTCTTCAGGCGGTGGTGCGCGTGCGGCGCACGGCATCGCGCCAGCCGGTCACCAGCTTTGCGCGAGCGGCGTCGTTCATCGCGGGCGTGAAGCGGCGCTGGCGTTGCCAGCTTTTGGCGAAACCCGCCTGGTCCGGCCACACCCCGGCGCCGGAACCCGCCAGCCAGGCCGCGCCCAGCGCCGTGGTCTCCAGCACCACTGGCCGATCGACCGGCGCATCCAGAAGATCGGACAAACGCTGCAGCATCCAGTCGCTCGCCACCATGCCGCCATCCACCCGCAGCACCGTTTCCGACGCACCGGCCCAGTCGGCGCGCATGGCGTCCAGCAGATCGAGGGTTTGGAAACAGACCGAGTCGAGCGTCGCGCGCGCGAACTCCTTGGGTCCCGTGTTGCGGGTAAGTCCGAACATTGCGCCGCGGGCATCTGCGTCCCACCAGGGCGCGCCCAGACCGGTAAAGGCCGGCACCAGATAGACCGCCTGCTCCGGATCGGCGGCAGCCGCCATGGGGCCGGTCTCGTCGGCGCGCGAAATCAGATGCAAACCATCGCGCAGCCATTGCACCGCCGCGCCCGCCACGAAGATCGAGCCTTCGATGGCGTAATTGGTCTTGCCGTCCAGCTGATACGCCACGGTGGTGAGCAGCTTTTTGGTCGAAGCGATGCGCGTTTGTCCGGTATTGAGGACCGCGAAACAGCCCGTGCCATAAGTGGATTTCAGCATGCCCGGCTCGAAACAGGCCTGGCCGATGGTGGCGGCTTGTTGGTCGCCGGCAATGCCGCGGATGGGGATCGCGGTGCCGAACAACGCGGGATCGGTCGCGCCGAAATCGTCGCGGCATTGTTTGATCTGCGGCAGCAAAGCGCGCGGCACGCGCAGCAATTCGAGCAGCTCGTCATCCCAGGCACCGCTATCGATATTGCAGAGAAGCGTGCGCGAGGCATTGGTGAGATCGGTGGCATGCACCTTGCCGCCCGTCAGCCGCCAGAGCAGAAACGTATCCACCGTGCCGAAGGCGAGGTCGCCCCGCTCCGCCCGCGCCCGTGCGCCTTCCACCTGATCCAGCATCCAGGCAGCCTTGGTGCCGGAGAAATACGGGTCCAGCAGCAACCCAGTCTTGGCGGTAACGATGCTTTCCATGCCCGCCCGGCGCAACGTCTCGCAAACATCCGCCGTGCGACGGTCCTGCCAGACAATGGCGTTGTGGATCGCCTTGCCGGTTTTGCGGTCCCAGATCAACGTGGTCTCGCGCTGATTGGTGATGCCGATCGCGGCAATGTCGGAGGCGGAAAGCTTGGCGTCAGCCAATGCGCCGCGCATGGTGGCCTGCACCGTGCGCCAAAGATCCTCGGGATCATGCTCCACCCAGCCAGAGCGGGGGAAATGCTGCGGAAACTCCTGCTGCGCCACACCGACCACGCGATAATGGCCGTCGAACACGATGGCGCGAGAAGAGGTCGTGCCCTGATCTATCGCCAGAACATAGTCCGCCATTCTGTTCCCCTCAGCCGCCAGCCCGTTTCAGACTATGGCCGGTTTCCAGATACTGCGCCAAGGCCGCCGTCTCCTCGGATGTGAAGCGCAGTCCCAACTTGCTCCGCCGCCATAAAATATCCTCGGTGGTGCGCGCCCATTCTTTCTCCACCAGAAAGTCCACCTCCCGCTGCCCCAGATCAGCGCCGAAGATTGGGCCCAGATCGCCCGCCGCCAGGATGGTACGCGCCTCGGTGCCATAAGCCCGCGCCAGGCGGCGCACCGTGGCGGCGGAAAGCTTCGGCGCCAGCGCCCGCAGCGAAACCAGCAGGGCTTCGAACCCGTCGACGGAAAAATCGCCGCCTGGCAGCGTTGCACCACGCGTCCAGGCCGGGCCGCGCCGCCCCAGCACGCTTTCGATTTTCGTGAGCGCCGCCTCCGCCATGTGGCGATAGGTGGTGATCTTGCCGCCAAAGGCATTCAGCAAAGCACCGCTACCGGCATCGCCCTCCAGCATGAGGACATATTCGCGGGTCGTCTCCTGCGCCTTGGTGGCGCCATCGTCATAAAGCGAACGCACGCCACTGTAGCGCCACACGATCTGATCGCGCGTTATAGGATCGCGGAAATACTTGCTCGCAGCGGCGCAGAGGTAATCAACCTCGTCCTCACTCGCCCGAACGTCAGCCGGATCGCCCCGGTAATCCAGGTCCGTGGTGCCGATCAAGGTGAAATCAGTCTCGTAGGGAATGGCGAAAATCACCCGGCCATCGCGATTCTGGAAAATGTAGCAGCGATCGTGACCGTAGAGCTTGCGCACCACGATATGACTGCCTTGCACCAGACGGACATGGTGGCGGGGCGGCTCGCCTGCGATGGAGTTCAGGACATGATCGACCCAGGGACCGGCCGCATTGACCACCAGCCGCGCCCCCACCTGCCGTTCCGCGCCTGACATGTGATCCCGCAATGTGGCGATGAATCCGCCGTCGCGGCGTTCGAGCGATGTCACTTCGGTGCGCGTGCGGATTTGTGCCCCGCGCGCTGCCGCATCGCGGGCATTGAGCGCCACCAGCCGCGCATCCATCACCCAGCAATCGGAATATTCGAAACCGCGAGTCATGGCGGGCTTGAGCGGCTTGCCCGCCACATCCACGCGCAAATCCAGACTGCGGGTTGGCGGCAGACGTTTTCGCCCACCCAGATGATCGTAAAGGAAAAGACCCAATCGCAGCAGCCAGGCGGGGCGGGAGCCCGCGCTTTCCGGCAGCACAAAACGCAACGGCCAGATGATATGAGGCGCCATGGCCCACAACACTTCGCGTTCCTTCAACGCTTCGCGCACCAGCCCGAATTCAGAGAATTCCAGATAGCGCAGCCCGCCATGGATCAGTTTGGTCGAAGCCGAAGACGTGCCGGAAGCGAGATCGCTTTTCTCAGCCAGCAGCACGGAAAAGCCCCGTCCCGCGGCGTCACGGGCGATGCCGCAGCCATTGACGCCACCCCCGATGACGAGAATGTCGAACTGATCCAAGCCTTAGATGCCGCTCATGCAGACCAGCTTGAGTTCGAGATAACCCTCGATGCCGTATTTGGAGCCTTCGCGGCCCAGCCCCGATTGCTTGGCGCCGCCAAACGGTGCCATCTCGCTCACGATCATGGGGGTGTTGACGCCCACCATGCCGGTCTCGAGCGCTTCCGATACCCGCCACACCCGCGAGAGATCGCGGGCGTAGAAATAAGCCGCCAGGCCGAATTGCGTGGCATTGGCCATGGCGATCACGTCTTCCTCATTCTTGAAGCGGATGATTGGCGCCAGCGGCGCGAAAGTTTCCTCCCGCGCCACTTTCATGGCCTGGGTCACGCCGGTGACGATGGTGGGCTCAAAGAAGGTGCCGCCCAATTCCGGCTGCTTGCCGCCCGCCACCAAGGTGCCGCCCTGATCAAGCACGTCCTTCAGATGCACCTGCATCTTGGTCAGCGCTTTGCCGTCGATCAGGGGCCCCATGTGGACGCCCGCGTCCGTGCCCCGCCCCAGTTTCAGAGTTGTGATCTTGGCTTTCAGCTTTTCGACAAACGCGTCGTGCACGCCATCCTGTACATAAATTCGGTTGGCACTGATGCAGGTCTGACCGGCATTGCGGTATTTGGACGCCATCACGCCCGTCACCGCCGCGTCCAGATCGGCATCGTCGAACACAATGAACGGCGCATTGCCGCCCAACTCCAGCGACAGGCGCTTGATCTGGCCCGACGCCTCGCGCATCAGCCAAGCGCCCACCGCGGTCGAGCCCGTGAAAGTGATTTTGGCGATCTTGGGATTATGGCAGAATTCCTCGCCGATGGGTTTTGCCTCGCCGGTAACAACGGAGAAGCAGCCCTTGGGCACTCCGGCGCGTTCGCCCAAAACCGCAAGCGCCAGCGCCGATAGCGGTGTCTGAGGTGCCGGCTTCAGCACCATGGTGCAGCCCGCCGCCAGCGCCGGCGCGACTTTGCGCGTGATCATGCCGTTGGGGAAATTCCAGGGCGTGATGGCGGCGCAGACGCCGACCGGCTGCTTCAGCACCAGCATCCGCTGATCGCCGCGCGGGCTGGGGATGATGTCGCCGTCGATACGCTTTGCCTCTTCGCCGAACCATTCCAGGTAGGCGGCGTTGCCGATGATCTCGGCCTTGGCTTCGGCCAGCGGCTTGCCCTGTTCGCTGGTCAGGATCAGCGCTAGGTCGTCAGCATTGGCAATCACCAGATCGTACCAGCGGCGTAGAATCTGCGCGCGCTCCTTCACGCTGGTCTTCGCCCAGGACTTCTGTGCCTCGTGAGCGGCATCGATGGCGCGGCGCAGTACCTCCACGCCCATATCCGGCACCTTGGCCAGAAGCGCGCCGTCATAGGGATCGCTGATAGTCATGGTCTTGCTGTCGGGCGCGGCGATCCAGTCCCCCGCGACATAAGCCTTGTCGGTGAAGAGCGAAGGATCTTTCAGGTCGAGACGGCGCGGCGTGTCGGTATGCGGGGCATTCATGACCAAGGCTCCTCAGGGATGGCGGATGCTAATCCAATCCGGGCTGCGGCCAAACCCCGCCTATCGCCCGCTCTAAATGCTTGTTTTTCCAGCGGCAGAAACCACAACGCCGACCTTGGAAACGCCGGGCCATGACTGCGGTCAGCGGCGCCGATAAATGTTGCGCCTTGTGGCGGATGCCCGACCGGCATCGATCGCGCTCAGCGGGACATCGTATCGCCGGCTTGCGTGCCGCCATTCCCAATCTGCGTGGCGAGTCGCAATCGCCACATTATTTCTCCGGTTCCGGCAACAGCCTTCGTCGCGCCGCGTTACAGCCAGACCAATTCCAACCAAGGAGACAGACATGACCACCAGCAGCGGTCACACCACGGCGATTCTGGCATCCAAAGTGAAAGGAACCGCCGTTTACAACAATGCAGGCGACAAGATCGGTACGGTTGAAGACGTTGTCCTCGACAAGCTTTCCAACCAGATCATGTTCGCGGCCCTGGGCTTCGGCGGCGTCATGGGCATCGGCGAAAAATATTATCCAGTTCCCTGGTCCCTGCTCGATTACAATGAGGACAGAGGCGGATATGTCGTACCTTTGACCAAAGAGCGGATCGAAAAAGCGCCCGCTTACGACCTCAAGGATCTCACCAAGCATGATGGCAGTTTGGGTACGATCCGCGAGAAGACCTATTCCTATTACAAGGTCAATCGCGATTGGCAGTGAGCACGAATTGCACGAAAAAGAAGCCCGGCCTCGCGGCCGGGCTTCTTTTTTTGAACTCAACAACTCGGACGCCAACCGCAACTCTAGCGGTGGAAACGTCCCACGGTGACGGCCTTGCCGATAATGTGGCCATCCATCGCCGCCAAGACTTCCGGCCGCGTCGCCGCCGCCGTCAGATTCAGTTTCGTGTCCAGCGCAAAAAGCTCGAATGTGTAATGATGATAGACGCCCCGTGCGCCCGGTCCCATGAAGCCGGGATTGCCGCGCAGATTGTTGGGCTGGACGGTGCCGTCGGGAAGCGATGCCGTGGTCGGTACATTCTCTGGCAGCGATCTTGCCGTGGCGGGAATGTTGAACGCCATCCAATGCAAGACGTCGTTTGTCCCTTTGTTCAGCGCCACGTCTGGATCATGCATGATGAGTGCGAAGCTCATGGTGCCGGCCGGCACATTTTCCCAGCTCAAAGCGGGCGACACGGGAGACGGGCTGGCCTGAGTGTATTTGTCGGGAATGACCGCGCCATCGGCGAAGGCGGAGCTTGTAAGCGTCATGGGTGTGGGCGGTGGGGATGCGGGCTGGGCCTGAACCGGTCCCATGCCAAAGACGATAATGCCCAAGATGGTTGCTGTCCGAAAACGCATGGTACCCCTCCCCTTGGCTGTCGGCGCCTTCGCGCCTGATCATTCCAGTTTCAGCGACAAAGATGCCGGCCGTCAATTCACGTCGTGGGCGGCGCGCAATTCAGCGCGTGCCGCATCCATCTCCGCTTTGAAGGCCGGTTTTTCCATCAGCCGCACCGCGAGCACGGTGCCGAATTGCTGGCCCGCCACAATGTCACTGGGAAAATGCACGCCGCAGACCAGCCGGCGTTCGCCGAACTCTTTCGCCCGCGCCAGGATCGCTTGCGCCTTCTCCGGGATCAGCGCCGCCAGCACCACGCCCATCGAAAAAGCCAGCGATGCGTGGCCGCTGGGATAGGAGTTGGCAGCCGGGCCGGGTTTGACAGGCACACAGGTCTTGATCGACGCATCCACGATCCATGGCCGGTCCCGGTGGAAATAGGCTTTGGCGGCTTTGCTGTCCGTGTCCTCTTCCTTGAGAACATCGTTCAACATTTTGGTGGTGGCAGGAAGCGCGGTGATGTCGAAGCCCAGTGCGGCATTGAAGAGATCGGGCTTCTCGTCGGCATCGTCGCGCCTGGCCGCCTCGATGTCAGCGGGGCTGCTGGTGGATGCAAGGGCATGCAATTCGGCCAGTTCCGACTTGGGCCACCTGGATTCGGCGGCCGGCGGCGGGGGCAAAAGACGCGCGGCGTCGATTTCCGCCGGCTCCAGCATTGCGGCACGCCCCTGTCCCAGCATGCAAAACACAAAGAGAAACGAGACAGCGCTGATGGATGAAAATTTCGGCATGACCTTACGCTCCAGAACCGCGGCTTCCATTTGCACCGAGGTTTTGTTGGTTCGGTGACAAATACATTGGCGGATTGCCAGATTGGCAGATTGTAAGACTATGCCGTTCGCGAAGAAGCCTCAACGCTTCTTCTTTTTACGGCCGGACGATTTCCTTTTGCGGCTGGAGGAACGCTTCTTGGGCACCTTCTTGCCTTTCTTGCGGGCTTCCGACAGGCCGATGGCGATCGCCTGTTTGCGGCTTTTCACTTTGCCGCCCTTGCCGCCTTTGCCGCTCTTGAGCTTGCCCTTCTTCCGACGCTTGACGGCGCGCTTCACATCCTTACCCGCGCTCTTGCTGTATCGGGCCATATAACCTCCTAAAAAAACTGCATATGCGAAGTTCGAACGCGTAAGGCGCGGAAAAGTCTCAATTCCCCACACCCGGCGGATCGTGTAAGACATCGGTGATGATGAGAGACGCGAAATCGGTGGTGGTGACGGGGGCGGGCGGCATGATCGGCGGCGCCACGTTGCGGCGCTTGCGCGACATGGGTTGCTCGGTGCTTGCCATCGATATCAGCGAACCGACTGCGAGCTATGTCGGCGTTACCTCTTTCACCGCCGACGTCACCGATCCGAACCAGATCGATTCCATCACCGCCACGGTGCGGCAGCTTTTCGGTCATGCAGATGCGCTGGTGCACATTGCCGGTGGCGCGGGATCGGTCAAAGCGCCCAGTCTTGAAGCCACCGACCTTTCGGTGTGGCAGCAGGTGATGACGCTGAATACCACCAGCGCTTTTCTTCTTTGCCGCGCCTTGGTGCCGCCCATGCGCAAAGCGCGCTTCGGCCGTGTGGTGCTGCTCTCCTCCATCCTGGCCAAAGGCGAGAAAGGTCCACCGACCACGGTCGCGGCCCGCCTTGCCTATGCGACCGCGAAAGCCGCGCTCCAAGGCTTCAGCACGCAACTGGCCAAGGATTGCGCTGCCGATGGCGTAACCGTGAATGCTGTTGCGCCTGGCTTGATCCTGGGCGAACCCGGCACCCGCATTCGCGATCGTTTCGATGCCTTGCCGGAAGCGGAACGCACCCGCGCCCTAGCCGCCATTCCCGCCGGCCGTCCCGGCACGGCGGACGAAATCGCCGCCACCATCGCGTTTCTGCTGACCGGACCCGCGGGCTATATCAACGGCGCCACCATCGCGGCCGACGGCGCAGCCTCTTGAACGGTCTTCAGGCCGGAAGCGCCATCAATAGTCCGGCCAGGAGGCGAGCCCGCTCCGCCAAGCTTTCGATCACGATATGCTCGTCCCGCGTGTGCAGGAAATCGCCACGCGGCCCTAGCCCGTCCAGGGTAGGTATGCCCAACGCGCCGGTGAAATTGCCGTCCGAACCGCCGCCGGACGCCTCCCCCGGCAACTCAAAGCCCAACTCGGCGGCGATGCGGGCCGCCAGGGTGTGCAGCGCCCGGTCACCCTCGGCCGCATGCCAGAAAGGCCTGACCACGCCTGGGATCAACTCCAGATCCGCACCGGGGGCGCTCGGCCGCAAATCCGCCAGAGTGCCACGCCCCCGCGCCAAAGCGTCCTCGCTGGTCGAGACGGACAGAAGCTCGGCTTCACACTCCCGGGCCACGCAATTGACCCATTGCCCGCCCCGCACCACCCCAGTGGAGAATGTGCAATCGGGCTGGCTCAGTCGGTCGATGGCGATGATCTGATGCGCCATCTCCTGGATGGCGGAACGGCCTTCATTGAGGCGCAGACCGGCATGGGCTGGCTTGCCGCGCGTTTTGAGCGTGTAGCGGGCCACTGCATGGCGTCCCACTACCACCCCGCCGCTGCGGCGGGCTGGCTCCGGGATCAGAACATAGCGATGCCGCAAGGCCTCTGCTTCGACCAGCGCCCGGGTGGAAGGACTTCCCACCTCCTCATCCGAATTTAGCAGCACCGTAACGGGCAAGGGGGGCTTGAGCCCGGCACGCTGCAGTGCAGCAATGGCTGCTAGCGCAATCACGATGCCGCCCTTCATGTCCAGGATGCCCGGGCCGTAACAGAGCCCGTCCGTCTCTCGCCAGGGCATCTCGGCCAGGGTCCCCAGGGGGTGGACGGTGTCGAGATGGCCCATCAGCAAGATGCCGCCTTTCGGCGCGCCAGGGTCGGCAAATCGGGCCCGCACGCAATCGCCGAAGCCGCCACTGCCCGGCACGCACTCCGCCACCCCACCCAGCGCCCGGATGTCGCCTGCCGCCAGCTGAGCCATGCGGCTGACGGAAGAAGCGTCATAACTGGGGCTTTCGCATTCCACCCAACGCTTCAGCGTCGCCATCAATTGGGCGGTGTCGAAAGGCAGATCGGCGGGACGAAAAGAGGACATGGGAGGCCAACTTAGAAAGCAGGGCTCCATTGCGTCAACAAAGCCAGCCCAACCCGGAAAAGTCCGGTTATATAGACGCCATTCCGGCCGCGACGCCGCGCGCCCATGAACAAGGAGAGAGCCGATGTCGGCCGCCGCCAATACTAGAAATCTGGAAAATTTCTGGATGCCCTTCACGGCCAATCGGCAGTTCAAGCAGGCGCCGCGCCTGCTCGAAAGCGCCAAGGGCATGTATTACCGCGACGTCGAGGGCAACCAGGTTCTGGACGCGACCGCAGGGCTGTGGTGCGTCAATGCCGGGCATGGCAGGAGCGAGATCACCGAGGCGGTGGCGCGCCAGCTCGAAAAGCTCGATTACGCGCCCGCTTTCCAGATGGGCCACCCCATCGCTTTCGAATTCGCCGAACGGCTGGCGGAAATTGCGCCGGGGGTCGGTGCCGCGAAACTCGACCGCGTGTTCTTTGCCGGTGGCGGGTCGGAAGCGGTGGACACCGCGCTCAAGATCGCCATCGCCTATCAACGCGCCATCGGCCAGGGCACGCGCACCCGGCTGATCGGACGCGAGCGCGGCTATCACGGCGTGGGCTTTGGCGGCATTTCCGTCGGCGGCCTGGTCAACAACCGCCGCGTCTTCCCGCTCCTGCCCGGCGCCGATCATTTGAGCCACACCCACAATCTGGCCAAGAACGCCTTCTCGCAGGATTTGCCCGAGCACGGGGCCGAACTTGCGGATGATCTGGAGAAGATGGTTGCCCTGCACGGGGCCGAAACCATTGCGGCCGTGATCGTGGAGCCGGTGGCATGTTCGACCGGCGTGCTGCTTCCCCCCAAAGGTTATCTGGAGCGGTTGCACGCCATCACCAAGAAGTACGGCATCCTCTTGATCTTCGATGAAGTCATCACCGGCTTCGGCCGCCTGGGCACGCCGTTCGCGGCGGATTATTTCTGCGTCGTGCCGGACATAATGACGACCGCCAAAGGTCTCACCAATGGCGCCATCCCGATGGGCGCGGTGTTCGTCAACCGCGGCGTGTATGACGCCTTGATGCAGGGTCCCGCCGAGCAGATCGAACTGTTCCATGGCTATACCTATTCTGGCCACCCTGCTGCTTGTGCCGCGGGCCTGGCCACGCTCGAAATCTACAAGCGCGAAGGACTTTTGACGCGTGGGGCGACCCTGGCCAAGGATTGGCGCGAGATGATCCATGGCCTCAAAACCCTGCCCAATGTGATCGATATCCGCACCATCGGCCTGATCGCTGGCATCGAATTGCAATCGCGGCCCGGTGCACCCGGTACGCGTGGCTATGACGCTTTTGTCAAATGTTTTGCCGACGGTGTTCTGGTGCGGGTGACCGGTGACATCATCGCGATGTCACCGCCTCTAATTCTGGAGCGCAGTCACATCGAAACCATAGCGGCCAAGCTCGGCAACGCCATTCGCCAGGTTGCCTAAGCGCAACCTTATTGCGAAGCATCGTAAAAATATGCGGATATACGCCTATCGGTTTGACGCCATGGGCCGGCGCCGATAGGTTTTCACAAGATATGCGCACCGCAGAGTGCGTTGGGGAGATGCCGGCCGTGGGCGAGCAATTCAGCAGCGAACAGTTCAGCGTCCAGTTGCTTTGCCCCAAATGCGGCTCCGCCGGTGTCGCCTTATGGGAAAAAACGCCCAATCCGCCGGACGTGATGAAGCTTCTCTCGCTGTCGGATGGGTTTTACCAGCGGCCCTTGATCGGCACTGCGGGCGCACCCGAGATCATCTGCGATCACTGCGGCACCGGCCAGCGCAACTGAGCCAAAATGTACACATGAAAAGCGTTGACCGGTTGCAAGCCGTTGCCCCGGATTTTGCCCGGCCTTAGAGTTCCCCCTGCGGTGCGGACATCGGTCCGGGGGCTCAAAATGCAACGGATGGTCGATCTCGACATTCCGCGCCGTCTTTCCGGTGTGGTGCCCGCATGGGCGACCCGGATTGGTTGCACGATCCTGGGCGTCGGCCTGGCAGTGATCCTGCGCCTGATCGTGGACCGTGTCTCGCCCGGAGTGGGCGCGGCCCCCTATGCTTTCGTCTATCCCGCCTCCTTGGTGGCCACGCTACTGGGCGGATGGCAGTCGGGTATCGGCACCTTGCTGGTGACCGAATGGCTGGCCTGGATCTTCGTCGTTCCACCAGCGCCCGGCGGCGGCCATACTGAGCTTCAGGCCGCGGCCGCGATTCTGGTCGGCCTGACCGTGCT
>Ga0105240_10011086_pt1 | contig 12603 bp, 7 predicted proteins | sample KBSC54metaG_FD_80426 | JGI IMG/M metagenome (GOLD analysis project Ga0105240, IMG submission 80426) | Corn rhizosphere microbial communities from Kellogg Biological Station, Michigan, USA - KBS C5-4 metaG | ecosystem: Host-associated > Plants > Roots > Rhizosphere > Soil | place: Michigan, USA... | reverse complement strand
GACCGAGGGAGCCGGGTGACGCCGTGATGGAGTAATGTGGCGAGAACATGTCGCAGTGTGCGCAGAGCCCGAGAAACCGGTTCCTCGGTTTCCAACGGCACATGGCCGATCGGGACCTGGGCCAGCGCGCCGCAGGCATCGGCAAAATCAGGCACGACGACGCTATCGCACGCGAAGGCCCACGGCTCAATCACGGCGTGGCCTTGCATCCAACGCAGCGTGCCCGCGACGTGGCGCAACGGGCCGAAATTTCCGGCGAAGACTCCTGCGAACGCGTCAAGCGCATTGCGAACGTGATTCTCATAGCCGCGCCGAACAATGATCGCTTGGTCGTCCTGATCGCGCATCACTGCCGTCAGGGTTTGCTCGGCCGGATCGTACAGGGCACGCTCGATCCGATGAGGTGTGAAAATGAAAAACTGGCCGGCAGCGTGACGCGGCAACAGCTGCTCGGTCGGGTTGGTCTGCTTGTAGGCAACCAATTCGCGTACCTGCGACAGGCGTAGAGGCGTCGCCAACATACTCCAGTCGGCCGCTTGCGGCAGCACGCTATTTTGCGAGCTGCGCGCCTTCGCCAGCTTCAGGCTGCCGTCCGCCAGGCGCCTGGCCTGTTGTGCGAGCAATTGGCCTTGCACCAATTGCTCCAGCCTGACGCCCGGGGCCACGCGCTCGGACGCGCGTAGCGTGGCTTCGTTCGCGAATTGGCCGTCAGGCACGGACCATTCCTTGGTAAGCACCAGGCGGGTACCCGTATCCACATCCGCGAGAATCATCCGTGTGCGCCGGATTTCGCCGTCGCGCAGGGTGCGTGCCCCCAGGCACATCAAACGCAGCCGATCCAACTCGGTCTCGCCCGGCTGTCCGATCCCCAACACGCCGCGCGCGTTGCCCGGCAGATTCCCTGCGGCGGTGCGCAGGGCCAATTCCGTGATCAGATCCAGTCCTTGCTCCGGCTGATAGAGGGAGCTGCGGTTCGCATATGCGCTGCTCCAGGTCTCGATGTCAGCCAACAAAAGATCCAGCCACTGTGCCCCGGCCGCGCGCGCTGCCGTGATGGCGAGGCTCAGCGATTGCACCATTGGCGTGACACCCTGCGACACGCCGTGGCGGAGCAATGTTTCCACCCAGGCCTCATAAGGCGCGGGATCCAGCGCAGCGCGGGCGCCTTCGTTGCCCAGACGTACCTGGACCGCGGCAACGCCGGGATGCTCCATGTCGGCTAGCCGAAAAGCCCAAACAGCCAGCGCCACGTGTTCGCAAGCGACGCCGCGGATACAGTCGCAGCGCGCGGTCTCGATCGCCGCGCCGCCCCAGAAGCGGATGGTCGACGCAGGCAATCGCGCGGTGTCGCATGGTTCGCCTGCTGATGCGCGTCGAATTTCGACGGACAGGCCCGAAGCCAGCTCCTGCGCGGCGAGTTTCATCAAGGGTGCGGGAATCAAACTTATCAGGCTGGCCTCGGGGACCTGTCCTGGCGAAGCGGGGCCGCCCGCCCCCACATCAACCGTCGCCGCTTGCGCTGCCGCCTCGCGGAACACCAGGGCCGCGACGATTCGATGCCGGCAGACTTTGGCCGCTCCACAGGTGCAGTGGGCCAGCTCGATCGGGGTTCCCTGCGGCCAAGTCGTGACAATACCGTCCGGGAATCTTGCGGTCAGGGTCGCATGCTCATCGAGATCCCACTGCGGGCGGTATCCTCCTTCGAGCTCGCGTCTGGCCCGTTTTACGATCCCGGCGTTGGTTGCGTGCGCCAGTGCCTCAGGGGACAAATGCAACAGGTCCGGGCGCGCGCTCATTTGAGCTTCTCAGCCAGCCACGTTGCGAGTTGGCCCGGCGTCATGGCGCCTACGTGGGCGCCGGCATCGACGAGTTTGGCCGCGAGTGCGTGATCGTAGGTGGGATTCGCCCGTTCATCGAGCGCGGCGAGACCGAGGACTACCGTTCCCTGCCCAACCAGCGCACGTACATGGTCCACCAGTACATGCTCGCTCATGCCCTCATAGAAATCGCTGATGATGACGACGATGGCGCGGCGCGGAACCTCGATGCAGTCGGCGGCGTAACCGACCGCTTTGCCGATGAGGGTACCGCCGCCGAGTTGGACCCCCATCAGAACTTCAATCGGCTCCTGCACGCTCCCGGTCAGGTCCACCACCTCGGTGTCGAAGGCGATGAGGTGTGTCTTGATTCCCGGCAAACCCCACAGACAGGCAGCGGTGATCGCCGAATGGATCACTGAGCTGACCATGCTGCCGCTCTGGTCGACCAGGAGGAAGACCTGCCAAGGCTCTACCGCGCGGCGCGTGTTGACGTAAAACATCGGATGTTCGATCACAACCCGGCGTCTCGTCACGTCGTAGTTCTTAAGATTGCGCAGTAGCGTTGCGCGCGCGGCGAACTGACTGAAAGACCCGCGCCGGCTGAGTTGCTGGCGCCGGCGTGAGCCGCTGAATGAACGCCGGATTTCCTTGGCCAGCTTGCGGATCAATTCTTCGACCACCGCGGCAACCAGCTTGCGCGCCATCGCCAGCACCTGCGGATTCATCAAGTGCTTGGTGCGCAGGACCGCTTCCAGCAGGGCGGGATTGGGGGTGGCGCGCTCGAGTACCTCGAGATTGGTGACGACCTCGTCAATGCCGTAGCGCTCGATCGCATCACGCTCCAGTCTTTCGATGGTTTCCTTAGGAAACAACTGGTGGATGTCGTTGATCCACTCGGGCACCGTAAGCTGCGAGGCGCCCATGCCACCATGCCGGTCCAGCCTATCGCTGGACCCCAGATTTTCGTCGCGGCCATACAGCCAGGCCAGCGCGCGGTCCATTTGCGCGGTCGTCGCATTGCAGCTCCCGGTACCAAGCGAGGACTCACTCGGCTCGCCGAGCAGCAAGCGCCAGCGCTCAACCGCCGAGAGCGAAATGCCCGGTTTCAACGGACTACTCCCAACGCCTCGGCCCATGCCAGTGCCTGTGCTTCGATGCGCTTGGCGTCTACAAAAGCGGCGGCGCCTTGTCGGAGAGTGACCAGTTGATTCCGCTCGGCGCCGGAGAGACCCAACAATTTCGCGATCAAAGCGGCGATGGTGCTGCGCTCGCGCGGCGGAAACCACGAAAAGGCGGCGCGGAGTTGCGGCAGCGCGACGAGGAAGTCCTCCGTGCTCATTGATTCCATGGCGGCATGCACCGCATTGACGATATCGTCCGATTCGATCGCGAGGGCGCGCGCGCAGGAGAACAGGCCATACAAGAAATCGCCCAGTGCGTCGCGCGGCGCAATGGCGCGCACCGCCGCCAGGATGCGCAGACTGGGGGTATCGCCCAAGCCATGATGAACATAGCACGCGGCCAGCGCCGCGCCTCGCAGAGCCGGCGGCTTTTGCGTGTCGGCGGCGAAGCGCAGCAGGCTGGCCAACGTGGCGCCAGCGTCGCATCCGCGGATCTTGAGGCGCAGCATGGCATCGAATACGCGAACCGCATTGACGTCGCCCTCAATCGCCGCGGATTGCGTACCCTGACGGTCTTCCAACAACCACAGCAAGCGTGCAGCCAGCGCTGCCAGGGTGTCTTCCAGCAGCGGACGGGTATCGTCCCCCCAAAAGCCCGCCTGCACGACTTCCAACAGGAGTTGGGCAGCGGCGGCCAATGCCGCGTGGTCGTGGAACTGGGGAATGTCCTGTTGCAGTTGACGGGCCAGTTCCATACCGATGTCCGACAAGCCGGAGCGCACAGCATGCAGCATGCATTGTGTGAGTTTTGCAGCGTTCCCCTGCGCGGTGTGGACCGATTGCAGCAAGCAGTTGCGTGCGCCCGCTTCGAGGGTCGCACCGTAGGCCGCCGCTTCGATCAAGTTGGGAAGCCAGCGATCGTCGCGCACAATGGACCATTGCTCCTCGAATTGCAGCACATCGGGTAAGCCGCGCGCTGCGTTTGGCGCGCGCATCCCGGCGAGCTTGACGCCTTCGACGCCCAGCAGGCGCAACTGCCACAATGTCTGGGCCGCGCGGCTGTCAGCCTCGAGGCGGCGATCGAACACGCGGGATTGCTGTTTCTTGGCGGGGTCAATGCCGACTTGCGCCAGGCGCGCGTCAACGTCGTGCAGCAACGGAGGCAACGGCGTGTCCTGGTGCAGCCTGCCCCCACCCTCGCCGGTGAGCGCCAATAAAGCTTCGCGCAACACCGGATGATGTTGGGTGTGCAGCAGCCCGCGCTCAACCCACGGCGGCGGCATCTCGAGCGCGTCCTTGATCACGGTCGATTGGAAGGCATCGAGAATGTCGATGCGCAGCGCGCAAGGGTGTCCACGTAAGCGACACAAGCCGGCGATGTTGTGTTCGAGTGCGATCAGGTCGGCGGTCGGTAGGCTGACATTCTTGCCGCGCAAGCGACGGACGATATGCTCGACCGCAAGCCGGCCGGCAGCGCGCAGCCCCTCCAGCCAACTCCATTGATAGAACAGCGGGGACTGCATTCCCGACCAGTAGCCACCCAGCGCATCGACCTGGCGGAATTCGAATGGGACCAGGTAGCTACCCGCCTGGCGTGCATCAACCGGCGCGGCTTGCTCAGGCTCGCTGGCGCCGTCAAAGGTCGGCCAGAGCGTTTCGATGGCTCGCCGGTGCCAACCACCGCAGATCACCAGCACCAGGTTATCGGGACCGGCTTCCCGCGCCCGCGCGTGCGCCCACGCCACCCACTGCGCCATGTATTGCTCGCGCGCCTGGTCTTGCGGCGTGCCCGGATCGTCGCCGCGCACTTCGTTGAAGTACAGGTCGAGACGTTGCCGCAGGTCCGCCTCGGCGGAGGAAGATTCAAACAGGTGGTCCCAGAGCGCGTCTGCACCATCGCAGCCAAAGCGCCGGCACAAGCGTGCAATGACTTCCGAGTAGCGTGAGCGAGGCGAAGTGTCCGCGAACACGCGCCGGCGTGCATCCGGCACGGCGCGATACTGCCAATGCGGTAGATCGATGAAGCGCATCATCGCCCCGGCGCTGTGGGCGCCGCGCAGTGCAACCCATTCGGGCGAGTACTCGAGAAATGGAAACCAGCACTGCGCCGGACCCTGGCCAGTGTTCGCGTAGCTGTAGAGCGCGATAGGCAGCGCATGCTCGAGCAGCAACTCTCCCAGCCGATGATTGAAGTCGCTCGGTCCCTCGATCAGAACTGCAAATGGCTTTTCTTCGGCAAGGGTCTGCGCCACGAGCCGCGCGCAGGCCGGGCTGTGATGCCGAACACCGATAATCCGAACGGTCATTGTGGCAGGAGATGGCGCGCGGCGTGAAATGCCTGCCAGTGGTCTCCGGCGCGTTTGGCCGCGCGATGCTCGATGTAGTGGCGGATCTTTTTCAGATCGTCAGGATTGTCTTTGGCCGCAGCTCCCGCGAGTGCTTCGACAATATCGCCTGGTCGGCCCGCGTCGCCACGCAAATAGTGGCCGCGTAAGACCACGCTATAGGCAACACTGACCGCCTCGGCGGTACTGACAGCGGTGGTTAGCCGGTCGGTTGCGCCGCCATCCCTGTCGATTCCCTGGCGCAATTCGCGGAACGTGGTCACCAGGACTTCCAACAGATCTTCGGACGGACGCAGTTTCAGGTTGTCGTGTTCCAGCATACGCGCCACCTCGCTCTGCACCAACGCGAGCTCGTGTTCGTAGTCGGCAATCGGAAACACGGTCTCAAAGGAGAAGCGGCGTTTCAGGGCCGCCGACATTTCATTGACGCCGCGGTCGCGCGTGTTGGCGGTGCCGATCAAGTTGAAACCCGGCGCCGCAAAGACGGCATTGTCGCCGGCCAGCTCCGGCACCATCAGCATCCTTTCCGACAATATCGACAACAGTCCGTCCTGTACCTCGGGCGGGCAGCGTGTTATTTCCTCGAAGCGCACGATGCAGCCCTGCCGCATCGCCTGGTAGAGCGGCGATGGCACCAATGCGCGCTGCGTCGGGCCCTCGTTGAGCAGCAGGCCGTAGTTCCAGCCGTACTTGATCTGGTCTTCGGTGGTGGCCGCGCTGCCCTGGATGGTCAGGATGCTGGTGCCGCTGATCGCCGCGGCGAGCAGTTCGGACAACAGGCTTTTTGCGGTTCCGGGTTCGCCGACCAGCAGCAGGGCGCGGTTGGAGGCGAGGGTGACCATCGCGCGTTCTATCAAGCTCGGCGAGCACACTATCTTGCGGCGGATCTTGTCGTCGCCCATGACAAAGCGCAGCACCGCCTTCATGGAAAGCTGCCAACCGGGCGGGGTTGGGCTGTTGTCGGTCTTTTTCAGCAACGCGAGCTCGTCGGCGTACAGCAGCTCGGCGGGGGGACGTTGCACCTTGGCGGGGTTTTGCTTGCTCAATGGCTTACTCACTGACCGGGTTTAATAACTCGAAGTCCCGCAGTATCTCGCTGACAGTGATCCGATCCAGACTGGAGAACGAGACACTCTGGCCGCGGATACCCTGTTTGCGCAGTGCGAGCTCGGGGAAACTCTGGTTTCCCATCGAAGTCATGCTGCCCACGAAGACTCCGGGTTCGAGCGTGAGATCGAGCTCGAGGTCTGTGCCAACGCGTTTGTGGAACGTGTAGATGATGCCGCCGTCCTGCGTCTCACCGCGCTTCCAGCCGCGGCCGAGGAGCCCCATCAGGCTGCCGGTCGACACAGTCTTGTCCTTGTAGCGGGTGAGACTCGACGCGCCGTGCTCGTCCTCCCGCAGGGCGTAGGTCTCACGGCCCAATTGCTTGAATGGCTGCAGGATTCGGTAATCTTCGAAAAGCTGCCTGAAGGCTTGCGACGTGGATTCCGGCATCTCCAGAACGTGCGCGATGCCGACGACCGTGTTATCGCCCAGGGTGTACTGCACGTCATCCTGATCGGCCAGGGTCCAGTCTTCCGCGACGCGAAAACAATTCGCCAACACTCCGTCAGCGTACGTGCCCCAGACGAGACGCGCCGCGAGATGTCGCATCAACGGGTGATGCAGAAAGAATGAGTCGAATTGCGCCGTCGTCCAGCGCTTGCGCGCGGCCATGCCCAATTCGAGCAACGTGATCTGTTGGCTGGCGACGGCCTTGGCTTCCTTTTTCAACTGTTTATAGCGTGTTACCGCAGCCTCGGCTTTGGCCCCGTCATCACCCTTGTTAGGCTTGGGCAGGTCCTTGAGGCGCTGGCCTTGCGCGTCCTTTACGAAGACAGTGAGCGTCTCGTCGAATGCCACGACGAAAGTGCGTGGCCCGAAATCGAGCGACAGGCTGCCGGTTTGATCCAGACCGAGGTCCGGTGCCTCTCGCATGATGTCCGACCGCTCGACCAGCGCCCGCTCGGCTGGTTTGATGTGGCGGGAGAGCTTTTTCTTCACGCCGGCGTGGCGAACGACGCGGATCGCTTCCCGCAAGGCATGCACACCTTCTGGAGTCGGCGCCGCTTCGATCGCGTGGCCGAGTGCGATCGCCAGCGATTGCGACGGCACGGTTTTGGCGCTGGTCGGCGCTAGACACACTTTTGGCAGCAGGCGATGGATGATCTCTCCGAACCAGGGCTCGTTACGCAACGCGGCAACACGGGCGGCGCGGCCAATCAACGCGCAGTCATGCTGTGGGTATGCCTTGTCGGCTTGATACTCAATTTTGCCGCTGTGAATATTCTCGATACGCGTGGTGGCGTCAGCCAGAGCGCCGTGCGAAAACTCTGCGTACAGGGGTTCTTTCGCCAAGGCGATCGCTGCATCACGCTTGAAAAAGGCTTCGGTGGCGGGCCAGAGGCCATGGTAGAAGACCGCGTCCGAAGCCGCCAGGGCTAACACTGCAGTTGGGCTCAGTTGCTCGAGGAGGGCGTATTCCTGCAGGCGCAGCGGCGAATCCGCGAACTTTTTGGAGACCACCTGGCGCAACTCGCGCAGCGTAGGCTCGCCAGCCAGTCGCGCCAAGGGGTAGGCCCGGTAGGGATACATCTCCCAGTGACCCGGGGTGCCGGTAATCTTGCGCAGCTCCGGCATCGACCCGGCGGGGAGGTCGCCGTCCAGATAGGACAGGTACTCGAGCGCCGGTGTGATGTAGTTGGCGCCGCGAAGGGCCTCCCGACAGGTGTCTGGATCCATGGTTGGGACCAGTCCCAGTTTGACGGCCGCGTTGCGAATGGCGAGCGCCAGATAGAACGAGTCCCCGCCATGGCGCGCGCGATCGATCAAAGGGCACAAGCTGCCCAGCTCCAGTGAAGTCAATCCTGTGAGGTCTATCGTGGTGTTGCGAAGACGGCTGTACTCCTGATCGGGGGCCAGCAATTTTGCGGCGAGGGCTTCGCGCAAGGGTGACATTTGCAGCAACGCGCTCATGTCTTCACCGGTGCCAGCAATTCAACGTCACGCAGCACTTCGCTGATCAGGATGGGGTCGAGGCGCGAGAACGGCAGCAGGCCTGTGTCGTCCCAGGTTCCCCGTTTGCGCAACACGATCTGCGGCAGCTTCTGGTTCGGGTTGAGGGTCAGATCGCCGACGGCGGCGCCTGGATCGAGTCGCAGGTCGACCTGCCAATCCGGACCAACACGCTTGTTGAATTCTCCGACCCACCCGGCGTCCTGCGCCTGGCCGCGTTGCCAGCCGCGATTCGCCAGCCCCAGGACGGATCCGGTAGAGACGACCTTGTCTTTGTAGCGCGTGATAGCGGTCGCGTTCAGTTCGTCGGCGGTCAATGTGTAGGTTTCGCGCCCGAGCTGCCTGAACGGCTGCAGAATTTCGTAATCGGCGAAGATCTGGGCGAAAGCGGTCACGGCAGTGGACGGCATTTCGAGCACGTGCGTGATACCGACGGTTGCCTCATCGGGCAGCACGTATGTGACATCGTTCTGGTCGGCCAGGGTCCAATCCTCGCAGATGCGGAAGGTTTGGACGGCCGCGCCATCGCTGTAGACCCCCCATACCAGGCGTGCGGCCATATAGCGCAACAAGGGCTGCTGCAGAAAGAACCGCTTGAATTCCAACACCGGCCAGCGCCGGCGCGTAATCATGCTCATCTCCAGCCGCAGCAGTTGTAGGCTGGCGGTCGCCTTGGCGTCCTTTTTGAGCCTTTTGTAAGTCTCTACGGCGCTTTCTGCCAACGCCGAGTCATCGGTTTTGACCGGCTTGGGCAAATCCTTCAGTCGCGTGCCTTGCGCATCCTTGACGTAGGGTTTCAGAGTCTCGTCGAAAGCAACAAAGAATTTGCGTGGCCCGAAATCGAGCGCCAGGGTTCCCGTCTCGTCCAACCCCAGATCGGGAACCAGGCGGTCCGCGAGCTCTTCCGAGGTGAAGCCGCGCGCCTCCGCCACAAGAGCGATTTTTTCCTTCGCCCGCTCCTGCAAGGGTTTGTGCTTGCTCTTACTGGCGATGGCGTTGAGGTGCATCAGCGCGACGTCGGTGCCGATAGCGGCCAACAGGTCGAGACCGAGGACCGCGCGTGCATGCGCCGACTCCCCGGGCCATTCGCGAATTTTAGGCACCAGGCGGTGGGCCGTTTCATCATTGCCGAGCAGACCGAGCGCGAGAAACGCCCACCCCTCCTTGGCCGGGCTTCCGGCTTCCGTCCACGCCTGGAACAAGTCCCAGGCGAACTCGGCCAACGAATCGGGGTTGCACGCTTCGCGTACGGTCTTCAAGCCGGCGTACGGCGTTTCGACTTTGCTGATGGCCAACATGACACCGATGTTTTCGACCGCCGCCAGGGGCAACGCGGCGCCTGAAAGCAGTCGCGGGCGGGTGAATGAGCCCGGGACGAAAAACGTCGGCAACTTGGGGGTCTTGGACGGCAACAGGTTCAAGGGATTCAGGGAGCGCAGCCCTGCGATGACCGTCTCGCCATACTGTGCGGCAACTTTCTTTACCGCCTCGTCCAGGCCGCTTTCCGCCAGCCAGTAGAGGCCGACCCGGGCGTCTTGTGCTGCGGCCTTATCGGCTCCCAGGGCCAGTGGCAGGATGGTGTTGGCAACGGTGCCCAGATGAGCCCTGATCCAGGCGATGGCCGCTGCCTTGGCCTTTTTGGAGCGGTTCAAAGCATGCAGCGCGATCGGGACCAATCGCGGGGTGTCGATGGGTGCGGCGATCTCCAGGCCTTGTTCCGGATAGGCGCTCGTGTAGGACAGCAATCCCGGGATGGCTGCGGTACCGTGCTTCGCCAACAGCGCCGTGATCGGTGCCGTGTGATCGGACTTATTCGGCCAGGAATAGATGTTCCAGATCGCCAGTGCGACCGGTGGCGGCAGATAAAACAACAGATCCGGGTAAACGTAGCCTAGATAGGTGGGGTTGCCGATATCTGCGGCTTGCACTGCTACCCCTCCCAACACTCTGAGGCGTGCGGCTGGCCCAATGCCGAGGGTCTCCAGAATGGACGCAGGAGTCGGCTGTTCCTTCTGGAACCAACGCGCTCTCGGTGAGTACTGGGACAGTTGTTGGCGCTGTTCCGGGCTCCATTCAACACGCTCTTCGGTTGGGATCGCCTGGATATCGAGCTTCGGTGGCGCCGGGGGGCGGACCTTTTGCCGCCACGGCGGGTTGAGCAGTAGATCGGGCACCTGTGCCGGGTCCGCTTCTTTGCAATCGAGAGCCGCAAGCAGGGTCTGAAATTTGGTGCGGCTGGCTTCATCGAGCGCTGCCAGGGCAGCGGGCTGGGCATCGACATGTGCCATGGCCAGGCGGACGGTCCACCGATCATTCGTGGCCGATCGGGTTGCCGCTGCATGCTCCATGGCCGTCTTCATGACGGCAGCCGGGTAGTGTTTGGCCAACTCTTCCAGCGCCTCACGTGCTTCACGCTTTTCCATGTGCGGCACCAACCTGGGGATCGTTTGCGGAGAGTGCATGCGCCCGTACAAGGGCAGCGTCATGGTCCCGTGCCGAACGCCCAGATCGAGCAGGTCGAGGGCCTGTTCGCCGTGCAAGTGAATTTGCAGGTAGATGGGTGAGGAGGAAAACTGGGAAAAATAATAGGAGTTGGAAAAAACCCATGTGTATCGCTCGAGAGTAGCCAACACCTTCCTCAGCGGTAGGATGGAATTCAGAGCGAGTAGCGCTTCGAACTGCTGTCCGGCCTCGAGGTACTCGGTCGCCCAGGCTTCGATATGCGGAAACAGGTAGGTGCAGGCGAACTTGTGCACGATGCCGCGTGATTGCAGCTTCGAGGCCACCGCCAGGGCATTTTCATACTCCGCTTGCGCTGCGCAGGCGATCGAATGACGTAGCAGGGCGTATTGGCGCGCCAGGGTCTCCGTCTCGCCCCAGGAGAGTCCCGATTTCGCGCCTGGAAATTGGCCGTCGAGTGCCTTTTCCAGCTCGACCAGGCTCGATACCAACGGCCACGGGGCCTTCAGCGGCGGCGCGTTGATTCCCCGCACTATCGGCAGCTTTGCGCGCAGTTCGGGGGTCCATTGGAAGCCACCGGTGGGCCAGACTATCTCGTCCGCTGCAGAACGCGGCATGTGGAATCTTCTCCGAGGGATTTGAACGGTGGCTGTTGGCCACCGATTTTATCCGTCGGGTGCCGGGCAATTAGTGATTGATTTCAATGAACTTCTCTTGCCCGTCAAAAGCGCTGCTATCGCTATGCGCGGCTCTTTTCCGCTATCAAATCAATGGGATAGCGCTACGACAACGGAATTCCCGTCGGGCGGGGGCGAGTTGATCTGCCTCGCTCAGGGGCGTGCACGGCGGTTGAGTCTACCTGCTGACCGCCCGAAGCGACGCCGAACTCGTCCAATGGTTGAAGTTCTGCCGCATTCCTCACCACAAGAAATACGCCCAGGATTTGCGCAGGATCATCGGCGAATGTGCCGGCTAGAGTGGGGCTGCGCCCATTGTTTGGCCGAGCTGTTATGGATCGGATATTTCGAGCGGTGCATCCGGCAGCGCGCCGGCTTTGCCGTGACTCAACACTTCCTCATAGCCGGGGAAGATCTGTTTGCCCGCCTCGAGCAGCCGGTCGGCGACCCCGTCCCGCTGGGCGGCGCGCTGGTCGGCGATACGGTCGGCTAAGGTCTGAGCCAACATGCGGGTTGCGGTGTCGTACTCGGTGCCTTCGCCCGGCTTCAGGTCCTCCACGCGACTTTTCATGTCGCTGGCGTTGAGGGCCACGGCAAACCGGAGCGGGTCGTAAATGTTGGAGACCGCAACGTAGCGGAAATGGAGGTCTCTAAGCTCGGCGGACGCGGCATACTTGTGACGGCCGGCCTCGATGGTCTGCAATGACTCGATCAGCTTGCCGCTCGCGAATTGCGTTTTCGCCAGGTTGATGTAGCTCAAGGGTAACAGGCGGGGAATTTCGTGAGCGACGTAGGCGCTTCCCGGGGTCGTGCGTTGGAGCAACTTGGCTGTCGTTGCGACGCCGTCGACGTCGCCTTCGTCCGCCTGGCGTTCGATCTGTTCGCGCAGTATTTCGACGGCTGCGCGCTTGGCTTCGATGGCGGGTGTTGGTGTGTCCGCCGATCCGGCGGCCGGGCCTGCCGCCGTGCCTGGGTTCGCTACGGCGCCCGATCCGGGGCCGGGCGACGTCGTGGTCGCGGCGGCTGGTGAAATCCCGGGCGTCGAGTCGGTCCCGGGCGTCGAGGCAGTCCGGAGCGTCGAGTCAGTCCCGGGCGTCGAGCCAGTCCGGAGCGTCTAGTCAGT
>Ga0105240_10011084_pt1 | contig 12604 bp, 7 predicted proteins | sample KBSC54metaG_FD_80426 | JGI IMG/M metagenome (GOLD analysis project Ga0105240, IMG submission 80426) | Corn rhizosphere microbial communities from Kellogg Biological Station, Michigan, USA - KBS C5-4 metaG | ecosystem: Host-associated > Plants > Roots > Rhizosphere > Soil | place: Michigan, USA... | reverse complement strand
GTAGTGTTCACCGGGTTGGGGTAGATCTTATAAGTGAGGTCCGAAGTTCCCCCTGTATTGCCTGTCGGCGTACTCAGCGTAGCCGCGTCACGGGTGATGGTCTTGGGCGCTACCAGCGAACATTCGGTGAAATCTGCCGTCACCGTGATGGAAGCGATGGTCCTGCACCCGTTGGCCGGATTGGCCACCGTAAGGAAATAAGTACCCGAGTCGGATACAGATGTCACCCGCTCCGGATCGAAGAAACCATTGGGCCCTGCCCACGAATAGGTCACACCCGTTGTGGACGAGCTGCCGGTGAGATCGATCGTCGGGATCGTACAATTGAGCGATCCATCACTCGTCACCGTTACACCAGCCGGATGCGCCGTATCTGCCTGCACCGTGATGCTGTTGCTAAATGAACATCCATTGACCGGATCAGTAGCCGTAAGTGTATAGATCCCTCCCGCGCCGGTAGTCGTCACTGGTGTGGTCGCGGTAAACCCATTGGGCCCTGTCCAGGCATATGTCACACCCGTCGTGGTGGAGCTGCCCGTAAGCGTGACGCTCGTCGTGCTACAGGATATTTTGTCCGAAACACTGGCCGATACGCCACCAGGGACGGTAGTATTCTGGATCACGGTTGGCGCAGACGTGGAGGTGGAGCAACCGTTGGATGTCCTGGTCACGGTCACAGTATAATTTCCGGCAGTGGCTACAGTGATATTCGCGCCGGTGGCTGTATAGCCGCTGGGACCTGTCCACGTATACGTAACACCCGTGGTGGACGAATTACCGCTGAGCGCCACACTGTGATTGGTACAGCTCAGCAACGCATTGGCCGGGATACTGCTGGTAATAGCCGCGGCCGGATGCGAGGTATCCTGTGTTACAACTGCGGACGAATTGGACGTACATCCATTTGCCGGATCTGTTGCAGTCAGGGTATAGGTACCCGGCGCCGTAACGGTCAGATTAGCTCCTGTAGCCGTCAATCCATTAGGACCTGTCCAGCTGTAATTGGCCCCGGTGACGGACGATGTACCCGTAAATCCAATGCTGCTGGCGGTACAGGTCAGCACGGCAGTAGTGGGATTGCTCGTCATCAGCAGATTGGCCGGCGGCGTGATATTTTGCGTTACACTCGCCGAAGCAGTGGAAGCACAGCCGTTCGTTGAATTGGTGGCTGTTACTATATATGTTCCCGGATTGCTGACACTAACGGATGCCGACGATCCCGAGAATCCGCCGGGTCCGCTCCAACTAAAGTTGACGCTGCCCGTAGAAGAGCTGGCCGTCAGGACAATGCTGGGGCTGGCACAGGTCAGGAGCGTCGCGCCCGTGTTGCTGCCTATCGAAAGGTTGGCCGGCGTCGTGGTATTCTGCGCAACCAACGCTGTGTCAGTGGCCGTACACCCACCTGCCGTCACGGTCAACGTATAAACACCCGCAACACTCACGGTCGGATTTTGAACGGCAGAAGTAAAGCCCCCCGGCCCCGTCCAGCTATATGTAGCGCCCGTACCGGAATAAGTACCTGTCAGCGTCACAGAAGTATTCGTACACGTGATGGTTCCCCCATTGGCGACAACTGTCCCGCTCGTAGGGGTTCCCGTCAACGCCACGTTATCAAAAAAATATCGCTCGGTAGGATCTGAATTGCTGGTCACGATTTTCACCCGCACCGAGTCTCCATTGAAAGCGCCCGATGTCAAAGTCATAGCGGATGTCCCTGTCGTGCTGGTGCCGATACCAGCCAGGTCCTCATAGATCAGACTGTCAGCCCTGTTATTGATCCTGAGATACACTCTCACATAGTCGGCTGTTTCAAAAGCATCTCCGCTTGACGCGGTTTCACTCCGGAGATTTACTGACATCACGGTATTGGACTTCCCGGCCAGACTGATCGACCCGGAGACCCATGTACCTACGTTCTGCCCGGTAAAAGAAGTTTTGAACTCATTGTTCTGTACAGAATAGGTATAGGTTCCGGTAGCAGTAGTCGTGGCTGTCCAGGCGGTAGCTCCTGCGTCGGAAGTGGTGCCATTGGCCAGTGTAAAATCCTCCAGCCAGAAGGTGGAGGCTGCAGCCCCTGCCGTGACGGTCACGGATGACGTGGCTGTGCATCCGGTACTGGGATTTGTTACCGTCACTGTATAGGTGCCGGCAGCGGTCACGGAAGGACTCGACGACGAGCTGGTAAATCCATTGGGCCCTGTCCAGCTATAGGTGGCGCCGGATACGGACGAGCTGGCGCTGATAGTAGTGCTGGAGGCACACCCAAGAGCTCCTCCCGTTGCCGTTACGTCCGGAGCGCTGTTATTGGCGGTGACCGCTACACTGGCGCTGCCCGTTCCGGCAGAATTTGTGCCTGTCACCGTATAGGTTCCTGCCGTGCTTACGGTAATGCTGCTGCCAGTGGTGGCATACCCATTGGGCCCGGACCAGCTGTAAGTGGTGGTACCAGAGGCTGTGGTGCCGGCCGTGATTGTCGTAGAAGGATGTGCACAGGTCAGCACCCCGGAATTAGTAGGGCTTGCTGTGACAGTAATACCCGACACAGTACACGGCCCCGTCTCTTTGAATACATCGTAATTTTCAACATAATAATCATTGTTCCCAACACTGAAATTATATATGCGGATGACAAGCTGCACGGTGCTTCCGGTCAACATTCCCGATGTGACGGTAGGTGTCCCGAAACTTCCGAACTGAGCGCTGATCAATGTCTCCGGACCGTTATCAAGCTTATAATAGACTTTTACATACTCTGATGACGTAAAGCTACCTTCCGATGAAACTTTGGCATCTACCTGTATATTGGTATATCCTGCTATGGAAAATACCTGCGAATACCAGACCCCCTCACCACCCAATGTTTGGGCCTTCAGCCGGTGGGACTTGGCGGCAAAATAGACGGCATTGGGCACCTTGGTAGTATCCAGGTACCATCCCGTGGCGCTGGGGTCGGACTTTACCCCATCCGCCGAATTCTGAAAAGACTGCGTTACGATAGGACAGGCCGGCGTGAAATACAGCCGGTGGCCGATCCTGTGTGGGCCATCCCCCGCATGGGCGAATACCGACACCTCCATTAAAAAGAGCAACAAAATGAGTAGCCTTAACTTCATATGTATTGGTTTGGTTTATTTCTTCACAAGCGTCAGCGTCCTGATAAATCCCTGCCCGTCCGTCACCCGCACAAAGAAAACGCCGGGCTGCAGATGGCTGATGTCTATGGGGATGGCATGCTGTCCTCTCACCAGGTGGATGGCATTACGTACAACGATATGTCCCGCAATGTCCGTCACCATAATGGCGATGTCGGATCCTTTACCCAGCGAAAGAAGCAGGCTGGTAACAGACTGTTCCGTAATAGAAGGCGCCAGACTGGCCTGGCTGACCATATCCCTGCCCGACAGCCCGATGATCCGGCTGTAGGTGAGACTTCCGGCGGATCCGACCATTTTTAGTCGATAGTAATTGTTCGTGCCCGGATGATTATCATAGAAACCATACACGCTCTTACCTGCCTCCCCATCAATACGGGCGATGTCCAAAAAGGAAATACCATCCGTCGAACGCTGAAGGATATACAAGCGGGATTCCACGCTGGGATCTACATTCCAGGACAGCCCCGTGGATGTGTTGCTTATCCATTCACCCGAGAAAGAAAGGAGCTGATCGGCCAAAACTACCATCGTACTGGTGGCGACAGAGAACTGTGTCATCGTGGAAAATGTTCCCTTGGAAAAAGTATAAGGATCGCTGCCAATGGCAGCGCCGCTAGTGCTCTCTTCGACGATGGTCACTCCGTTGGAACGTACGATGGAAGCGCTGCTGCGGTTGAACCCGGAAGGCTCATCGGCCAATTTCCATAACATACCCAGGGAAATATTGCTGCTGCCACCGCTGCCTGCCGTGATCAGCCAGGTACGATCGATGACAGCGCCGACCGGAGCGCCCGGGATATACTGGTCATTTACTGCTACGGTAAAGTCGTTGGTAGCTCCTCCATTGGTCAATTGTAACGGGTTATAGGTGGAAGGGGTCGGTCCGACAGGAAAAAGTACGGTTCCGCCGGAAGATCCAATCTGTGAAATAAGAAGACCTCCTTTGCCAGTGTTGGCTGCTCCGCTACTGCCATTGCCCGTAACGATCCACCCTGTCTGCCCTCCGGAGAAGGAAGCTCCACGGATGGGTTGGCTGCCGGCCTTCATGTTCAGGATATTGCTGCCGGTGACGAGCATGGCGCTGCCTGCCAGCGTCAGCGTGTCGGTAATAGCGACATTGCTCTGCAGGGATTTGTTGCCGGCAATATCGATCTTCAACGAGCCATGATCGGCAGGGAAAATATTCTGATTGCCATTGGCCATATATACTACTGTCCCGGCAATATTGAAAGGCGCGGTGATAGCAGTCGTGCCTCCGCTGATACTCAGCCTGGCAAATTTCTGAATGGTGAGGCTATGGGCAGTGGCCGTACCGGTGGTAGCGCTGATCAGGGGCATCCGTGGCGCTGAGGCAGGGACCAGTACATCTGTCGCCGGGGTCGGTACGCCTCCACACCAGTTATTGTTATTCTCCCAGGCAGTGTCCGCAGCACCCAGCCATGTGCCGGAGCTGTTGACATGCAGCGTGGCAGCCGATGAGTTCACCGAAGATCCGCAACCGGCGACGGTAGCAACATTCCTGTATTGGTAGCCATCCATTGCCGGTGTGGGACTGGTAACGCTGAGAATAGTGGACGTAATCCCCGTCGCACCGCTGGTAACCGACGCCCAGCTGCTTCCTCCATCCGTACTCACCTGCCATTGATAAGTAGGAGTAGTGCCACTGGCGACGGATCGGAAACTGGCGGCAATCCCGGCGCAGACGGTCTTGCCTGCCGGCTGCGTAGTTATGGCAGGCGGGGTCTTGATCGTCAAAGCCACCGCATTCGAAGGTCTGGGACAGGTCACCCCATACCCTGTGACAGATCTTATCACCTGATAGCTCGCCCCGCTCGTTGGCGCATTAATACTCAGCGAATAGGTAGAAGTGCCGCTGTATAAGCTGTTATCGGATATATTGCTATAGGTGGCGCCATTGTCGGTGCTCACCTGCCATTGATAGCTCACGCCCGTACTATCCGCAGTTGCTATGGTACCGCTGGCGCCGGTGCAGACAGACAATGCGCTGGGACTCGGTTGCGCCACTCCGGGTTTGGTTACCACATGCAGTGTATCCACCCCAGTGCTGGTCACAGCACAATGGGAGACGCCATCGGTGATGACGGTTCGGTACAGGTAACCATTAAGGATAGGGTCCCCGCTGACGGCAAGAGTGGCATTGGTCGAGCCCGAATAATCGCCCCCGTCAGTGACATTATTCCATGAGCCGCCATTATCTCCGCTGACCTGCCATTGATAGGCATACGAAGACTTGATATCGGCAGAAGTTAGATTAGCCGTCCCCTCGGAACAAATTGACTTAAAAGCGTTCGTCAACTGACCGATGGCCCCGATGGTCAGCGTTCCGGGCCCCGAAAAATAGGTGCCCGAGCCGTCCGTCGCCGCACAACGATACTCGTAGTTATTAAAAGTCGCAGTAGTGCCTGTAATAGTCAGGGTAGCAGAAGTGGCGCCGCTGTAAGTGCCGTTATTCAATACAGCAGACCATGTACTGCCCCCATCCGTACTGAGCTGCCATTGATAGCCCGTCGGAGGAGCCGATGTCACAACAAAAAAGGTAGCGGTAGCGCCCAAACACACGGTCACATTGGCGGGCGGTGTGGTAAAAGTAATATTCGTGGGACGGATCCAGGAACACAAGATCACTCCTGTTAGCAAAAGGGCATTTAATGCCATCTTAGGGGTTGTGGAGTTTTTCATACGAACAGGAATTAGTTTTTACTACGGTTAAAGGATTAATCGCGGTAAAACTATCACAAATCCATATGAGATACTAGCCACTAAGGTCCGCCGCAGCGCGGATAACCCGCACCGGGAGTCATCCCATCTAAAAACCCGGAATGCCATGCTATAGCAACAGCGGAGCTCTCACATTATTAATTATATGTAATATTCACATTTATTGAAAGATGTAAGAACGGGAAGACAGAGATTCAAACAAGTTGGAGACGCTAATAAGGGTTTTGCCACGTTGTATTACTTTGTCATCCATGAATTATTCATGCAGACATAGGTATTCTTATTTACTTACCTAAGGTGTTCCTTTATACTTCCTCTAACTTTGAACGACCAGGTAATAAAAAATTCGGCAATGACCTCCCCTGCTTCGTTCGTTCCAATGGAGCAGGCCCGGACAGTAGTCCCTTCGCCGGTGGCGATGGCCTGTTCGACAGCATTGCGGATCAGCGCCCCATCCGTACACTGAAAGTAGGTTCGTCCGATGGCTTTCTTAAAATAGTTTGCTTCCAGCTTGACGACCAGCAATGACAAAGACTGCTTCTGCCCCTGTATATGCGTCATAGCCAATACGCCGGTGCTCATCTCGGCAGCCATGCTGAGACAGGCAAAATAAGTGCTTCTAAAAGGATTCCTGGTAAACCATTTATATGGTATGGTTGCCACACAGCGCTCCGCATCCGCATCCTTGATCCGAATACCCGCAAAAAATGCGCTCGGCAATCGGGTCAAAAGGAACAGCTTGAATTTTAAAGGATGCATGTCTTATTGTTTACTGATCTCTACAACGGTGGCGACAACGCTGTTGGCATCTCCTCCCTTCACAGTGAATTGCATATTGCCCTTTGCCGAGCTGAGGAATTTGGTGTCCCGCACCAGTCTGGCTCCGATGGCGGCATTGACACGTGCTGCGTACTCCTGTCCGGGATTCTGAGCGATCTTGCTATTCAAAGCGCTCCAGTCCAGCGGGGTACGGCTCACGACCACGGCCATCTCATCACGAGCGCCGATACTATCGGGCATCATACTCTTGTCTTTTGGGAAAAGGCGGTAACCCGTGATCCCGCAGAAAGGCGAATACTTTGTTTTGGCAGGATCGTCATTCCGGGGATAGGGGAAGAGGGTATAGCTGGTGCCATCCGTCTCCTTACCGAAAACATAGACATAACATTCGGTAGTGTTTCGCACTTCCATCTTGAACCGGGTGCCTTTCTTTACAGGCGTGACGGTCTCGAATGTATTGCCATCCTTTGTTTGTAAAGGGATATAATCACCTGCCACCGTCTTTTTCCCCTCATAGCTCACCTGCACAAGACCTATCTCACAGGAGAAGGGAGCAGAAGCCGCCGCGCCGACCTTATCCATCGGCTCCAGCCCATAAGCTTCGCGGACAAAAAATTTAAAATCCGGGTAGCGTACCCAGCCAAATCCATTGTTACCCCATTTGGGACCCCAGCTATTCATGATAAGGAAGGCGCCCCCATATTTTTTATCGTCATAGCCGACCACACATTGCGCATGCCCTCCAAAACCCATCAGGCTCTTGTCCTCTTCTGTTGGCTCCCAAAGGTCCTTGCCCATCATATCCTGCATATAGGTGCCCCCTACCATCATTCCGATGACGACGGGTGCGCCCTGTGAAATATTTTCCTTGATGGCCCGAAGGTCGATGGCATTGTTCCGATCGCCGGGGGTCAGCCGGTTGAAGCCACGCATACGATGCTGTCGTGCTTCTTCGAGGAGCCGCTGATCGGGTTGTCGGGAACAGTCCTGATCGGAATACGGGAATTGCTCATACGATACGGAGCCGCTCTGCGTCATAAAATCCATCGCCTTGATGATATAGGAACCTTCACAGCCCTCCAGTCCTATCTGATTGTAAAGGAAGGAAGGACTGAACCGCAAGCTGTTGGGATCTTCGCCCGTACGTGCCGCCTCGGCAATGGTGCGCGCCCCATACGCGCTGCTCCAGGCTACACAGCTGCCCTGATGTCCCTGGTCGCCAACGGCAGGTGCAAATCGCTGCAGATTGGCAGCCTCCGGAATAGGGTTCTTTGTCGTATCATCCGAAAGAGATTCGTAAATATTCGCCTTCTCGAATTGCCTGGGATCGAGATAGCCACCGGTAGTCAGTTGCTGGGCCACATTGTGCAGGATCCCACCCCCATTGTTACACCCGCCGCCTCGCAGGAGAAAATAACCACCCCCCAGGATCACCAGCAACAGAATAAGACCCCGGCCACGAAAGAGCCCCAGCAAAAGCAGCAACAGCTGGAATATTCCACCACCTCCTCCCCCGCCGCCGGGAAAACCACCACCACCGCCACCACTATTACCACCTTCACCGCTGTTCTCATTTGGATCCTGCGGATCATCGACCATTCGGATAGGCATAACGATACGAGTTTGATTCCCTTAAATATAAAGAGAATTTCGACACCCCCACCCCCGGGGCAGGGTCAACTTAAAGTATGATTTGATTTCTCAGAAGGTCGTCAAAGCTATCCCTTCTCCTTATTAGCCCCGCGATACCATCTTTTACCAGCACCTCGGCCGGCTTATAACGGGAATTGAAGTTGGACGACATCTCGAACCCATAGGCGCCGGCATTGTAAAATGCTAAGAAATCGCCTTCATGCACTTCATGGATGGTCCGATCCCATGCAAAAGTATCGGTCTCGCAGATATTACCTACAACGGAATATCGCTTGGGTGCTCCCTTGGGGTTGCTGATATTATCGATCCGGTGATACGCGTCGTAGAACATCGGTCGGATCAGGTGGTTAAAACCGCTGTCCACACTGACAAAAGTGGCGGCATCCGTTTCCTTCATCACATTCACCTTGGTTATAAAGTAGCCGCACTCGCTGACCATGAACTTACCGGGCTCGAACCATACTTGCAGCGGCCTCCCGCCAGGATTCGGATGGCTCGCAAAAGCCTCTTCCACCTTGGCAGCCAGCAGCTCAATATCCGTCTCCACATCTCCGTCCTTATAAGGGACCTTGAATCCTCCGCCCAGGTCGATAAATCGCAGCTCATTGAAATGGGGGATGATATCAAAAAGTATTTCGATGCCCTTGACAAAGACATCCACGTCTTTTATCTCCGACCCTGTGTGAATATGAAGGTCCGCAATATGGAGGTTATACTTTTTTACAAGGGCCAGGATCTTGTCGAGCTGGTCGACAGGGATGCCAAACTTGCTTTTGTCATGACCGGTAGAGATCTTTAAATTACCCCCCGCCATGATATTGGGTCGTAGCCGGATACCAACCGGATAGCTGTGACCATAATGCTGGCCGAACTTCTCCAGGTTGGACAGGCTGTCGATATTGATGATCACACCCAGATCGCGCGCTTCTATGATCTCTTCAAAGCCAATGCCGTTGGAAGTATAAAGGATCCTTTCCGAAGGGAAGCCGGCTTGCATGGCAAGTTTTACCTCATTGATGGAGCTGCAGTCGACATTCGCGCCCAGACCATTGATATACCGGAGGATGTTGATATTGGTAAGGGCCTTGCAGGCATAGAAGAATACAGGCTTGCTACGGTGGAATGCTGTGGTCAGCTTATTGTATTGCTCTTTTATCTTTTCTGCGTGGTAGACGTATAAGGGAGTGCCGAACTGCTGACCAAGACTTACCAGATACTCGGGAGATAATCGCTCAGACATTTTCTTCGCCCTCCTTGTCCGTGCCGGCCTCGTCTTCTTTATTATCGTCTGTCGGCTCTAATTCTCCATTCCCATTGACCACAAACAGCGCCTCTTCCTCCGCAGGCTCCAGCTCACCGGGACTATGATTGATAATAGTAGGTTCTACCAGCGTGTCCGCAAATACTTCCTTCAGTTTGGGAAGATCAGTGGGCGAATTTATCCCAAAATAATCCATGAAGGTCTTGGAAGTAGCATACACCAGCGGCTTGCCGGGCATTTCCTCATTCCTCCCGGAGATGATGATCAGTTCTTTTTCCAGCAGCTTTTGTATGGAATAGTCGCTGCTGACGCCGCGGATGGCCTCGATCTCACCCTTGGTGATGGGTTGCTTGTAGGCGATGATGGAAAGGGTCTCCAACGCAGCAGTTGACAGCCGCTTGAGGAATTTTTCGCCGTTGAGCTGAGCGATGGTCTTGTGAAAATCTTTTTTGGTAAGGAATTGCCAGCCTCCGCCGCTTTCTCTTACTTCGAAGGGATAGAACTCGGATGCATATTTTTCCCGGATGCCGTCGATGGACGTCTGTATCTGCTCCAGCGTCAGCTTTTCTTCCATAAAGCCAAAAGCGTTGTTGACCAGCTCGGTGATCTCCATGGAGGTGAGCGGCTTGTCGCTGGCAAAGATCAGCGCTTCGATGTGTGGGATGATATTTCCGATTTCCATGATTTCTTATTGTCCCTGTTATCCTTGCAGGGCGGCGGCGCCGCTGACGATCTCGGTGAGCTCGGTAGTGATGGCAGCCTGACGTGCACGGTTGTAAGAAAGGCGCAATTGCTTGAGCAGTTCATTGGCATTGTCGCTGGCCTTGTCCATGGCGGTCATACGCGCGCCATGTTCGGATGCATTGGCATCCAGGACGGCCTTGAAAAGCTGCGTATTCAGGATCTTTGGCATCAGCTCGGCGACAAGCTCTTCCTTGCCGGGCTCAAATATAAAATCGTTGTTGGCTGCGCCGGCCTTTTTTTCCACTTTGGGGATGGGGAGGAATTTTTCCACGACAAAAGACTGGGTGGCGGCGTTCTTAAATTGGCTATAGACGATATCTATAGTATCGAACTCCTTGTTTTCGAAAGCTTTGACGGCTGCCTGGGCAGCGGCCTGGACGGCTTCGAAACTCAGGTGGAGGAAAATATCCTTATAGGTGTCGGAGACCTTGAAATTGTTCTTGGCAAAATGCTCATAACCCTTCTTACCGATGCTCCAGATGCTGACGTTGCCTTTGGCAGCCTGGGTGGCATATTTTTCACGGATGGTTGCCTTTGCCAGCTTGATCAGGTTGGCGTTATAGGCGCCGGCCAGACCGCGGTCGCTGGTGATGACGATAAGCAATACCTTTTCCACGGGACGTTCCACCGCAAGTTTGGACCCGCCGTCGCCTTCCGAGCCGCTGACGATATTGCTGAGCAGCTCCTGCAACTTTTGAGCATAAGGACGCATTTGGATAATGGCATCCTGCGCACGGCGTAACTTAGCGGCGCTAACCATCTTCATAGCCTTGGTGATCTGCTGGGAATTCTGGATGGATTTTATCCGATTGCGTACCTCTTTAAGTTGTCCTGCCATAGAAGGAGTATTTTTTACCGGGCGGACTTCCTGATCCACCCTTAAAATCGGCTGCGAAGGTACTGCAAACAGGTGAAAATTCCAGATTTTGTATTCCCAATCCGCTAAGGAAAAGTTGAAAATATTGTGGAAATTTACAAACTCAACCTATGGCAAAGAAAAATAAGACTAACGAAAGCAAGACCCGGTCATCGTCCCCGCGCAAAGGAAAGAACCCGCAATTGGGTCCCACTCCCTCGCGCAAGTCCCTCATACAGGATGCCCCCGGCCACTCCGGCAAAACGGGTGCGACCGGCATTATCCGGGACACGGCTCAAAATAGCATGATGGAGTTGAAAGGCGAACAGCCGGCAGAACCCGTCAAAACTGCTAAAGCCAGCTCGAACGGTACGGGCAGGGGCCGGAAGAAGCAGCCCGTCATCCTCATAACGAATGACGACGGCATCAGCGCCCCGGGGATCCGCAACCTGGTGGACGCCGTTAGGGGACTGGGTAAGATCGTGGTCGTAGCCCCGGATAAGCCACAATCGGGTATGGGTCATGCCATTACCATTGGCAACCCCCTCCGCCTGCACCCCATGCATCACCTCTTTGAAGGGGTGGAAGCCTGGCAATGCTCTGGTACCCCCGTGGACTGCGTAAAGCTGGCCGTGGATAAGGTCCTTCGCCGCAAGCCGGATCTCTGCCTCAGCGGGATCAACCATGGCAGCAACCACTCGATCAATGTCATATATTCGGGTACGATGTCGGCAGCCGTCGAGGCAGCCATTGAAAGTATCCCCTCCGTTGGATTTTCCCTCCTGGACTACAGCGTCGAGGCGGATTTTACCGCCGCCCGTAAATATGTAAGGATCATCGTGGAGGAAGTCCTGGACCATCCGATGGATAAACACTTGATCCTCAACGTTAATTTCCCTGCCATTCCGGATTCGCTTATAAAAGGGATCAAGGTCTGCCGTCAGGCCTATGCGAAATATGAAGAGGACTTTTTAGAGCGGAACGACCCCACCGGGAAGAAATACTATTGGCTCACCGGAAAATTTGTCAATTTCGATAAAGGACGTGATACAGATGTATGGGCGCTGGAACACAACTATGTAAGCGTGGTTCCCGTACAATTTGACATGACAAATTACGTTCTTAAAGGCAAACTCGAAAAAACGTGGAAATCGTGATCCTCAAAAAAGACAACCTCCGGTTTGGCTTGCTGCTCGGGCTGGTAGCTCCTGTCATAAGCCTTTTCATATACTATTTTGTAAAATTCTCTTCCGTCAGCTTTGGAGAATTTATGAGCTTCCTGCATGTCCACCGGGACCAGATCACGGCCGTGTCGGTACCCTGCCTGGTATTGAATATCGCGCTGTTCACCTATTATATCAATTCCCATAAGGACCAGACGGCCAAAGGGATCTTTGCCGCCACCCTGATCTATGC
>Ga0105240_10011083_pt1 | contig 12604 bp, 10 predicted proteins | sample KBSC54metaG_FD_80426 | JGI IMG/M metagenome (GOLD analysis project Ga0105240, IMG submission 80426) | Corn rhizosphere microbial communities from Kellogg Biological Station, Michigan, USA - KBS C5-4 metaG | ecosystem: Host-associated > Plants > Roots > Rhizosphere > Soil | place: Michigan, USA... | reverse complement strand
AGCAATTCAAACCGATGTTGTCCCGCAAGACTGCGGGCTTCGGCTACAGATGCTGCGGTTTTGACGTTGTAGTGACGGCGGGTCAAAAGACTGGCCAAGGCAGTCCGCGTTGGCTCGTGATCCTCAACCAACAAAATGCGAATATCCTTGCCACTCCCATTTATCGGACGATGCGACGGGCCAGTGCTATCCTTTGACGGTTCAGTTCTTGGAGTTGGCTGCGTGACAAGTGGGAGAATAACAATGAAGGTCGAGCCTTGGTCACGTCCGGCGCTGCGAGCCTCTATGCTGCCAGAATGAGCTTCAACCAGTTTCCGACCAATTGCCAATCCTAATCCCAAACCACCAAAACGGTGAACCTTTTCCCTGCCGGCGTGTTCTCCCTGAGCGAAGGCTTCGAAGATTCGTCCCAATTCATCGCCAACCAAACCAATGCCCGTATCTGTGATGGCAACCTCTAATTTATCAGCTCCCCTGCTCCGCGTGGAAATGGTGATCGTTCCCTGCTCGGGCGTGAACTTGATGGCGTTCTTGAGGACGTTCCAAAATACCTGCTGCAGTCGGACCGCGTCGCCATTCACGGTCGACTTCTCCGCCTTTAAATCTTTGACCAAGCGTAGTTGCTTATTTTTGAGGTCGGGCATCACGACCCCCACGGCCTCCTCCAAAACGGCGTGAATGTCCACCAAGGCCATGTTCAAGGACAACTTGCCGTGGCTGATGCGCGTGACGTCCAAAAGGTCATCGATCAGATGCGCCTCCATCTCCACGTTGTTGCGGATGGTAACGAATTGGGCACGCACTTCTGGCGCCAGATTGGGATCTCTTGATGCTTCGCTTGCGAGCAGCAACACCGGGTTGAGCGGCGTGCGCAATTCATGGGACAATGCCGCGAGGAAATCATCCTTGGCGCGCGAAGCCGCCAGGACTTCCTGGTGGGTCCGCTCCAAGTCACGTTCGGCCTGCTTTTGCTCCGTGATATCGCGGACAATTTTTGAGGCGCCAATGATTCTACCTTTGTCGTCCTTGATTGGCGAAACCGTCAGTGAAATGTCAAAATCACTCCCATCCTTGCGACGGCGGATTGTTTGGTAGTGCTCGACGCTTTCACCCCGGCGAACCCGATCAAGAATGAAGGGTTCCTCATCAAACCGCTCGGGCGGCATCAAAATGGTGACTGGTCGGCCAATGATTTCGTCAGCCTGATATCCAAAAATCTTTTGCGCACCGCGATTCCAGGTGGTGATAATGCCATTGAGATCCTTACTGATGATGGCGTCGTCCGAGTTCTCGACGATCGCTGCGAGCCGGCGCGAAACATCGGCGACGCGTTTGGATTCAGTAATGTCCAAAAGCATGTTTACCGCACCGACAACGCTCCCCGACGCATCGCGAATCGGATCAGGGTAAGGCAGAACATTTCGGCGCGTGCCATCGGGACGTTCGATGATAATTTCTTCGCTACGAACCGGGCGACCTTCACGCAAAGTGACGGCCATCGGACATTGTTCTGGTGGTAGTGGGGTGCCATCCGCGCGGAACATACGATAGGAACCACACCATAAATCCTTGCCGACTTCGGGTGGCCGCCCCCACAGCGCCACCGCTGCTTCATTGTAAAGAATAACTTTCCCCCCGGCGTCAGTCGTATAGACCGCCGTAGGTAAACCTTGAACAAGCTGACTGTAACGTTGCTGGCTTTCCCGAATAGCGGCATCGCTTAATTTGCGGTCGATCGCAATGCCGGCAGTGCGCACGGCTGTCTCGATTATTTGCAAATCCTTTTCGTTCGCCTCACACGGACGCGAATGATAGAGGGCCAAAGTGCCCAGCACACTTCCCCGGGCTGAAAAAATGGGAATCGACCAGCAGGAGAGCAAACCGTGCGGCATCGCGAGATGACGGTAGTCATTCCAAAGCGGGTCGGTCGAGATATCGGTAACAAAGACAGCTTTTCGTTCAAACGCGGCGGTGCCGCACGAACCTGCGGTTGGCCCGATGTCCAGGCCATCAATCGCCTTTCGATAAGCAGCGGGCAAACTAGGCGCCGCCCCGTGCCGCAATTGGTCACCTTCTAACAGAAGCACAGAGGCAAACGTTTTTTCAACAAATTGCAGTTCCACGCTCCGCATCAGCGCATGAAGAACCTGCGTGAGCGGTTTGTCCTCCGCCATCAATTGCAGGACACGCCGCTGGCTTTCGGCTACAGCCTCGGCGCGCTTGCGTGCCGTTGTAAGCCGAGTTGTGCCAGTGACAGCGCTGACACTCCCGTCTTCCGCAAAAACCGGACTGAAAATATATTCGTGGTAGTCCTCAATGCCGGCGGCGTCTGTAAAGTAGGTTTCGCCGCGGAAGGGTTTGCCGGTGGCAACGACTTCCTTCACTTCACGTTTTAGACGCAGCGCGAGTTCACGCGGATAGCCCAATTGCAGGGAACTCTTGCCGGTGATTTCCGGGAGCGTCTTGCCCCATAATTTCAGCAACGGCTTGTTGGCGTAAATCCAATTGCCTTCCAGATCGAACGTATAAGCCAGGTCGGCGATGGACGACAAGGTGGTATCGAATAACTGCGCCTGCGCCTCCCGTTCGCGCATCAACTCTTTTGTCCGCTGAACCAAGTCTCGGACTTCGTACTGTCGACGCCGAGAACGTAGCGCGACCTCCATCGTACTAACCAGCGTGCCTGGACGAAACGGACGCTCTAGCAAGGTCACATTGCCGCCGGGGCCGAATAGGGCCAGGCGGCGCAACCGCTCCTTGTCCGCTTCACCGCCGCTGGTGATGATCGCAACGGGGAGGTCCGACCATGGCGATTGCTGGGCCAGGGTTTCAACCACAAGAGAAATTGAATCACCTCCGAGCGTTTCTTCAGCCAGAAGCATGGCACCACAACCGCGAACCACCTCGGTGCAAAGCTGGGAGACATTTTTGCAGGTTTGCGACACCAGATTCGCTTTGGATAAAAACTCAGCTGTTAAAGCTGCATCATTTCCCAAGGGCGCCAGCACCAATATCCGCTGTTCAAGCACGGTCGCATCCGGCACGGTCTTTAGCCGTGTCGTCCTCCGTGTGGCTCGTTTGCGTCGGCTCATTTCAGGATTTCGTCTATGAGCTTTTGCTTGCCGTCGTGAAAGGTGGGCACGCCCGTCAAAACGCCCTGCATATCGGTCAGTGGTTTGCCCAATCTAATTCCACCTTCGCTGACCTGTATTTCGCGGATGGTCCTTTCGTGGTCGCCGCTACGCTTCTTGACCACTGAAATCGCCTGCTTCAGCGCCCCAAGAGCTTCAAAATATCGGAGCAATAAGACCGTATCGGCAAGATAAGTGAGGTCGACCGCGGATTGCATGGTACCGATTAGTCCCTGTTGGGCGAGAATCATCATCGTAATGACCCCCTGTTGGTTGAGAAAAGCGAGGAGTTCATGCAGTTGGAGATTCAGATAGCGCTCCTCGGGCATGGCATTGAGATATCCATTGATGCTGTCGATCACGATCATGCGCGTCTTCTCCTCAGCCACCGTTCGACGGATACGGTGCACCAGCTCGCCGGGCGAAATCTCCGCGGGGTCAATTTGGTTAACCTGAATCAGCCCGGACTTGACGTGCGGTTGGATGTCCATCCCCAGCTTTTTCGCACGGGCCATCAATGTGGCTTTGGTTTCATCAAAAATATAAAAGGATACTCGTTCCCCACGTTCCGCGGAGGCTAGGCCGAATTTTATGGCGAGAGTAGATTTCCCGGTGCCCGGCGGCCCCATAAACATATTGCTCGTGCCACGATCCAAGCCGCCGCCGAGCAAGGCGTCGAGTTCAGTGATTCCACTCGCAAAACTTTCTCGCTTAAAAGCAGCGTGATGTTCAGCCGCGACCAGGCGCGGGAAAATCACGAGCCCGCCCCTTTCAATGATCAAATCGTGGTTACCCTCGCGATATTTAACACCGCGAATCTTCTGGATGTTCAGTTGACGGCGGGCAATACCGTATTCAGGAGAAGAACGATGGAGAGTCAGAACACCATGGGCGATGCTCTCGATTTGCAAGTCCCGTGCGCCGGATGAACAGTCATCGAGCAAAAGCACCGTGCATTTGCGTCCGGAAAAAAATTGTTTCAGCTGCAAGATCTGGCGGCGATACCGCAACGGTGTTTCCGCCAGCATCCGCATCTCAGAAAGGGAATCGAAAACGACGCGGCCCGGCTTGACACGTTCCACCTCATCCAAAAACGCCTTGGTGGTGCGGCTCAGTGCGACCTCAGAAGGATGAAAAAAAGTGCTTTCGGTCTCGCCCCGCAGCTTTTCCTCTATCGAAGACAGTTCAAACAATCGGATGCCCTTCAATTTCCAGCCGTGCGATTCAGCGACCGATTCTAATTCCTCCTTCGTTTCGGAAAGGGTGATGTAGAGGCCGGTTTCCCCGAGTCGCTGGCCTTCCCTCAAGAATTGCAGAGCCAAGGTGGTTTTGCCGACGCCGGGATCGCCCTGAAGCAAATAAAGGCGGTTTCGCGGCAGACCGCCCCCGAGGACATCGTCCAAGCCGGTGACGCCCATGGTGCAACGAGAATTTGATTTATTCGAAGTGTTCATGATTCAGTTCGTTAAATCGCAAAAATATTTTACGCTTCCACATTTTGTTTTGAAACTGCCTGCCCCGTCGCCGTCGCGAGAGCATTCTCCAAAGATTCCACGCGAACGGGTTTAATCAAATGCGCAGTGAAACCAGCGGCGTCACTCTTCAGGATGTCCTGATCCATGCCATAACCAGACAGCGCAATGCCGCAAATTGTCCCGCTGCGCTGGCGTATTTCCCTCATCAGCTCATATCCGTTGCCGTCGGGCAGACCGATATCAGATATGAGCAGATCAAACTTTTCGTTGCGGATGAGCCGCCGCGCCTCTTCTGCCGTGCTGGCAACCTTCACCTCGTAACGACGCCGAGCGAGCAGTTTGGCAACGGCGGTGCGGGTTGGCTCATGGTCTTCAACGAGCAGAATTGTCATTGGGCGATTAGCCAGCGACGGAGTTGCATTGGTGCCGTTTTCCGGCGCTGGTGGTTGCTCGGCTCGCGCGACTGTGGAAACACCGCGCAGCAACGGCAGTGTGACGGTAAAAGTTGCGCCCTGTTCGCGTCCCCGGCTAAACGCTTGCATACTGCCCGAGTGAAGTTCCACCAGCATCCGGCTTATTGCGAGTCCTAGCCCCAATCCTCCAAAAGTATGTGACATGCCTTGGTGGGCATGTTCGCCTTGTTTGAACGCGTCAAATATCCCAACGAGTTCAGCCGGCGTGATCCCGATACCCGTGTCCGACACGACGATGGACAAGTCATCGCCATCGGCCGAAATGATGGTGCGGATGGTAATCTTGCCTCCATCCGGCGTGAATTTGACGGCGTTCTTAAGGATGTTCCAGAAGACCTGTTGCAAACGAACTTCGTCGCCCATGACAGTGCGCTGGTCCGCTGCAAGATCGAGTTCCAAGGCGATGTGCTTTTTTTCCAATTCCGCCCGCACGGTCGCAAGCGCGTCTTGCAATACCGTATGCACATTAGTCGGGCGCTGGTCTAAGGGCAACTTGCCGCGCGTGATGCGCGTAACATCGAGCAGATCGTCAATCAGTCGCGCTTCGAGCGCCACGTTCTTGGCTATCGTTGCGAAATCCGCCCGGATGTTTTCGGGTAGTGATGTATCACTGGACAATTCGCTGGACAAAAGCAGTACCGGACTCAACGGCGTTCGCAACTCATGGGACAACGCGGCCAGGAATTCATCTTTGGCACGATTAGCGCGTTCGGCCACATCACGCGCCCGTTCCAATTCCTGTTCCGCCCGCTTGCGCTCGGTGATATCCTGCGATACGGCCAAGGCCGATTCGACCTTCCCTGACGCATCGCGCAACGGAGCAACACTAGTGCGCGCCCAAATCACCTCGCCATCCGCCCGCAAGTAGCGTTTTTCAAGAATCGATGTTGGCGTGCCAGCAATCAAACGCCCCAAAGCGGCCTGACTGTCGGCCAAATCATCCGGATGAGTAATATTCTGCATGCCCATCTTCAGTAATTGTTCGCGGGTGTGTCCGGTAATTTCACAGTACCGATCATTTACCAAGAGGAACCGGCCAGTAAGATCGCACTGTGCTATCCCCGCTCCAGCCTGATTGAATACTCCAGAAAGGCGGGCTTCACTATCCCGCAACGCCAAATGGCTGGTCTGGATTTGATCAAGCATGGAATTGAAGGCTTCAGTCAGATAACCTAACTCGTCATCGTTAATCTTGGTGCCACGAACGGAATAATCCTTTTGCAGGGAAACTACCTTGGCGGTGCGCGCAAGACTGAGCAATGGTTTGGAAATGCGGCGTTCAAAAAAGTTGGAAAGCAGATAAGCCAGGATGCCCGAACCAAATAAAACGAGTCCCAAAAGCACGGCGTAAACTGTCAACCGACGATACATCTCATGCAGGTCGGCTTTTAAGAATAATGTTCCAACCCGATTTTGCCCCTGGACCACGGGCGTAGACAACGTCACCGATTGCATCTCAAAATCAACACCCGAGGCACCGGGAGACGCAGGCAAGTCAGACGAGGACAAGTTGGTCGGATAGGTCACATAAAGTTTGCCAGCATTGTCATAAAGCGCTCCGGCCACGACCTCAGGTTCCGCGCGAAGTCCAGCGAGAGTTTCCGCCGCCAATTTTGGATCATCAAAAACCAGTGCCGCCGTGCTATTGGCGGCGATGATATCCGCAATGGTAGACAAGTTCCGAGTAGTGGACTGTTTGTAGCTGTAAATCTCGTAGGACAACAACACCAGGCAACTGATCGTCAAAACGCAAAGGCTCGTCAGAAATATGCCTCCAACAAGCTGGCGTTTGATGGGCAGGTCCCGGAATTGCATGGCTCAATCCTGTTCCGGACGGATGATTTCAGCGACCCGCAGCAGCTTTCCACTCACCGACAACTCCGCGGCCTTTGCTGCGTCGGCGTTTATTCTAAGCCGGATTTTATCCTGGGAACTCTTGGTGAACCGAATCATGCCGCCAGCCCGCACAAACCCGTCGAAATCACCTACCGTCAGGACTTCGCGACCTTTCAGTTGCGATATGATTTCCGACAATTTGGAACTCTCGCTAGAACTGACAAAAAGGATCTGGCAGCTACACCCTTCCTCAATCGTTTGGCAACGGCGGACAACGATTGGCCGGGTATTGTACTTTTCGCCCCGGACGGCATCATCCAACACCCGTCCAAAGGCATCCTGCCCGAGGATACCGATGACCAGCGGCGCATTGCTTCCCGAAAAAACTGAGCCGGGCCACTCCACAAACTGGGTGAGATTGTAGAGCAATACCGCCTTGAGCTGGGTTTCCCGGGAAACTGTCTGGGCGTCGGCATGGTGCGTACATACCGTCGACGTCAGCAGCGCCAACAGCGCGAGCCAACACCGCCACCAAGTGTGGCGTATTCGATGGGTTAGAATCTCCATGTGACCTTTCCGTAAACGCCACGCGGGATTTGCTGGGTTCCGAATTCCGTATGCTCAGGCTCAAATAGATTTTGCCCGACGAGGGAAATTTCCGTGCTCTTGTAGTGCCACGCGAGCCGTATATCCATGGCGAAGTAGGCAGGGACATCAGGCGAGGTCAGAGCCGAGTAATAACGTCCGGTGGCGTCGAATTGAAAATGAGCGGGTAAATCGACGATCGATTGAAAGGAGAACTGGTTTTTCGAATCGTTGCCTTCGCGGATGCTGGGGCTGACGTTAATACCGCCGTGGGGCCAGAGGTTTTTGTTCAAATAATTGTATCCCGCCCGCAGCCGCCACCAGTCCGTGACGTGATACTGGCCCGAAAGTTCGAAGCCCCAGATCTCCCCTTTAAAATGATTGGCCAGGACTCTATTGCCTGGCGTGGGCTCATCAACGCTACGCAGGTCTTCGTAGAAATTGTAATAGGATGCCAACGACAGAGAAAGGCGTTCCGCCGGGCGAACACGATAGCCCAATTCCAAGGCGATAAGTTTTTCCGAATCGAAATTCGGGTCACCAACCACCGTCGGCGAGACGACCTCTGTATCAATCCGACTGGGGGAACGCACTGCACGAGAAACGGCACCCCAGATGGTTTCGCGTTCATCGGGAGTCCACGCCAATCGTGCGCTGGGTTGAACTTCAAATCCGGAATAATCGTTGTGTTCCAATTTCGTTCCCGCAGTGAACCGAAGGCGGTCGGGAACCAAAGTTATCTCATCTTGAATAAACCCGCTGAAAAGCTGCAGATTCTTTTCAGATGGGTTAAACGCCAGGGCAGGTGAATTCTCGATCTGATCCTTCATCAACCGGTAGCCAGCGCCCCAGACGAAACTCTGACGTTCGCCAATTGGGAAGCGATGCTGCAAATCCAAGTCGTAGGTTTTCAGATCCTGTCCAATGGATCCGGGGATGTCGCGCCACGTCCGGTCAAAATAGGTTTGGATTTGAAGGTCCGATTCCTCGGAGAAAGTGTGCGTCCAGCGACCCAATACGTTCTGGCCGTTCAGCGTCAGATCTCCCGGGGCTACCGCTTCCGCACCACCGCCATAAAAATCCCCCTGAAACGTCACCGTATTGATTTCGGATGGATACCAGTCCATGCGAAAGCCCCCCTGTGTCATGTCCCAAGCATCCTCAGCATCGTCGCCATTTGCCAGTCGTGAAGGGTTCCCGTCGAAGCGCTGACCGTAAACACGGTAGAAAACATTCGAGCCCAAGGTGCCGCCATAACGAATGGCGCCGGCGTCCTGTAAGAACGTGCCCGCCGCAGCGGACACGTAAGTTCCCTGCGTATCCCGCGCACTCTTGGTGATGACGTTAATAACGCCGTTTACCGCATTCGCACCCCACAAAGTTCCGCCCGGTCCGCTGACGACTTCAATGTGATCGATGTCTTCCAGTAATACGTTTTGGGCATCCCAATAAACGCCGGCGTAGAGCGGCGTGTAAACCGCGCGCCCATCAATCATCACGAGAAGCTTGTTCGCCAAGGTATTGTTAAAACCGCGGGCGCTAATAGCCCAGTCGTGGGAATTGACCTGCGCCACCTCCAAATTTGATGCAAGGCGTAAAGCCTCGGGTAAGCTGGTCGCCCCGGAGCGTTGAATCTCCTCGCCGGTGATGACCTGCACTGCCGATGCGCTCTGCCCCAATTTTTCCGGCGTCTTGGAAACAATCGTAATTCGTTCGTTTAGCAATTCATCAAGACTCAATTTCTTAAGCGCACGAATAGACTGCTGCACGTCATTGGTGCTTTGGTTGGATTCTGCAGCCAGCAAGGGAGGAACCATCCTCGCAAGAAAAACTGCGCCACATATGCACCCCAGTGCGGTCTTTGTTATGAAGGATTTCATTTGCTTTCTGAATTTTACGTTTACGTGTTGGGTAATGTAAAAAAGAACTCCGATCCGCCTCCGTTAACAGGCTGATAACCGCAATGGCCGCCTTGCAATTGGACCAGCCTTTGCGTTATGGACAATCCCAGACCTCGACTGGCGTTGGTTTCAAAAAGAGTGTTGAACGGTTGGAACAGCTTGCCCTGTATCACAGAGGATACGCCGGGACCATTGTCACTGACCCAGAATTTGTAATTCGCCGCCTCTTCGCTCCATCCCAATTTAATCTGCGGCGCTTCGCCCGCGTGTTGCAGGGCATTGGTCAGTAAATTCCACCAGATGGTTTCCAGCATTCGCCCGACGCCCATCACTTCGGGCCAAGACTCTGGTTGCGTGACGGACGCATGCTTTTGTGCGATTTGACGTTCCAATCGTTGCCGGGCGGCCCACACGGGCTCCATCATGGAAACTTTCGTTCTCTCCACCGGTTTGACGGATGCCTGCAAGACATAGCCTACGCGATCGATAAGGCGGGAAATCTCGTCCGTGGAATTGAAAATAGGCGCGACCAGCAAAGCATCCGCCGGGGAGTGATCTCCGAGACATTCCCTCACAACCTCACCCGCACTGGTAATGCCACCCAGAGGCGTCCTCAAATCGTGGCTTATGCGGTGTGCCACGGTTCGCAAATCGCCCTGCGTACGTTGATTCGTAAGGACGAGTTGATGTTGGGCAACCGCCGATTGGAACACGCGTGCTAAAAGCTGCTCACTGAAATCTTTCTGGGAAACGACCTCCACACCCGGAACTGATGAAGCGGCACCGAGAACGACAATCGCCCAACGCCGCAACCCGGTGGCATCCCCGGCTCCGGTGGCTTGGGCCAAGGAGGCATCATCAGGATTCGCCAATACGAGGAGTTCTCTTCCCCCAGCGGCCTTCCGTTGCAACGCGTCCGCAATTGTGTCTACTGCCGTTTGTGCCATCTGAGGAAATGCCAACCGCGCCGCTGCTGCTACGATCTCTCGCGAGCGCGCATCCAGTCCAACTAGCAGACAATCAGTAACATTCATGTTGTGGACTTCCCTGCATCATTCCCAAAACGATTTGCTGTGCAAAACAATTCTGCGAGTGAGCGCTGCTTTCTGATTCTAAATGGACAGTAGGAGATGCTGCTAAACATCTCCTTTCGCCATGATGATCCGGAAAGTCATTCGGCATTCCGCGATGACATCTCCGAGATTTAGGTTTCCGTTGTGAATCTGATTACCAATGGAAAAGCTCTTTGCGCGGACACACGAGGAAAGAATCCGCTGCCCAAAAAAGAAGCTGGAACACGCGCGTTGCATGGCAGAACGGGCTATTCCCGTCGGGAGCGCAGCATATCCCAAATCGAAGATGCCGTGCGGACACCGGATAACAGCGTCACGAAGAATGAAGGTTTGCCTCCCCCCCCGGATTTGCGTGCCCGCCGAAACTCAGATATGCCCGCCAGCACGGTGGTGATAATGGAAGCGTACGAGGCAACTGATTTTGCCTGTTCTCCCAAGCCGGCAACCCCTCGGTGGATCACATCAAGGTCGCGGCCCAATTGGGCACGTAAAAGCTCCGCCTCCGCGATAAGCAGTTCCTTACGGATTTGCAGCGTTTTCAACGAAGATCGGGAGCCAGGCATTCGCGATCCTTTCGCAATTGTTCCAACGTGGCAGTGAACATTTCATAGGTTCGCTGCAATCGCATCACCCGCATGTAAAGAAAAGCGGCTCCCGCGCCGTACAACAGCATGAGCATGCCCATGGCGATGGCGGGAGAATGGTCCCAAAGCAAAACCATCACCCCCAAGGTGAAGGCAATCCCAGCGAGCAATGCCAAAGCTGCCGCCCCAAGTGCCATGACTAACGTCAGCAGCAGGCGCTCGCGCTCCTCGTGCAATTCGACGATCAGCAGCTCAAGCCGATTTGCGCCGATGTCGAGTGTGCGCTGTGCTGCACGCCGGGACGCACCCATCAGCTCAGCGAGCGTTGGACGCGACTCATCCATACACGTTTAGTTCCGCCGCGAAATCAGGTAACCAATGACCGCGCCTACCCCAAAAGCAATCGCGATGGACTGATAAGGATGATCGCGCACAGTTTTGTCCGCTATTTTGGCCCCCTTCACTACGCGCTCCTGCAGAACTTCGTACGTTTCCATCCCAGATTCCAGCGCTTCGTTCAACCGCTTGCGGGCGGCCGCGACCTTTTCATCAGCAATTTCAGCTGTGGCCTCCAGCAGTCCACGCGCGTCCTCTACCAGCGTGCTCGCATCGTGCGACAATGCACCGGGTGTTTCGAAATGTGGTTTCGTTTTCATGATTTTGTCCCTTTTTTGTTTTGTGTTTTTCCCTAAACCGGCGGTTTACCTCGGACTAGCCGCAGCAGAATCACCACGATGGCAACTACCAGCAAAATGTGGATGAAACCTCCCATCGTGTAGGAGGAAACAAGTCCCAGCAGCCACAGGATGATTAAAATAATGGCAATCGTCTCAAGCATGCTTTGGCAATCTCGTTCAGGTTTTGTTTACTTCTAACTGACGCGGACATCATCACCATGTTGCGCCGTATCATTGCAGCGATGACGTGCCACTTCCGTGAGCTTCTGGTCGGCAGCCTTTTCTTCATCCAAAATCTCCTGCAACAACCCCGCCGCCTCTTCATTACCCAGTTCCCTCGCCCATTCTCGCAAGCAACCGTACGATGCAATCTCGTAGTGCTCGACCTTTTGCGCAGCCGAGACGAGCGCAGCGTTAATCGTGGGCGACTTTTTATTGTTGGATAGAAGGTCATCACCCTCCTTCAACAATCCCACCATAGCCTCGCATTTCCTGCTCTTCACAGGGCGGCCAAATAATTCGAAGATCTTTTCGAGCTTAACCACGTGCCCTTCTGTCTCGGCGAGATGCGATTCAAAAGTGTCGCGCAGGTCAACTCGGGTGGCCGCCTCTGCAAGTTTAGGCAGCGCCCGGGTCAGGCGATTCTCGGCGTCGTACATGTCCGCCACTTCATCAAGAAATAGAGTTTCAAGGGTCTTCATTATCTATGTTGTCGTTGAGCTAGAAACGTGGCGTGGTTTGTTGCCAGGCCCCCGGCAGGGTTTCGGCCAGACAGGCAGCAGAACCGGCTCCGGATTCAGGCAAAAGCTCTTTCACGAGCCGGATTAGTTCGCCAAGTGTGAATGGCTTGGGAAGCATCATGACCGATT
>Ga0105240_10011082_pt1 | contig 12605 bp, 1 predicted proteins | sample KBSC54metaG_FD_80426 | JGI IMG/M metagenome (GOLD analysis project Ga0105240, IMG submission 80426) | Corn rhizosphere microbial communities from Kellogg Biological Station, Michigan, USA - KBS C5-4 metaG | ecosystem: Host-associated > Plants > Roots > Rhizosphere > Soil | place: Michigan, USA... | reverse complement strand
TAGAGGAAGCTCCTGAGTTGGGAGGCGAGGGCGATGCCGCGCCGGTGCCGGCTCCCCGGGCGAATCTGTTGGCGATCTCGGCTCAATCGCCGCAGGCGCTCGCGGAACTGGCGCGCCACTACCGCGAGTACCTGTTGGCACCCGGGTTAAACGTGGCAGACGTTTGCTATAGCGCCGCGCTGGGCAGGGATCATCTGGACTATCGTTGTGCCGTCGTTGGCAGCATGTCGGGTGACTTGCGCGTTCAACTCGACGCCTTCCTCAACGACGATGGTATCGCAAATGGCGCGAGCGGCCGGCGTGTGCCGGGGCAACGCCCCACGCATGCCTTTGTGTTTTCAGGCCAAGGTCCCCAATGGTGGGCCATGGGGCGCGAGCTCCGTAACGCCGAACCAGAGTTTGCGCGGATGTTGGCCGAGTGCGAGGCGGCTATTCGCCCCCACACCTCCTGGTCGCTGCTTCAGGAGTTAGATCGCGATGAGGCCAGTTCCCGTTTGGGCGATACCGAGATCGCGCAGCCCGCATTGTTCGCCCTCCAGGTGGCGCTTGCTTCTGTGTGGCGTAGTTGGGGCGTTGAGCCGGCAGCGGTCATCGGACATAGCGTCGGGGAGATCGCTGCGGCGTATGTCGCTGGTGCTCTGACGCTGGAGTCGGCCGCGCGTTTGGTCGTGTTACGCGCCAGGATCATGCAGAAGGCGACTGGCCTCGGTCGCATGGCTGCCGTCGATTTGGCGCAAGCGGATGCCGAGCGCATCGCGCAGAAGAGTGGCGGGCTACTTTCCGTAGCAGCCGTAAACGCGCCGAAGTCATGTGTGCTGTCGGGCGATTCAGGCGCGTTGGCCGCAGCGCTGAACGTTCTTTCCTCGCAGGGTATCGGGCACCGGATGCTGCCGGTCAACTACGCCTTTCATAGCGAGCAGATGGAACCGTTTGAGCGTGAACTGGTACAAGCGCTGGGCGTATTGCCGGTCGCTCCGCTGCGTCACGCCATGATTTCTACAGTGACGGGCGCAAAGTTGCCGGCGGAGGATCTCGATGCGCCCTACTGGGGGCGCAACTTGCGGCGGCCTGTACGTTTTGCCGCTGCCGTCAGTGTTGCGTTGGAGCTTGGAATCGAAACGTTCATTGAGATTGCGCCTCACCCGGTGCTGGCTGCTTCCATTGCCGCGACGTCCGAGCAGCGTGGAAGCAGCGCGCGCGTTCTGGCAAGCATGCGCCGAGGGCGCCCTGAGAGTCTGACGCTGCGCACCGCCGCGGCCGCACTGTATGCTAACGGCGCGTCGCTTGATTGGGGCGGTTTATTTCCGGATGGCGGCCGGCGCCTCGCGTTGCCCTTGTATCCTTGGCAGCGCCGGCGCTATTACGAGATTGCGTCACGCGAGAGCGCGCGACCCCGAGCTGCACCGAACGAAACAGGAGTTACCGACGCAAGATTGGCAACCAGCAGAGCCCTCGTAGGCCGGCGGGTACAGTCGCGCCTGCTGCCAGGCCCTCTGTTTGAATCGCTAATTCGCGCGGACTCTCCTGCATTTCTGGCCGATCATCGGGTCGGATCCGCGATAGTCGTTCCTGCTACCGCCTTAGTGGAAGTTGTGTTGGAAGCGCTGGGTGCGCCGGCCGCGGGCCGCGTCGCCGTGTTGTCGGACTTGATATTGCGTGAGCCCCTGATATTGGGCGACGCTGGCGCAACTAGCGATAGTGCTGACGTCGGCGGCGGCGCCCGCAGTCGGGTATTGCAGTGTGCGCTGACATCGGCTGCGCAAGGGTTTACGTTCGAGTTGTTAAGCGTGCCAGCTGGTATGGAGGAGATCCAGCCCGACACCTGGGTCGTGCACGCAGCGGGAAATGTCCGCGGCGAGCCGCGCGGCGCGAGACTGTCATTCGATCTCGCGGGAGCGCGGGCGAGCTGTGGCGATGCGCTGGATGTTGAGGCTGTTTATCAAAGTCACATCGAGCGTGGGTTGCACTTCGGACCGGCCTTTCGCGGGGTCCGCCAAGTATGGCGTGGCGCAAATCAGGCATTCGGTGAGATCGTGGCGCCCTCCGGTTGCGCCGGCTCGCTCGAGTATGTCTGTCATCCCGCCGTGCTCGACGCCTGCTTGCAGGTGACCTTGGCGGCATTGTCGCGGGACGGGGGGCTTTTTCTTCCCATCGCGATCGATACGCTTACGGTTCATGAGCGGCTGCCCGACACCGTATGGAGTCACGTGACGTTGCGGGCGGGCGGCTCTGCTTCGATGCCGATTGCTGACATCGTGGTGAGCGACGCTGCCGGTAATGTTCTGGTCCACATCGAAGGACTGAGACTCGCGCGCGCATCGCTCGAGCGTTTCCGTGCGACACATGCTGCTCGACCCGCGGGACTTTATCGTACCGAGTGGCGTGTTATTCCTGGGCCGGTGCGGTCCGCTAAGGCGCCGGGACACTGGCTCGTCGTGGCTGATGAGCAACGGGCGGCTGATGAACTGCAGTCGCGCCTCGAAGCCGACGGCGATAGTGTGGTAACCGTGGTGCTTGGGGAGCGATACCAACACACCAATGCACGATGGATGCTCGATGCGGCCGAGCCTGGCGGCTTCGCTCGCCTCCTAAGCGAGGCTACTCCCGCGGGCGGTTTCACGGGAGTTGTACATCTGTGTACCCGCCCTGCGGTCGCCGCTAATGCCGACACCTCCAAGCTGTCGGATTCTCTGGACTGCAGGGGCGCTGCGGGGTTGCACCTGCTCCAAGCACTCTTACAGTTAGACGGGTCTTCACCGCCCGTATGGATCGTTACGCGCGGCGCGCGATCTGTGGGACCCGATAGCGTTGCGATGCGAGCGGACGTGACCGATTGCGTGAATGCAGAGGCCGCAACTCTTTGGGGCCTCGCTCGCTCACTCACCGCGGAGCATCCGGACCTTCATTTGAAGTTGGTCGACCTTGATCCGCGCGCGGAATCGTTGGATGTGCTTGTGGGTGAGTTGCAGGCGGTCGGAACCGACGAAGTAGAGGTTGCTTGGCGAGGCGCTCAGCGCAGCGCTGCGCGGCTGACGCGTTTCGCGGTCAAACGTCCTGAGCGCCGGACGGTACGTCTCGAGTCGACCGGGTCCGGGCTGCTGGAGGATTTGGCTCTACGGCCTCTAATACCAGCCTCGCCCGGACCAGGGGAGATCGAGATCGATGTCGAGGCGTCGGGTCTTAATTTTCGCGATGTCCTAAATGCGTTGGGAATGTATCCGGGGTGTGCAGGGCCGCTGGGCGGCGAGTGCGCCGGTATCGTTAGGAGCGTGGGCGCCGGCGTGCGCGATTTCTCGCCCGGCGATGCTGTGATGGCCTTCGCGCAGGGCTCCTTTGCAAGTCGCGTCGTGGTGCGCGAGTCATGGGTCTCACGGCGTCCGAAGGGCTTTAACGCTGTGCAGTCTGCGGCTTTGCCAATAGCTTTTCTTACCGCTCGCTATGCGTTGGAACGTCTGGCCGGGTTGCGCGCCGGAGAGCGTATTCTCATTCATGCCGGCGCCGGTGGTGTGGGCATGGCGGCTATTCAGATTGCGCAGGCTACGGGCGCCGAAGTCATCGCCACCGCGGGTTCGGTCGAGAAGCGCGAGTTTCTCGCCCGTTTGGGCGTTGCTCATGTGCTCGACAGCCGATCTCTGGCGTTCGCCGCTGCGATTCTCCGCTTGACCCATGGAGCGGGCGTTCATGTTGTGTTGAATGCACTTGCCGACGATTTCATTCCCGCCTCGCTGTCCGTTTTGGGTCAGGGCGGGCGATTTCTGGAGATGGGCAAGCGCGGCATCTGGTCCGCCGAGGCCGTGTCCGCGCAGCGCAGCGACGTTCGCTACTATCCATTCGATCTTGGCGAGGCGGCTGAAGCGGACCCGCAGCTGGTGCCCAGCTTGTTGGCCGCGCTAGGCGAAGATTTTGCAGCCGGCCGCTTACAGGCGTTGCCGGTTGCGACGTGGCCTTTGAATGACGCCAGTGCTGCGTTTCGCGCCATGGCGCAAGCGCGCCACATTGGCAAAATCGTCGTGACCCATCCACCTCTCGCGCATGAGACTTTCCCGCTGCGTGCGGATGGGTCTTACTTGATCAGTGGTGGCCTCGGTGCTCTAGGACTGGCAACCGCACAATGGTTGGTCGCCCATGGAGCTCGCGACATCGTGTTGCTCGGACGGAGCGAACCCAATGCGCAGGTCCGCGCCGTAATCGAGGAACTTGTGCGTGACGGAGCGCGTGTGCGTACTGTCGCGGCAAATGTCGCTGACCCCGAGGCGATGACGCGGGTATTTGAGCGGCTGTTAGTCGGGGAAACCGCATTGCGAGGGGTCATCCACGCCTCCGGCGTTCTTGATGACGGCGTGGTTTTGCAACAGAGCTGGGAGCGGGCACAAGGTGTGCTCGCGCCGAAGGCTTTGGGTGGCTGGCTGTTGGCTCAGCAAGCACGCAAACTATCTTTGGACTTCTTTGTTTGCTACTCCTCTGCGACCGGCGTGCTGTCCTCGGCAGGCCAAGCGCCTTACGCGATGGCGAACGCTTATTTGGACGCGCTATGTCATAACCTTCGTGCCGCTGGTGTTCCTGCGACAAGCGTGCAGTGGGGTCCGTGGGAGCAGGGTGGTATGGCCGCAAGGCTAAGCACGCAGGACGCCGCACGCTTCAGCCGCCAGGGAATAAGGGCCATGACCTCTGAATCCGCCTTGACAGCGCTTGAGTTGGCAATAGCTGCTGCGACACCGGAGGTTGCAGTACTCGAGGTAGATTGGCGCCGGTTTGCTACGGCAGTGGCAGACCAACCGCGCAGTGCGTTTTATACAGAGTTCGCCTCGCCTGCGAGCTTGTCGGTGCAGTCTGACGCCAAAGAGATGACGAGCCGCGACGCAGTGGTGACCAAAGAGGCTTTTATGCAACGCTATCGGGCTGCGCCGTCGAGCCAGCGCCGTGCGCTTTTGGCGGAGCAAGTCCGGGCGCTCGCGCTACGTAGCCTTGGTTTGGATGCCCAAACAGTGGTGGAAGCGGCCCGCCCATTGAAAGATTTGGGTTTGGATTCGCTGATGTCTGTCGAGTTGCGCAATGCCCTCGCGCGTTCGTTGGAAATCCCGCTTCCTGCAACAATGGTCTTCGACTATCCGAGCGTTGCCGCGCTGGCGAGCTATCTGCTGGAGCGTCTCGAGGGGGGGCGTCGCGAATCCGCCCTATCCAGAAAAGATACGGGTTCGGGGCGGACTGGGCCGGCCGGAGCAGACTCGGTGCTGGCGCTTTCGGAGGATGATGCAGAGGCCATGCTGCTCGCAGAGCTTGGCTCGTCCGGCCTCAGTGGAGGGAGGAGCTCTTGAGCGATCCTGTAGCCAACACCGCGGAGCTGAGTCCGGTCAAGCGCGCGCTACTTGAGATTCGCGAGCTTCGTGCGCGTCTAGCCGCTGCTGAGGCAGTGTGGCACGAGCCTATCGCGATCATTGGCATGGGTTTGCGCTTGCCCGGCGGTGTGCACAATGCCGCGACGTTTGAGCAACTTCTTTGGTCCGGGACGGATGCGATAACCGGAATTCCGCCTGAGAGGTGGTCACTGGAGGGTTTGTATTCGGCGGATCCGGATGCCCCTGGCAAGATGATCACGCGTTATGGCGCGTTTATCGACGAGGTGGACCGATTTGACGCGGAGTTCTTCAATATCTCTCCGCGCGAAGCTGAGACCATGGATCCGCAGCAGAGGCTCTTGCTGGAGGTCGCGTGGGAAGCGTTAGAGGACGCGGGTCACGCCGGCGCGGATCTGGCGGGCTCCCGGACAGGTATATATGTTGGTATCGCAAACAACGATTATGGGCGCGCGCTGTACGCGCACCCTGAACTTATCGACCCCTACTTCAGCACGGGTAACGCCTACAGTGTGGCCGCTGGCCGGTTGTCGTATTTTCTGGGTGTCCATGGGCCGAGCGTTGCGGTCGATACGGCGTGCTCTTCATCGCTAGTTGCCTTGCATCTGGCGTGTCAGGCACTACGTTTGCGCGAATGCGATCTGGCCTTAAGCGGTGGGATCAATTTGATTCTTACCCCCGAGATGAATATCAACTTTTCGAAGGCGCGCATGATGGCCCCGGACGGCCGTTGCAAGACTTTCGATGCCGCCGCGGACGGTTACGTGCGTGGCGAAGGGTGCGGAATGCTTGCATTGCGCCGCTTGGCTGATGCAGTAGCGGATGGCGACCGCATCCTGGGCGTTGTGCGCGGGACCGCGCTCAATCAGGATGGGCGCAGCAGTGGACTTACTGCACCGAATGGACCCGCGCAAGAGGCCGTCATCCGTGCGGCGCTGAGCGCCGCGCAAGTCGCGCCCGAGTCCGTCGGATATGTCGAGGCTCACGGCACGGGAACGCCGTTGGGTGACCCGATCGAAGTTAGTGCGCTAGGCGCCGCGCTCTGCCAAGCGCGCGACCCAAGGCAGCCGCTCTTGATCGGATCGGTGAAGACCAATGTAGGCCATCTCGAGTCAGCCGCCGGCGTTGCCGGCGTGATGAAAGTTCTCCTCGGTTTGGCCCGTCGCGAAATCCCGCCCCATCTGCATTTCAACACCGGCAATCCCCATATTGATTGGGCAACCCTCCCGATTCGTGTACCGATCGCGGCGACAGCTTGGACGCCGATTGACGGGCGGCGGTTAGCGGGTGTGAGCTCATTCGGCTTCAGTGGTACTAACGCGCACGTGCTTCTGGAAGAAGCCCCGGTTGCCGTACCGGCAGAGCGCGCGAAAGATAGACCCATGCACGTGCTCGCGCTTTCTGCGCGCGATCCGGTTGCGCTTGTTGATGTCGTACGCCGTTACGAACAGAGATTGGCCGAGGATACGCCGCTCGCGGATCTCTGTTTTACGGCGAGTGCCGGCCGATCCCACTTTGCGCACCGTCTGTGTGTCGTTGGCGCGACGCGTGCAGAGATCCGTCAAGCCCTGGCACAACATATTGCTGGTGAATCCAATGCCGCTGTTGCAGCTGGACACAGCGAAGGCACGCCGCGCGTGCAGGTGGCTTTTCTGTTTACCGGCCAAGGTGCACAGCATCCCGGTATGGCGCGCGACCTCTATGAAACCGCGCCTTCGTTCCGGCACGTGCTGGATCGTTGCGCTGAGGTGCTTAGTTCAGAGCTGCAGCGCCCGTTACTGGAAGTGATGTTTGCCGCTGCAAACGACACAGCCATCAACGAAGTGCAGTATGCGCAGCCTGCTAATTTTGCCTTGCAGGTGGGGCTCGCATGCCTGTGGCGCTCGTGGGGCATCGAGCCCGCGGCGGTTATGGGCCATAGCCTGGGCGAATATGCGGCCGCGTGTGTTGCTGGAATGTTGTCATTGGAGGATGGGATACGACTGGTCGCCGCGCGCGGCCGGCTGACACACGAGTTGGCTCTCGAGGGGGCGATGGGGGCCGTATTCGCCTCGGAGCCGGTCGTGCAGGCGGCCGTCGCCGAAGCAGGTGGAGCACTCACCATCGCCGCGTATAACGGTCCGGAGCATTTTGTCATTAGCGGGCCACGCGTTGCGGTTGAGCGGGCGCTGGGCCGACTGGAGTCAGCCGGTGTACGGGTCAAACTCCTGCGTGTCCAGCATGCCGCCCATTCTCAACAGGTCGATCCGGTGCTCCCAGCCTTCCGGCGAGTGTTGGCCACGGTCCGATTCGACGCCCCGAGCATCGCTCTCATATCGAATGTCAGCGGCGCGGCAGCCGGACTCGAGGAACTTGGCCACCCGGACTACTGGGCGGCACATCTGCGCCAGCCCGTGAGGTTTGCACACTCCATGCGCGCGCTTGCCGCGCAAGGTATTACCCATTACATCGAGATTGGGCCGCATCCCGTGTTGCTCGGGATGGGAGCGGAATGCGTCAGCGCTCCGGATAACAACTGGTTGCCCTCGCTGCACCGGGAGCGCCCTGATTGGAGCGATTTACTCGCGGGTCTGCAGCGATTGTATGTGAGCGGCGCGGATGTCGACTGGAAGGGCTTCGATCGCGACTACTCCCGCAGGCGAGTGGCGTTGCCCACCTATCCATTCCGGCGCCGGCGCCACTGGATGAGCGTAGTGGGGCAGCCGGCGGCGAATAACTTAGCCGCGACTTGGAGTGTCATTCGAGACGCGGCACATCGCCAAGCGAGTCAAGGGCCTCTCGATCTGAACGCGGGGTCGTATCGCGCCAAATGGGATTGCCTTGCCCGCTTGACGGCGGCTCACGCGGTCCGCACGTTGCGTGAGGCCGGATTATTCGCTCGCGCCGGCGAGTCGCACTCCCTGGACGAGGTACTCGTCAAAGCCGGCATTGGCGCCACTTATCGGCATTTGGTGCAGCGTTGGTTGGAGCGGCTCGCGGCGTTGGGGCTGCTACGCGATGCCGGCGGAGCGTATGTCAGTGACAACGCTCTTCCGGAGCCCGCCATCAACGCTTTGTGGGACGAAGCGGAACGTTTGTTCAGAGATAACTCGCAGTTGCTGGCTTACGTGCGCCATTGCGGCGCTCTAGTCGGCTCGGTGCTGCGCGGCGAGGAGAATCCGCTGGAGACGTTGTTTCCGGGGGGCTCCGTCGAGCTGGCCGAAAATCTTTACACGCACTCGGCCACAATGCGCTACGTGAATGGAATTGCCGCTGCGGTGTTTAACACACTCAGCGCCGGCACGCCTGCCGGACGCACGCTGCGTGTGTTGGAAGTTGGTGCGGGGACGGGTGGCACGAGTGCGGCGCTGCTGCCGGTGCTGGCGCACGATCGTACTCGTTACGTTTTCACAGACGTCTCGGACCTGTTTCTCGAACGGGCACGGGAACGGTTCGCGGCATACCCTTTTATAGAGTATCGGCGCTTCGACTTGGAGCAGGACCCGCAGACGCAGGGTTACTCGCCTGCAAGCTTCGACGTCATCGTCTCCGCTAATGCGGTGCATGCTACGGCGGATCTGCGGCTTTCGCTGCAGCGTCTCCGCGAGCTGCTTGCTCCTGGTGGCGTGTTGGTACTCGTCGAGTCCACGACTCACCTCGACTGGTTCGATATGACGACCGGATTAATCGAGGGTTGGCAACGCTTCGCCGATAACTTGCGGACGGATAACCCACTGTTGCCGCCGCAGACATGGCTCAATGCTCTGCAGGCAGCGGGTTTTGCCGACAGCGCGGCGCTGCCCGAGGAAGGCTCGGTAGCAGCCGATCTCGGGCAGCACGTCCTTGTGGCAACTGTTCCAGGAGCGCTCGCTGGAGGTATAGCCTATGCGGATGGGGCGGTCCTCGCAGTCACTGCTATCGCAAGTGGATCCTCGGCCGCCAGGGGATCTGCCACCGCCGAGCAGGCTGCGCAGCTGCGCCAGCGCTTGACGGATTCGCTGCCGGCGGATCGACTGGCGATGTTGCGCGATTTCGTACGCGAACGGGTAGTTCGTGTATTGAAGTTGGATGCCGCTAGCCCACCGAGTCGATACGATCGCCTGATGGATCTGGGGTTTGATTCGTTAATGGCGGTGCAGCTGCGGAATCAGCTCGCTAAGGGGCTGGCGCTCGAGAAGCCACTGCCGGCGACTTTGATGTTCGACCATCCCACGATTGAGGCGCTCGCGACCTATCTGTTGGATCGCGTGGCGCCCATTGCGGATCCCGCTTCAGGGCCTGCCACCTCCAGTGGTGCTGTTGCGGCGGGCGTGCCGAGTACGGCTGCGCCGGTTTTGGGTGCAGCCGCGGTTGCCGCCATGAGCGACGCGCAAATTGAGGAACTGTTGTTGGAGCGGTTGGGCAAGTCATGAGCGAGTCTAGAAACCAACCTGCTGTGACGAACTCTGGCGCCGGAGCTGCGCCTGCTACGGCGGGAGCGTCGTCTAACGCTACTGGGGCTGCCAGCGAGGCGCAGGCGTTGTCGCCACTCAAGCGCGCGTTTATTGCTCTCGAGAGCGCGCGGGCGCGAGTTGCAACTTTAGAAGCCGCTGCCCGTGAGCCCATTGCCATTATTGGAATGGGATGCCGTGTGCCCGGTGGAGTGAACGATGGTGCAAGCTTCTGGCGCCTCATGCTCGATGGCGTGGACGCAATCGGACGTGTGCCTGCCGAGCGGTTTGATATCGAAGCCTTCTTCGATGCCAATCCCGACGTGCCTGGGAAGATTGCGACTCGCGAAGGGGGCTTCCTCGGAGCGGTTGATGGCTTCGACGCTACTTTCTTCGGAATCGCCCCTCGCGAAGCGCAAGGCATGGATCCTCAGCAGCGACTGCTGCTCGAAGTGAGTTGGGAGGCCTTGGAGAACGCCTGCCAGGCGCCGGATCAACTGGAGCGCTCCGCTACCGGCGTCTACGTGGCGGTCACCAGTAGCGACTACGCCTATCTTCAGTTGCAGGCGGGAGATCGGTCGCTGCTCGACGCACATTTCACGTCAGGTATTGCCCACAGCGTTTTCTCCGGGCGGCTGTCTTATCTGTTGGGGTTGCAGGGACCGAGCGTGACGATCGATACGGCGTGTTCTTCCTCGCTCGTTGCGATCCATCTCGCCTGTCAGAGTTTGCGTAGTGGCGAGTGCCGGATGGCGTTGGCCGGTGGTGTCAATCTAATTCTCGCACCAGATCTATACATTGCGCTGTCGCATTCTCGCATGCTTGCTCCGGATGGGCGCTGCAAGACCTTCGATGCCGCGGCAGATGGTTTCGCGCGCGGTGAAGGGTGTGGCGTCATTGTGCTCAAACGACTGAGCGACGCGCAAGCTGATGGCGACAACGTTCTCGCAGTGATCCGCGGTAGTGCCATTAACCAGGATGGGCCAAGCAGCGGTCTCACTGCACCTAATGGCCCGGCTCAGGAGGCTGTTATCCGGGAGGCGCTCGCGCGCGCGGGCGTCGCGCCTCGCGAGGTTGGATTCATCGAGGCACACGGGACGGGGACACAACTCGGTGACCCGCTCGAGGTGCACGCGCTTGGCGCTGTGTTTGCGGCGGATCGAGAGACATCTCCGCCGCTGTGGATCGGCTCCGTCAAGACGAATGTGGGTCACCTTGAATCGGCCGCCGGTATCACGGGACTCATCAAGGTAGTGTTGTCACTGCAAAACAAGACCATTCCGGCTCACCTGCATTTCCGTAACCCGAGCCCGCATATTCACTGGTCCGAGTTCCCTATTCGTGTTCCGACTGAAACAACACCGTGGGAGCCGATCAATGGGCGGCGCATTGCCGGTGTCAGCTCGTTCGGCTTCAGCGGCACGAATGCACATGTGGTGTTGGAAGAGGCGCCGGCGGCGGCTATCGGTGCTACCGGAGCGATACGTGTAGCGAAGGCGGCCGCCACGGTGAGCGTTGCCACTGCACCGGGCGCCGGCGCGGCGGCCATGCATAGGGCTGAGCTCGCGTGTCTCTTCACCCTTTCGGCGCGCGACAAGAAAGCACTGGCCGAGTTGGCGGCACGATATGTGGTCGCCTTTGCGGACCGCACTGACGCCGAACTGCCGGACATCTGTTTTACGGCCACCGTGGGGCGCGCGCATCTTAACGAGCGAGCGGTCATTGTGGCCGGCTCGATTGTTGAACTGCGAAGCGCGCTGGAGTCCTTAGCGAAGGGCGAGTCCGCGCCGAATCTTCGCACGGCCGCATCTGCGGGTCGCGACCCACCGCGCATCGCATTTCTCTATACAGGGCAAGGCGCCCAATACGCCAACATGGCGAAGGGTCTTTACGACTCGTCACCCGTGTTTCGCGCAGAGTTGGATCGTTGCGCGCAGCTTCTGGCGCCGTATCTGGAGCGGCCTTTGCTCGATGTGCTCTTCCCCACAGACGGTAAATCCCCTGCGCTTGACGAGACGGCCTACACACAGCCCGCGCTGTTTGCTGTTGAGTACGCGCTCACGCAGCTATGGCGTTCATGGGGTGTCAAGCCCGATATCGTCATGGGTCACTCAGTAGGCGAGGTTGTTGCCGCCTGTGTCGCCGGTGTGCTCAATCTTGAAGACGCCTTGCGCCTCATTGCCCGACGAGGGCAGTTAATGCAGTCGCTGCCCGCCGGAGGCGCTATGGCCGCAATCGGCGCGCCGGAAGCGACCGTCTCTCAAGGCATCGCGCCGTACGCCTCGCAACTGTCGATAGCGGCGGTGAATGGCCCGACACAGACCGTCATTTCCGGCGTTAGCGAGGCTGTGAACGCCGCTTGTGAGCGATTCACCTCCGCGGGCATACGTTGCACGACCCTGGCTGTATCCCATGCGTTCCATTCGCCGCTGATGGAGCCGATTCTAGATCGGTTCGAGAGCGCAGCGGCTGCCGTGAAGTCGTCGGCCCCACGGCTGCGACTGATTAGCAATTTAACGGGCCGTGCTGCTCGAGCCGACGAGCTGAGTCCGGTGTACTGGAGACGGCACATTCGCGAGCCGGTACGCTTCGGCGACGGCTTACGGACGCTCGGTGAATTGCGCCCGGATGTGGTGGTCGAAGTGGGGCCGCACCCCACGCTATTATCGTTCGCGGGCGCTGTGTTTGGTGATGGCGGTCCTCAGAGGATTGCATCGCTGCGCAAGGACGCTTCGGATCGGGAGCAGATGCTCAATGCTGCCGCATCTTTATATAACGCCGGTGTGCAGCTCGACTGGCGAGCGCTGAGCACGAGCGACTCACCTCGGCGGCTCGATCTGCC
>Ga0105240_10011081_pt1 | contig 12605 bp, 26 predicted proteins | sample KBSC54metaG_FD_80426 | JGI IMG/M metagenome (GOLD analysis project Ga0105240, IMG submission 80426) | Corn rhizosphere microbial communities from Kellogg Biological Station, Michigan, USA - KBS C5-4 metaG | ecosystem: Host-associated > Plants > Roots > Rhizosphere > Soil | place: Michigan, USA... | reverse complement strand
CGCGGTAGGCGCCGGCGGGTCCGTTGTCGCGGGTTTGCTGCCGGTCGCGGTAGAACGTGATCAGCGCGAGCAGGAGCATCGAGACGAGAACCATGCGCCGCGCCGACACCTTGTCCGGGGTCACCCGTTCACCCCCGCCGGTTTCGGCTGCGTGTTGTCGCCGCGAGCTGCCGCGGACACCGACACGTTGGTCCAGCCGGCAACGATCAGCACCGACCCGAACAGGATCATTGCCCACGCAATCGACACGACTGCGCCCGGTCGCCCGAGCCTACGCCGGCGGGACCGGCGGAGTCGGAGTTGTCGTGGTCGTGCGGTGCTCGTACTTCGCGAGCCCGCGCGAGATGATGTACGCGATAGCGCCGGCCACACCGTACTTGGTCGCCGTCTGATCGCTGACCGTCCCCTGCAGCGCGAGGATCACCTGCACGACAAGGTTCAGCGCAGCGATCAGGAATTCCGAGGTGTGGAAACCGGGCCGGGACACGACCTAGCTTCCTGCGTTCGCGCGAGCGCGGATTGCCGGCACGACGTAGACACCGAGCACGATGCCTGCGACGAGCCACAGCCACTTGTTCTGCAACGTTCCCCTCCTCCTATCGACGGCCGGCGGTCACCGCGAACCGGAAACCGGCGCGGTCGAGAACGAACAGCACGAGCACCGCGAGCAGCACGATCCCGATAACGCCGTGGTGAGGCTGCATCGCGGTCGCGCCGGCAACGGCACCGTTCGCGTTCTGCGGTGCCGGCGAGAACCCACCCATGCCTGCGCCGCCGGTGAGCAGCTCGTACGGCTGTCCGGCGTAGCGGACACGGCCGAGCTCGAGCTCGAGCTCGGGGACGTGGTAGTGCAGGCGCTCCGGCCGCAAGGTCGGTTAGCTCCCCGACCGGACGGACGGCATCGACGCGGCCGCGAGCTGCTGCCCGTATGCGAACGCATACGCGGAGCCCTCGAGCGAGACACCGTTCACGTCGTTGGTCAGCACGTCGAGCTGGTTCGCGTTCGCGCCCCACGAGCCGGAGAATTCGATGCGGGAGGCTTGGTTGTTGCCGAGCCATCCCTGCCCGCCGAGGGTGCCGTCGACGCCGGCGATGTTGATTGCGTCCGGCGCCGCGAACATGACCGGCACAACGCCGGTGTCGGCCGACTTGTTCGTGTTGCCGGCCTGCCCGACTTCGCGGCGGAACCACTCCTCCACGATCACGGCCGGGTCGAACCCGAGCCAGAGCGGAGCACCGTCGACCTGGAACGTGATCGGGTTCGGGAAGTTGGACACCGCCTGCCGCACACCGGACGAGTTGCGGACGACCATCACGAGCCCGCGGAACGTGTTGCCCTTGCGGATCAGCGACGCCGTTACCGCGGACGACGCGGTAATGCCGGGGTTTGACTTCGACCAATGCTGCACGGTGCAGCCGACACCGTTCACCCCGAACAGGTTTTGCCCGATGCCCGGGGGAAACACCGACTGCTGCAGCCCGGTCAGCTTGTTGACGGCATCCGGCAGCGTCCAACACTCGATGATGTAATCGAACAGGAGCTGCGCCTGCGTCGTCGTCGGCGCCGACGAGAACGCGTTCGCGTTCGAGTCAAGCGTCAGCTTGAGTTTGTACGGCGACTGCGCGTCGAAGTTTGGCAGCGACCCGTACCCGCTCGATTCCGACAGCTCGAGCGGAATCGTCCACACATACAGCGGCGTCGTTGTCGACGCGGAGAACAGCGGCGACAATTCGGGGTCGTTCACAGCTTTGTATGCGCCGTACTTTTCCGCGAGCATCGCGTCGTACCCCGACCACGTTGGGCCGCCGTAAATCTCGGCGCCGTTCGGGTCGGTCAGCGCAATGGCGCTGAGCAGCTTCGCCGGATAGTCGGCGTTGAACGTGCCGCCCGAGCTCGCGACGCTGTTGCGGAGCCGGACACGCAGGCGGCGCAGGAAGCCGTAGGACTGCACGCTGTTCTGCGCCGGCGACACGTCCTGCGAGTTGCCCATCGTGATCGCAGCGGACGTGTTGAACTTCTCGAGGTACTCGTGCGACGAGGCGCGGAACGAGAGCATGGGTCCGGGCACTTTGCGTTTCCTCCTAGCTAGTCAGGAACGAGAGCCCGTCGTTTACTCCGACCGCGATCGGGTTCGTGCTCTGCGCGGTGATTCGCCGTGCGACCTGGATCAGAAACAGCGCGATGATGACGCCGGCGGTCACCTGCAGGACGGGTGTCGCAATCACGAGACGGTTTCTAGCTGGCGACGAAACGTCGTGCTAGGCTCGCCGCGATGCCACGTACCCGCCCCGCACCCGCGACGGCATCGGCGCGGGAGTCTGAGCTCTGGCCGAAGGTTGTCGTACGGGTCCCGCCCGACTGGAAACGGTGGCTGGACGAGGCCGCTCGGGCTCGAGGACTGTCGGTCGCGGCGCTCGTTCGGCAGTGTATTCGCGAGCTCATGCTCACCCGGCACCGCAACGGGGATTCGACGTGAAGCTGACACGGACGGTGCACGTCGGGTCGCTCACCGCGTTTTACGACCATGCCGGCAAGCTGATCCCCGACGTGAACGTGACGACCGAGCCGGGCTCGACGCCGGCTGATCGCTGCATCATGTTCGTCGACTCCGACCTAGGCGAAGCGCACGCGTTTCTGTTCACCGCGGAGCAGGCGCAGGCGTTCGCGCAGCTGATTCTCGCACCCACGGTCGAGGTGCACCGCACGATCCCCGGACGGATGCTAGGCGCGAACGGGGACGCAGGGTGAGCGGCTGCGACCGCTGCGGCGAGGAGCTCGTGCCGAACGCGTTGCACGTGTGCGACGAGCTCGTGCCGCTCCTGCGGCTGCGCCCGACGCCGGCCGCGAGCTCGAGCTCGAGCGGTGTCGGCCGAATCGTCGTCGGCTACCGCCCCGACCATCGCCGCGTGCTCGAGAACCGCCGGCACTTTGGGCTCGAGCCGCGCGAGGTGCGTCGCTGCTACAGCTGCGGCTCGCCGGTGCTGTTCTACTCCGGCGGTGTCGACGCGGTTGCCGAGCGCGACGCGGAGGTTGTCTGCACGGTCTGCAAGGAAGCGCACTATCCCGAGCTCATGGCGGCATTGTGAGCCGGCGCGAGATTACGGTCGAGCTCGTCGTCGCGTTGCTCCTGCTCGCCGGCGCCTCGTTGCTGTATCTCGAGTGGTGGCGCAGCGGCGAGCTAGAGCTGCTCAACCGTCGCGCGTCGGATATCGAGCAGCGCGTCGACGAGCTCGCACGAGCTCGAGCTGCACGCCGGCAACCGAAACCGAAACCAGGGGAGGGTACGAAGTGACGCACGCGCAACGCGAGCACGCGCTCGCGGTCATGGACTATCTGTACGCGCACCGCAGCGTGTTCGACTATCCGCCCGGTGATCAGCGCGACAACCGCGACGGGTTCACGTGGCACCTAACGGAGTCGCGGCTGCACGCGTTCGTCGCCGGCGGCGGACGACCGCAGCTCGACTGCAGCGAGGCGGGCTCGTTCGTGCTCAAGTGTGCCGGCGCATGGCATTGGTCGTCGGCCGGATACACCGGATCGCACCTCGAGACGATTCACCCGCACTACACCGACGCGAGAGCTGCCGGCGTCGCGGCGCTCGTCGTGTTCGGTCCCGGCACCGGTCATCACGAAGCGGTCGTACACACACCCGACGCGACGCACGGTGACCCGCTCCTATGGTCGCACGGTCACTCCGGCTGCGATCTAATCAAGCTGTCGGTGCTCGCGGAGTCGCAGGCGCGGAGCGGGCATCCCGGCGTCCGGTTCCTTTCAGTGGCGCACCTATGACGCACGACGAGTGGCTCGACAAAATCGACGCGGAAGCGACGGCGCTCGCGACGACGTTGCGTGACGCGTCCGACGCCGGCGTGCCGCACGCTCTCGTGCTACCGCGACTCGTGCTCGTGTTCCGCACCTCGTTCGGTGAACCGCCGGCCGGGTTCGTGCTGCCGGCGCTGCCGGGGTTGTCGTCGTGAGTCTCGGCACGGTCGCGTTTATCGTTGTCGTACTCGAGCTCGTCGCGGCCGCCGGCGCGGTGATCGCGCTGCGGCGGTTCTGGCGCCGCGTCGAGCCGACGTTGCGTCCGATGCTCGCGATGTTCCTGCCACCGACGACGACACAGCGAATCGACGAATACACTTCTGCGGCGAGCACGAGCTCGAGCTCGACTGATCGTCCGGTTGGCGATGCCCTCCCGCCGGACGCCTCTCCCCCGGGCTCGAGCTCGTGATCGTCGTCGGGTTCTGCTCCTCCTACTGCGAGGGTCGTCTCGTGCGCGGCGCTATCGAGTCGCTGCTCGAGGTGGGACTCGACCGGCTGTACGTGTTCGAGGGTCCCGCCGGCGAGCCGCTCGAGAACGAGGACGAGCTGCCGGCGTCGGAGCTCGAGCTAGGCGATTATCGCGAGCCGTTCGGCGGGCTCGTCGTGCACCGCGGCCGCTGGCGCACGGACGGGCGCAAGCGGAACGAGTGGCTGCAGCGGGTGCACGCCGACTATGGGCGCGATGAGCCGGTGTGGGCGGTCGTCGTCGACGCCGACGAGGTACTCGTCAACGGGCGCTATCTCCGCGACCGGCTCGAGTGGATTCTCGCGCGTGACGCATTAAACGGTGCGAGCGTGACGGACAAAGACAACCCGCCGATGGCGCGGTGGCCGCTGCATCTAGTCGAGCACGAGGGGTCTATGTCGATGATCACCGGCCGCGTGTTCCGCGCCGACCTGCTCCGCTCGATAGACCACTCGAGCTCCGTCGTGACGAACGTCGCCGGCGTGCAGGATGGGTGGGGGAACTTCGCAGCAACGTCGCGTGCGTGGCTCGAGCGGTGGCTCGCGGCGACGGACGCCGGCGCCCTGCTCGCGTGGCCGCCGCTGCCGACCGAGCCGTTTATCGCGCACCGGACGAACCTGCGGCACCCGCTGCGGGCGCAGCTGCGAATGTCCGATCAGGAGCTCGTCGAGTTTGCGAAAGCGCAGGGGAAGGAGCTGCATTGAGACTGCGCCGGCGTCGCCGTCCGCAGTCGTCGCAGCTCGAGCCGCACGTCGAGTCGCGTCACCGCGGCATCGGGGACGCCGGCAGCGTGCTCCCCGGCGGACTCTCGATTGAGCAGGGGCTCGCGGAGTCGAACGTGCGCCCCGGTCCCGACACGTTGTGTCAGGTGTACGCGGCTCGCACGCACCGCGTGCGAACGGTCGAGCATCGGTTTATGCCCGACGCGACCATTTGCATTTGCGGCGAGGTGCGAACCGTCGCGGACGGGTGGCGCGGACGGCCTATCGTCATTGTCGAGGATTTGCACCCGCGTTGACGTTCGAGGATTTGGGACCGTTCGAGTCGGTGCTCGACGTTGGCGGGAACGTCGGGGCTTTCGCGGGGCTCTGCCGGCAGGTGTGGCCGGCGTGCACGATCACGTCGTTCGAGCCGCTGCCGATGCTCGCGAACGCGAACCGCAAACGCGCGGCCGGTCGATGGTGGGTCGAGCAGGTCGCGGTGTCGAACGAGCACGGTGTGTCGTCGTTTCGCTACTGCACGAATCAGCACAGCGCGTCGACGATGATGTTGCCGGGTGATCTGCGCCGGCGTGAGTTTGGTATCCGCGACCGTTTCGAGGAGCTCGAGGTGCCGACGCGTACGCTCGACGAGTATCAGTCGCTCGTGCGCGGGCGCACGCTGCTAAAGGTCGACGTGGAGGGTGCCGAGGGGCTAGTGCTCGCCGGCGCTGAGCAGGTACTCGAGCTCGAGGAGCTCGCGGTTGTCGTCGTCGAGGTGAATCAGGCGCCGGACATTTTCGTCGGTTCGCCGTTGCCGGCGTACGTCGACGAGGAGCTGCGCCGGCACGGTTTGTCGTTCGCCGGCGTTCTCGCGGTGCAGCTCACACCGACCGGTGAGCTCGTGCAATTCGACGGTGTTTGGTCACGGCAGCCATCCGACTAGATCGTGCACGGCCGGCACGAGCAGCACGAGCGACGCGAGAACGGTGCCGAGCCGGCGCCACCCGTTAAACCATCGCCGGCGGTCGCTGCGCAACGCTGTCGTCACAGCCGCGGCGATTTCTTCGGCGTGCGTCATGCCGTCGACGACCGCCTGCAGCGCACGGAGCTCGTCACGGAACGAGCCGAGCGCCCGCTCGTGATCGCCGGCTCGCCAGTCGAGCGCGAGCAGCTGCCGTGTCGTCTCGGTTGAAAACTCGTGGAATCGGTCACGGATGCGGATTAGCTCGTCATGGTCGGACAACGGTGGTTCTCCCCCGCCCGCGGCCGCCGGCGGGCTCCCCCTCGAGGGACGAGATTAAGGTTGCCCGGTCCGGCACCCATCGTATCGCTGTTTGCAAACTCGTCCGTTCACTCTACCCGAAAAGGGTAGACGTGGGTCGAAAATGGGCCTATAGTGAGGGTATGGCGCACCCGACACTTAAAGAGCTCTCGCCGGCGATCACTGAGCTGTCGCAGCGGGCGCAGTACGTGCGCGGATACTCCGGCACGCACGGCCGGCTGTACTCCGCTCGCGAGCTCGACGAGCTCGACTCGCTCGACCGTGCGGCTCGCCACTGCGAGCTGCTCGCGGCGCACGCACTCGAGGTGCGCAACATGATTCTCGCCCGTCGCGCGTCGCTGTATCAGGAGCGGTCGCGGAAGGGTGTAGCGTGAGCGGCCGCGAGCTCGTCACTGTTAAAACGCGCGTGCCGCGGACGGTCGCGGACGAGCTGCACGAGCTCGCGAAGCGGCGTGCGAACAGCGTCGCGACGGAGCTGCGTGCGGCGCTCGACAAACACCTAACCGATGCCCGAAAGGATGGCCGGTAATGACACTCTTTTGCACGTGCGAGCACCCGATTTTCGACGCGTCCGACCCTGAGTGGCACGGCGACTGCCGGCGCTGCGGACTGACCGTCACGATGTTCCGCGTTCACACGCTGACCGACGAGCACTCGATGCGTGTCGAGCTGCTCGCACGTCGGCAGGAGCTCGTCGACCGGCTGTCGCCGGATCCGTTCGAGTCGTGGTATTCATCCGATCCCTGTTTCGATCAGCTCGACAATCAGCTCGGCAGCGTCGAGCCGCGACTCGTGGCGCTCGTCGTCGCGACCGCTGCGGCGCTGCTCGCGGTCGTGCTGTTCTGGCATTACCTCGTCGGCGCTGTCGTCATCTACGGCGCGTTTCGTCACTTGACGCACGGCACGCGTCGCCGGCGGCCGCGGAGCTCGTGGGCGTCGAACGCGAAAGCGGTCGCGGCGATCTATGCGGCGTGGAACACGCGCGGGTTCGTGCAGCGCAACGGCCGGCAGCTGCGGGTGAGCGTGCCGGCGAAAGCCGGCGCGGAGCACTTCGACTATGGCGAAGGGGTGCCGTTCTAATGTTGCTGCCGCTCGCGTCGTTCGTCGCGGCCGCGGTGATCAGCTCGCCGGCGACTATCGAGACGCAGGCGCTCGAGCTCGCCGGAGCTCCGGCCGCGACACCGATCACGTGCACGGTCGACGTGCCGCAGGGTGAGAATGGGTGGGCGCAGTGGTCACCGTCGACGTGGATCGAGCTGCAGCCGGCGGTGTGTGACGGGCTCGCGTGGCTCGGTGGTGATCGCGGCCGGCTCGAGCGGGCGCAACCGTTCACGTTCTGGAATGGGCAAGCCGGCGTGTCGGCGCTCGTGCTCCTGCACGAGTCGACGCATATCTCCGGCGACCACGACGAGACGGACACGGAGTGTCGTGCGCTCGCATTGCTGCCGGGGTTCCTTTCCCGGTGGCTGCAGGGTGACGAGCTCGCCGCGGCGTTGCGTGTCGCACGGTCGTATGACTCGCAGCTGCCGGCGCTGTATCACGAGCGGGGGTGCGCGTGACGATTCGGCTGCTCGAGCCGCAGCTCGAGCTCGAGCTGTACGACGACGAGCACGTGCGCGTGACGCTGCTCGACTATCTCCGGCACGGACTAAATCAGCCGCTCGAGCTTGTGCTCGAGGACGCGGCGTTGCGGGAGTTGTCACGCCGGCGCGTGACGTTGCGACACGAGCAGCTCGTCGAGCGTTTGAACCCGGGTGTGTCGTGAACAGCGACGAGCTGCGCGACTGGCAGCTGCGGCTCGGGTTCGACCCGGACGAGCTCGCGCAGCTGCAACCGCAGGCGCCGACGACTCGTGCTCGCCGCTCCGACCGGGGGAAACCTCCGCTGATTCGTTGTCGCTGCGGCCGGCTGCACCGCTCCTGGAACCCGCACAAGGTGTGCAACCGGTGCGTGAGCGAGCAGCGCCGCGAACGCGACGAGGAGCTGCGCGAGCGGGTGCTCGAGCTCGAGTCGCGGCACCTGCACGTCGACGTTGCGCGACTGACGGCAACGTATGAGCGTTGGCTCGCGCGGCAGCCGGCCGATCACCCTTGGAGAGTCGAACCCGTTGCGGCGTCGCCGGCATCGCGACCGAGCAACGTTTCACATCGGGTCGACTCTCCGAGAACCGTCGAGCTACGGTCGAGAGTTGCGGCCGGAGGGGGTGGGGCGTAACGTCGAACCCCGCACCTCTCGACGACAGCGGCGCCTAGTGGCGCCGCGGTCGTGCACGTCAATATCCCTACTCGCAAGAAAGGTATATCACAGTGACAGATTCGCAAGCAATCGCTGTTCGCCGTTCGACCGATATCGCGCAAGTCGAGGAGCTCGAGCAGGCGCTACGGACCGGCATCGCGCCGGACGTGGAAAAGGTCGACGCGGAACAGCAGGCACGCGAGCTCGTCGAGCAGCTGTTGTCAGCCGAAACCGACGAGGAGCTCGAGCGGCCGGAAGCGGAGGGGTGGTCGAACTTCGTCGGTGTGCCGTTCGAGGTGCAGTCGTTCGTGTGGCGCCCGTCGTCGTTCGAGGACGGTCAGCCGGTGTTTCTCGTCGTGCGGGCAATCGACCTGCGCGACGGCCGACTGCGGGTGTTGACGACCGGCTCCGCGCAGTCGATGGCGCAGCTCGTGAACCGCGCGAAGCGGGGAAGCCTGCCGGCAATTCTCGAGCTCAAGAGCGCCACGGCGAAGGAGAGCGGGAACACGGTCTATTGGCTCGCAACACCGGAAGCTGTCGCAGAGCAGCGCCGGCAGGAGGCGCTCGAGGAGGCAAAAGCAGCCGAGGCTGCCGCAGCCGCCGGCGAGTCGACCGACGCGGCGAGCGAATAGCCGGAGCATGATGCATTGAACGCCGGCCGCGAGCCCCTACTCGCGGCCGGCGTTTTGTGCTCAGGCGATGCCGCGCCCGCACGACATATTGTGCACGTCCGCTCGACGCGTAAACACGTGGCCGCCGCATGGCGTCTAACCGCCAGCGGCCGGCCGGGTCGGGCTCGAGCTCGAGCGCCTATCAGCGCCGGAACGAGCGTGCGCGGTCGCTCGGGTACCGGAATTACTACGACTACCGGATTCACAATCACGGCCGGCTGCCGCCGTCCGCGGCCGCGCCGACCGGCGCCGACCGTGCTCGGCTGCGTGGTCACCGCGCGACGGAGGACCTGCTCCGCACGCTGCGGCCGGGGGACGTAATCGTTGTGCCGGAGGGGTTGCAGTCGATTCCGAAGGACGCGCGGGGGAGGTACTCGAAAATTGAGGTGCTCGTGTTGCGTGAGGACGGGCGCAGCGAGCGGTTCACGATCAGGCGTGCCACGTACGACCGGGTTACGCGGATACTCGAGCGCATGGCCGCGTCGGGCGCGATGTTCTCGCCGGCGCCGTCGCTCGACCTGCGCCGGCTCGTGCGGGTGGCTGACCGTCCCGACGACGAGGAGGACGACGACGAATGACACCGCAGGACCGGGCGCTAGTGAAAACGCTTGTCGACCGTGCAGCTCGAGCTCGAGCGTTGCGGCTGCGCGACGCGGAGGACGCGTGCCGTAACGAGCGGTTCGCGATGCGGCGCGAGGCTCGAGGGTTGCCGCCGCTCGAGTACGCGTCGGGGTGTGTTGGCTGCGGTGTGCCGTACGCGGACAGAACCCCGGGCTGTCACACCTGCAACGCGCGGCACGCGAACTATCGTAAGCGGCCGGCGTCGGCGCGGCGCGGGGTGATGGTCGCGTGATCATCGACCCGTATAAGCGGCATCCGATCCCGCCGACCGTCGCGGTGTTGCTGCCGGACGAGCGTCGCGGCGTCGTGGTCGTCGACGAGCTCGGCCGCCGGTTCGCGCCGGACGAGCTGACGCCTGAGCTGCGGGTGTGGGGGTCGTATGATGTTGTGCACTCGCTTGTCGCGGACGGTCACGGGGAGGCGTTGTGTTGGAATAACGAGGAGATTCGCTGGCGGCACGCGCGGCTCGACCGTGACGGCTGGCACAACCGGCCGGCCGACGTTTCGGTTATCAAGCTGCCGTTTCCCGAGAACCACCGCGAGACGTTGCGGGCGCTCGGGTTGTGGCGCGATTGGCTCGCGTCGTACGGTGCGTCACCGACCGGCACGAGCGGCTCGGCTGCGTGGTCGCTGCTCCGTGCGCGGCTCGAGCGGCGGTTGTGGACGACGGTGGGGACAGTGCCGCCGATTGCGTGGACGTTGGGTGGCCGGCAGGCGCTCGGTCCCGCCGGCCGCGGCAGGTTCGAGGGTGCGCTCGAGCAGTGGGATATGCCTGCGGCGTACGCGAACGAGCTCGGCCGGCTGTCGTACGGGGGTTTTTGGCAGCGATCGGAGGAGCTGCCGGGACCGGAGCGCGAACCGGCGTGGTGGGCGCAGGAGGGGCGCCCGGTGTTCGTGCGTGCGGTCGTCGTCGCCGGCGACGTGCGCTACGGGCCGCTGCCGCGTCGACCGCGCCGGCGGGCTGTCGGGCTCGCGGCTGCGTTCCTTGGCGCGGAGTATCCGACCGGACGCCGGCTGCAGGGTGTATGGACGTGGCAGGAGCTCGAGACGATGCTCGAGCTCGGCACCGGCCGGCTGCAGCGGGTGCTCGATGTTTGGGTGCACCTCGCGTCCGGGCAGCCGTTCCTGCCGTGGCTCGAGGCGGTCGAGAAGGGGCGGACGTTGCCGGGGCTCGCCGGCGCGTTGGCGAAAACGACCGGTAACGCGTTGTGGGGACGGTTCTGCATGAACGGGCGCGACGGCACCCGGACGATCAGAGGTGCTCGTCGCGGCCGGCTCGAACAGCGGACGGTGCCGGCGCGGGGTGGGCTGCCGGCGGCGCACGACCTCGCGGAGACGGTGAGCGGCCGCGTGCGGGCTCGGTTGTACCGGGCGATGCTGCAGGCCGGCGACGGGCTCGTGAGCGCCCACACGGACGGTGTGTGGCTCGACAGCGAGCTCGTCGACGTGCCGCCGGCGGGGTGGCGGCGGAAGGGTCGTGCGCGTCAGCTCGATTTGCTCGACCCGCAGGTGTTGCGCTACTGGCCGGCGCGGGTGCACCCGCTCGAGCCGTTCCACGTGTTCGCGGGGATGCCGGCGGAGCAGGCGCCGGCGATGTTCGAGGAGTTGTGGCGGGCGTCGTCGTTCCCGGCGACGTTCGAGTTTGGTCGGGCTCCGACCGCGGTCGGTGCGGTGTGACCGCGGTTTTGTCGGAGCTCGAGCTCATGCAGCTGCGCGAGTATCACGCCGGCGACTCGTTCGCGTTCGCGCGGTCGTGCGTGCGCCGGACGCGTCTAAAGCGTGGGCCGCTCGACTGCGGGCACGTGATCGACGGCAGCGAGCCGTACCGGTATCAGGTGTGGAAGGTACGCGGCACGCGCGGTGTCGAGCAGCGGCTCGATTGCGAATTTTGTGCACGTGTCGACGAGGGGCGGGTGTGAGCGAGTCAGAGCTCGATAACGCCGGCGAGGTGATCGCGTATTCGGTGCGGGTGCCGTGCCGGTCGTGCGGGCGCCCGTACGCGTTGCCGCGGGGTGCGGCGCCGGCGCCGTCCGGGTTCGGGCCGTGCTGTCAGCCGGAGCTGTTCGAGCAGCGCGGCCGGATTCTCGACCTGCCGGTCGAGCTCGAGCTCGAGCTCGTCGACGACGAGCGGGAGCGACCGCCGACACCCGACCCGCTCGACGTGTTGTGTGCCGGCTGTCGCGACCGCCGCGCGGCCGGTGTGTTGTCACCGCCGGAGGTTGCGTTGTGTGTCGACTGCGCCGACGAGCTGCTCGAGCATTGGCTCGCGTGGCTCGTCGACCCGTCGCACGAATGGTGGCCGGGGGAGGACGTGTTTGGGTCGTGCAGGGTTGTCGTCGAGGGGTGGCGGTCGGTCGAGCTCGAGGGAGGGACGGTGAGAGCGTGAGCGTTGACGAGCATGAACTGCGGGTGTTGACAACGTTGCGGTATGCCCGACGAATGGGGGTGTCGTTCGAGCTACTCGAGCGGTGCGTCGTCCGGGTGCGTGAGGAAGAATCAGCACGTGCGGTCGACGAGCGTATGCGCCAGCATCGCGCGTCGGTCGACGAGGTTCGTGCACGGCAGGATGCGGTGTCGTCGGAGTGAGGGAGGACCGGGTGTCGAACGAAACGGAGGAGCTGCGCCGGTGGGTCGCGGAGTTGGACCCGCGTCACCGGGCGTTTGCGCAGGCGTACGCGGATCAGCTCGCGCTAGGCGAGCCGGCGCCGTCGAGCGCCGGTTTGGATCGTGCGACGGTGCGTGAGATTCGCCGGCGGTTGTGGAACGAGTGGCGCCGGCGGATTGCGTCGATGCCGGGGACCAGGGG
>Ga0105240_10011078_pt1 | contig 12608 bp, 8 predicted proteins | sample KBSC54metaG_FD_80426 | JGI IMG/M metagenome (GOLD analysis project Ga0105240, IMG submission 80426) | Corn rhizosphere microbial communities from Kellogg Biological Station, Michigan, USA - KBS C5-4 metaG | ecosystem: Host-associated > Plants > Roots > Rhizosphere > Soil | place: Michigan, USA... | reverse complement strand
AGCCCCGCCTTGCCCATCGAACACCTGGCCTGGGAAGCGCAGGTTGTAGGCAACTGTTCGTCCCGACGCGCGACGTCGTACCCGGTGACGATTTCGCCAGTGCGTTCGCGGACTTAGAGGCGATCGAGCCGGTAGCAAGTGTGCCTTCCATGGTTTTTGACCCCAGACGCGAGTTTTTGCTTAGCTGCCAGTGCCGTCAAGGATGGATTGCACGGAAGGCGCGCGCGATGAGCGCGCGCCTCTTGAGGCTTACAGCGCCTCGATCTGACGGCGCAGCTCATCGGCATGCGTTTCCAGGGCTCGCACCAGGCGCCAGGCATCCAACGCCCGGGCCAGTTCCAGCATGCCGCCGAGGGCGCCGCGGCGCTGCTCCAGAGTGCTGTGGAGCTCATCGGCACCAGTGACCACCAGCCGTGCGCTCTTGCTCTGGATGGCTCGCATTACGTCAGTGACCACGGTCTCGCTGAGGAAGGGTTTGATCTCAACTGTCTTCATCATCATTCTCCGGTGGATGGGGGGCTCGCCCACTTCCGCCCCCCATCCACCGGAGACCCGACAGCGGCTCGAGCTCTCTGGTCGTGCTTTCCGATCCGGGGATTGCAAAGCCCATGAGGGGCCGCAGGCCCCCGTCAGCAGCCGCGCAAGCGGCTGGCAGGGGCTTTGCTCTGAGTGAGCCCTTAGGGGGCGGCGGGGCGGTGTGCCGTGCGGGAGCGCGGCACGCTCAGCCAGCGGGGGTCAAAGACTGCGGCGACAGCCGCACTTTCCAGCGTGCTCCCGCACGCTGTCGGGCGGGCACTTGAACATAGCGCAGATTATGCGGGCGGCAGCCGGACAACCCGCGGCAAGCGGGTTGCGCATAATTTCCCAGCGTTATGTTTGAGTGCCCGCCCTATAGCCCCCTTCCAGGGGGATGGGGGGCTTCTTCGAGCGAACGCGGGTCAGGAGGGTCGAGCACTTCCTGGTCCGCTTCGGGATCCATGCGTTGATCTTCAGCGACTAAAGCGGCCAACAGCGCATGTTGGTCAGTCCGACCGGGTGTCCGCCGCGGCGTTGATTCCGCCGGGTGGGTGAGCGCGTGGACCTCTTTGAGTTTGGCGATCGTGACGTGCGTATAGATCTCGGTGGTGCTGAGCTGCGCGTGCCCTAAGATCGCCTGGATAAAGCGGATGTCGGCGCCGTTGTTCAACATGTGAGTCGCCATCGCGTGACGGAACAGGTGGCAGCCGCCAGGCTTCACGACACCGGCCGCGCGCAGGTGCTTCTTCACCATGTCGGTGAGCCGGTTCTTGCTGAAGGCCTCGCCGAACTCGTGGAGGAAGGCATACCCCTCGTCCGGCTCGATCACCAGCATCGGACGTACCTCCTCCAGATACCGCCTGATCCAGTGGATCGCGCGCGAGCCCAACGGCACGTAGCGATCTTTCTGGCCTTTGCCCAAGCGCACCAGGAGTGAGCCGTTGCGCACATCGAGGTCGTAGAGCTTGAGCTGGATCAGCTCGCCGCGGCGGATGCCGCTGGAGTACAGCGTCTCCAACATCGCTCGATCCCGCAACCCCAGTTCGCCATGCAGAAGGGTCTGGGCCATCGTGGCTTCAACGTCCTCGACCGAGAGGATGTGCGCGGGAAGGCGTCGGTGGACACGCGGCAGCTCCAGCTCCGAGGCCGGATTGGAGAGGATCAGGTTCTCTCGCGTGAGGTACTTGAAGAACGTCCGCAACGGGATCAGCCGCTGCTGCTGGGTGGCGAAGGACAACGGCTCGCCGTTGTCCTTGCGGTAGTGGTACAGATGCCGTCTGTAGCGCTCCAGGATCGGCCGGGTGACGTCCTGCGGTCGTTGGATGCCACGCTCATCAGCCCAGCGGATAAACCGCCGTAGGCCGTCAGAGCGCAGTTGCACGGTCTGAGGGGAGTTACCGCGTGAGGCGAACCAGTCGAGGAAGCGGATCAGATACGGATACAGGCCGTTGTGCTCGACCGGATCGTGCTCGCGCGCCTGGCTCGACGGCTTCGGCTTCTTGCGCCGCTTCATGCCGGCCGAGCCTCACCCGTTGTGGCATCCTCGAAGGAGGTATGTGTTGGATGCGCCGACGGCGGGTCGGGGTGCAATGCGTTTTCGGCGCCGTTGAGGCGGACTGCATCTAAAAGACTGCTTTTCTCGGCAGATGAGAGGCTTTCCGCGCTCCGACCACCCACCGACTGCGGCCCGACCGCCTCCCGACCGGGCCCCGACCGCTCACCCTCCAGGGCCGACCGCTCGGCATCGTACTCATGCCTCAGCGCCTCCACGTCGAGCAACCCACTGACGTGCGGTGCCCCGCTCTTGGACATGTCGTGCGCGGCACTGCCGTCCGCAGGACTGTCGAAGAGGAGTTCGTACTCGAAGGACTGGCCACGGCCACCTCGATGCACGAGGAGGTATTCCAACTCGGTGAGGCGGCCCAGGTGGATCTTCAACTGCGTATCGCCCCAGCGCGTGTACTCGCGCACCGTGCGACGACTGAAGCGGTATTTCACGCGATGGATCTGTTGAGCGGCGCACTGCTCCTGCACCATCGCCACCACGAGGCCCAGCAGCTTGCGGGTCTGCGGTGGCAGTTCATCGAGCGTGCGGCCCAGGACCTCATGGGCGAGCTGGTTCGCGAGCGCGATGTCAGCGAGCGTCACCTCCACGTACCGCAGCTCCCGGTCTCCGCGGCGGAGGGTTTTCACCTGCCGCTGGTGTTGGTGCAGCAGGGTAATCGCATCGATCAGGGTCAGGTACTTCTCGTGATCACGCCGGGTGCGCGTCCGGTCATCGAGGAAGGTCAACCGGTGGGCATAGGGGTTCACGATGGCCAGGGGCTCTAGCAGCCGCTGTGCATCCTGATGGAGTTTCAGGAGCTGTTCGCGCTCGGCCCGAGCCGCAAGGCCGGCGAGCGTGCGCCGCTCGCGTTGGGCTGCGTGGATCGCGGCCGTCTGCTGCCGGCCCTCATCGATCGTGAGCACCAGACACCGGTTCAACAGCTCCTCATCGATCTCCGCGGCCGTGGTCGTCAAGGCGATCATCACCGGGCCCTCGACGTGGTATTCCTCGGTAACGAGCTTGCCGGTGGTCGGGTCTTTCGAGGTCGAGGCGATCGTGAGCTCCCCTTCGCTCTGCAGGAGTTTCAGCGCGTAGCTCGCCCGGTGTGCCCCTTCTTCCTCGGCAATCGCTAGCACCTTGTGCTTGAGATTCATCTCGCCCATGTAGAACAGGCTCTGACCGGTCATCGCTGAGTACACGATACGATCCTCGTCCGGCACGAAGCGCAGGACGGCATCCAGGAGTGAGGATTTCCCGGCGGCACTGGTCGATTGGATCAACAGCGCCAACGGCCGCTCGAGCTTGCGGGAGATCGCGGCGAGATGCCCCACGAGTGCGTTGGTACCCTCACCCACGATGCCACCGCGGCTAAAATCAGCGGAGATCCGTTTGACCAGGTCGGGACTGGTCAACAGCTCCATCGCACGCCGATGGGCCTCACCTTCCACCTTCCGCAACACCGGTACTTTCGGCTGCTGTGCAGCGTTGATCAGCTTTTCCTGCTCGGTTTCCAACACCAGCAGCAACCGGCCGACATCGCCCTTGATGACCTCCTCCGCCACGCCCAGCTCGACGGAGGCCGATTTCACGAACGCCGCACGCGCTCGGGCTTGATACAGGTCCAGCGTATCGATGTGGATCGCCTCCCCATCGCTCGCCGGTGCCGAGGCCAGCAGGTTTACTTTCAACACCTCGTACGAGAGGTTCTTCTCCAGTCCCCGCACCCGGTAACGTCGTGGACCGAACGTCACCGCGTACTCGCGCTCCTGGCCCAGGGCCTTGGTTTCCGGCGCCGGTGCCACTCGCGGCCCTTCCGGGATTACCTGCGCCGGAAGGACTGCATCCAGCACTTCCGATCGCTCTGTAGCGGGCGGTGACGAGATTTCTTCTTTAGTCGCTTCTTCAACGACCTCTGCCTCCGAGAGAGCCGCTAAAGGAAGTAACTCAACACTCGCCTCCGGGTATTCCGGCACCGTGGTAATCGGGTGGGGTTTCCCCTTGCCCAGCCAGTGCGCCGAGCGGATCGCCACCCCTAAGCTCTTCGACGCCGGCGCCACCTTCAACGCGTACTCGTTCACGTCCATCCCCTTCGGGAAGAGTATCCGGTACGCATCCAGCCCCACCTCGTTCAACTGCACGGCAAGCTTCTGCGCTGCTTTCTCGCCGGCCTCATCCCGGTCGTAGGCGATCAACACCCGCTGGATGCCGCACTGTTTGAACAGCGCCAGGTGATCGGTCGTAAAACCCTCCACCCCATAGCTCGCTGTGACATTGCGATAGCCGGCACACCAGAACGTCAGCGCATCGATGAGCGCTTCGCAAAGGATCACTTCCGGAGTACTGCTCAACGCAGTTGAGTTCCAGACGCCACGGTGCGGACCAGGCAGGTACAGATGCAGCGGCGTACCGGGGCGCAGATTGTCATTGATCTTGCGACCGTAGACCTCGGTCACTTCCCCATCAGCACCGATCACCGGGATCACGATCGAGCCGTTGAAGTGCTCGTGCCCACTACTGCGCAACATCCCGATGCGCTGCAACTGCCCCCGCAGAGCGGCTCCGTCTACCCGGTTCTTCTCCGGCAACCGATAGCCCAACGTGCGGTTGGCAAAACCGATCTTGAACGTGCGGATCGCCTCTTCGGAGGCGATCCCACGGCGTTTCAGATAGTCCAGCGCTTCGGGACTTTGCAGCAGGCTCTGGTGGTAATACTCGATCACCTGCACCAACAGCCGCGCATCCTCCATATCCCGCTCCAGCGCCGTCGGCAGCTTTTTAACGGTGGACTTCGTTGGAGGGGCTGCGGAGACCGACGGACCAGCAGCGACTAAAGGTAAAGCATCGTTCTGCAGCAGCTCCACCGCATGACGGAACGAGATCCCTTCCGCGCGCATCACCCAGTCGATCACCGTGCCGCCGACCTGGCAGGCTCCCAGGCAGTGCCAGAGATTCTTCGACGGTGTCACCACCAGCGACGGCGTCTTGTCCTCGTGGAACGGACAGCGACCGATGAGATCGGCACCGTGACGGGTGAAGATCACCCCGCGTGCCTCGGCCAGCCGCTGTACGGAGACCTCTTCCTTCAACCGTTCGATTACACCGTCCGGGATGCGTGCCATCTCGCCGCGCCGTCAGTCTACGCGGGACCGACGTCCGTGCTTCACGTCTGGTGCCGACGCGTATTTAGGCCCCAGCACTTCCAACACCAACCGACCCGGCTCTACCCGAACACCGACCCGCATGCCGATCGCGAAGCCAGCCTCATCGAGCCAGCGACCTTGCAGGCGCAACTGCGGCTTATCCGGCAGCGGCCGGTGCGGGGGCTTGCGGCTTTCACCGCCACCCTTGTGACACATGGTCAGGCAGCGCGAGGTCTTCATCAAAAGCGGCTCCTTGCAAAAAAGCTGTCAAGTGCCCTGGGAACAAAATAACTCTGCTACGCTGTACTTCGTTTCGAAGTATTGTCAACCGCGATATGACTACCCAGCACTACGCTATGCCGATCCTTAGCAGCATTGAGCATCCGTGCATGGCGATCTCCGCCAGCGAACGCGCGTTCTTCGAGCACCTCGGCGCTCGCATCGCAGACCTTCGCAAGCAGCAGAACATCACCCAGGTCGAGATGGCCAAGGCCCTGGGCGTCTCTCAGCAGACGATTAATTCCTATGAGGTCGGCCGGCGCCGCGTGCCGGTCTCGGCGCTCTCCACGCTCGCACGCACCCTCGGGGTGTCCTTGGAAGAGTTGCTCGGAGAGGAGTCGGCGGCCGCGGCTAAAAAGCGTGGCCCAGCCCCGAAGCTGCAGCAGCAGATGGAGCGGATCCAACACCTGCCGCGTGCTCAGCAGCGCTTCGTCATGCAGGTCATCGATACTGTGCTGGCGCAGCAGGATCGCTGAGGGGGATCAAGGCTATGGCAGCTAAAGCACTCGCCCTGGTGCCGGTCGAGCACATCACCCGCGCCATCCTCATCCTGCGTGGCCACAAGGTGCTTTTGGATACCGAGCTTGCTGAGCTCTACGGTGTGGCCACCAAGGTGTTGCTGCAGGCAGTCAAGCGCAATGCCGAGCGCTTCCCGGAAGACTTCATGTTCCAGCTCACCACCGAGGAGTGGGAGGCTTTGAGGTCACAAACTGTGACCTCAAAGGCACAACGCGGCGGGCGCCGCTATCTGCCCTACGCCTTCACTGAACAGGGCGTTGCGATGCTCTCGTCGGTCCTGAACAGCAGCCGTGCCATCGCCGTCAACATCCAGATCATGCGGGTATTCGTTCGCATGCGTGAGCTGATCAACTCGAACCGCGAGCTCGCGCGCCGACTGAACGAGCTCGAGGCACGTCTGGATAAAAAGCTCACTGAGCACGACCAGGCGATCGCCGCCATCCTCTCGGCCATCCGGGAACTCATGCACCCGCCGGCGCCCAAGCGCCGGCCCATTGGATTCACTGCCGATCTGGATACGACGAAGTAGCGCAATCGCTATGCGTTATGTTCTCGAAGGGAGAGTGAACGATCGTTAAACTGAAGAACTATAAAACCAACATTGATTCCTACACAGAAAAAAGTCACCTGTGCGGATGAACCTGAGGCGCTCGCCTCAAGCTTATAGACAGTGCGCAAACTACGCGTTTCGGGAGCCATGTCCGCGATCATGTCCATGATTCGGAACGCCAGAAAACGCCGCCGATCCTCAACTAACTGCTGCGCAATCTGCTCAGCCAACCCCCAAGGCTTACGGATCAAGTAGCCACCTAACTGGCGCTCCAGATCCCCCAATCCGCGTTCCAGCTTTTGTGAGCTCGAGAATTGAAAGTCTGTTTGCACAGCGTAGAAGTCGCGGATCATGGCTTCTGGAGATTCGAGATTATTTTTACCAGAAACTACAAAAGCCTCTGCGGTGTACTGACGAATGTTACCGTCCACGGCCACCACACCGCTGAGATAGCCATCAAGGTGGGCAACATGAACTGCGAGATCATTGTTCATGACTTCCTCATTCTAAGGCGGGCAATCCTTACCGCAGATATTTCGGTGCGCCTCTTCAAGCTTGTCCAGAGCTTTACGTAATATCGCGATCCGCACAACGTGGCTAGCATAGCTTTTCGATCCTGGGTCTAGGTCCGTCTTTCGCCAGGCCATTTGCGCACGCAGAACCCTGATAGCCCAGGCAAGTCGTTGGCACGCCTCGTTTCCTCCCCATGGATCGGGCGTGAAGTAGAGCGCCTCGTCCTCGTCTTCATGAGTATACGGAGCGGGCGCCTCAGCTTTTCCACCCTCTGACGAAGCAGCCGACGGAATGGAAGGCACGTCGGGATTCGTCCACCAGTTCCAGAACGATTGGACCCATGAGTTGTTTTCCAGGGTCCCCGGAATCACGACGTTGGGTGGTATTAACGTGGGAATCGTGGGCGGAGTACCCGGACGCGCCGGCGGAGCAAGCCCTAGTGGATCGGTGAAACTAACAGGGCTTCCGTTGGCATAGGCGTAAGTTGAGTAACTCCCTCCAAACAATCCTATCGGATCGCTCTCAACGTACCTTCCCGTACCCGGGTCATAATCTCTGTAGTAGTTGTAATTGAGCCCCGTCTCTGCGTCGTAATACTGGCCCGGGAACCGCAAGTTATACACAAACCTCTGCCCATCCCCATCCGGATCCGCATCCACAAACCCCACCCCATACGGATCGCTACTCCACAGCCAGACGACGGTATTGTCGGTCGACCGCGTAATGCGCCGCGGGGCATTCAGGTGATCCGTGTGGACATAGTAAATGTCGACGCTGCTGGAGGAATGAGGCCGAAGCGTCGCCACAGGCGTATCCCCCAGCCAAAGCGTCTCCTCAATCAAGCTGCCCGTGCCAGTGTACTCCCCGAGCAGATGCCCCTGCTCGTCATAGGCAAACAGGGTAGTACCGCTGGAGGAAGTCTTGCTCACCCGCTGACCCAGCGCATTGATCGCAAAGGATGTCGTGCTCGTTCCCTGAGAAGCGCTGATCATACGTCCGGCACCATTGTAGCCGAACGTCAGCGTACCCTTTGACGTGGTGTTTCCCGCCTGATCGTAGCTATAGGCAACCGGCTGCACGCCCGTGGCCCCGGTGAGCTGATTACTGGCGCTATTTACAGAGAAACTGGTCGTGCCGGGCACAACACTGTAGTCGTGCTCAGCATCATCGCTACGGCTGGCGATGCTGCCATCGTCCAGGAACGTATACGTCGAGGTACCCGCGCTCTGGAGCTGAGTCAAATGGCCATCGAGGTCATAGCTTCGACTGGTCTGAGTACCATTACCCCACGTCCAGCCAGAGACCGGACCGAACGGGCTGTACTGCACCGCACTGAGTACGCTCGTGCCGTTGACACTGATTCCGGCGAGCCGTCCGCTGGCATCGTAGCTGTAGGCGACAGCCTGGCCTGAGGGCGTAGTGAGGGAGGTCAACTGTTCGTTCTGATAGACGTACCCCACATTGAGCGTCACGCTGCCGATGACCTGCTGCTTGCCGATCACATGCCCCAAGGCGTCGTACGAATAACCGGTCCGACCGGACGCATCCGTGATGCCAGACAGTCGGCCGACAGCATTGCTGCCTTGATCGTAGGTGTAACCGATCGTCTGATCGGGATAGCTGATCCGGGTAACCCGGTTCAAAGCATCGTAGGTGTAGTTCGCCGTGATCCCACGCGCATCGGTCCGTACGCTGAGATTGCCGCCACTGTCAAAGGAGGTTTGTGTGCTGCCTGTATCAGGGCTTTGAAGCTGCGTGAGATCACCCAGGCCGTTATACGTGTAGCGGGTCGTCAAGCCGCGCGGATCGGTCACGGAGACGAGGTCATCGAGGGAGTCATAGACGAAGCCCGTATTGCCGCCGGCCGGATCCGTGGTCTGTTGCAGACGGTTCAGCGCATCGTAAAGGTTACTGGTATTCCGGGCGAGCGGTGCCTGAACACTGGTGTTGTTTCCGACGCCGTCGTATCCGTACAGCGTCTCCTGGGCGGAATTGCTGGTGCTGGTGAGCTGCTGCCAGAGCTGGCCCAGGCTGTTATAGACATTGGATTGCATTCGGGCCAGGGTCCCGGCGGGATCGTAGCGTTGTGTGCTCACGCGGTTGCCCACGTTGTCGAGCGTATAGACCAGCCGATCGCCGAGGCTATCGTCGACCTCGGTAAGCCGGTGCGCGGGGTCATAGATGTAGGTCAAGTAGCTGCCGTCGGGCTGCGTGACTTTCTGCAGAAGGCCGGTGGGATAGTAGTTGAAGCGGGTTTGCTCGCCACCGACGGTGCGCGTCCTCAGGCGCTGACGCAGGTCATAGGTCAAGAGCGTTACCGTTCCGTTGGGATCGGTGATGGACAGTGGGTTGCCGTTCGCATCGTAGGAGTTGTATGTCGTCGTGTGGCCGAGGGCATCGGTGACCGACTGTACTTGTCCACATTGAGCGCCGGATGTGCAGTTGTAATAGGTGTAGGTGGTAACGTCGGCCACGTCGGTGCGGGGGCCATCAACGGTTTGGGGCTGGCCGTAAAGGCCGGAGTTGTAATAACTGGTGGCCCAGGTGCGGCTGGCACCGGTTGCGCCGTCCGTGATGGTCCTGGTCAGGACGTTTCCGTAGCCGTCGTAGGTGTACGAAGTGGTTTGGACAGGGGTGCCGGCACTGGAGGCGCCGCTGTAGACGGCCACCTGCGTGGGCAAGCGGAAGCTCGGGTGCCACTGGGTCGTTGTGGTGCGGGTGCTCGAGGTAGGCTGGCCGCCGGAGGTAAGTCCTTCGGTGCGGGAGGTCTCCAGATTCCGGGTCTCGTCGTAGATGTACGAGGTCTGGTTGCCGTTAAGATCGGTGGTGACCTGGGGATTACCGTTAGTATCGTAAGCGGCTCCGTTGGTATTCGGGCAGCCTGCGCAGTACGGTGTCGCAGAGTTGAGCTTGAAGACGCCGTTCTGGTTCGTGAACTGGTATGTGCGCGTCGTCCCGAAGCCGTCGGTGGCATAGGCGTAGAGCGAGCCGTAGCCGCTGAGCGACCCCACGTTGAAGTCATAGGACTCGGTCCCACCGGCGTGCTGCTCGTGGCTCATGACGCCTTGCCCGTTGTACGTATATGAGGCATAGCCCGCGCCGCTTTCATCGAAGATGCCGGTCAGCAACCACGAGTTGTTGACATCCCGATATTCATAGGCCAGTACGGTCTGGTCGGCGTAGGTGACTGTTTGCAACGGGCCTTGGATGGTATGGGCACTGGGATTGAGCGTCAGATAGGTGTAGGCAATGGTGCTCGTGCCGTCAGGAAGAGTCAGGGCAGTGAGCTGGTTGTTGCTGTTATAGGCCAGGGTCAGTGTGTGGCCGAAGGAGTCCGAGATCCGGCTCGCTTTGCCGTTGGTACCGTAGGTGATGCTGGTCACGACGCCGGTCCGGGTCGTGATGTTGAGTAACCGGCCGCCGCTGTCGTAGGTTTCGACGTCACTGTCAGCGAGAGTGAGCGTCCAGCCGCCGCCGCTGTTGGCGACCAGTCGATCGGCGGCACCGCTGCGGTTGAGGATCTCGTTGCCGGAGGCATCGAACCACTCCGAGGTTCCGTCCTCGCGCAGCACCACTGCGGAGAGCTGCGGGTAGCCGGTGATCGGCGTCAACTGGCGGTCATAGCTGAAATGCCAGAAATCGGAGTATTGCACCACCCGAATGGGGACGCCGGGCGGGGCGGAAAAGCCCATGCTGTTGTAGAAATGCCCGAACGAGAGACCTCCGGCGCCGGACGCCTGATAGTCGATGCGTGACTCGACCTTGCCGCCAGTCACAGGAGAGACCGGGTTATCGATGACGAACTGCGAAGTCAGGTTATCGACGATGTCGCAGTAGATGCACCCCGATGAGGGAATGAAGCATTGGATGTATCCGTCGGGCAGCCGGCGACTGTCGTACTGCTGGGGACAGACCATCTGCCGCTGCCTGGTGAGGTAGGTGGGAACCCCATCGGGGCTGGCCCCATTACAGGCCGAGTCCGCGGCCGCGTACGTCAGCGTGCGGTTATCCGAAACGACCTGGCCATTAACGTAAGTCGTGCCATTTCCCCAACCGGTGTCATTGACCAGTACGGCCTCTCCACACCCCCCGCCGCCGGTCCCGGGGTTGTATGAGCCGCCGAAAAAGGTGGTCATGCCCGCCTTCGTGGCCTGCACCGCCAGGTCCTCGGTACTGGCGTCCGTTATGCTGTTGTATCCAGTGGGCAAGCCGGCGCATGGCGGATTACCGTAAAAGCCGTTCCATGTACCGCCCAACCCTACACAGAAAGGTCCCAGGTAGTATTCATTGATCCCGCCGAAAGTGTAGTCGAACATCTCACCGTCGACCTGGGTGTCGTTGTGGCCGGACGGGCGCGGCACGGGGTTCGTGCACTGCGCATACCCACCGCTATCCAGACAATCCTCCAGCATGCACGAGGGATAGACGGTCGAGCCGGGACCACCTTCCCAACTGCACTGTCCATTCGCGGCATGCGCCTTTCTGGGCATCACAACAAATGCTGCCACCAACAGCGCACAGGCAACCATACCCAGCGCGGAAATCGCCGCCGTTGCACCTCGCTTGGCGATCGCGAAAGCGAACGGAGCAGAATCCAGGAAATTTTGAAGACATTTACGCATATCCATCTGCACTCTTGCTTTCGCGAAGGATGTTCCACTCATTGAAACGACAATTGCATCGTGCTTGTTGCGGCTGTTTGCGGCCCGATCCAGAGATAGTAGCTCCCTGCAGCCAAGCCGTTCAGATCGAGTGTCGCCTCGGTGGATGTCACGGCCCTCGTCACGAAGGAGCCGTCGGCGGTATAGATACCGATGTACATGGTGACGTTTGAGGACGGCACGGTACTGATTCCCGTCACACTCACGACCAGAGACTGTCCGGAAGTGACAGTAAAAGCCAGCTTCGCCTCCTGACCGAGCTCGCTCAAATTGAGAGTTTCAACGGTGCCGGGAGTTATCGTACCCACGATATTCTTTGCGACAACAGTGGAGAAACTCATGGTTTGGGCCGCTTGAGGCAATACGTTGACCGTATAAGTGCCGGTCTGCGGCAGCGTTGGAATGCCCCGGCTGCAATTGTCTGGGCTGTTCGTCGCACAAGCGCCCGCATTCATAACCATCGACCCGTCGGGTGCGGTCACCGTCCAATTGATCGAGTTGGGGGAGGCCGGAGTTAACGTCAAATTATTGATAGCGACGTTGACACTGTCGCCAGCATTCGCCTGGAAGGTCACATACGCGTTCTCGCTAGGTAAGGTCGTCGCGAGATTTGTAGAGTTCCCATCAGTCGGCACCGCAGTCGTGTACGGAAGCTCCATACTGACAGTCATCGTGCTCGTTGCGGCTGTTTGTGGCCCGATCCAGAGGTAGTAGTTCCCTGCAGCCAGGCCGGCCAGATCGAGTGACGTCTCGGTGGATGTCACGGCCCTCGTCACGAAGGAGCCGTCGGCGGTATAGATACCGATGTACATGGTGACGTTTGAGGACGGCACGGTACTGATACCCGTCACGCTCACGAACAGAGACTGTCCGGAAGTGACAGT
>Ga0105240_10011077_pt1 | contig 12608 bp, 3 predicted proteins | sample KBSC54metaG_FD_80426 | JGI IMG/M metagenome (GOLD analysis project Ga0105240, IMG submission 80426) | Corn rhizosphere microbial communities from Kellogg Biological Station, Michigan, USA - KBS C5-4 metaG | ecosystem: Host-associated > Plants > Roots > Rhizosphere > Soil | place: Michigan, USA... | reverse complement strand
TCAGATATTTTTTGAAGTGAACGGAAATGGTGAATGGGTGCCTTATCCGCAGAATCCAGTTACGCCTATATCTGACGGCGGGGATCCATATAATACCAAAAGAGATCCTGACAATGAGGGCTGGTCATCAAATAAAACAGGCAATTTATATGCAGACTACAATTATTACTGGGGACGGGACGGGATTATTAGCGGATCAACAGGTGCATGCCCTGAAATTTTTATTTCAGCCGCTGAAGTGCATTTTTTGAAAGCTGAAGCATACGCCAGAGGTGCCGGTGTTGCGTCAGATATTGCTTCGGCACAAACTGAATACGAAGCGGGCGTAACGGCCTCGCTTACTTTCTGGAAAAACATGGCGTTTAATTCGTCGGTTTGGGTAGTGAATAAACCCACGTCGGCTACGCCAACTGCCACGGAGATCGCCGCTGTTTTAACCAATCCCAAAGTTGCTTTTAATCCCGCCAATGCGCTTAGCCTGATCTATGGGCAGGAATGGATAGATCTGTTCCGCCAGCCATGGGTGGCCTGGACTTTAATGAGAAGAACCGGCGGCGCAACCCCTGCCGATACCAATAATCCTGCAGGTTACACGCAAAACTATGGCAGCCTGCAACGTTATCAGTATCCGGCCGACGAGCATCAGTTCAATACAGCCAATTGGACAGCTGCTACCGGAGGAAACGATTTGACCAGCACCAAAATTTGGATAACGAAATAAATGGTTGAGATAAAGTTGATGCGAAATGCCCCGGGCCTCGAAAACCCGGGGCTTTCGTTTTTATGTTTAGCCTTTTGCTTTTAGATATTCAAGCAAAGAATCGCAGGAATCTATTAAACTTCATTCAGCCCGGACGATAATCTTATCGCGCAAATGATAATTGTTAAAAAGACACTTCTTTTTTAATTTAAAAAAACTACATTTGAGAAATACGCTTTTGTATTCTCTTTGTTACAAAAGTCAGAACCATTTATACCTGTTAACTGACATTTCATGAGAAGACTTATACTTGTCCTTTTGGGATTAATTGCTTGTTTTTGTGCGCATTCGCAAGGTTTATTTGCTAAGAAAGTAATCAAATACTCATTGAAAGATGGTCTTTCATTTGGCATTGTAAACAGTATAACCCAAGATAATAAAGGGTTTATGTGGTTTGCCACAGACGATGGCTTAAATCGTTTTGATGGCACCAATTTTAAGGTTTTTAAAACCGAACCTAACAATCCGTATAGCTTACCAAGTAATTATGTTCAAAATATATTTAAGGACTCGGACGGAGAAATTTGGATATCTTCAAGAAGGGGAATCTATAAGCTTGACACCAGGACGGAGCGGTTTTCTAAATTTAGTCCCTGTGAAAATGGATCAACTTGCCTAAACTACGTAACAAGCATTTTCGAAAATAACAAAAAACAGCTGTGGTTTTCATGCGGCGGTTCAGGATTTTCCTTTTATGACCGGCAAAGCAGACGCTTTAAAATTTACAATAAACACAGATTGCCAGGTTTATCGGGTACGATAGCTATCAATGTTATTGAAGATACTCGCGGGTTGTTATGGGTCGGCACCCTGGATGGTGGACTGAATGTTTTCAGCGTTAAAGACGGTGTGGTTTTAAAAAATTTAAATGCCCAATTTCCATTGAGCATAATTCCTCCGGGCAGGATCAATGCCATTTACGAAGACCATAACCATGACATCTGGGTAGCCGCAAGTAAAGGGCTGTTCCTTTATAGGAGAAGCGAAAATAAATTTCATATTTTTTCAGGTTCAAAGTATAAGTTAAGAAGCAACTATTTTTCCTCGCTTCTTGAGGACGATAGCAAGGATTTGTTGATCGGGTTGCAGGACGGTGGATTGTATAACATTAACCTTGCCGAAGCTGAAAAATCGGATTACCAGAATGTTACAATTAGTCCGGTAAAATCTGAAGACAACTATAGCATAACAGCTAGGTCCGTTCAGGCTTTATTTCAGGATAAAGATAAAAACATATGGGCCGGAACATACGGCGACGGCATCTATATGCTGAGCAGTATCCCGCAAAGGTTTAACAAGTTTCAAAACCAGCTGGTGGATAGCTACGGGTCGAGTTTTTTGAGGTACTACGGCATGTGTATGGACGACGAAGGTTATTTGTGGCTCGGCACCGATGGGGACGGAATATATAAGAAGAAACTGAACGGAGATGTGGTAAAATATTACAGGGCGGACGGAAGAAAAGGTTCACTAACGGACAATGCTATACTTTATGCTTATAAAGACCGTTCAAACACCTTGTGGTTTGGATCTTATTCACAGGGGCTTTTCCGCTACAACAAAGAGACCGACTCTTTTACTAATTTTACCCATAAAGCCAGCGATCCATCCAGCGTCGGCTTAAACGATGTTCGTGTAATCCTGCAGGATTCAAAAAGTAACTTGTGGGTAGGCACAAACGGAGGAGGGTTAAGCATGCTGCCGCAAGGGAAAGACAAATTTGTCAACTATAATCCGCAAAACAGCACCATCGCCTCAAATAACATCCGTGCACTTGCCGAAGACAAGTATGGCAACTTGTTTATCGGAACCTATTCCTCCGGTCTTAAGTATTACATCAGAACGCAAAACAGGTTCATCGATTATTTCAACCAATCTCAAATTGAAAAGTTTTTATCCAGCCAGGTTATTTACGCATTGTATTTAGATCATAACGAGGACCTCTTAATTGGTACGGAAGGGAATGGCCTTGTTATTTATAATATCAGAAATAAAAAGTTTAAACAGTATACCGAAATAGATGGATTGGCAGACAATACCATAAACGCGATCGAAAAGGATGACGCCGGGAATATTTGGATAAGCACCAACAAAGGGCTGTCACGAATTGGAGCAAATACAAATAGTATCACTAATTATGACACTTCCGACGGATTGCAAGGAGGACAATTTAATCCACGGTCATCCATGTATTGCAGCAAAAGGAAATTTATGGTTTTTGGTGGAACAGAAGGATATAACATCTTCTATCCGTCAGAAGTAAAACAAAATACATTCAGGCCAAAAGTTTTAATTACAGGTCTGCAACTATTCGGAAAAGAAGTTGAAGTCGGAAAAAAAGATAACATACTAAGTAAAGTTATAAATGAATCAACTGAAATTACTTTACAGCCAAATCAATCAGTTTTTTCAATTCAATATGTGGCTTTAAATTATGCTTATGCTCCAAAATGTGAATTTGCCTACAAACTGGATGGATTAGAAAAAAACTGGAATTACGTAAAAAATCAAAAATCGGTTACTTACCGGTATCTTCCGCCAGGCGATTATGTATTCAAGGTAAAGACCGCCAACCAGGACGGGTTATGGTTTGAAAACTATGCCAGCCTAAAAATAAGAATCCTTCCTCCATGGTATAAAACCTGGTGGGCGTTCCTGTGTTATTTCATTATTGCAGTAGTGCTTATTTATTACTATATACTTTATCGCAATAATCAGGCTAAGCTGAAATATGAAATAAAAATTGCGCAGATGTCTGCCGAAAAGGAGAAAGAACTAAATGAAAAGAAGCTTTCTTTCTTCACTAACATTTCTCATGAATTCAGGACACCGCTTACATTAATCATAAACCCGGTTAAGGAATTATTATTTAGTACCCCCGAAAAAGTAAACGACGCAAGTAACCTCAATATCGTTTACCGTAATGCGCGAAGGCTATTAAGTCTCGTCGATCAATTACTGCTATTCAGGAAAGCTGATAGTGAGGCTGATACACTCAAAATTGTAAAACTAAACATCGTCAACTTATCAAAAGAAGTCTTTTTATGCTTTAGCCACCAGGCAAAGAGCCAGGGCATACAGTTTGAATTTGTTTGTAAAACCGATACTATAGAACTATTTGCTGACCGGGAAAAAATAGAAATAGCCTTATTTAACCTTATCTCTAATGCTTTAAAGTTTACCCCAAATTATGGAACCATAATTTGCAGTATTTCTGAAACAGACAAATTTGTGAATATCGAAATAAAGGACAACGGATGCGGTATAGACGAGCACGCCGGAGACCACTTGTTTGATAAGTTTTACCAGGTTCAAAATTCAATGCCGCTGGCAACTGGATTCGGAATAGGTCTTTATCTTGTAAAAAGATTCGTCGAAGATCACAAGGGAAGCATCAGTTATCAAAGCGCAAAAGACGCGGGAACCACTTTTAAGATTTGTTTGCTGAAGGGGAAGCAGCATTTAAGCCCCAATTTGATTTTTGAAGATGTTGCTGAAACCTCTGCTTTCTTGGACGAGCTGATTGTTCATTATGAAGAAGAAGCGCCTATATCGAATGCAGGTGCAGAGTTACAAGCTCACCATCATAAAAAATCAGATCCGCTCAATTTTGAATCCAGATCTATGGTAATTGCAGATGACAATGCGCAGATCAGGCAATATCTAAAACAAATCTTCAGTAATGATTTTGAGGTATTTGAGGCTGAAAATGGCGCAGATGCATTAAATCTCGTTAATCAAATATTACCAGATATCATTATTAGTGATGTCATGATGCAAGGTTTAAGCGGTATTGAGCTATGTAGCAGAGTAAAAGAAGACCCGTCTCTAAGTCACATACCCGTGGTACTATTAACCGCCAGTTCATCACCGGAAATTAAATTAAAAGGCATTGAAGGTGGTGCAGATGACTACATAAGTAAGCCCTTTGAAAAAGAACTGCTTGTTGCAAGAGTAACAGGCATACTCAAAAGCAAAAATAATCTCCAAAAGTATTTTTATAATGAGATTACCTTAAAGTCAAATGACCTTAAGGTATCCGCCGACTATAAAGAGTTTCTGGCGACATGTATAAATATTGTAGAAGAGCACTTAACCAACAGCGATTTTTGTATTAAAACCCTGGCAGATGAGATTGGCATGAGCCAGTCCAATCTATATAAAAAAATCAGGTCTATCTCCGGGCAATCAACCAACGCGTTTATACGGTTTATACGTTTGAGAAAGGCTGCCGAAATGTTTCTTAATACGGATTGCACCGTCGCGGAGGCCGCTTATAAGGTAGGCATTAATGACCTGAAATATTTCAGGGAACAGTTTAGCAAGCTTTTCGGACTAAACCCTTCTGAATATATCAAAAAATTCCGGGCCCCTTTTCTGTCGAGTGTCACAAAAAATGCCGTTAAGTTAAAAATCATCAATAATTAGCCTGTGGGTTAACTATTGATACCTTTAGATTAAAAAAATATCCGCCAATTACCAATTTCCCCCTCAAGTTTTAAGAATTTACCCCCCATGAATCACTACGATTATGCTCACATTAGTGCAATCAATTATAACTGTAGTGATAACATTTAATTTCCTGGTGTAAAATAAAAAAGCTTTTAGCCGGCAAAAAAGTATCGGCCATAAAATGAGTTTTTATTCTGCTGTTTGGAATGAAGAGCGTGCTTTAACGTCGGGATGGACGGCGTAAGCTTTCTAGTGTTGCACTGCAAATTTTCGCTACCCAACCAATTGTAATATTAACCTAAATAATGACTATGGATTAAACAAAACAGAGAAGACCCTAATCAGGAGTGTCAATGATGGAATAATTGAGCTCCGGTAAACCTCCCCACTTTGAGAGTGCGCGTTTTAAAATTTAAATCAACTTAACCAATTAAACATGGAATACAATTTACATAGAACTGTAAACTTGTTAAATGTCTCGAAAATAGCACTGAGTCAACTATTAATCGCTTTGCTATTTGTCAGTACTTCTTCCGCGAGTACTGCAAACATTCCCGACACAAAGTTTGCCACATCCCACAGAGCAGCTTTAAACAAGTTATTAGCTCAAATTAAAGTCACAGGAAAAGTTACTGACCAGACAACAGGAGAATCGCTTATAGGCGTTTCCGTAAAGGTAAAGGGCACAGCCAGCGGAACGGTAACTGACATAAACGGAAATTTTACACTTAATGTGCCGGAAGATGGTACCTTAATAGTATCATTTATTGGCTATACGACAGCTGAGGTGCCAATTCAAGGTAAAACTACGCTAAACATCAAATTACAGTCATCAAACAAGGGCCTTAATGAGGTAGTAGTAGTAGGTTACGGTGTGCAAAAGAAAATAACCGTTACCGGTTCCGTAACAGCTGTTAAAGGTGAGGAATTGGTAAAATCGCCGGCCATCAACCTTTCTAATTCCATCGCAGGCCGTATGCCGGGCGTTATTGCAACCAACGCAAGCGGCGAACCCGGTTATGATGGTGCAACCATCAACATCCGGGGCATTAATACGCTTGGCAATAATTCTCCATTGATCGTTATCGACGGTGTGCCGGCTCCTGCAGGGCAGAGCAATATCGACCGTATCAATCCAGCCGATGTGGAAAGCATATCTGTGCTAAAGGATGCATCTGCTGCAATTTACGGTGCACGGGCAGCCAACGGTGTTATCCTGGTTACCACTAAGCACGGTAAGCTAGGTAAACCCGATCTTTCCTACACCTATAATCACGGCTGGTCGCAGCCTACGCTGATTCCTAAAATGGCTAACGCAAGCGAGTACGCTACCATGGTGGACGAGATAGACTTATATAACTTACCATCGCAGTATTGGTCTCAGGCCTGGACTGCGTTCAAAACTACCGGCAGCTTTACCCGCCCGGATAATGGCGCTACAACGACCGCTACATTCTCGCCAACTGACTTTCAGAAATTCGCCGATCATTCTGACCCATGGGGACACCCAAACACCGATTGGTTTAAAGCCACACTAAAGGACTGGTCGCCACAAACACGTCAAAATATTCAGTTATCCGGCGGATCAGACGCCATAAAATATCTGACCTCTATAGGCTATGAGAACCAGGATGCATATTACAAGAACTCTGCAACGGGTTACAAGCAGTATGATCTGCGCTTAAATGTAGATGCCAAGGTTAACAAATATATTAACACTTCCATTGGCGTATCTGGCCGCCAGGAAAACCGCTTTTTCCCGGCCGGAGAATCTGCAGGTGACATCTTCCGTATGTTAACGCGCGGTTATCCGTACAGACCGGCATATTGGCCAAATGGACTGCCAGGGCCCGATATTGAAAACGGCCAGCAGCCGGTGCTGATCACGACCAACGCAACCGGATATGACAAGGATACCAGGTATGTTGTTCAAACTAATGGCAAACTTGAAATACAGGTTCCAGGCGTACCGGGCCTGAAACTTACCGGAAATGTAGCTATTGATAAATACATTAGGGAAGAAAAAAGCTGGCAAACGCCATGGTATGTATATAGCTGGGATAATGTAACCAAAGACGCCAGCGGTGTTCCGGTGCTAACCAAGGTAGCCCGCGGCCCGGCCCAGGCGCACCTTTTTCAAAGCGACGAGGATCAATTAAGCAACATGCTTGAAGGTATCGCCAGCTATGATCACAGCTTCGGCGGCCATAACATCACGTTACTCGCTGGTGTACAGAAGGAAAAATCAAATCAAAGCTATTTTGACGCCTCACGCAAGTATTTCGCTTCAACCGCTATAGACCAACTTTCATGGGGCGGTAACACTGAGATAGGTAATAGTGGGTCCGGTTGGGAAAGGGCCCGTTTAAATTATTTTGGCCGTGTTGGATATAACTACAAGCAAAAATACCTGTTTGAGTTCTTATGGCGGGAGGATGGTTCTTATATGTTTCCTCAAAACCACCGCTTTGGATTTTTCCCTGGTATATCTGCCGGTTGGAGAATCTCGGAAGAAGGTTTCTTTAAAAACAATGTTCCATTCTTCCAAAACTTAAAACTGCGCGGTTCCTGGGGACAAATGGGTAATGACCAGGTAAATAGGCCTAACTCCAATACATTGGCAGAATATGCCTATCTTCCGCTATATAACACCAATACCTATATCATCAACGGTGCTCCGACTCAAACGTTGACGGAAGGTACGGCTCCGAACCCGAACTTTACCTGGGAAACTGCCAACAACAGTGATGTTGCACTGGAAGGAACGGTTCTGAATGGTAGATTAGATTTCGTGTTGGAAGGGTTTTACAATGTCCGTACCAATATTTTATGGGCAAATACCGCTTCGGTTCCTGCATCGGCCATACCTGGCGGGCTATTACCGCCAGTGAACTACGGAAAGGTTACCAACAAAGGATGGGAATTTCAGTTCAATTGGCACGACAAGATTGGCGATGTTAGCTATAACATTGGCGTAAACGGAGGCTATTCTAAAAACAGGATCGATAAATGGGATGAAGCTCCGGGAGCTCCGGCTTATCAAAGATCCACCGGACGCCCGATCGGAGCCGGCTTGTACTATCAATATGATGGTATATTTGCCACACAGGCGGACATTGATGCCAACACAGTCGACTATAGCGGTGTTGGAGCCAGTGTACTGCGCCCGGGTGACATGAGATATAAAGACATAAACCATGACGGAAAGATTAATGGTGATGACCAGCTCAGGATGGACAAAAGCCAAACGCCTACTTTCCAGGGTGGTATCACGCTTGGCGTGCAGTACAAAGGTTTTGACCTGAGCATTTTGATGCAGGGTGCCACCGGTGCTGTGCAGTTCCTGCAAACGGAATCCGGAACGATTGGTAACTTCCTGCAATGGAGTTATGATCACCGCTGGACGGTTGATAACCCGAGCACAAAATATCCGCGTACAGTTGACAGAAATAACCAATATTTTTCTGGCAACAACACCTATTGGTTACTTAACATGAATTATATACGCCTTAAAAACGCTGAACTGGGCTATACCATCCCGCCTTCCATTACCAATAAAGTGGGTATAGGCAATTTGCGGCTATATGTAAACGGTCTGAACATTTTAACATTTGCTAAGCAAAAAATCTACGACCCGGAATCAACAAGCCAGGATGGCCATTATTATCCGCAGGCAAGAGTTATCAACGTGGGAGCAAGTGTAAAATTCTAATTTGAACGATATGAAAACATTTTCAAGAAATATTTCAGCAATACTACTCGTATCCGGTGTGCTGCTTGCCTCGTGTAAGAAGGACTTTCTGAATACGAAACCGTTGAACCAGGCATCGGCATCAGCTACCTGGACGGATCCGAACCTTTCTGCTGCTTTTGTGACCGAATTATATAACGGACTGAGTACCGGCATATTGGACCAGATGAATATGGATTGCCAAACTGACAATGCGCTTTACAATTTCGGAAAGCAGGACATCATGGAAGGCAATATTGCCCCTGATCACCTGGGTACGGTACAAGACAGGTATGAGTGGAATGCGATGTACGCCCGGATAAGATCCGCCAATATTGCTTTAGAGAATTTGGCCAAGGCTCCGCTCGATTCCGCATTGGTAAACAGGTTAAAAGGTGAAGCTTATTTTATGCGTGGTTATTTCTACAATCAGCTGGTACGCTATTATGGCGGTGTTCCACTGGTAAAATCCTCCTACAGCGCAAGTGCAACTGATTTTACCATCGCAAGGAGCAGCTACGAAGACTGCGTGAACTTCATACTAAGCGACCTGGACCAGGCCCGCAGTTTGTTAAGCAACAAAAACATGGATAAAGGACGTGCCACAGCTGATGCCGCCCTGGCACTCGAAGCCAGAGTTTTAACTTATGCGGCCAGCGCTCTGCATGATCCTGCAAACTTAAAGTCCATAAGTACTGTAGCCGGTTATGCACACCCTGAATTACTGGGTTATACAACCAGTGACCACGATGGCCGCTGGAAAAAAGCCCAGGCTGCAGCATTAGCTGTGATCAATCTGGGTAAATACGGTTATATGCTTAATTTGTCTGCTCCGGCGAGTCCGGCCGACGGATTTACCAACTACCAGAACTCTTATTTGTCAAGAAATGGCGGTGAGGCAGAACTCATTTTTGCCCGGTATTTCACCAACGCCAAAGATGAATGGGGTGCATGGTATGGCCGTAACAACTGTACAAACGGTTACCATGGTTGGACATCAAGTGAGCCCACTGAGAACCTGGTAGATGACTATGAAGCATTGGATGGTACAGGAGCAGCTCATGACTTCAGCTGGAGTAATCCAACCGATGCCGCAGCACCTTATGCGAATAGGGATCCTCGCTTTTATGCATCCATATTATACGATGGCGCACCATGGAAACCACGTACACCAGACGGTGCAGGTATCGATCCGTTCAATGAGATACAAATGGGAACCTATCAAACCGGTAGCGCGTCAAGCCCTGTAACTTATTTTGGTTTAGATACCAGGAATGGCCCGATTGAAAACTGGAACGGCACCCGTACCGGTTATGCTATCCGGAAGTTTATGGATCCCAATCCTGCCATCGTTGATCAGAACACCCGTTCAGAAGTGCCTTCTCCGCAGATCCGCTTTACCGAAGTGGTGTTTAATTACATCGAGGCTTGTCTCGAATTAGGCGACGAAGCAACTGCCACAACCTGGTTGAACAAAATTCGTTTCCGTTCGGGTATGCCGGCGGTTACCGAGACGGGCGCTGCCCTGGTGGCGCGGTACAGGCGCGAGCGTAACAAGGAAATGCTGTTTGAAGAGCAACGCTTTTACGATGCCCGCCGCTGGATGATCGCACCAGCGACTTTGGGTAATAAAGTTCAGATCATGAAGATCACCGGCACGCTAAAACCGGGCGTAACGGTGCCTGTTTACAGGTATAACACGACTAATTACAGTTATACCTATACTGTTCAGCCTATCGATCCGGGCGTAGAAAACCGTGCCTGGAAGGATAAGGTCTACTTCCCGCCAATTAGCAGGGACGAGATGAACAAGAATAATAAATTGGTTCAAAACCCCGGTTATTAATTAATGGGTTATAAAAATCTATATATTTAATGTGAAGAATGCCGGGGTTAAATACCCGGCATTCTTTTATATTTAATCCATTAATTTAAGTTTAAACTTTTGTGAATACGTACATCAAATTATCTTGCCGGTTACTTTTTATCGGGGGGTTAGCATTAGCAGGTTGTGGTCGTAAGGTTGAAGATAAAGAAGCTGGTGAAACAGGTGGCAATCCTTTATTTACGCTATTATCATCCGAACAGACCCATGTGGATTTTAGCAATACATTAACCGAGGGATTGAATACCAACGTTCTGATGTATGAATATTTTTATAATGGCGGCGGTGTAGCCACCGGTGACCTGAATGGAGACGGCTTGCCCGATCTGTACTTTACCGGAAATATGACCGACAATAAACTGTACCTGAATAAAGGGCATATGCAGTTTGAAGATGTTACGGCTATTGCCGATATCGCCGGCAGGCCGGGTCCCTGGAAAACGGGGGTTACAATGGCAGACGTGAATGGCGATGGCAAACTGGATATTTATGTATGCTATTCCGGAAATGTGCGGGCAGAAAAACGCAGGAACCAACTATTTATAAACCAGGGAAATGATAAAGATGGTGTCCCGCATTTTATCGATCAGGCTGGGCAATATGGATTAGCTGACGAAGGCTACAGTACCCAGGCCGTTTTCTTTGACTACGACAGAGATGGCGATCTGGACATGTTTTTGCTAAACCACAGCCCTATTCAGTTGCCTGTTTTAGATGAAGTGAATACAGCGCAGGCCCTAAAGACACAAAACTCCTTAAACGGCGTAAGATTATACAGAAACGATAACGGTATATTTAAAAACGTAACAACTGAGGCCGGCATAAGCAGCTCAGACCTTACCTATGGTTTGGGAGCAGCTATAGATGACGTGAATGGTGATGGCTGGCCAGATATTTACATATCTAACGACTATACCATTCCTGACTTTCTATACATAAACAACGGAGATGGCACGTTCACTAACAAACTGCAATCTTCAGTTGGGCATACCTCTCAATTTTCGATGGGCAACAACATATCCGACATCAATAATGATGGATTACCTGACATTTTCACGCTGGATATGCTTCCGGAAGACAATCACCGGCAAAAATTATTGTTTGCCCCTGATAATTATGAAAAGTTTGACCTGACGCTCCGCACCGGGTTCTATTATCAGTATATGCGCAATATGCTACAAATAAACAATGGGAACGGAACATACAGCGAAATTGGCCAGTTATCTGGTATTTCAAATACCGACTGGAGCTGGGCGCCCCTATTTGCTGACTATGATAATGATGGCTGGAAGGATCTGTTTGTAACCAACGGCTACACCCGCGATTTTACGAATATGGATTTTGTGAAATACATGGGCGACTTTTTAAAGGGCGGCCGGTTGATGCGTCGGGATATCTATAACCTGGTACAAAAGATGCCCTCATCACAGGTAAAGAGTTACTTTTTCAAAAATAATGGTAACCTGACCTTTACAAATACTAGCGCCCCCTGGGGTATTACCCAGTCATCTAACAGTAACGGGGCGGCCTATGTCGACCTGGATAATGATGGTGATCTAGATCTGGTAGTTAACAATATCAACCAGCCGGCATTTATTTATCAGAACGAAGCTAACAAGCAGTTGGACAATCATTATTTGCAACTTAAACTGAATGGCGCAGGAAAAAACACGCAAGGTATAGGTGCAAATGTTACCATTTATGTAAAAAACAAAAAGCAATACCTGGAGCAAATGCCAAGCCGGGGCTTTCAGTCAAGTGTATCACCAATATTGCATTTT